>Ga0316577_10000524_pt1 | contig 15428 bp, 13 predicted proteins | sample S5NA_FD_203073 | JGI IMG/M metagenome (GOLD analysis project Ga0316577, IMG submission 203073) | Rhizosphere microbial communities from salt marsh grasses in Alabama, United States - S5-7_050615r2r1 | ecosystem: Host-associated > Plants > Roots > Rhizosphere | place: USA: Alabama | collected... | reverse complement strand
CGGCCATCACCCGGTCCCATTCTTCCTCGGTGGTGCTCACGACGTCTGCGCGCCGGATGATCCCGGCATTGTTGAACAGGATGTCCAGCCGGTCCCACGTATCCACTGCCGTCTGCACCGCCCGCTGGCAGTCTTCGGCCCGGCTCACGTCGGCTCTGATGGCTATGGCTTGCCCGCCCTCATCGCGGATCGCCTGGACGACGGCCCCCGCCCCTGCCTCGTCGAGATCGACCACGACCACGGCGGCGCCTTCGCGGGCAAAGAGCAGCGCTGTGGCCCGGCCGATGCCCGATGCGGCCCCAGTAACCAGGGCTACCTTCTTTGCCAGCCGCAATATGCCCTCCTCTGACTTCCGGACCCTCGGCAATCAGTCCGCCGTGCCGCCGCCGTCCACGGCCAGGACAGCGCCAGTGATGAACGAAGCATCCTCTGAGGCCAGGAACAGGACCGCCTTGGCCACCTCGTCCGGTTGGCCGATGCGGCCCATGGGGCGCTCAGCGGCCTCAGCCAGATAGTCGGTCCAGGCCATGCCTCGCCGCTCGGCGTCGTCGACAAGCATCGGCGTGTCCACGTCACCGGGACAGACGCAGTTCACCCGGATCCCCTGGGCGCTGTGGTCGACGGCCATGGCCTTGGTCAGCAGTACCACGCCCCCCTTGGCCGCACAATAGGACGCCGCCTCGTTGCCACCCACCAGGCCCCAGCCAGAGGCATTGTTGACGATCGACCCGCCACCCTGGGCGATCATGGCCGGCAGGGCATACTTGGACATCAGGAATGTACCCTTGAGGCCGATGTCTACGGTCAAGTCCCACTCCTCCTCTGTGCAATCGAGGATGGTGTTGGGATAATAGACCCCTGCGTTGTTGAAGAGGATGTCCAACCGCCCGAAAGCATCGAGCGTTTCTTCCACTACCCTTTGACAGTCGCCGGCGAAGCGTACATCACTGCGGATGAACCTGGCAGTGCCGCCAGCCCCTTCGATCTCCTCGACCACCTGGTGGCCCCGCGCCTCGTTGCGGCCGACCACGACCACCCTGGCCCCTTCCTGAGCAAAGAGCACCGCCGTCGCCCGGCCGATGCCTGAAGTCCCGCCAGTCACCACCGCCACTTTGCCCTTGAAACGCATCATCTTGTGTCCCCCTCTCAAAGGAGAATCCGGATCGGCAATTCAGTCAGAGCTCGACACCAAACCAGCTCTTCAGGCCGCTACCTTGCGCACCGCGCGCTCATCATAGCCTATGAAGACCATGAATATGGCCGACGAGCATGTCGCCGACGGCTCAGTCGTCAGTCACCGAAGCGCCAGATTGAACCGGAGCGCGGCATCGACCTCGACCATCTTTTTCGCGCTCAACTGCCCGATGGGGCGCACTTCTGCTTGCCCTTGTGCTGGTCGCAATCGTGAAGCCGGGCCGGCCTGCTGGATTGTGGTTATCTGGGCGCAATTGACCGCGCTCCGCTGCAGCAGACCGCTTTCCTCCGGCTCAATACGCACGACGAAGGGATAGGGCTTGGGTGGTGCAGTCCGCGTGATGGCCACCACCACCGTGGTCGGACTATAGCGATTGCCCACGTCGTTTTGGACAACGAGAGCAGGGCGCAGCCCGCCCTGCTCACTACCCTTGACCGGGTCAAACTCAACCCAGTAGATCTCGCCTCTCCTAACCGTCATCGCCCCAAGCCTCCGCCACAGCAACGGCACTCGCATCAGCAAACTCGCTAGCTTCCTGAGCATAGAAGCGATAGCCTTCGGCAGCGAGATTCGCCTCGTAGGCAGCCTTGCTCTCGGCCAGAACACGGGCGATGAGCGCACTCCGGGTTAGCTCAAGACGCGCGGCTTCCTGGTCTGCAAACTCCACCAGACTATCCGGCAGCGATACCGTGACTTTGCGAATGGCTGCACCGTCTTCAGACATGTCTCACCTCCAGCCATCAGAAGATGGCTCGATCCTACCACAGATCAGGAAATCTGTCCAGTCATACTAACCGGCATTCCTTTCAGTGTGTCTGATTGCTCCCACCTGTTGCCACCCGCCTGACCGCCTGTTCACGGTACCCGGTGACGACCATGATGTAGCCGCTCAGCATCTCGTCGACGGCCGGATCCGCGCTGTCCACCAGCAGTGGCTGCGTGCCCAAGGCGTGGAGCTTGTCCGGGGTGCTGACCACGAGAATGTTCTCGCGCCCCACGCGCTCGATGACCCGCGGGCTGATCTGCTGGTTCCCCCGGCCAAAGAGATAGCCCTGTCCGCCGATGGGCGTGACCACGATCCGGGCCCCTCGGTCACCATGCTCTTCCAGCAGGGCCAACAGCTGCGCCTCGTTGGCATCCGCCGCGACCAACCGGGCCGCCCTGCACTGGCGATCCTCGGACCACGGACCAGCCTCAACCACGTCCACGCCCAGGAGCGTCTTTTCCAGGCCCAGCTCCTGGGCGATGGCCCGCGTCGTGGTGCCGGGCCCGATCACGTACAGCACCCCTGGCTCCATCTTGTCTGCCACGTCCTCGGCGATGGCCCCCAGGGCTGCCGCCTCGCCACTGCTGGGCACCTTCTGACTCTGGACCAGGCTGGTGCGAAAGGGGACTCGCAGATAGCCGTACAGCCGGGCCTGGAGCGACCCCTGGCGGAACGCCTCCTCGTCGATGTCCATCACCTCCGCCTCACGCAGGCGGGTCACCCGGCCCTGCAGGTACAGCCGCGCCAGCTCGCCGGCACTGGCCGGGCTCGTAGCATAGACCGCCGAATGGATCTTGACGCCGGCCGGGATGCCCAACGCCGGCTGCTCCAAGCCAATGGCTTCGTATACATCGCGGGCTGTACCATCCCCCCCGGCGAACAACAGCAGGTCGACGCCCAGCTCTTTCATCTGCTGGGCCGCTTGCCGCGTATCCTCGGCCGTCGTCTCACCGGGCGCGATCTCGCCGATTACGGCCGGTTGCAGCCCCACCATCCGCACGACGTCAGCGCCCATCTCGCCGGGACAGGTCACGATCTGCAGGCCGTCCACGTCGCGGAGCTTCTCCAGGGCCTCCCGAGCCCGTTCCTGGGCCCTGGGCTCTGCGCCCAGCTCCACCGCCCGTTGCTGGATCTCAGCCCCGTCGCTGCCCTTTAAGCCAACCCGGCCGCCGAGTCCGGCGACCGGGTTCACAATCAAGCCTAACTCTTTTCTCGTCATAGTCGCTTGCCCTGCGCAAGTAGCACAGGGGCTAGTACACTTGGCTGTGCGATCCAATATCGATGAGAACGATCAACGGCTCGCCATCCTCTGGATCCTGCGCAAAGGCAAAGATTATCCGGCAATCGTATTCGACCCAGCAAGCCCACAGTCCCTCTAGACTACCGCTCAGCTTATGGCTCCTGAGAGTCGGCAGAAAGGGATCTTCTGCCAGCTGACTGAGAACTTCAAGAATCCGTTGCTCCAGCGCTTTATTCCTGCGAACGCGCCGTTTGAACGCACGCCGGAAGCTCGAACTCCATGCCAGCCTTCTCACGGTTCGCTAGCGAGGTCGCGCTTCAGATCTTCCACCGAACCGTATCGGGCACTTCCATCCCGGACTGCCTGCAGCGTGGCAGCAGCGTTTCGCGCAATTTCGGCTCGACGCCATTCAACTAGGCGACGCTCAATAACCTCGACGAGTGTTTCTTGCTCTTCCATCGAGAGTTCTTCCACCACATCCAGTGCACGCTGCAGTGGAGAAGTCTGCGTCTGCTCTCCTTCCATGTCTGGTTACCTCCGATACGGTACACGATTCCTGGATTCACCGCTATGGCATCCAGGGCCGCAGACCAAATAGGGTCAGCTAGGACTCGCGATTTGATGTTTGCTGCCCCCATTATATCACTCGGGAAGGCCAAGAGCAAGCACTTTCGAGGTTATTTCCCGCCACCTGGATAGCTCTTGACTTTTCGTTTGTACGCCCGCCACGTCACAGCCCACCTCTCGGGATCATCCAGCGGCTCGTGCTCGATGCTGTGGATCGTGCTCCGGTGCGGTGCCGTCTTGACCAGCTCGGGATCGATCCGCGCCTCCTCGGCCACATGAGCCAGGATGGCAGCATACTCGTCCAGCTCGTCCTTGGCGTACGACTCGGTCGGCTCCAAGGTGCACGGTTCCGGAACGACAAAAGGATGGTGGCTGGTCCAATAGTGTACGCCAAAGTCCGCCGCGCGCAGGCCGATCTCTTCCGAGCGCACGTCCGTCCCCTCGGCCAGCTCCTGCCAACTATAGCGGACCTGTTCGATGCGGCGCTTGCCCTCGGCGTAGGGGGCACTGGCACCCGGGATGTCCAGCACCTTGGCCAGCAGGTAGTTGTTGTTGAGCACAGCGATTTCGGCCACCTCGCGCAGCCCCTCGGCTCCCAGGCTCATGGCCCAGGCATATGCTTTGAGGATCACCGATGCATTGCCATAGAACGGCCCGATCTTGCCGATGCTGTCCGGCCGGTCCCAGTCGAGGTGATAGTGCTCGCCGTCAAAGGCCAGGAGGGGCACGGGCAGGAAGCGGGCCAGTTCTTGCGTGGCCCCCACGACCCCGGCGCCTGGTCCGCCGCAGCCGTGCGGCGCGGAGAAGGTCTTGTGCAGGTTAAAGTGGCAGAGGTCAAAGCCCGCCTCCCGGGCGCGAGTGATGCCCAGGATGCCATTGGCGTTGGCCTGGTCATAGGCGCACAGCCCACCTACCTCGTGGACGACCCGGACGAACTCTTCGATCTTGGGGTTGTAGATGCCCGTGTCCTCGGGATTGGTGATCATCAAACCTGCCGTCCGCTCCGAGACTGCTGCTTTGAGCGCCGCCAGGTCGGGATAGCCCCGCTCGTCGGGATAGAGGGTGATGACCTTGAAGCCCGCCGTCTGGGCACAGGCGGCATTGGAGGGGTGGGAGAAGATCGTGGTGATGATCTCATCCCGCTGCTCCGCCTCGCCGCGGTGCGCGTGGTAAGCACGGATAATCGACGTATTGGTATAGATGGCCGCCGAGCCCGCTGCCGGCTGCAGCGAGAAGCGGTCCATGCCCGATATCGCCTTGAGGATCTCCTCGAAGCGGAACATGATCTCCAGGATGCCCTGTACCGTGTCCTCGTCCTGCAGGGGATGCAGCTCGGCCACCTTGGGCGACCGGGCCAGCTGATCGTTGATCTTGGGGCTGTACTTCATAGTGCAGGTGCCCTGGCCGACGTCTACGTTCAGGTCGGTGCCCAGGTTCTCCTGCGACAGCCGGTCATAGTGCCTCAAGACCTGGGGTTGCGATAGCTCGGGCAGGGCTGGCAGGTTCGACCGGCGCAAGCCCTCCGGCAGAGTAGAGAGGGCATCGCCGACGGTGTCCCGGATGCCCCGCTCCACCTCCGGCACCAGGATGCCGCGCTGCCCCTCCCTGCTCAGCTCAAAGATGACCGGCTCATCCCAGCGGGCCTGATGAAAACGCCGCAACCGGGGGTTTCCGTCCACGTAGCGTTCCTGCATGATATCCCGGCTCATTCTGCCACCACCTCCCTGAGCGCAAGAACCAGCTGGTCAATGTCCGCCTGGGTGTGGACCTCGCTCAGGCAGTAGAGGGCACTCTGTCCCAAGGCTGGAAACTCCTGGCTCAGGTCTTTGCCGCCCAAGATGCCCCTTGTCTGCAGCGCCCCGTTGATCTCTGCCACGGTCTTGCCCGTCCCGTCAAAGCGGACCACAAACTCCTGGAAGTGCGGGGCATCAAAGGCAGGTGCCTGTACCCCGTCAATGTCGTCCATGCGCAACATCGCATAGCGAGCGCGGGCCATGATGCCCTCGCCGATCTCGGCCATGCCCTGCGGGCCCATCAGCGCCAGGTACACCCCCGCCGTGATGCCCCACAGCGCCGCGGCCGTGCCCACCCACTCCTTGCCCTCTTCACGCACGGCAAAGGAGGTCCGCTCGTAGGCTACGTCGCCAAAGCCATACTCGCCCGGTACACGGGTCGGCGCGATGCCGAACAGCCGGGAGGGATATTCCATTACATACCGGACCTCATCACGGCTGGCAATGAAGCCGGCCTGTCCGCCACCAAACTGCATGTGCATGCCCAGCGGCTGGATGTCGCCGCAAACGATGTCAGCCCCGTAGGTCACGGGCGGGGCCAGCACGCCAAGCGACAGGGGATTCACGTCGACGACGCACTCTGCACCCGCCTCGTGGGCCAGGGCCGCGATCTCCTTTCCCTGGACCTCGAGGAAGCCAAGATAAGAGGGATTCTCAACATAGACCGCCGCCGTCTCTTCCGAAATGGCATCGCGCAGGGCATCCAGGGCCATTTGACCGGTCTCAGGACTGTACTCCACCAGGCGGAGTTCCATGGAACGCTGGCAGTAATCCGCAATCTTGGAGAGCTTCTGAGGGCTGATGGTCCCGCATAACAGCGCCCCACGGCGGCCAGTCAACCGCGCCGCCATGCGCAGCGATGTGGCCGCCGCCTGGAAGCCGTCGTAGGTCGGCACGTTCACCACATCCATCTCCAGCAGCTCGCCCATCATGCTCGCGTACTCAAACAAAGCCTGGAAGCGACCGTGGTCATCGTACGGCTCGCCGGCATAAGCGGTCAGGAACTCGCCCCGCCCATTCACCTCATCGCAGACCGCGGGCACGTGGTGCTGATAGCAACCAGCACCCAAGAAACTGAGATATTCGCCCGCGGTACGGTTCCGGGCCAGGATGCCTTCCACGTGGCGCTTCAGTTCGTGTTCCGAGAGCAGCGGCGGAGGCAGCTCCAGCGGCTCGCGCAGACGCAACACCTCCGGCACGTCCTCATAGAACTCCTCCGTGCTTTGAGCATCGACTGCCCTCAGCATCTCCTCCTTGACGGCCGGCACGGAGTTGGGAATATATGGATAAACTGTCGCCTTGCCTTTGTTCATTCTCGATTCTCCACAACAAGAGGCCCTAACCCTTTCGGGCTTGCTGATAGAACGCGTCCAACTTCTCCCGGTATTCCTGCTCCTCTTGATATTCGGGGGTATCCAGCAGTGCTTGCACCGCCTCCTCGCTCCGCCGGCCGGCAGGCCAGTCCTCCGCGTGGGCTACCCGCAACGCCAGGCGCGCGGCCAGGGTCGAGGCTTCGCGCAGGCCCTTCAATTCGACCTTGTCCACGGTATCGTATCGCGTATGTCCATAGCCTCGTCCAGCCGGCGGCTCGGCCGACTGCATGCCACCGGTGGGCACGCCGGCCAGGAAGAAGGGGAAATGGTCCGAGAAGGCCATGACCGACTGGGCGATCACATAGTCGTGGGCCATCTCCTCTCCCCAGCCCACGAACAGGGGTGCCAGTTCGGGCCATTCATTCAGGACCACGTCCCGCTTGTTCGTCGTCGACCCGGCGCTGTCCATGTTCAGGTAAAAGCGGATCTGGGACAGCTCGTCCCCATGAGCCGCGACGTAGGCCCGTGAACCGAGGAGCCCGATCTCCTCGACCCCCCAGAGCACAAAGCGGACGGGGCGCGGCAAGTCCGGTGCGTACTGGGCCAGCACGCGGGCCGCCTCCAGTACTGCCACGGCGCCGGAGGCCGGATCGTCGGCGCCCTGGGCGATGTCGTGTCCATCGTAGTGACAGCCGAGCATGATCACTTCCTCAGGATGCTCCGTGCCAGGCAGATCACCAATGATGTTCCACGAGGTCATGGGCTCGGAGCGATCGGTGCTGGTCAGCCGCAGTTGTACCTCCCCGTGGCGCTTCATGAGGCGGCGCAGAAAGGCCCCGTCCTCGTGGGCAATAGAGAAGCCGGGGATGAGGCCCTCACCATCGTGACCGACGCCGCCAGTGGCCGGGCCGTAGCCCGGATAGTGGTTCACGAACAGAAAGCCAGCCGCCCCGGCCATCAAGCTGCGCCCGTATTTCTCGCCCCGGTGGATCCAGCGTCTGGTGCCCAGCGGGCGGACGACGCTGTTGACCATCACGATCCGGCCGGGGATCTCGGCCGCCCGCCGCTCAAACTCCTCGGGCGCGCCGTCGCCCAGCTCAATGATGGTCCCTTCCAGATCGGCCGGTGGCGAATGGGGCAGGCTGATGCAGGAGATGGCTTTCTGGACGGGATCGATGACCTCTAGATTGGCCTCGCCCCGGATCCAGCCGACGTATTCCACCGGCTCCAGATGGACGTTGCTGAGGCCATATTCCTCCATCTTGGCCACAAAGAATTCGGCTGCCCGGCGCTCTCCTTCCGTGCCGCCAAACCGAGAGCCAAAGTCGTCGCAGAGGACGACCAGGTTGTCCATGGCCTCAGTGCTGGTATAGATATCGCCGACGATCTGGCGATCGACTTCTAGGAATCTGTTCGGGTGATTCATGCGCTGTACCTCATACGTGTCCATAGTAGTCGCGATGAACAGCGACCGAGTAGGCATAGTCCAGGAGCGTGCCCCAACTAAAGATGGGAATGTCGATCTCCCGTTGAATCGCCCGAGCGAAGGGCTGCATCCCCGTGCACTCGAGCATCATGGCGCCCATGTTGGGATAGGCATTACAAAAGTCGACAGCCACCTGCACAAAATCACGCTCCGCCTTGTCATAGTAGGCGCCCGGAGGATCGGTGCGCTTGGGCGTGTACCACAGATGCTCGAATTCGGGGCAGCGGCCGTCGTCCTCGGCGCCAGTGACCACATAGTTGCTGCCCACCTTGACGCCTACCGCCTCCAGGTGGGCGTCGGTCAGCTGCGCCTGGCGCGCCACCAGGACGCCCACCACTTTGTCCGGCCCGATGATCTGCTGCGCCCAGGGTATCTGTAGCAGGCTGGACATGAATACTGGCACGTCGACGTGGGCCGCGACAGCGCGCTGGAAGTAGGCAAAGTAGCCACACTCGGCAGCGATGGCCCGGCAGCCCATCTTCTCCAGCTTTTTCGCTGCGCGCAGGATCGGCTCGCGGAGGGGCGACTTGTCCTCCTCGTGCACCAGCGCCCAGATGTCCACATTCTCGGCGATCTCGTACTGGATGGGAAAGGGGTAGGCGCTGGCGTTGCGCACGTCACCGGGAAAGCCCGGGTAGACGTCATCCAGGATAATGATGCCCAGGCCCATACCATAGCAACGGTGGTCCTTGCGGGCCTTTATATAGTTGATGCCCATGTCTCGATTCTGGTACGACATCGGATTCCCTCCTAGCGTTCGATCGGCTTCAGAGACAGCCCCTTGTCTCTTTCTCTAGCCTGCCTCCCCAGGGTTATCGCTCCCGGCCAGCTCCTCTTCACCCCGCTGCCTGATCTCCGCCAGCGCGGTGGCAACCTCGTCGGGCAGGGGCTCGGGCTGGTGGTTCTCGATGGTCTCCTGCGCTTTCTCCTGCACCCGCTGGGCCATGTCCTTGCCGCCAGCCTGTTGCCAGATGTCGCGGTGTTCCCGCGTCAGCAGGCCTGGCACCCAGAGCTCATTGCGGAAGTGCCGGACGGTGTGCCTCTCCTGCAGGAAGTTGCCTCCAGGGCCAATCCTTTCGACGAGTGCGCGGGCCAAGGTCTCGGATCTCACTTCGATGCCCCGAATGAAGCGTTTGGCCATCCCGATCACCTCATCGCCCATGACCAACATCTCTGCCGAGCAAGCCATGCCAGCGTCCATGTAGCCGACGTCGTGGATGAGATTCAGCCCGGCCAGGCCCTGGGCCAAGATGGAGAAAGCGCCTTCAATGCCAGCCTGGGCGTCGAGTACCTTGGCATCGGTTGCACCGGCTAGACCCCACGTTGGCAGGCCAAACGACTGTGCCACCTCCGCCTGTGCGGCCAGGCCCAAGCTCATTTCCGGCGCCGCCATGGTCATCAGCGCCGAGCGCATGTCCAGGATGCCGAAATTGCCGCTCAAGCAGCAGGGCGCCCCCGGCTTCCGCAACTGGACCAGGACCAGTCCCATCAGGCCCTCGGCAATCAGTTGAGCGACCGCTCCGGCCATCGTCACGGGTGCCGTCGCACCGGGCTGAACCGTGGAGCCGGGAATCTGGGGCATGAACAGGTCGGCAGCGATGAACATGCGCTCCACCACTTCGCCGGGAAAGACAAAGGGTGAAATCGGCTCCGGGTACGCCAGCAGGAAGGGGTGCTGGCGGAGATTGTCCAGCCCACCGGCCACTTCGGCAGCCATCTCATAGACCAGTTCCACACCCCGAGGGGAGTAGCCGATGAAAGCCAACGGCTTGGTGGTGTTCGAGACGACCGCCTCGAACTCGTACAGGTCGGCAGCCAGGGGATGGACATCCTGTGAGGATCCCATGGGCATGACCCAGTCGATGTTGGGCAGCGCATCGGCCACCTTGGCCCCCAGCGCAATGTCGGCAACTCGGGTCTCGCGAAACTGTCCCGTGTGCACATCTCGCGTGTTGGGGCTGGCCGTCGATGTACCGTAGTAGCTCTTGCGCCCCTCGACTTCCATCGCCCGCCGCCCGCCGCGATTATAGATGACAAAGCCCTTGGGCGTCGTTCGCACGCACTCCTCGACAATATGCCGCGGCACCCAGACTCGCTCATCCTTGACAATTGCCCCAGCCGCTCTGAGCAGATCGAGGGCACCTTTGTGCATCACCCGGCAGCCGGCCTTTTCGAGAATGTCAAACGCTGTCTGCCGTAGTTCCCATATCTGATCTTCGCTCAGCACCCGGAACGAGACAGATCGATTTTCGACCAAAGAAGGTTGCAGCATCCTACCCTCCGAAAGTAATCAAAGGCCTGGCCTGCTCAAGAACAAAGGGACGTGGAAACCTCCTATCCACGCCCCTGCCGCGATTCTCAGCCGTTGCGGGCTCAGGTCTCCCGCACGTCTATCACTTGCTGGCCCTCGATGCCCTGCAGCACCTCGATCAGCTCCTCTTTCGGCGCGTGCCGCACCTTGATGACAATGTCCCAGGATTGAGGCTGTTTGGGCGTGGGGATCGCGCCGCTGGCATAGATGCCCCAGTTTCTAGAAGCTATGGCGCTGGTGATCTTGGCAAACTCACCGAGGCGGTCTGGCACGCGGATCGTGACGCGAACCCCAGGCACACCCACGCCCAGCAGATCGGCTAACTGCACGAGCAAGTCTACCTCGGTCAGGATGCCGATGATGATGCCCTCCTCCACCACAGGCAAGCACCCGATCTTGTGCTTGGCCATGGTTTGGGCCGCGTCCTCCAATGTAGCGTCCGGCCCGATGGTGATCACGTCCTTGCCCTTAACCATCACATCCTTGGCGGTCAGGTTGGACAAGAAACGCGTGATCTCCCAGACATTCAGGCTCGACAACTTGGCCGGCGGGATGCGCAGTCGCTCACGGGTCACCAAGCCCACCAGCCGCTTGCCCGTTTCGACGACCGGCAGGTGCCGGATCTTGGTCTCGGCCATGATCCCTTGTGCTTCAACGGTAGACGTCGTCGGCTCCACCATCACCGGATGCTTGGTCATATAGTCTCGGACAAACATAATCTCCTCCTAGACCAAGGGATTAGGTTCAGGTTAAGGCTGAGCCTCTCAACATCAGCCTTGGCCTTAGCCCTCAGCTTCAAACAGCCGTGACAACAGGATCTAGCTTGCGCAGCTCCTCCAGCGGGATGTGGCAATAGATCCGGTGCTCGTCGGTGTTGTGCTGCCACGGTGGCCGTTCCACCTCGCAGATTCTGCCGCCATCGGGCAGCATTTCCGCCCGCCTGGGGCAGCGGGTATGGAACACGCAGCCGCTCGGCGGGTTGAGGGCGCTTGGCACCGTCCCCTCCAGCCGGATGTGCTTCTGCTCGGCCGTGGGATCGGGGATGGGCACGGCTGACAGCAGTGCTTCGGTATAGGGCATGTATGGCGGGGCATAGATGTTTTCGGCCGGTCCGATCTCCACGACGTGGCCCAGGTACATCACCGCCACATAGTCAGAGAAGAAGCGCACGACGCTCAGGTCGTGGGCGATGAACATCATGGTCGTGCCGTACTCGCGCTGGATCTCCATCAGCAAGTTGAGCACCGCCGCTTGCACCGAAACATCCAGGGCCGAGACCGGCTCGTCGCAGAGCACCAGCTCCGGCCGGCTGGCAAAGGCCCGGGCAATGCCCACCCGCTGCTTTTCGCCACCGCTTAGCTGCCTGGGGAGGCGATGATAGTAACTACCGTCCAAACGCACAGCGTTTAGCAGGCGGATCACTTCATCGTACACGCTGTCCTTGGTCACGGTCCGAAACCGCTCCAGCGGCCGGGCGATCTGGTGGCCCACAGTGTAGGACGGATTCATAGTCGAGTCCGGGTTCTGGAAGACCATCTGCAATTCTTGGATGAGCTTCAGATCGCGGTTTGATAGGGGGAGCGTCACGTCAAATCCGAGGAAGTGAGCCTCTCCTCCGGACGGAGCCTCGAGCCCCACAATCGTCTTGGCCAGCGTGCTCTTGCCACAGCCGGACTCACCGACCACGCCTAACGTCTTGCCTTTCGGGATTGAGAAGCTGACCTGGTCCACGGCTTTGACATACTGCTTCTCGCCAAGGCCTACCAGGCTAAGAACGGAGCGAGACGCTTGTTCGTAGTAGGTCTGCAGGTCCGAGACCTGGATCAGGTCTTCTTCCGCTCCAAGAGCCGGCGGCACATCTGCTACCAGCCCCTCTGGCGGCTCCCAGGCATCGGGATCGATCACCTCCGAATAGAAGCAGCGGGCCCGGTGCCCATTCTGGATATCGCGCAGCTGCGGGTGCTCCGAATGGCACTTGTCGGTCGCATAGTCGCATCGCGGGGCAAAGATGCAGGCCCCCTTGGGCCGGTCCTTAGGCGCAGGCACACGACCCCTGATCGGATAGAGGCGGCTGCTCTCTTTCGTGGTGCCCAACCTGGGCACACAGCGCATTAGACCCTGCGTATAGGGATGCTGCGGGTTGTCATAGATGGCTTCTACCGAGCCGGTCTCAACCATCTCGCCCGCGTACATGACCCCCACATAGTCACAGACCCGGGCGACCACGCCCAGGTCGTGGGTGATGTAGACGATGGCCGTGTCAAAGTCCCGCTTGAGATCCTCGATCAGGTCCAGCACGACGGCCTCGACCGTCACGTCGAGGGCTGTGGTCGGCTCATCCATGATCAACAACGCGGGATTGTTAAGCAGCGCCATGGCGATCACCACCCGCTGTTGTTGCCCGCCCGAGATCTGATGCGGATAGCGTTTCATGACGTTGGCCGAATCGGGCATGTAGACCCGGTTCAGCATGTCGATCGACTTCTTCCAGGCCTCCCCCGTGGCGATGCCCCGGTGTGTCGTCAGCACCTCAGACAACTGATCGCCGATGGTCACAGACGGGTTCAGGGCCTGCATCGGGTCCTGGTAGACCATGGCGATCTGGTCGCCCCGCAACTTGCGCAGATCTGCTTCAGAGCGCCCTACCAGTTCCCGGCCCTGGAACTTGATACTGCCATCGACAATCTTGCCATTGGCCCCTAGGAAATCTACGATGCCAAATGCCACCGTGGACTTGCCACAGCCCGACTCGCCAACCACACCAAAGGTCGTAGCACGATGCACCTCGAATGAAACCTGGCGGACCGCCTCGACATCCCCATATCGCGTCTCGTAGGAAATGGCTACGTCCTCTAGTTTGAGTATAGGACTGTGTTGAAGGATATCTTCTGTCATGACCACCCCCTCATTGATACCGTAGCGATTCCTCGCGCAAGCCGTCGGCAAACAGGTTCAGGCCGACGACCAGTGAGGCGATAGCAAGCGAGGGCCAGAGTGCGGCCCAGGGACTGCCAGACAGGATGAACTGCCGGCCCTTGGCCACCATACTCCCCCAATCCGGGGAAGGGGGCGGCAGGCCCAGGCCCAAGAATCCCAACGTACCCATGGCAAAGATGGCATATCCGACCCGCAACATGGCGTCGATGATGATCGGCCCGCGTGCGTTGGGCAGGATCTCGACAAACATGATGTACCATATGCTTTCGCCCCTTAGCTCCGCTGCCCGGATATAGTCGCGGGTCCGGATGTCGAGCGCCAGGCTGCGCACCAGACGGGCGATGCCCGGAATGCCGACGATGGCGATGGCCAGCACGACGTTGGTTGCCGAGGCACCGATGGCCGCGATGATGATCATGTACAGGAGGATCACCGGGAAGGCCATCATGGCGTCTAGGACACGCATCACCACCTCGTCGATCCAGCCGCCCAAATAGCCGCCGATTAACCCCAGCGTCGCGCCAATGAGCAGACCAATGGCCACCCCCCAGATCGCCACGCCACCCGGCAGCCAGAACGTCTCGCTGATGGGCAACATGACCAGGACCACCTGCGCTCCGTAGATAAGGCGCGTCCAGATGTCCCGGCCCAGGCTGTCGGTACCCAGCAGATGGTCAGCCGAGGGACCCTGGTTCTGAGCAGTGTAATCCTGCTCAGTCGGGGTATAGGGCGTCAGCAGCGGTGCAAAGATCGCCACAAAAACCCAAAAGCCGACGATGACCAGGCCGACCACTGCCGTCTTGGACGACAACAACGTGCGGGCCCCTTCGCGCATGCGACTCAACCTACTGGGGCGCTCGGTTGGCTGTCCTATCGCTTGCTCACTGACTGCCATAGTTTCCCCCTAGTGGCCAAGGTTTGGGTTGAGGCTTTACGTCAACCTTGGCCGCAGCCCTTAACCTCATGCGTAGCGGATCCTGGGATTCAAGAATGTATAGATGATGTCTGCCAGAAGCTGTGTGCCTACGGCCACGGCCACGAGGATGATGGCCCCCGCTTCGATGGCATTAAAGTCCTTGAACAGCGCCGAGTCAAGCAAGTAGCTACCCAATCCTGGATAGCCAAAGATGACCTCCACGACGACGATCCCGCCCAGTAGCCAGTTGACGTGCAGCATGATGACGGTGATGGGTGCCATCAGGGCATTGCGCACTGCGTGTTTGGTCACGACCCTCCAATAGGGCAGCCCTTTCAGGAAGGCGGTACGGATGTAGGGCGCCTTCATGACATCCACCATGCTGGCTCGCGTAATGCGCAACACATAGCCTAGCTCGATGAGGGTCAGCGTCAGGACCGGCAAGATAAGCATGTCGGGACGGGTCCACGGTGCATCCTCGCCGAACACGGTCGCGCCCGGCACCAACTCCAGCCAGAAGGCAAAGATCAAGATCAGAAAGATGCCAGTGGCAAACTCGGGCGTCACGGAGAACATCATGCCGCCAATGGACAGCACCCGGTCCAGCAACTTGCCTTCGTTCAGCCCCGAGATGAGGCCCAGGACCAGGGCCAGGGGCATGACAATCACAAAGGCGATGCCAGCCAGTACCAGCGAGTTGCGCAGCCGAGTGAACAGCAAGTCGGAGACGGGCCGGCCAGTACGCAACGACTTGCCCGGGTCTCCGCGCAACAGCCCTTTCTGGAGGGGGATATACTCGGTCGGGCCTCCACTGATGGCCATCCAGCCGGTGCCGATGATAAAGACCCAGGTCTCTTCGCCACCGCCCTTTTCCCAGTTAACGGCGTGATCCTGGGTGTCCACG
>Ga0316577_10000523_pt1 | contig 15428 bp, 15 predicted proteins | sample S5NA_FD_203073 | JGI IMG/M metagenome (GOLD analysis project Ga0316577, IMG submission 203073) | Rhizosphere microbial communities from salt marsh grasses in Alabama, United States - S5-7_050615r2r1 | ecosystem: Host-associated > Plants > Roots > Rhizosphere | place: USA: Alabama | collected... | reverse complement strand
GGGCGCAAGGAGACCGGCGGTCGCATTGAGATTCTGATCGAGCGGGTCCTGCATCCCCACCAGGCATTGGCGCACGTCCGGTCGAGTAAGCCGCCCGCACCGGGACGTCGGGTGGAGATCGAGGGGGGGGAGCGGCTCCTCGTGCTAGGGCGAGACGGTGGGCTGTTTCGACTGCGTTCGGAGGGATCGACCTTCGCCGCGCTGATGTCCAAGCGAGGCCATCTTCCGTTGCCTCCCTATATCCGCCGGCCAGATGACGCACTCGACGAGACGCGGTACCAAACCGTCTACGCGCGTCGGATCGGGGCGGTCGCGGCTCCGACGGCAGGCCTGCATTTCGACGAGACCATGCTGGAGCGCCTGGCGGGAATGGGGGTTGGACACGCCCATGTGACGCTGCATGTCGGTGCCGGGACCTTTCAGCCCATCCGAGCGGGCGACCTCGATCGGCATGAGATGCATGCCGAGTGGGTCGAGGTGAACGAGGACGTCTGCCAGCAGGTGCGTTCGGCACGCCAGCGGGGCGGGCGAATCGTTGCCGTCGGGACCACGAGCGTGCGCAGTCTCGAGACCGCCGCAGCCGGCGGTGAGCTCAAACCCTTTCGAGGCGACAGTCGGCTGTTCATTCGGCCCGGCTTTCGATTTCGAGCAGTCGACGCAATGATCACCAACTTTCACCTACCCGAATCGACATTGCTCATGCTGGTCTCGGCCTTCGCGGGTCACCATGTCATCATGGATGCCTATCGGCATGCGGTGGCATCGCGCTATCGCTTCTTCAGCTACGGCGATGCGATGTTTCTGATCCGTAATGAGCGAGACTTGGAACCTGTCGCGCGCGCTCGATCATGACGGGGGTCGGTTTTCTTGCGATCTCGGCAGGTTCGGTCCGGCCTTCCGCAGCCGCCTCTTTCGGCAATCCAGAACGCCTTCTGGATGTTCTACTTGACAAGCATTGCGAATCGCATAAATTATGCTTGGTGAGTTTATTGCAGATTCGCACACTTTTTTGATCCACTGCTCATCGTTTTGGAGGTATTTCACGTGGAGTACGCTAACCTCAGCGTCGACGAAATTAAACAGCAGCTCGCCGAGATCGAGAGCAGCAAAGCCGAGCTGAAGCGTGCGCTGGAAGTGCGTCGTCAAGAAGCAAAAACAGAGATTGCGCAGCAGATCAGGGACCTGATCGCGCAATACGGCTACGAATTGGATGAGATCCTGCCGCTGGTGGAAATCAAGCGGCGGCGGGGCGGCGGCGCGGGACGGCGAGCTGCGGCGGGTGGCCGGCAGTATACGCGCTACATCGATCCCGAAAACCCCGAGAACGTCTATGTGCGGGGCGTCTTGCCCGGCTGGATGAAACAGAAGATGCAGGAGCAGGGATACGATCCGTCTTCGAAATCGGATCGGGAAGCCTTCAAAGCGAACTATCTACAAGCGACCGATGCCTAGGAGCCTGTCGGACTTAGGATGAATCGGCTACGGAAGCGGGACAACGGTCCATGTCGCCCCGCTTTTTCGTTATATAGCCCCCACTCTGCGCCTCAAAACCGGAACGAAACGGCCTCGCTCTTCCACTCGGCTCGCGACGATCGCTCAAGTCCGACAGGCTCGTAGGGAAATGCTGACGTATTCGGCGTTTCCCGCCGGGGTGCCTCTCAAGAGACGCGAGAGACATCGCTGCGCTCCTTCGGCGGTGCGCCGGCCCTTGCTAGCTGTCGTAACCCAAATCGCGGGCCTCACCCGCCGAAGGGTCCGGGGTTGTCCGGTGGTGAAATATCCTCGTTAGGGAAGCGCTGAAGAATTCAGCGCTTCGCGTGCGGGGCAGGACGTCCCGCCATTGTCCGTCGCGTAAGCGGCGGAAAAAGAAGGAAAAAGTAAGCGGCATTTGTCCGCTTTCCGTTCCGATCCCTGGCCAGGCTGGGCATGAAGCAGTGCGGCCCAGCGAAGCGCGGTTTCACCGTTCTCTCAGGTTTGGCCGCCTCGGCGACTGAACCCGCCTGCGCCTCCGCGTGCCGCCGCAATCAACGACGTTCTTCCTGCTTCCCGAGCGCTTTCGGCTGCTCGCGCCAACGAAGAGCAGTCGGCTCAAAGTCCGCTGGCTTTCATGCTGGCATTCGCGTAAACTCCTCGCTTCACATCATCCGGTCGATGTGTCGTCGCGCGGCTGACCTCGCCTTGTCTCAAGGCATCACCCACAGGCGCCCCCTTCTTCTTTCGCCTAGGCCGGTCCCGCGATTGCGCGGTTTGAGGCCGGTTCCAGGAGTCTCCATGTCATTTGAGTTACTCGGCCTTCGGGTCGACCTGTTGCGCGCCGTGGCAACGCAGCGTTATGCCCGCCCCACGCCGATCCAGATCCAGGCGATTCCGGAGATCCTCGCCGGGCACGATCTGCTAGCCGGTGCGCAGACCGGGACAGGTAAGACGGCTGCCTTCGTCCTGCCGCTCTTGCAACGACTGTCGGAAAAGGGCCACCCGCAACGCCATCCCCGAGCGCTCATATTGACGCCGACCCGGGAGTTGGCCGCGCAGGTCGGCGAGCGAGTCCGTGCCTACGGGCTGCATCTGTCCTTGCGATCGGGGGTCGTATTCGGAGGCGTTGGGATGCAGCCTCAAGTCAACCAATTGCAGCGAGGCGTCGATGTGCTCATCGCAACGCCGGGACGGCTGCTCGATCACGCCGGTCGCCGGACCGTCGATCTGTCGCGAGTCGAGATCCTCGTCCTCGACGAGGCCGATCGCATGCTCGACATGGGATTTATCCACGACATTCGACGCATCCTTCGGCTGTTGCCGGAGCGGCGACAGAATCTCTTGTTTTCGGCAACCTATTCGGATGACATCAGGCGTCTCGCCGATGGCCTGCTGAACCGGCCGAAGCACGTCGAGGTGGCGCGCCGCAATACTGCCGCGGAGACGGTGACGCAGGCGGCTCATCCGGTCGACAAAGGCCGCAAACGGGAGTTGCTTGCCCACCTGTTTCATCGCGAAGGCTGGCATCAGGTGCTGGTCTTCACGCGCACCAAGGCCGGTGCCAATCGTCTTGCGGAGCACCTCGGGCGCGAAGGTATTGCCGCCGCCGCGATCCACGGGAACAAAAGTCAGTCCGCTCGAGCCAGAGCCTTGGACGACTTCAAGCGCGGGAGCGTCAGGGCACTGGTCGCTACCGACATCGCCGCAAGGGGATTGGACATCGCGAATCTGCCCCAGGTCGTCAACTTTGAGCTGCCGAATGTGGCCGAAGATTACGTGCACCGCATCGGGAGGACCGGACGAGCGGGAACGGGTGGACATGCGTTGTCTCTGGTCAGTCATGACGAGCGGGGTTTGCTCCACGGGATTCAACGGTTGCTGCGCAAAGAGATCGCCTTGGCGCCGGTCGATGGGTTTGCGCCCTCTCTCGTGCCGCCTGAAACCGAGGCAGATCCAAGTCTTGGGGGGCAACGGGGCGCCCGTGTTTCCGGTAGACCGGCACAGAAGACGGCACGGCCAGGGGCGGCTAAGCCGGCTCGGCGCCCCTACAGTGATCGCCGCGGCCGTGGCTTCCCCTCTGACTTGGGGAAACGCTGATTGAAAGCGTTTCCCGTCCGGGCCACGGACGGCCCGGCATTTTCAAGCGCCCTAAGCGATCGAAAATGAAGCGGTTCGCAAGTCGCATCTTCGAGTCGCGAGCTGATCAGATGCAAGGATGGCATTTGATCAGGATCTCCTTAGGGAGTCGCCGCACCTGGCCTTCGGGCCGTGGCCAAGGGTCGCGAGGCGAGAGCAGGCAAGGTCCTCTCAGCGCCAGTGGGCGTAGATCGATGCGGTCTTCACCCCAGCGATTCTCTGGAATTGACTTCGTCTCCAACGGTTGGGGACAAAGACTGTCGAATCAGTTGCGTATTGATTTTTCGACCGTTCTCATTTTCTCTTCAATGCGCTTTCACGGAACTCCTGAATGATGAATATTTACGTTGGCAATCTGGCCTACGGCGTGACCCAAGACGAGCTGCGGAGCGCTTTCGCAACATATGGTGAGATCTCGAGTGTGAACTTGATCACCGACAAGTTCACCGGTGAATCGAAGGGCTTTGGCTTCGTCGAGATGCCGAACAATTCCGAGGCCGATGCCGCCATCAAGGGGCTGAACGAAACGCCGCTGAAGGGTCGAAACTTGAAGGTCAATCAAGCCAAACCGCGTGGTGAGCGCCCGTCTCGCGGGCCGCGCTGGTAACATCTGACCGCGACCTCAGGGTGATCGCCCTGAGGTCTTTATCCCACTTCCACCGAATTGTGGACCGGATGGCGTTGCGATGTCGGCCGAGTTGATCTATCGCATTCGCCCCGCCGTTCCTGCAGCCCATCTCTTCCGCGTCGAGATCGACATTCCTCGGCGCCCGTGCGGCTCTCGACTGACCTTGTCCATGCCCGCATGGATCCCGGGCAGCTACATGATCCGCGACTTTGCGAAGAATATCCTGACGCTCGCCGCCCGATCCGCGGACGGCCGGACCCTCGACTGTCGGAAATGCGATAAGCAGACCTGGATCTGCCCAACAGCCGGCAGCGTGACCAAGGTGGAGTACCGGATCTATGCCGGGGAGCTGTCGGTGCGCACGGCCCACCTCGATACCACACATGCCTACTTCAATGGTGCGAACCTGCTGCTGCGCGTTCACGGGATGGACGAGCGGCCCTGCCTGCTCGAGCTCCTGCCGCCGGAAGGGCCTGCTTATGAGGACTGGCGAGTCGCGACCAGCCTCCAGCCGGAGCTGGTTGATTCCCGCGGTTACGGTCTTTATCGAGCCGACAGCTATGAAGATCTAATCGATCATCCGGTCGAGATGGGCCGATTCAAAGAGATCGCGTTTGATGTTGGAGGTGTGCCCCATCGCATCGCGATATCGGGTCGTCAACGCGCCGACCAAGCGCGGCTGGCGCGCGATCTCGCCCGAGTCTGTGCCGAGCACGCGGGACTCTTCCGTGAATTGCCGATTGACCGCTATCTCTTTCTCGTGACCGCCCTCGGGGAGGGCTATGGTGGTCTGGAGCATCGGTTTTCCGCCAGCCTGATCTGCTCGCGCGAGGATCTGCCCCACGCAGACGAGGAGAAGCCTGCGGAGTCTTACGTGCGCTTCCTCGGGCTCTGCAGTCATGAATACTTTCACCTCTGGCATGTCAGGCGGATCCGGCCGCAGGCGCTCATGGAAGGCGACCTGAGTCGGGAGGCGCACACCCGCACGCTCTGGGCCTTCGAAGGCATCACCTCCTACTACGATGAGCTCGCCCTGCTCCGCAGCGGCTGCATTGATTCCAAGACCTATCTCGGGATGCTCGCCGCGACCATCACGCGCATGATGCGCACGCCCGGACGCGAGGTCCAGACGCTGGCTGAGTCAAGCTTTGACGCTTGGATCAAGCTCTACAAACAGGACGAGAATGCCCCAAACGCCGTCGTGAGCTATTACATCAAGGGTGCGCTGGTGGCGCTGTCCCTGGATCTGACGATCCGCCAAGGCACAGGGGGCGCAGCCTCGCTCGATGACGTGATGCGTGAGCTCTGGGTCCGGCATGGCCGCACTGGTGTCGGTGTGTCTGAGCGCGGTGTCGAGGCGGCGGCGAGCCGCGTCTCGGGGCTCGATCTGGACGGCTTCTTTGCGGAGGTGCTCGACGGGACCTCGGATCTAAACCTTGCGGATCCATTGTGCAGTGTCGGGATTGGACTGCGGCTTCGGCCGTCCAATGGACCCAACGACCTGGGTGGCTGTGTCGAGCGATTCGACAGCGCGGCGGCGCGTCCCACACTCGATGTGCGCCTCCGTCCGGGCAGCCGCGAGGCGATCGTTCAGAACGTGATCGGGGACGGTGCCGGCGAGCGCGCGGGCATCGCCCCGGGTGACATCATCGTTGCAGTCGACGCCCTTCGGGCCACCGCGGAGAACATGGATGCACTGGTCGCGCGCGCTGCAGCCGATGGAGGGGGCGTGACGGTCCACTTGTTCCGGCGTGACGAGCTGCTCCAGGTGGTCGCCTTCCCCACTCCCTCGAAGGCGGATACCTGCGACCTGATGCTCTTGGATTCGGCGCCTGAGGCCGCCCTGCTCGCGCGCTCCAGTTGGCTCACGAGCGCGACCTGAGGCGACGTGGATCGCGAGTTCGATCTGATCAGGCTGCTGGCCGACGGCGAGCTCCACTCGGGTGAGGCGATCGCCGAGCGGCTGGGTATGACCCGAGCAGCGGTCTGGAAGGCGTTGCGGAGATCATGTGATCGACTGGGACTCCCACTGGAGTCCGTTCGTGGGCAGGGATATCGGCTTCAGCGACCCGTTGAGCTGCTTGATCCGGAGCGGATTCTCCGGGATCTCTCGCCCCGGGGACGGCGTGCCATCGCACGCCTGGAGATCCACCGGCAGATCGACTCCACCAATCGCCACTTGATGGGCGAGGTTGCGGCAGGGGCGGCCTCTGCGACATGCTGTTTGGCCGAGCGCCAGACCGCCGGACGCGGTCGGCTCGGGCGTCCCTGGATCTCACCTTTCGGGGCGAATCTCTATCTGTCGGTACTCTGGCGCTCCTTCGCGGCTCCGGCGACGCTGGGCGGTTTCAGCCTGGCCGCTGGGGCCGTGGTGGCGGATGTGTTAAGGCGCGCCGGTGTCCGTGGGCTCGCGCTCAAATGGCCGAACGACCTGGTCTGGCGGCGGCGCAAGCTTGGCGGGATGCTCTTGGAGTTAGCTGGAGAGGCTCAAGGCCCCTGCGCCCTTGTTGTCGGAGTCGGGATCAATCTGCGCATGGCGCCCGAGCAAGGTCGGACCATCGATCAGCCCTGGGTCGACCTTCAGGAGGCGCTCGGTGGGACCGGCTTCAGTCGCAACGCCATTGCCGCGCGGGTCATCGATGCGCTGATCGATGCCCTGACCCGGTTCGGCCACGAGGGACTCACGCCGTTCCTGCAGCTCTGGGAGGATTTCGATCTGTTCCGAGGCGAGCCCGTGACCCTGTTGCTGGGCGACCGCGTGATCCGGGGCATCGCAACGGGGATCGCCCCGGATGGCGCCCTGCGACTCATGACGGCGGAAGGGGAGAGGCGCTTTCACGCTGGAGAGGTCAGCCTGAGACCGGATCGGTGGGACGAGTCATGATGCTGCTGCTCGACATCGGCAACACCAGCCTGCGCTGGGCGCTTTCCGACGGAGGACCTCCCGGGGAGACCCGGGTTGTGCGTCACGGTGGCGCGGCTCCGCTTGATCTGTTGGCAGAATGGGAGCGGCTGGATGCGCCGGTGCGTGTCTTGGCCAGCAACGTGGGCGGTGCCGCGATCGCGTCCGCGATCTCCCGAGTGACTCGCGCCTATTGGCGCCGTGAGGTGGAATACATTCGCACGCGAGCAACCTTCGGCGCGCTGCGGATCGCCTACTCAGAACCGGAGCGGCTCGGAGTCGACCGCTGGCTCGCCCTGATCGCCGCCCATCGACTGCTCGGTGAGGCCGCCCTCATCTTGGACGCCGGCACGGCGGCCACCTTCGACCTGTTGCTTGCCGATGGGCAGCACATTGGGGGCTTGATCCTCCCAGGGATCGAGATGATGCGAGCGAGTCTTCTCGCTGGCACCCGCATCCCACGGATCGAGGCGGAGCCAACGGATGCGCCTTGGGCTGCAGACACCGGCCCGGCCGTCGCCGCAGGCAGCCTGCACGCGATCGCCGCGCTGGCAGACCGGCTCTATGATCGGCTCGCTTCAGAGGCGCGCTCCCAACCGAGACTGGTCCTCACCGGTGGGGATGCCCGGCGCCTGATCCCGGCGATAGATCGCCCATGCCGATGGATACCCGATCTGGTTCTGCGCGGGCTGGTCGAGGTCGCCGGTGGGGAAGGATCCACCGGGCAATGAAGGGAGGTCGTGATACCCGGCGTGGCGCGCTGGGTGCGCCAAGCCACTGAAGGCTGCGGATCGAATGCCTCGATGCGGGACGAATTGGTGCCCTCGACAGGATTTGAACCTGTGACCTACCGCTTAGGAGGCGATCGCTCTATCCAACTGAGCTACGAGGGCATTGGCGAGGTGCGCGCCGCGTCATCTCAGCGGTCGCTCCCCGGACGGGCCTGAATGCGGTGATCCAGACCTCGCGCTGCCGGGTGCTGCGCCGGCATTGACGACCTCTGGGGCATGCATGCCAGGCGATAAGTTTACATCAGATCCTGGGTTCGATGAGGGTATCGGCTGCACCGAGCAGTGGATCCGCCCGCTGGTGGACTGATCGTCGAGATCGCACCCGCGGGCCCGCCGGTCGATCGCTCAGATCGCGTCCTCGAGGCTGTCCGGACATCGGTCGAGCGAGCGCCCCAGCTCTTGTAGCACCTCGTCTGGTATTTGTCAGCGAGCAAGAACGGCGAGACGAACCCTCGCCACTGACGCGGTTGGGTTAGTGCATCCAACGTACCGACACGTCGGCCAGATGCGCCAGCAGGGAGAGCATCAGCCAGAGGCCGACCCAGCCCCAGTCGGCGCCCACCAGGGCCGCACGCACAGCCAGCAGCAGGAACACACCGGCGAGCAACATGCCAAACAGGTCGCGAGGCGCGACGCCCCTGCCGGTGAACCGGTGAACCACGGTGAGGACGACGGCCTCGATCAGCACCAATCCGAGGATCAGGTCGATCAAGGCCCCGCTTGCAAAGAGCTCGGCCATGTCTGCCATGCTCAGCTGGGTGGCGGGCCCGGCGCCGCCTCAACGCGCGGAGACGACTCCCAGGAGGTGCGCCAGGTCCTTGAAGAAAATCCGCAGATGAGCGCCCGGTCGCGCGCGCACCAGGCGCTTGTTCATGTAGGCCTCCCAGGTGAGATACTGAACATCAGGGTCCTTGCAGATACTGACGAAACGCTCGCGACGTTTATCGCTCGCGTACCAGAAGTGCTGCATCATTCCCAGCACCCAGAACACCTTGCCGTGAGCCTTCATGAAGCGCTCGCGGGCGCCCTTCAGGGCACCTGGATCGCCTGTCGCGAGAAACGTCTCGACCGCCTCTGCGGCGAGGCGCCCGCCGACCAGCGCGTAATAGATCCCCTCGCCGGAAGCAGGTGCCACAACCCCTGCGGCATCGCCCGCAAGCACCAAGTCTCGCCCATCGTCCCAACGGCGCAGAGGCTTGAGCGGGATGGGCGCGCCTTCGCGGCGCAACGTCTCGGCCTCCTCGAGGCCGGCCCGACGGCGCAGCTCGGCGGTCGCTGAACGTAGTGAGAATCCTTCGACTGCAGTCCCCACCCCGACGCTGGTCGTCTCCCCATGGGGGAATACCCACCCGTAGAAATCGGGGGAGATGTCCCCCTGGTAGTACACGTCGCAGCGCGCGCCATCGAAGTCCGCAGCGCCACCGTTCGCCGGCGTGCGCACGATCTCATGATAGGCGGCGACATACTTCATCTCCTCCGCCCCCGGGATGCATTGCCTCGCGACCGCCGAGTGCGCGCCATCTGCCCCGATGACGGCACGGGCGCGCACCCCCTCGGATTCGCTCCCGCTACGTCCGAGCCCTGGGCGATAGCGGATAACCGCGATGCCATCGGTGTCGCGCTCGACCTTCTCGAAAGTCCCGGTGCGCCGTTCGGCGCCGGCCTCTGCGGCGCGTTCTCTCAGCCACTCGTCGAAATGCTCGCGATCCACCATTCCGACATATCCGCCGTTGATGGGCATGTCGACCCGCTGGTCGGAAGGCGAGACCATGCGTGCGGAACTGACCTGATTTGCCAACATCGACTCTGGGATCGCGAACTCCCGCATCGCCTGCGGCGGGATTGCCCCACCGCAGGGCTTGATGCGCCCGCCCCGGTCGAGAAGGAGGACGCGATGACCGAGCCGGGAGAGGTCTGTGGCCGCGGTTGCGCCAGCCGGGCCGCCGCCGACCACGACCACGTCGAAGGTGTCAAGGTGCGTCATTGGATACCTGCCTTGAGCTTGATATGCGACGCGTTTCGCCGCGATCCGCAAAATGGTGGTGAGGATCGATTCTGTCCGGCGCCGCGCCGGTCGGGGTCTTTGGCCTGGTCGATCTCCGCCGGTCGACGGTGGCGAACAGCCCCTCGGGTGAGACGTCTGTCCGCGGTGATCCGGGTGAGCGTCGGCTCCCCGGCGAAGGTCGCCCCCCGTCCCGGCAAGGCGAGGCTCAAGGCTGGAGTCCGCGAACGGCGAACGCGCTGACCATCATACCGATCACGTAGACGCTGACGCCAAGCCCGCTGAACCAGGTCGCACGCTCCCGCGGACTGCGCAGGAAACGAATCATCAGGATCAACTGGATCAACAAAATGACACCGACGGCGCTCGCGTGGGCCGGTTTGCCCCACGCGAACAACAAAGCGATCACCAGCACCTGCGGCACCGCCATCACGAGGCTGGCCACACGGGCGGCCCCCTCGGCCCCGAGCTGAACCGGCAGAGAACGAACGTTCATCTGCTTGTCCCCCTCGATCGCCTTGAAGTCGTTCAGGGTCATAATGCCATGCGCGCCCAGACTGTAAAGGGCTGCCAGCAGGAGGGTCCTCCAGTCCGGCATGGCGCCGCCGAGCATCACCGCGGCCCCGGTCACCCAGGCCAGCCCTTCGTAAGAGAAGCCGACGGCCAAGTTGCCCCACCAACCGTTTCCCTTCAGGCGGAGCGGGGGTGCACTGTAGGCCCAGGCGAGCACCATGCCGAGCAGGGCCGCACTGAATACCCAGGGGCCGAGCAGCCAGGCCAGGAGCAAAGAGACGGAGGTCCAGATCAGCGCCAGATAGAGTCCCCAGCGCCCGGGGATTCGACCGGACGGGATGGGTCGGCCTGGCTCGTTGATGGCATCGACGTGCCGATCGTACCAGTCGTTGACGACCTGGCTCGTCCCGCACATCAGGGGTCCGGCCAGCACGATGCCGGCAACGCCAAGCCACCACTGTTGGAGGATGGGTGCGCCCGAGGATACGACGCCGCAACCGAATGCCCACATGGGCGGGAACCATGTGATCGGGTGGGATACCTCCAAGATCGCGGGCATCGATGGCCGGGCGGTCGACGCACCGGATAACGCGCTTCGATTCATGCCGCTCACTTGTTGTCTGACGCCGATGCACCGGCTGATTGATCGGTAATACCGTAGCGGTCGATTTTGACGTATAGGCTTTGGCGGCTCAAGCCCAGCAGCTCCGCCGCAGAGGCTCGATTATCGCCCGTCAGCTTGAGTGCTGCCTCGATACAAAGCCGCTCGATGGTGTCGGTCGACTCTCGCACGAGCTCCTTGAGCGGAACCCGCCCGACCCGGTCCGTGAGCTGGTCAAGCCATCGCGGCTGCTCGGGGCCAGAGGGTTGTTCGGCGTTGAGTCGGCGGCCGACGTCTCGGATGAAAAAACCGAAGTATGGGCGCTCGCCGTTGCGGACCGCCGCGGCCGAGATCTCGATGTCGGTGGTGGACCCGTACTCGCCGCGCAGCGTCGTCGCGAAGAGTCGAACCGTATCATGCTGACGCAGGTTTGCCATCAGGACATTGAGGTCGACCCCCGGGCGGCCGAGCCAGCGGTCGAGTGACTCGCCTCTGGCCTGCTGCTCGGTCGCGACCTCGGTCAGGGCGAGAAAGGTGTTGTTGGCGCTGAGGACCCGCCCGTCGGCATCGGTGATGACAACACAGTCGGGCGCATTCTCCAAGACCCGCAGATAACGCGCCCGGTTCTCGGGCAGGGCCGCCGCCGAGACATCAGCGAGCAGCGGCGAGAGGCGCACCAGGAGGAACGACAGGTTCTCCTGGCGGAGCAGCGAGGCTGACACCAGGAACTCCTGAAGGCCGTCGGCTAGTCGAGCCCGCACGTCGTCGGCCCGACCGGCGGCGCGCACACCCGCCAGCAGACCGTTGATCGCCTGCGTGCTGTCCGAGTCGAACCCCTCCGGGAAAGGTCGGCCGATGACCCGGCTCGGCGACTCGCCGAGCAGCTGGCCCGCCGCCGGGTTTGCTTCCACAACCCGTTGCGTCGGCGCATCGATGATGAGGATGGCTTCGGAGACCATCCGGAATAGGAGCCTGTACCGTGTCTCAACCTGACGGAAGCGCCAGTAATCGCGCTCCAAGGCCTGCTGAGCGTCGACCAGCTGCTGTTGCAGCGCGGCCATTCCCTGCAGATTGCGCCCCAGCGCCACGATGCGGGTCCCGATGCAAACTGCCCGGTATTGGATTGTGACATCGGTGCCGCGGACGGATGGATGGCTCACCTGTCGCCAACGCGTGACGTGGCGGCCGCGCGCCTCCCTCAGGAGGTCCTCAAGGTTTGCCCGGCTCTCGGGGAGCGCGGTGGCGAGCCAGCTTTGCCCGATCCAGTCGTTGCAGAGCTCGGTGGACAGCTCCTCGCTGCCGTAGGCCATGTCGCGCACGGTTCCCGTCTGATCGACCACGACAGCGATGTCGGTCGCGCCTTCGATCAGCGCCGCGGCCGTCTCGGCATCGAGGACACCGAGTGATTCATTCGGGGCTCTGAACGGACTCACGGCGACCAGACCCTCCACCATCTCTGTGCGTGCCCAGTCGACCCATCGGTGGGGTCGGCGGCGGCCTGGCTCGCAGGGACGATCCCCGGGCCTCGACATGGCTTTCGGCATGCCGCTAACTCAACACCGTGCGGTATCGGTAGTGAGCACTCGACCCGGCTTCCGGCTGTCGCCGGATCCGTGTCGATCTGGTGATCGTTCTCTAGTCCCGAGAGATATACCGCTCGCGCTGCTTGGGGTCGAATGTCGTCAACGAAACCACGCCGACACGCTTGGTGCGGGCTACGGAGCCGACCCGCGAGGGATCGCCGCAGTCCCGCCATCTTGCGGGGCCCGAGCGGGGATGGGATGCGACGGCCGGCAGACGCCCTCGATTAGAGCGCCTCCGGCCTGATCGCATCGAGAGGCACCAGTCCAACGTACTTCGGGCTCGCTACCCTATTGTGGTACCTGGCGCAGGGTTGTCAAGTCAGGTTTACGTAAAGTTTGGTTGACGCACCCCTGAAAGCGGACTAGATTCGTCTTATGTCGAAACGAGACGGCGGATGATAACCAAAAAGACCGTTCTGATGAGCCACTCTCGAGCCAAACCGGTGAAGCGACGACCGCTGTATACCCCGGAGGAGCGTCGCCGCCGAGACCAATCTCCCTGGACCCTGGTGCAGGCCATCCTGGCGCCGGTTCAGTTTTTGGTCTTCTTGGTCAGTCTCTATCTGGTCCTGCGCTATTTGGCGACGGGGGAAGGCGAGGGGATCGCCACCATCTCGATCGTCTTCAAGACGCTCGTACTCTACGCCATCATGATTACCGGCGCGATCTGGGAGCGCCAGGTCTTCGGTCGCTATCTGTTTGCACCTGTCTTCTTCTGGGAGGACGTCTTCAGCATGTTGGTGCTGGCCCTCCATACCGCTTACCTGATCGCCTTGGCGACCGGCGTACTGGATACGCGGGGGCTCATGTGGCTGGCACTGGCCGCCTACGCGGCCTATGTGATCAACGCGACGCAGTTTCTGATCAAGCTCCGCGCGGCGCGGCTCGATCGAGCGGGAGATGGGAGTGCTCTCGCCGAGGTTGCCGAATGACCGCCCCGCGGGCAGCCCGCCGCGACTCGGCCCCCGGCAACGATCTCCCGGTCGTTGCGCGCGAGCGGGGGCAACGGCATGTCTTCTGTGGTCTTGCCGGGATTGTATGGCTGCATCGCAAGATCCAAGACGCCTTCTTCCTGGTGATCGGCTCGCGGACCTGCGCGCACCTCCTGCAATCCGCTGCCGGGGTCATGATCTTCGCCGAGCCGAGGTTCGCCACGGCGATCCTCCAGGAGCGCGATCTTGCCGGTCTGGCCGACTGCAACCAGGAGCTGGACCGTGTCGTCGGCGAGGTCCTCGACCGGCGTCCCGACCTCGGCACCCTGTTTCTCGTGGGTTCATGTCCTTCCGAGGTCATCAAGCTCGATCTGGCGAAGGCCGCCGAGCGTCTCTCCGTCGTCTATCGCGGACGGGTCCGCATCATCGACTACTCGGCGAGCGGTCTGGAAACGACCTTCACGCAGGGGGAGGACGCCTGCCTGAAGGCGCTGGTCCCCGAGCTTCCGCCGCTGCCCCAAGGGGAGCGCTCCCTCCTGGTGGTCGGGACCTTGCCCGACGTGGTGGAAGACCAATTCGGTCGTCTCTTCGCCGAGTTGGGCATCTCTCCGGTGTCGTTTCTGCCGCCGCGTCACACCGCCGATTTCCCTCCCCTGGGCAGCGGGACCTCGGTCCTGCTGGCCCAGCCCTTTTTAGGGGAGAGCGCACGGGCCTGTCTGGCGCGAGGGGCGCGCTTGCTGTCCGCACCCTATCCGTTCGGCATCGAGGGGACGCTTGGTTGGCTCCGTGCCGCGGCCGATGACTGGGGCGTGTCGCCGGCGGTCTTCGACGCTGCCATGGCGCCTGCGGTCGCGCGCGCCGAGCGCGGGCTGGCGCATCAGCGTGCGATGCTGGCAGGCAAACGCATCAGCTTCCTGCCGGATTCGCAGCTCGAGATCCCGTTAGCGCGTTTCCTTCATCGTGAATGCGGCATGGAACTGGTGGAGGTTGCCACGCCCTATCTCGATCGACAGTTGATGATGGACGAGCTGGCTCTGTTGCCAAGCGGGGTTCGTCTGACCGAGGGTCAGGACCTCGATCGCCAACTCGACCGGGTGCGTTCCGATCGGCCCGATATCACCGTTTGCGGTCTCGGTCTCGCCAATCCGCTCGAGGCCGAGGGTCTGCGGACCAAATGGTCCATCGAGCTCGTGTTCACGCCGGTGCATGGCTTCGATCAGGCTGCGGATCTGGCCGAGCTCTTCGCGCGGCCGCTGCGGCGCGACGCGTTGCTGCGGATCTGACGTCATGCAGCTCACGCTCTGGACATACGAGGGTCCACCGCATATCGGCGCGATGCGTGTCGCCGCATCCATGCAGGGGGTCCATTTGGTCCTGCATGCGCCCCAAGGCGACACCTACGCCGATCTGCTCTTCACCATGATCGAGCGGCGTGACCGGCGTCCCCCCGTGACCTATACAACCTTCCAGGCGCGCGAGCTCGGCGGGGATACCGCGCAGTTGGTGAAGGCCAGCGTCACCGAGGCCTATGAGCGGTTCTCGCCTCGCGTGCTCCTCGTCGGCGAGGCCTGCACGGCCGAGTTGATCCAAGACCAAGCGGGTGCGCTGGCGCGCGGCATGGGTCTGCCCATCCCGGTGCTGCCACTGGAGTTGCCGGCCTATGTGCGCAAGGAGGGTTGGGGCGCCAACGAGACCTTTTATCAGCTGATCCGGGGCCTCCTCAAGCCTCGGGTCCCAGACGCGGGACGTCGGCCTGAGCCGAGGCCGGCCGAGCGACGTCCTCGGGCCAACCTGCTTGGCCCGACCGCGCTGGGTTTCCGCTGCCGCGACGATGTCACGGAGGTCTCCCGGCTTCTTGCCTCGGTCG
>Ga0316577_10000522_pt1 | contig 15431 bp, 16 predicted proteins | sample S5NA_FD_203073 | JGI IMG/M metagenome (GOLD analysis project Ga0316577, IMG submission 203073) | Rhizosphere microbial communities from salt marsh grasses in Alabama, United States - S5-7_050615r2r1 | ecosystem: Host-associated > Plants > Roots > Rhizosphere | place: USA: Alabama | collected... | reverse complement strand
CCGGTGGGCTGTGGTAAAAATTCCGAAATACCCCAAAAGCGTGTTGAAGCGAAGCGGACTTGTCCGCCGATCTTTGTGCGGAAATTTATCCGCCTCTGGAGGATCCCGTCTTCGGAGCTGCGGGGATAGGAATTTTAGCCAGCCAAACAAACGGCGGGTAAACCTTTCGCTTATTAGATCCCGAAGATAAACCTTCGGGAGTTTCATTAAATCGTTGTACGATTTTATTCTTTGTTTTAATTTACCATCACCCGGATATAACCGGTTTGACCGGTTCGGTGATCCACCACCAAAAATTGAACCCAATGGTGTGGAGTCAATGATTCAACGAGGTCTACGAAACCCTGAACGTCGCTCACGGGCTGACCGTTGATGCCGAGGATAATATCGTTCACTTCAAATCCGGCTTTTCCCAGAAGTCCGTTGGGTTGCAACGATTTTATGGCGACTCCTTTCGGCCCTTGCATTCCATATTCCTGGGCTTCTTTTTTGGTTACTGGTCTCACAACCACACCCAGCCGTTTGTTCAGCGAGGCAGCCAGTTTTTTGACTTCGTTCTGAAGATCACCGATTTTTACTTTATAGTTCCGTGATGTTCCCTTTCGATTGACGGTTAGGGTGACTTCCTGTCCGATGGATGTATCGGCCACCTGATTTTGCAGGCTCGATGCATCTGGAATCTCCTTTCCCTGATAAGCCGTCACCACATCGTTTTTTTGAATACCGGCTTTATCTGCCGGACCATCTTTAACCACGCTGACGATAAGGGCACCCTTTGAAACATTCAGTCCCATGGATTTTTGCAGATCCGGAGTTAAGTCCCGGATACTAACTCCCAGCCATCCGCGTTCCACTTTGCCATTTTTGATGAGTGCACTGGCGATGTGAACGGCCATGTTACTTGGAATGGCAAAACCGATCCCCTCGAATCCACCCGATTCGGAAACGATGGCGGCATTGACCCCGATGACTTTCCCGTCCAGATTCAATAAGGGACCGCCACTGTTGCCCGGATTGATGGCAGCATCGGTCTGCAAATAGTCCTGGTAGCTGGTCGGATCCATAATGCCTCGGCGATGTTTGGCGCTGATGATTCCCTGGGTGACGGTTTGGTCCAGACCTTGCGGCGCACCAATGGCCACAACCCAGTTTCCAACCTTCATTTCGTCTGAATCACCGAACGTCACATAGGGCAGCTTTTCGTCTGCCTTGATCTGGATGACAGCAAGATCTGTTTTTGGATCTGTGCCCACGACTTTGGCTGGGTAACGACGACCGTCAGCCAGCAATACCTGAATTTCAGTTGCGCCGGCGACGACGTGATTGTTGGTCAATATATGTCCCTTGGTATCCATAATCATACCGCTTCCAAGTGCCTTAAGTTCACGTTTGAATTTCCGGGGCATGCGGTGTTGTGGGACATCGAAGAAATAATGAAAGAACGGGTCGTTCTCAAACGGCAGAAACGGGTTGTTCACTTCCTGGCGCTGGGTAACCTCTATGTGTACCACCGCTGGGATTGCTCCTTTGGCGACCCTGGCAATGGCGGTACTCAGATCGGCGGCTGACGGGTTGGTCCCCAAAGGCATAGCCGCCTCCACAATTGGATTCTTGACATTTGATGGATTGACATTCTTTGCCGCAGAAGCGGTTTCAGTCGGCTTCTCTGAGACTTTGGAATTGTCAGATTGTGCCTTGCATTGGGTCAGTCCCAAAGTTAGCACCATGATGACTAAAATAAAAAGGTAACGCATTGTTCGAGTGTGTTTGTTCATCATTTTACCCTCCTGATATATTAGACTTGTTAATTATGATCCGGCTCAATCAAAATTCCGGGTTCATTAAGACATCCAAAAGTTGGTATCTTTTCGTTTCTTTTATTACTATTATTCTAAGCATATTTAAAAAAAATCGGTATAAGTCTCCTTCTGATTCTCTTGTAGGAAATTGCGGCTACTTGCTGTCGGTGTGTGTCCTACAACCGTTGTCAGAGTTTTTTTTGGACAAAACGAAGCCGTTAACGCTTTTAGGCCGCGGTTTTTTTACGTGTAATCAGTCCAGCTATCAATACAGCCAGGATACCGGTAGTGAAGATACCGTCAAAAGTGCCGGCACCGCCGATTGAAGCTACGGGGGCTCCCAATCCCTGAATTTTGTCGAGATTCAACAGGTCAGCGCCGATTAGCGTTCCGAGGGTGCCGGAGATAAAAGCAAGAGCCGGTGCATATCTCCGGGAAAGTGTTATTGCTACCGCAGTAGCAGCCACAGGTGGAACCAAAACGGGTACGGCAATACCTACTCCCGGAACCGGATGGGCCAACCAATGAACGATTACAGACACCGCAGCCACTCCGATCAAGGCCGTGCTGAAAAGTTGATTTTTGAAAATCAGATAAATGCCGAGAATTGTAGGAATAACAGCGCCACCGACGTTGATGGCTATAACGGTTCCCGGCCATCTGGTTACGGTGGGAATGATATAAGGTATGCCGAAGAAAATTACTTGTCCACCAGATCGAACGATCTCCGGAGGCAATCGATATACGGGTATGTTGATATAACTTCCCCAAAAACATAATAACAGCAGCAAGAATATGTAACGCTGATTGATGCCGATGGTCTGGTAAGCATATCCGAGAATGCCCACTTCAATCATAATGACCAAAAAGATAAAAAGAAAAAAGAGAATCAACAAAAACGGCAATGCCAATGGAAAATAATGCAACATGGTTTACCTCCAATAGTGATCTTGAACAAGGATCCTAATTTCTGTTTGGACACAACCTGCTTGCCGGTTAACGGGGCATCGGACCTTCTGCTACCTGGACCAGGCCTTTGGTCCGCAACCGTCTGGCGAAGGCCGATCTGACTTGTTCTGGTGTCAGTGCCATGTAATGTTGTGCGGCTCGGCTCGGTTCGTCAAGGGGTAGGTCCAGAACGGATCGATGGATAAATCCCCGGGCAATGCTTCCCAAGCTTGATTCGGCCAAAGGAATTTCACGCAACAGCATTGCTTTTGCTCGCTGGAATTCGCTGGGGCCAACAGGTTGAGTTTGCATCATTTTTAAATTATGCTCTACAATGGCACGTGCTTGAGCTACGTTAGATGGGTCACTGGCATAAGTTATCGCGTAGGTGGTACGGGTCTTACCCGCTTCCAGATCCACTCCGACATAATAAACCAGACCTGTTTGTTCGCGCAGGTCCCGATACAGACGTGTGGCATAAAACCCGCCGCCTAAAACGTGATTGCCCAGATTGAGGGCATAGTAGTCCGGATCAGTCCGGGTCAACCCCAGGGTTTCAGCCAGTATGACCTGATCCTGAATCCGGCTGTTATCCGGTACGTGGGTAGTGCTTGGGATGTTTGGTGGTAACGGGGGAAGAACAAGGTTTGGTTTCGCACCGGCTGCTTTCCAAACGCCGAAGTATTTGTTTATGACCGACTCGGCCTTTTCGGGAGTCACATCCCCGATCACGACAATGATGGTCTCATCAGGACGAATAATTTTGGAATGATAATCTCGGACATCCTCCGGTGTCAACCCAGCAACAGTATCCGGCGTGGCCCAATGCAGGGCCGGATCGTTTTTGGGCAACAAGGCGGTTTTCAGTGCCCGGTGAGTCAATTCATCGGGGCTTTGTTCTCGGCCTGCGGCTATGGCCTTAACCTGTTCTTGGACGATTTTGAATGCGGTATCCGGCAGGGCAGGGTGAAGCAGGTTGTCCGCCAGCAACTGCATACCCCGATCGAAATGATCTGTCAGAACCTGTAAAGAAAAATCCGTTCCCACGGAAACATCTGCACCGATTTCATCCAGGGCTTTTTGATAGGCCTTTCGATCCAGTGTCGTGGTGCCGTAGTCATAGAGTCCGCCCAGGACTTCGTCGACTCCTTCTTTATTGGGAGGAATCTGTAAGTATGGATTGTTTTTAACATGCCCGTATACGCTCACGGTATGGCTGATAGATTCAGGTTGAACAATCAGCTTGATCCCGTTGGGCAATTCTTTTACCACGGGATTGAGCTTTGAAGAAGGAACTAACAGACGATTTAAGGCTTTATTCGCCCATTTTGGCAGCATAATGTCGCTGCTCTGGGGTAATGTAATCGTTTCTTTGCTGCTGTAGCTTTGGACGGATGAAGGTTTTTCGGAAGCTTCGGGTGTGAGGATCGCCGTCACAGCATGGTCCAAATCCAGATAGCGGCGGGCCACCCGATTCACATCGGCTGTGGATACACGAGAGATGGCTTTCAAGTCATCTTCAGGGGATTGACGTCCTTCTATTGCCAGTGCTTGGGACCAGGCCATGGAAAATCCAAACACCGAGTTTTTCTGAAATTCCGCGCTTGCCAGTTCCCGTCGTTTCGCTGCTTCTACCAGATCTGCTGGGAACCCGTTTTTCATGTAGTTGCCCAAAACGGCACGGAGGTATTTTTGAACGTCATCCACCCGTCCGTCTTTAGGAAATGCGGCGACGGCATACCCCAAGCCAGCCTTGGAAAATGTATTCAGGTGAAAACCGGTATTCAGCGCTTTTCCTTCTGCAGCCAATTGATACAGGTCTCCGCGGGGACTGTTCATGACATCGGCAAGCACTTGGGAAGCTGCGAAATCGGGAGAGTCATAACCCGGGAGTCGAAATGCAGTGATAAATAATCCATATGGAAGATCGCTTTTTAACCGAATGGTTTCAGGGGTTATGGGTTCTAAACGGACTTCTGGTCGTTCGGGTATCTTCCTGGCAGGGATATTACCGAAACGGGTTTTGATCAGCGCGAGTGCATGTTCCGGTTGAACATCTCCCACAATAATCAATGTCGCATTGTTGGGAGTATACCAGGTGTCATAAAACTTTTTGAGCATAGGGCCGGTGGTTTGATCGAATGAGGCCCGGGTACCCAACGCATCGTGGGCATATGGCGAACCTTTAAACATTGCAGCCAGAAGCCGTGTGTAGAAGATATATTCGGGACTGGAAAGATCCTGGGCCACTTCCTGTTCGATGGCTCTCCGTTCCTGGTCCCACAGTTTCACGCTGTCGAGCACGTCCCTCATGCGAATGGCTTCGATGTGTAGGGCAACATCCAAGTATTCCGCCGGTACAGTTAAAAAATATTGAGTGACCGATTGCTGGGTATCGGCGTTAAACATCCCACCCAAGGCTGCGGTGATGTTGGCGAGTTGACCGGCAGATAAACCCGGATTCCCGCGAAACATCATATGTTCCTGAGCATGTGCCATGCCGGGAAATCCAGCCGGTGCTTCGTTGGAACCCACCTTGTAATTGACAACAGTAGCGACCACCGGTGCAATGGGATTGCGTACAATGACCACCTTCAGCCCATTGCTCAAAGTGGCACGTGTCACGGTCTCGTCGGTTTTATTTTGGCCGCCGGCTTCCGATATTCCGGGTGTCAACCCCAAAAGGACGACAGCGATTCCTATCCATATGAAATTCAAAATCATTATTTTCCAGAAACTTTTTGATTTTCGGGTGATTAATCTCATTATCATCTTCTCCTTCTTAAGGATCTCCAGTTTCAAAAAAGTGAATGGTCCAGCTTCTGGCTCATTTTATCGCGCGTCAACGGAACTTCAAAGGTCAGGTTCTGAATCCATTAACGTTTCAACTACTCTTCCAATTTATTCTTTTGCGAAATAATTCGTTCCTTTTAGCCGCCAACTCTCTGTCGCTGATGTTGTATACTTTCTTAAGTACGGATATAAAAGATTGATCATCTGAATTGGCCAACATCTCTAAAATTTTTTCTCTTTCCATTTTATCGTGAATATAATCGCCTCTATTTTCCTTTCCTTTTTGCCAAGGTAGAAAGTTAAACATAATAATTTCCTCACACTGTTTTGAATGTTTAAATGGAAATATGTCCCGTGGTTTCCATTCCCAATATCAAGTAAAGAAAGCGCTTAAATATTCATTATATTCTGTCAAACTTTTCCAGTTTCTCCTGGCATTTTCGGCACCGAACGGCAGTTGGCATCACCTCTAGTCGAGCCCTTCCGATCCATCCGCCACAATTTATGCAGTGCCCGTAGGTTCCTGACTCAATCCGCGTTAGCGCTTGCTCAATTTTTTCCAGTTCTTGGTATTTGAGTTCTATAATCGAGAAAACCGTTCTTTCTTTTAGCTCAGCCAGTGCATAGTCTCCCTGATCACGAGCCATATGAATGAAATCCTGATATTCCTCACTGGCGTGATGTTTTAGATCATCAATGATTTCATCCCAAGCATCCTCTCTTTGTCTGAGCAATTTATCCTTTTCCCGTATGTTTGATTCCATCATTATTTTTCTCCCTTTAGACCAATAAAAGAGCCTCGATTGTCCATAATTGTTTCATTTTACTTGAACATAGACATATCAATAACTGATTGAAAGAAGAATTCATCCGATTTTGTTGTAGGATTATCCAGCTATTTTCTGTCGGTATTTGTCCTGCAAATATCCTATGAACTAAACAAAAAGTTAAACATCTAAAAATTGACTTGAGTTTGTATATATTGACTTCGATTATCCCATGAAATATTAAACGAAATAAGCAAAGTGACTTTAAATTAACTCAAGTGGCACATCCCAATGCAGGGAAAGGTCTTTGAAGTTTCAAACCAAAAGAATTTTTTTGAATAAAGGACATACAATGGCCGAAAGAATAACGTTTTTATCGGAAGAATATGAAATAGAAGGATTGTTCAATCAGAGGGATAACAAAAAAGGGGTTGTGGTGACCCATCCCCACCCCCTTTATGGCGGGGACATGAATAATCTGGTAGTGGAATCCATTGTTCATGTTTACCATATAAAAGGCTTTTCAACGTTAAAGTTCAATTTCAGAGGGGTTGGTAGAAGCCAGGGGACGTATGACAATGGTGTCGGTGAACAAAAAGACGTTTTGTCAGCGATTTCGTTTCTTGCGGATATGGGAATGGAGCGGATCGATTTGGCGGGATATTCATTTGGTGCTTGGGTAAACGCACATGCCATAAAGGAAGATACCCCTGTAGAACAGATGACTATGGTGTCACCGCCGGTTGGATTTATGGATTTTAAATCCATCGGAAGAATGAATTCCTTAAAACTCGTGGTCACCGGAAACAGGGATGATATCGCACCTGCGGATATGGTAAAAAAAATGATTCCGATATGGAATCCCGATACCCGATTTGAAGTAATCGACGGTGCAGATCATTTCTATGGTGGGTACTTGGGGCAGCTCGAGGAGGTTCTGGCTTCTATTTAGTTAATAACAATTGAATTTTGTGTTTTTTAACACACGTCATCCTTTGTGTATTGGTGGCAACCGTCTTTAGTTTCTTGATAAATTGGAATTTCGGCCGCACGGCGCAAGCGGACAAGTTTGCTTCTCTGAAACCGGCTTACCCTGTTTTCGTGGTTTTTCCGAATCAGGATTAACCGATAAAAGAAGAGAAAAAAGATTCAAGCCGGCTGAATTTACTTTGATGATTGTTTTTATTACAAAAATCCCGGCGTTGCCAAAGGACCAGGTTGTTTTCCCATGGAAATATCGGCCAGGGACAAAAGGGCTTTAACTCGTATCGTCGAATTTTAGACCACGTTCGGACATACCTTTGACCCCGGAGTTTCTGTCGCTCGCATCCGTGGAGATCTTCTTGAAGAACGAGTTTCGGGGTCATGGATTCAATCACTTCCTCCCAGTGACAATCCGGATAGACACGCTGGCAGATAACTACAGCACAATGGATATCTTTCAGTTCTTCTACATAGGTTCCCGGGAAAAAGTGTACCTCCTTCCATAATCGGTCGGGACTTCCCTGATAATAATGTGTCAACAAGGCATTCATTGCATCAGCGTCCATAAACACTTCATTCGTATCAGGCCCAATCTGGTCAGCATAATCAATTCCAACATAATAGTTCAGATTCATTCCAAACATTAGCCGAAGGTGATTATCGATCCGATTGATCCATCTTCCGCAACCCAGGCTGACAATTGTTTTATGGCCATTTGTTTTAAGAAACGTGACAGCAGATTCATCGAGTTCATTTAAAGCCATTGTTTAGATTCGACCTCAGGTGAAGGTTAATGGTTACGAAAGCAAAAAATTCTTATCGCGAAGGTTCATTTGAAATCAACACAATTCTCGCCATAAAATGTAAATTGTGTTATAAATCATCAAAACTGAGCGTTTCAAATTTTAAAAGGGGATTAAATTTCTTTTATTTTAAATAGATTATTTTTATTTATATTTTAAAATTTGAAACCCTTCGGGATTGCCGATCTTACCACATCTACTGTGTCATATGCCCTTCCGCATAGTTGACTATAGCGAAACGACACCTTCCTTGTATTTGCGGCAACCTTGGCAATCGCTCAATTTAGGTTTCATCAAACTCAATTTAATCTCTATTCATCAATGGCAAAAAAAAAGCATTATGGGATTTGTAAAAAAAATAAAACTTTTATCGATTCCTTTCTTGGTGCTATTTTTATTTTTTTGTTCCTGCAGCATTTTCAAAACAACCTACAATGTTACAAAAGGAACCGTAAAGACCACTTACAAAGTTACAAAAGGAACGGTAAAAACCGCCTATAAGGTTACAGAGGGAACCGTAAAGACAACCTATAAAGTCACGAAATTTGCCGGGAAAACCGTTTATCAAATCGGGGAATACACTTTTACTGTGATTATGGCGCCTTTGAGCTGGCCGTTGATGCATGAAGATATTGAGTCTATTGATGATTTGCCGCCAAAAGATGCCATCCGCCAAGGTCGGGTCAAGAGATCACCATATGTGGTCAGGGGGAAACGGTATGTGCCCATGTCTGTAAAAGAGGCCAGCAAATATAGGCAAAAAGGGATCGCTTCCTGGTACGGATACGAGACCCGTCGTCAAAAAGGCGGACATATGACGGCGAACGGCGAGGCTTTTGACCCCAATGGGTTGAATGCGGCGCATAAATACCTGCCGTTACCCACTTACGTCCGCGTAACGAATCTTGAAAATAATAGGCATATCATTCTTCGGGTGAATGACCGGGGCCCTTTTGTACAAGGTCGTATTATCGATCTTTCTGCGGGAGCAGCCAAAAGACTGGGCTTTTATGATAAAGGAACGGCAAGGGTGTTGGTGGAGACGATAGAGCTTAAGGGGTAGTCCGGAAGTAATTAAGGTTAACCTGAATTTATTACCTGTTGTCTATAGTATTATTTTTTGTTAAAGGTATTTCTAGACTCAACTAGGTTTTTCAAGGCAAAGTATCGAATTCTTTGAATGAATTGGGGTGGTGCGCTGCATGTTTTTCTTTTGCCATAGCTTTATCCGCGTCGAGTTTAGAAAAATCCATTCCATCGCACTATCATTTTGTATCCTGATCAGTGGTCTTCTATTGTCAGGATGTTCTTATTTCATTTCTTCCGCAACGGTCGACATGACCGAAAATCTATCCCATGCCATTTTGAACAATAATGATCTCGCCACTGTAAAAGATGGCGCACCAGCATACCTGTTGATGGTCGACAGTTTGTTGTATCGAAACCCGGACAACGAATCCCTGCTTCGCGGAGCAGCAAACATATATACCGCGTATACCAATGTTTTTGTCAAAGACAAGGAAAGAGCCGGAAAACTTACCGATAAAGCATTGGCGTATGCTTTTCGAGCCATTTGTGTCCGCAGGTCGAAGACATGTGGATTTAGAGAGGTAAATTTCCAGGAATTTAACACCATTATTTTATCATTGGAAATAAAAGATGTTCCGGATCTGTTTACCCTGGGATCAGCTTGGGCAACATGGATTCAGACGCATAAGGAAGATTGGAATGCCGTGGCTGAGATTTCAAGGGTGGACGCCATTATGAAGCGGGTCGTCGAGCTGGATGAATTTTATCAGGATGGGCAAGCCCATTTGTATCTTGGTGTTTTGGCGACATTTCTTCCACCGGCACTGGGCGGTAAGCCAGATGTGGGGAAAAGACATTTTGAGCGTGCACTGGAGATTTCCAAGGATAAAAATCTGATGGTAAAAGTGTTGTATGCTCAGCACTACGCCCGTTTGGTATTTGATCAAAAGCTACATGACCGGCTTCTTAACGAGGTGCTTGAAGCTAAAACAGATGTGCCAGGATATACGCTTAGTAACACCCTTGCGAAGAAGCGGGCTAGAGAGTTATTAAAAAGTGGGAAGGACTATTTCTAGTGTCTGAACGAAAACTGTCCTTTTCGCCAATATCTGCGTCAGACTCAAATTTTAATCCTCGAAATACTATCAGTATTCCTGTGGTTAAAATTTTCGTCTTCCTTGATCTTAACGAAAAAGCCTAGTTTTCGTTCGGACACTATTATGCATAAAAGATTTGGACACTAATCAAAAAATAAAAAAGGTGCTTTTACCATGATTAGAATTATAGCGTTTATCGTCATTGTTATGCTCACCGGTCAAGCCCAGGCGATTCAGATAAAAATTGCAACAATTTCACCGGAAGGATCGGTCTGGATGGAGAAAATGCGTGAAGGTGCCAAAGATCTGGCGAAAAAAACCGACAATCGGATTAAAATAAAATTCTATTCCGGTGGTGTAATGGGAGATGATAAAGCAGTACTGCGTAAGATTCGGATCGGACAGCTGCAAGGCGGCGCCTTTGTCAGCGGCAGCTTATCCCAGTATTATCCTGACAATCAAATTTACAGTTTGCCGTTGTTTTTCAGATCGTTCAAGGAGATCGATTATGTTCGTGGATATCTTGACCAGAAAATTATCGATGGATTTGAAAAAGGAGGCCTTGTCATATTTGGAATCGCCGAGGGCGGGTTTGCCTATGTTATGTCCACTGTACCGATATACACCGTCCAGGATATGCGTGAACAGAAAGTCTGGATTCCGGATAATGATTCGATGATTTTAGAAGCGATCAAGGCTTTTGATATTACGCCCATTCCATTGTCCATCGCCGATGTCAGGGCCGGCCTTCAAACCGGGCTTATTAACACCGTGACCACCCCGCCAATAGGGGCTTTGGCATTGCAATGGCATACACAGATAAAATATTTGCTGGACGAACCGTTTCTATACATTTATGGCGTGCTGGCAGTGGATCGAAAGGTATTTAAAAGAATATCACCTGCTGATCAACAAATTTTTCGGAAAATCATGGGCGACGTTTTTAAAACCCTTGACCGGCTCAATCGAGAAGACAATATAAAAGCAATGGAAACGCTTCATAAGCAAGGAATAAAGTTTATCAAGCCTTCCAAAGATGCTCTAAAAAAATGGCGCAAAGACGCGTCGGAAGTTCCCAACAGACTGATCAAAGCCGGAAGGTTATCCCAGGAAATGGTGAATACCCTGGAGAACCTTCTTAAAGAGTATCGTTTAAAGGAGTCAAAAAATAATGGATAAACAATCCAGTAAACCCTTTTTAAAGCGCTTGCAGACGATCATTAACCTGGTGGAAGATTCGATTTTAGTGGGATTGCTCCTCTTGATGATCGTATTGTCGGTTTTTCAGATTTTTCTTCGTGATTTTTTCGGAAGCGGCATTGTCTGGAGTGAAGTTTTGGTGCGAGTGCTCGTGCTTTGGGTTGGACTCATAGGGGCAATGGTGGCCAGTCGTCAGGGGAATCACATCAACATTGATATTATGAATCGGTATCTATCGGGACGTGCAAAATTTGTCGTTCAATTTATCGTTGAGCTCTTTACGGCTTTAATCTGTATAGTCGTGGCCTATTACAGTCTTGAGTTTGTTCAAATGGAGTTTGCCTACGGTGGTGAATCTTTTGCAAAAGTTCCGACATGGGTGTGTGAATCCATCATCCCCTTTGCCTTTATGGTGATCTCGCTTCGCTACTTTTTGTTATCATTTATAAACTTCAAAAAAATAATTGAATTCCCATCGTGACCCTAATCATATCTGCTTTAATATTGATCTTTCTTGCCATCTTCGGCACACCGCTTTTTGCGGTGATTCTGGGAGTTTCAATTCTTGGATTTCACTATCTGGGTGTTAATCTGTCGGCGATTGCCATTGAAATTTATCGTATTGCCGACACGCCGGTTTTGCTGGCATTGCCGTTGTTTACATTTGCCGGTTACATGCTCGGGGAAAGCAATACGTCTCACCGACTGGTGAGGCTCACCAAGGCAATTATCGGATGTATGCCGGGGGGGATGGCTATCGTCGCCTTTATTGCCTGTGCATTTTTCACCGCTTTTACCGGTGCGTCAGGAGTGACCATTGTGGCTTTGGGTGCACTGCTCTATCCGGCATTAACCGAAGCCGGTTACAGGGATAGATTCAGCATCGGTCTGGTGACATCGTCAGGGAGCCTGGGACTGTTGTTGCCTCCTTCCCTCCCTCTCATTCTTTATGGAATTATTGCCCAGCAGATGAACATAGGGAAAAATGTGGCCATTAATGATTTATTCCTCGCCGGCATTTTCCCGGCAATTCTTATGGTGCTGATGTTGTCATTATGGAGCCTTTGGGAAAACCGCCGAAATCCCATTCCTTGTGAACCATTTTCATCAAAGGAGACTATTGCAGCCCTGCGTGAATCGATATGGGAAATACCGCTGCCGTTTTTTGTTCTGGGCGGTATCTACGGAGGATTCTTCGCCATTACCGAGGCTGCGGCAGTGACCGCCATGTATGTGATGATTGTGGAGATTTTTATATACAAAGAGATTAAAATCTCTCAGCTTCCCTCAATTATGCGCGAATCGATGGTTATGGTGGGTGGGATCCTGCTCATTCTCGGTGTGGCGTTGGCATCAACCAACTTCCTGATCGATGCTGAAGTGCCTATGCGTTTGTTTAATCTGATTCAAGCCCATGTGACCAACAAAATCGTATTTCTAATTTTATTGAACATTTTGTTGTTGATACTCGGCGCCATTTTAGACATTTTTTCCGCGCTGGTTATTATGATTCCCATTATACTCCCTGTGGCGGTCAATTATGGGATTGATCCGGTTCATCTGGGCATCATTTTCCTGGCCAATATGCAAATCGGTTATTTTACACCACCTGTGGGCATGAACCTGTTTATTGCCAGCTACCGCTTTGACAAATCCATCACAGAACTCTACCTGGCGGCCATACCCTTTATGATCGTATTGCTGATAGCATTGTTGATCATTACGTACTGGCCAGCGTTGAGCCTTTTTCTAATCCAAAGATAGATATCTTACTAATAAGTAAATTAGATACTTGATATAAACCACGCTGATACAAATGTTTTCCAATTTATCTCACAAGTGCCTAAAGCCTGCCCTGGTGCCTTAGCTCATATCGTGATCCGATCAATGTATCATTGTAAATATAACTCTTTAAGTAAAGAGTTATGGTTATCGGTCTCGGCCAGGGTTTGAAGTGATCTAAAATGCCTAAAATTGAGGTAGTGCTATTGCACTGTCATTTAAATATAATTGCTCGAATAATTCCTTAATTTTAGCTCACTTTAGCTCATTTTAGGCACTTTCAACTTTTTTTGTTTCAATATTGAAGTCAGCATATCAGTAAATAATGTTGAATAAGAATTGTACTTCTTTTTAGATCGTCTGAATCGTGCATTTTAAAATTCATCATCCGATGGCAGCTTTTATTATATAACATACTGATTATTATAATTATACAACAGATAGGCTATATTTAAATAAAAATTAGAGATTTCGAGAGATTTTCAAAGAATATCCTGTTGGTTTAAAATTGTTCAAAACTCGGTTTTATTGAAGATCTATATGAAATATTTAAGAAAAAAATGAAATATAAAACGGATGTATTTTTGGATAGTTATCGATTTATTCTTTAAAATTGTCTATGATATCAAAGATATATGTGTTTGTTAATAACATGTTGAAAACTACAAAACCATTATGCTTTTGTTCGGATTGACAAAGGACCTAAGTCCTTCTATTTATCCCAGAGTTTCACAGATGCAGATTCACGGTTATACTCTTAAACCCGAAAACGACATCGATTCTAGTCGTCAGAACTGGTGATACCATGTACCATATTCTGGTAATAGATGATGAAATGGCGATATTAAATGTTATTCAGACGGCATTATCGAAAGCCGGCTTTAAGGTTGATATTGCCTTGGATGGTCGAAATGGGCTTCAAAAATTTAATGAAGGTCAATTTGACATGGTCATCACAGATATCCTAATGCCGGAAATAGACGGCCGGGCTATTGTTAAGCACATCCGAAATTCCCATAGACCGTATATTCCGATCATAGGTTTCTCTGGAACGCCCTGGCTTTTGGAGAAAAATCAGTTTGATGCTTTTTTTGTAAAACCTTTCCATCTTAAAGATCTGGTGAATTCGGTCCAGCATCTTTCTATGCTATCCAGCCCCAATTAATACCTGAATCTTGAATGAAAATTGATGAGAATCTTTATAATCCTTAATTGAGCGTTTCGATTTGTTACCCAACATCCTTAATGACAAAATCTATTGCATTTTATAAAATCAAATGTGATAATTTTAATACATTAAATGAACTCTATAATTTATGGTTGGACACTATTTAATAAAATGGGAGAAAAAATATGGCCGTATTCACCTTCACTAGAGAAATGGCTACAGGCGGCAGAAAACTTGGACGGTTACTTGCAAAGAAACTCAACTACCAATACGTTGACAAATCTCTTTTTCAAAAAATTGCCGAAGATCTTAATGTTTCGGAAAAAACATTGGAGTCTTTTGAAAAAAGCAGAGAATATCAAATATCCAACACTTTCGCCAAGGCTTTCAGCACATCTTATATAGAGCGGATTGTGGGATACGATAGAAGTGTAGTAGAGGAGGAAGAATATCAGAAAAGTTTAAGGAACCTTATCCTTGAGACGGCCCGGGAAGACAATGTTGTCATTATCGGACGAGCAGCATACTTTTTCTTAAAAGATATGAAAAATTGCTATCATATTCGTTTGGTGGCGCCAATAGATTGGCGAAAAAAATATGCTTTGGAAAACTATAAAATACATGCAGATCGGGTCCAACGGTTTATAGAAAAAAGAGATAGAAATTTGCATTGGTTTCGCAGATCAATTTGCGGGCCGGGTTTTGATGATCCGCTTTGGTTTCACATGATATTGAACATGAGCCGAACCTCTAATAAAAAGGCTGTTGAGTTGATCATGTCCGTAGCAGGTATTTCAGGTTAACCCGGACATTTCATAGAAGTTTTCAGGTTAGCCGTTTATTAGCTTACATATGAGTTCTTCAGCCTTATCGATATTCAGCAAGCTCATATTCAAAACAAGGTCATATAGTTTTGGATCATCATAGCCCTTTTTGCCGAAGTAACTGTAAAGATTGGCGCGTCTTTTAGCCATTCTTTTTAAAATTTGAATAGTTCTTTCCCTTGAAACACGGTAATCACTCTGAATGAATTTAATCCGATCTTCTTCCTGGGCAATAAG
>Ga0316577_10000521_pt1 | contig 15439 bp, 14 predicted proteins | sample S5NA_FD_203073 | JGI IMG/M metagenome (GOLD analysis project Ga0316577, IMG submission 203073) | Rhizosphere microbial communities from salt marsh grasses in Alabama, United States - S5-7_050615r2r1 | ecosystem: Host-associated > Plants > Roots > Rhizosphere | place: USA: Alabama | collected... | reverse complement strand
CGCCTCGTGGACCTGCGCCGTCGCCCCGTCCACGCTGACTGAGATGAAGGACACCCGGCCTGTCCCCTTGAGGTAACCTGCCAGCTTGTCATCCAGCAGCCTGCCGTTGGTCTCGATCGTGATATCCAGCCCTGCGCCTGCCAGAAGTGCCACCAACTCGCGGAACCGGGGGTGCAACAGGGGCTCGCCACCAGTCAGTTTGACCGATTGCAGGCCCAGTTGCTTCCCCTCCCGTACTGCCTTCTCCACGTGCTCCAGCTTGACAAACTGGCCCCCGTTGCCGTTTGGATCGAAGGCTGGCGCAATCCAACAGTGCCGGCAGGCCAGGTTGCAGGCACCGGCGATGTACAAGTAGAGCGATGTCAGGGGCGGGATCCCCCGGGGCAGATCCAACCTCTGGTGGAGATCGCCGGCGTCTTGGATTACCATTTCTTCACAGGGCATGAGCCGGTTCCATTTCCAACAGAAAGCGTCGGTAGCAATCCTGCAGGTTGGGCCGAGTGAACTCGCCGGTCAACTCGTAGGCCACGCCCGGACAACCGCCGTTGCAGTAGGGTGCCCACTCGCAATCCTCGCAGCCCGGCACTTCGTGCATCGGGATGGTGTGTCGTTGACGCAGCGTCTCGAGTATGGGATGCGTGCGCCAGATCACGCCCAGAGAATCGGTGGTGATGTTGCCCAGGCTCACGCCGTGCAGGATGTGGCAGGGTACGATCGTGCCATCGTGGAGGATATCGATCTTGGAGAAGATGCCGCCACAACTGCTGAGCGTGCCCATGGCCCACCTTCTGGTCTTTTCCCCCGTCCGGCAGGCGTGCTCCATCTCGGCGTACATCTCCTGCTTTGCTTGAGGACCAGCCTGGGCCGTGAGACGGCTCGGATAGCGCTCTCCCAGCTCTGCCAGGATCTCCATCGCCTCCTGGACCTCAGGCGCCGTCAGGGCGATTTGCCCCTGGTTCTCGCAGGCGGCCCCTATGAGCGATGCCTCATTGGTGGCAAAGGATTGCAATCCTACCTCGTCGAGCAAGAGCCGGGCGATATTCTCCAGGTCGTGCAGATTGTGGCGGTTGATGGTTGTCCGCACAGTCACCGGGAATCCAGCCTCCTTGAGCAGTCGCAGTCCGCGTAGGGCGCGGTCAAAGCTGCCCGGCCGACTGCGATTGTGCACATCGGCATAGGAGCCATCAATCGAGATCTGGATATGGTCCAGCCGCAGGCGGCGTTTGCCTACCTGGAACCGCGCAAGCACCTCCTCGTCGATCAGCGTGCCGTTGCTTAGAATGCTGTAACGCGTGCGGTTGGCAATTAGCCCGTCTATGAGCTTGAACAGGTCGGGACGTGTGAAAACCTCACCGCCCGTGAGTGACACGTTCATCACCCCCAGCCGTCCCAGCTCCTCGAAAAAGGCCAGCCATGCCTCCGTCGGCAGGTCGTCCAGGGCCGCCATCTCGCCGGCGTAGAAGCAGTATTCGCAGCGCAGATTGCACCGTCCAGTGATGGCGATGCTCACGCTGCGCGGGCTGGGTATAAGCCGACTATCGACCATGATGCTCTCAGCTAGTCCTCTACCGTGCCGATGAAGCCAGCGGCTACCATGTCCTCCAGATAGTCGCGGACCTGGCCGGTAACCTCATCCTCTGGTACCTGGGCAAAGGCTTCCACGACAGCCGCAACGATGGAGGGCATGTCGGCGCTACCATCGCACATCTGCCAAACAAAGAGGCCGGTGGTGTTGACCGCACGGATCTGGTTGGTATCGGGGTTGAAGAGCAGGGCCCCGTCCGGGTCCTCCTCGCGTAATACGACATCCGGATTGCGGATATAGCAGAGGGTTTCTGTCACAGCGGAATCCTCCTTGAAGCCTCTATGGCACGCTGGCGACTTGGGCTTGTTCCCACACCCCCGTCAGTTGTACGCCTGTTGGGCCACTGCCGTGGACACTCGACAGCGCCCAGGGTGTGACACTTACACCCGGGTTTCGGAAAAAGCTGGATCGTCAGTGCTGCAATGGCATGCATACCCGGGATCCAAACATCCTCATTCTATGTATACCGCTCAAACGCCGGAAAAGCTACGGCCTTGTCGCAGATCTGTGAGGATTGGATCATAGCTAGGCTCATCCAGTCGGGCCAAGCTGGCCTCTCCGCGGATCAAGACACCGGAACTCTGAATGCCTGGACCCCCAAGGTGCCTCCGCGGCAGGGAGCACCATCAGGGCCTAGCATCTGATGGCCGTGCTCCGGGCCAGGAAGCATTGTAGCACCTGAACCACGATACGTCAAATCCAGTCTGGTTCCCACGTCTGAACTATGGTCGGAGCCTTCTGGTCTTGTTCGACCCGCCTCGCCGTCAAGAGGGCCCCATCCAGCCACTTGCCCTGCCTTCAGTTTCGTTTGCCGCAGCACGGCAGTAGTCGGCCCCAGCAGGGATCGTGATCTACCCTAATGATACGTGCCGAAGGTTAACTCCTGGTTAGAATTCGGTTTGAGCTAGGTTAGACTTTCGCCAAAGATGAGCTACCGCCACCCACATAGGACCCGGCACTGAAGACCAAATCGTCCTCATCATCCCCGGCTTCCACCCGGGTTCGTCGCCACTCACCCCAGATCCATAGCCCCCAATCTCCAATCCCCAACCCCCAATCCCCCCTACTCCCGCACATTCCCCAACAAGAACCCCGTCGCCACCACAAACCCCACCCCCAGCAACCCCCACAGCGGCACTTGGGCCAGCCCGTCGGGAAACCCGGCCTGTGCCGAAACCAGGGAGACGGCCACCAGGGCCAGCATGTAGACGGCACCCTTGACGCACAGGCTGGCGGCCAGCAGATAGCCCCAGCCCCGCCGCTGCCAGAGCCAGACGGCGCCCAGGATCAGGAAGGGCACCACCAGTGACAGGTCGAGGGCAAAGACGATGCTGGTCGGATGGGCCACGTCGACGATGAACTGCGGCACCTGCCCGGTGACGACAAAGCTGAGCGACTGGGCGACCCACAGGCCCCCGATGCCCAGGGCGACAAAGACCATGTAGGCGGCGATGGCCCGTACTGGCGTCCGTGCCCGGAAACGCTGGCGTACGGCCTCGATGTCAACCTTGGACAGGGCAAAGATGAGGGCCAAGATCGACAGCGTGAAGGACGTGACATAGACAAGGAAGAAGCGGTTGAAGGCTGCTCCGAACAGGTAGTAGGCATAGTTGTAGAGCGTATAGTCCAGCATGCCCAGCCAGGTGAGCTGGGCGCGGGCCGAGCCGCGCTGGGACAGGACCAGGCCGGCAATCAGCAACGGCACACCGGCGACCAGCGTGGCCAGGTCGGTGCCCTGCCAGGCGGCTGTGGCAAAGGCATTGTCCCGATAGAGGTCGTCGACAAACAATCCACCCACGCTGGCGATGACGGTCAGGATGGCAATGATGGCCGACAGGCGGTAGGCTACGGTTGGCTTACTGCGGAACATTGCTGGTCCCTCCTCGTTCTCCGCTGGATGACTCATGCCGGGCCTTGGTGCGCTCGAAACCGGCACCCAGGCTGAGGCCCAGGGCCAGGCCAACGCCGATCAGGCCAAAGTAGGCGATCTCCCCCGTGGTGGCGTACAGGATCGTCGCCAGCCCGCCCCCGACAAAGATGGCCAGCAGCATGCCCACTTGCGCATAGCTGTAGTTCCGTCCCCTCATGCTCAGTTTCTCCACACTGTGTCGCGTGATCCGGTCCCGTGTCGCCTGCATCCGATGCGAGACTTCTTGACGGGCCAGATCGCCTTGAAATGCTCTATGTCCCTTGCTACACAGCATACCACACGGGCGCTGGCCTCACACCCGCCAACCGATCGGTTCCTGGCCTGGACAGATCGCCAGTCTCTCTCCTGGCCAAGTGACCAGGCGACGGTCGTGAACGCTACCATCTGGTCCATCAATCTCGCCAATTCACGTCAGGATTAGAACAGGAACTGCGGCCATTTATGACACGGTATGACAACTTCCCGGGATAAGATGGAAGCGCCCGATCCTGATTATGGCTGCTCGGCGGCGGAGATCAGACCACGATTAGACGGGGGTGCGCAGGGATGCAAGATACCACGCTGGGCCGGACCGGCCTCGAGGCCAGTGTCATCGGCGTTGGCACCGAGCACATGTGGGGCCAGTCGCGGCAGACGGTCGTGTCTACCCTGCGCGCCGCGGTGGAGCGCGGTGTGACCTACTTCGACCTCATCTATGCCATGCCCGAGTACCTGGCGCACATGGCCGAGGGCTTCCACGGCCTGCGCGACCGTGTGCAGCTGACCTCTCACCTGGGCTCCACCGACAAGGATGGGCAATACTTCAAGACGCGCGCCCTGAAGCGAGGCGAAAGCACGTTCGTCGACGTCCTCCAGCGCCTGGGGACGGACCACGTGGACGTGCTCTTTCTGCACAACTTTAATGCGCTCAAGGATTGGGACCGCGCTGCCCAGGGCGGCTACCTGGACCTCGCCTGCCGCCTGCCAGACGAGGGCAAAGCGCGCTGCCTGGGCATCAGCGGCCATTACCACGCCGCCCTGACCAGGGCGGTGGAGAGCGGGCTGGTCGACCTGGTCATGCTGCCGGTCAACCTCTTCAATCACGCCATGCCCGGCCGCGGCGATCTGCTGGACCTCTGCCTGCGCAGAAACGTCGGCGTGGTGGCCATGAAGCCCTACGGTGGCGGCAAGCTGCTCAACCAGCGGGGCAGCCTGCGCGTGCCCAAGTACCAGACCAGCGGTGAGGCCTTCCAGGTCCGCATCGGCCGGGAGGTGACACCTGCCCAGTGCCTGAGCTATGTGCTGGCCCAGCGGGGCGTCTCCCTGGCCCTGGCCGGGGTCAAGAGCGAGGAGGAGTTGGTGGCTGCCCTGGCCGTGCTGGAGGCGGGCGAAGCCGAGCGTGACTTCAGCGATTTGCTGGCCGCGTTTGGTCGCTACGTCGAAGGCCAGTGCACCTACTGCAACCACTGCCTGCCCTGCCCGGAGCGGATCGACATCGGCCAGGTCAACCGCCTGCTTGACTGGGCCGAGCTTGGCTTGACGGCCGAGGTGCGGGCCGCCTACGATGCCCTGGCGGTCCAGGCATCGGCCTGCACCGAGTGCGGGGCTTGCACCAAGCGCTGTCCCTTTGGCGTGGACGTGGTCAACCGGATGCGGCAGGCACAGGCCCTGTTCGAGTTGGCTGCCTGAAGGAAGGATGACATGGATCGAGAGGGTTTCCGCCAGTTGCTGCGCGAACGCCAGGTCCCCGAGGATCAGCTCGACGCGCAGATTGCCCTGGCCGAGCGCTTTGAGGCCTTTGCTGGCGGGCCGCCGGCGCCGGGCGACGTCCGCGCCTTTGCGGCCATCCTGGTCGACGAGGCGCTGAACACCTGGGACAACCTGGTGACGCTGGTCCGCTACGCGCACTTTACCAAGAACGTACCGGCTTATGTCGCCGCGGTCGAGCTGCTGGACGGCAGCGAGGCGCTGGAGGGCCTGTACGAGAAGCTGGGCCAGGCCGTGGGCGAGGAACTGCGGGACCAGGTCTTTAGCGGCATCGAGCTGCCGCCCCTCGGCACGCCGTCTACGGAAAAGCCCGTGATCACCCAGGCGATCATGACCCGCCTGGAGCAGCTGGTAGACCCCGAGACCTGCCGCCAGGTCTTGTCGAGCGGCCTGCGCCACCTGGAGGATGCCTGGTACGCCGAGGAGCGGGCCAAGTACGCGGAGAGTGGCAGCGTCGATGCCTACCTGGCCCGCAAGGGCGACGACCTTATCGCCCAGCTGAACAAGATCAAGGACGAGGGCGGGCTGTACTTCACCCAGCCCATTACCGATGAGGTCATTGCCTTCGTCGAGCGCCACCCCGAGATCCGCCAGGGCGTGCGTGACGGCAACGTGATCTATGAGGCCAAGATCCCGTACATGACCGTCGAGTACCTGGCCGAAACCGACGAGCAGATGAAGTGCCACTACTACTGCCACTGCCCCTGGGTCCGCGAGTCGCTCCGATCCGCCGACGTGCGCGTGTCGCCCACTTTCTGCCTGTGCAGTGCTGGCTTTCACAAGAAGCGCTGGGACGTGATCTTTGGCCAGGAACTCCGGGCCGAGGTGGTGGAGAGCGTGCTTCAGGGCGACCCCTGGTGCAAGATGGCGATCCACCTGCCGGAGGAGGCGCTCACAGGTCCGACCGCGCCGTCACTGTCCGGCGGCTGAGGCCAGGCAAGCGGAGAAAAGCGGCAGCCACGTGGCTGAGGGTGGGTTGGCCCTGGCGGAAGACAGCATCGGTTGGCCGGCCCTGCTTGCCGTCCTGTAGGCGGGTCTAGTCCGTCTCCAGCAACTCTTTGAGCTTTTCCAGATTCTTCCGCACTGCGGACTCGACCTCACGCGCTTCGAGGTGTTCGATCAGCGCGGACCGGCTCATGTCCATCTTCCACTCGTCCGTGACGCGCGTGGCATCCTCCCCTTCTGATTCAAAGGTGACGTGCCGCTTGAACTGGGGACTGGAAGAGCCAATGCTCTCGACGGCCAACTCGCGGTTCGGCTTGTAGGTGATGACGCGAAAGTCCTGTTCCTCGGTCTTGCGCACCTGGTGGAAGGTACTCCCCTCACCCGTCGGCCCATCCGATGTCTTGGTGACCTTCAGGATGTAGTGGTTCCATTTGGGGACGTTCTCGAACGTGGACACAAAAGCAAACACCTCTTCCCTGGGACGCTCTATCACAATCTCGTTCTTGAGCTCGATCACGCGACAACTCCTTCATTGGCTATATACTGCGTCTATACTTAGTGGTCCGGCGTCGGAAGCTCCGGAGGCAAGACCCCTTCTCGCTCCGCACGGCGCGGTGCCCCCCACCATTGTATCATGGGAGCGCCTTTCAAGATGACGGGATGCGTTGGCTATGCGTTTGGCTTTGGTTGGAGGACGTTGGGCTGCACGGAAAGCTGCGAGCTTAGCTGGTGCCGCTGCCGTCTGCTCGGCTCGAGAACCGGCTTCTGAGCCGGCCATACTCCTGGCTCTGAAAGGGACAAACCCGGATACAGATCGAACAGCCGTATTGCTCCACAAAGTAGGGGAAGCAGCGCTCGCTGTCGGTGCAGGTCACCAGTCCGTTGCCGTGCACAATGGGCTGCTCCAGAATGGCCTGCGGGGGGCAGGCCCGGACGCACAGCCGGCACAGGCGGCAGTATTCCTCGATCCAGGCGTGCTCGTTCTCCTGCGAAAAGGGCAGGTTGCCGATGCTGGTGAACACGGCCGCCAGCCGGACGCGCGGTCCGAACCGGGGGGTGATGAGCAGCCCGTGCAGCCCGCGCCAGCCCAGGCCGGCCTGCTGGGCCAGGGGCGGGTAGAGGGCCAGGCCGTTCAGCGGGTGGCCTGCCTGGGCCGAGTAGCCTCGATCCTGCAGCCAGCCGGCGATCTGGTTGGAGGCGCGGCCCAGATGATGGTAGGTCGCGTGCACCTCGATGTAGGATGCCTCACTGGGGGAGGTATCGATACGCTCCTTGTCCATCTCCATGGTCAGTACGATGGCGTTCGCGTGCAGGATGGCTTTGTTCTGAAAGACCAGCTCCGGTGCGACGCGGGCGTAGCCGATGTCGTCGATGCCCACCGAATGGGCATAGGCTTCCAGCGCCAGGCGTTCCGCCTCTGAGATGTGATCTCGCGGCTGTGCCGGATTCCCCTCCACACTCCGCAGGGAGCGCCAGATGCCTAGCAGGCTGGCCATCACGTGCGGCAGCGCCCGAGCTGATGCTGGAGGACGATACCCGCGGCGCATCGCCTCGGCCACGATCTCGAAGCGCTTCGGCGACTCGGCGACGGCGTGCACGGCCTTGGGCCTGGAGGCCAGCCGGTCCTCCAGGGCCCAGATGCGGGCCGGACCCACCTTTAGCATGATCCTCATGGGCATTTCGACGATGCTCACGCTGCCACTCCTCACCTCTTGCCGCTGCACAGCCCACTGCGCGACAGAGCGCGAATGCTGCGGCCGGCCAGATCCTCCACCGGGGCAAAGGTCGTGAACAGCCCGGCGGGCGATGGCCCGCAGCGGCCTTGCCGTCTGGCAAGAAGTATGCCATGGTTGTCAGGCCAGGTCAAGTTGCAGATACGCTTGCTGCCAAGTCTGTCATTGCGAGGAAACGGAGCAATCCCCAACGGATAGCCGGGGATTGCTCCGCGCCTGAAGCGGTCGCTTGCAGTGAGCCAGGGGGCTGCCACGCGCCCAGCCAACGTCCCAGGGGCGGGAGGCTCCGCTGGCCTGCTTCGTGTTTCTCTGTGCGGCGGATCGCTGTCCCCACAGGAGGCCAGCCGGCTAGCGTGCCGACCTGAGCTGTTCGATCCAGGCGTCCAACGTCGTCGACGGCGCACCCAGAAGCTGGTTGGCCTCGCTGGGATCGCCCATCTCGCCCACCTTCTCAAAGTAGGCCATTAACTCGGCAAAGAACCCGAGCATCGGGTTGCCCGTGGACTCGGCCGTGGCCCGGGCAGCGGCGATGGGCATCAACGGCACGGACGTGACCTCCGGATGGAAGGCTTGGCAATATCGCGCCAGCGCTTCCACCGTTGTCACCTGCTCCGGTCCGTGGATAAAGAGCTTGCGGTTGGCCGCCCCTTCGGAGCGGTAGGCAGCCGAAACCATGCCGGCCATGTCGTCGGCCGCGAACCAATGGACTGGCAGGGGCCGATCGCCGATCATCAAGGGCTGCCCGCCGCGGGCATAGCGGGGCAGCATCTCCATGGGCCACGTCGGGCAGAAGATGGTGTAGGCCACGCCGCAAGCCCGGAGGGCCTCTTCCGCCGCCAGCTTCTGCGCTGTCATCGGGAACCAGCGGTTCTCCTCAAAGGCGGTCGCCCCCGAAACGTAAGTGATGCGCTGCAGTCCGAGCTTGGGCGCCAGCGCGGCCACGTTCTGCGCCGCAGGCAGTTCCGCGGGCCCGGCGATGCTGATGTGCACGCCATCGCAGCCGGCCATGGCTTCTTCCAGGCTGGCCTTGTCGGTGACGTCGCCAGCGGCGATTTCAACGGACGCGCCGAACATGTCCGCAGCCTTGCCCGGGTCACGGGCCAGAAGGCGCACGTCAAAGCCGTCGGCCAACAAACGCCTGGCGACTGGGGCGCCCAGCAGACCAGTTCCACCCAGGACCAAGATCTTGTTCATATTGCTTCCTCCCAGCCTGCTAGAGTCCGAGGTCTGCTTCTGAGGGCCAGTTGAGCGCCAGCAGGCAGACCAGGGTAGTGATGTTGACGGCAAGCGCGCCGACCTTGTGCGGGAACAGAAAGATGAGCGCGTTCCAATAGAGAGCCAGGGCAACCAGGGACAGGACCGACGAGACGATGGCCAGCGGTCGCCACCAATCGTGGGGCAGCAGCCAGCCAGCCACGGCCAGCGCTGCGGCAACAAAGCCCACCAGCGCCAGCAGGTAGAGTGCGGCGCACAGAAGGCGCGACGCGCCGTCGCCCAGGGGGTCGGTCAAGAGCCAAGACCTGCTCGACCACTGTCGTAGCCAGCCTTGGTCGGTGCCCTCGAGATTGATGATACGCAGGGCGGGAATCACGCCCATCGCATGTCCCACACCGTGAAATGCGAAAACCAGGGCGATGATAGCCCGCAACACCGTTCCAGACATGTCTCTCCTCCTTTTTCCGGGTTCATCCCGCAGATTCTGCCAATGCCCGATCGATCTGGCGGCCTGTGACCCAACCCATGACCCGCGTGGCGCGATCGAAAAGCCAGTTTGGCCGGACATTGTTGTGAAAGTAGATCGTCCCTGGTTCGAGCCAGCCGCGATCCCGCCAGTATTGGTAGTCGGTCGGCGACATCTCCTCCAGCCTGGCGTACGATGCCTGCATGATGCGGGAGGTAAAGTGATCGCGGAAGGTGAGCCGGCGCGGTGCCTTCTCCTTGATGGCCGTGTAGAAGCGCGTCACCGCCCTGTCAGTGCGGTCCTTTTTCGGCGCGATGGCCCGCATGGTTGTGTTCCGCGGGGCCATGTTGTACCCCAGCTCGTCGACGACTTCAAAGCCCCAGGCCAGGGCCACATCCTTGAGGTATTTGTTGGTCTCTTTCAATCCGACGCTCCCGGCAACCGCCACGGTGAGGGCATACTTGCCCCAGTAACAAGGCCGGTGGAAGGTGCAGGCAAAGCGGTCGACGAACTGCTTGAACAGATAGGAGACGTGCATCGAGTAGACGGGGCTGACCAAGATCACGCCGTCGGCCGCCTCGATCTTCTGGGCGATGATCTCCTTGTCATCCTTCACCGGGCAGCGCTCGTGGCCCTTCATAAAGCACACGAAGCAGCCCCTGCACGGTCTGAGGTCTGCGTCCTTCAAGTGGACATAATCGAATTCGACGTCGCCGAACCGGGCCAGCTTCTCCTCGATGCGTTGGGTCGCCTTCAGCGAGTTGCCTTTGTGCGGGCTGCCCATGATGGCCACGATCTTGATCATTCTTATCCCTTCCTCTCATCACGCATGGTCGTGTGGATCACCGACCCTCTTCATTTCCAGCAGCGGCAGGCCGAGGTCACGGATCTTGGCCAGCACGCCATGCAAGGCTGGCTCGTCCGGCAGCGGGCCGCTGAGGACCGTCTGGCCGCTTTCATCACGATGAATGGCCAGGTCCCCCAGCCAGGGCGACCAGCTGTCGCTCAGGTGTCCCTCCACCCGGATCACATAGACGTGCGGTTCCACCCCTGCCTCCGTTCGTAAGGCTCTGCCAGCCAGCGGTACGACGCCAGTATAGCCTGAACGGGCCGGGTTGTCGCCCCGCAAAGGTGTAATCTTGAGGGAGATCAGAACAGGGAGGTATTACTCAAAGGTGTAAGGGCCGGCGTCAGCACAGGCCCAGTTGCTGCGCCTGAACGATGGCCTGGGCGCGGCTTCGTACGCCCAGCTTGCCATAGATGTGGCTGCTGTGCTTCTTGACCGTGTTCAGGGTGACGGTCAGCTGCTCGGCGATGTCTCGATTGGAGAGGCCCTCGCAGATCAGGCGCAGCACCTCTAGCTCACGTGGCGTCAGGGGCTCCGGGAGCGGCTGGGCCTCGATGGCCTGCACCGGAGAGACGGCGTGCCGCTGGTCGACCCCGAAGGCGGCCAGGAGCCGGCCCGCGTACCGCGGTCGCAGGTCACGAGAGGCTGCCTTCCGCAAGAGGGGTATCACGCCGGGGCCGGCCTCCAGGAACAGGCGCACATATCCTTCGGGCTCGGCCCAGGCGAGCGCCTGCTCCAACGACGTGAGGGCGGCATTCGATTCGCCCTGAGCTTGCCAGGCCAGCGCGCGGAGGAGGTCAATCTGGATGGCTTGCGCCATGCGACCTGCACCCAGGGCCTGTTCCCCGAGCCCCGTCAATGCCACCAGGGCCAGTTCCGGCTCTTGTCGGGCGAGGTGCAGCCGTGCCCGGGAGATCTGCTGAACCTCACCCAGGTATAGGGGCAGCGTTTCCGGCATCGCGCGCTTAATGACGGTTGGGTCGCCCTCGGCCCAACGAGCTGCACCCTCGAGGTCGCCCAGCCATAGCCGCAACTGCACCTCGTAAGCGGCGAGGTGCAGGATCATGTGCCACAGGGCATGCCCGGCCAGTGCTTGCTCGGCCACCTGCAGGGCTTCGAGCGCGCCTTCCGCATCCTCCCGGGCGCGGGCCAGGCGTGCGCTGGCGCAGAAGGTGTGGACCCGGCCATAACCAATGCCCCCTTGGCCCAGAAGCTCGATCCCCTTGTCCAGATAGGCCGCGGCCGCGTCGAGGTCATCCCGCTCCAGGTGGATCTCACCCAGCAGGGCGTGGGCCGTGCCGGTGAAAGGCAGATGCCTTCCGCCCTTCATTGCGCCCAGGTCCAACACGCGCTGCAGGTCGGCGGCCGCCGCGCCGAGCCGGCCCTGGTGGTAGATCTGGGTGCCGGCCAGCATCTCGATGGCCGCCGTGGCCAGGAACGGGTTGCCCGCCTCCAGCGCCAGATCCCTGGCCTGTTGCCAGGTCTGGGTTGCCTCTTGGGGCCTGTCCTCGTAGGCGTAGGCGGTGCCCAGTGCAACGTAGACCCTGCCCCGCGAAACGAGGTCCGTCTCTGGCAGGCAGTCCAGTGCCTCAGTTGCTTCCCGGATCACCGTCGCCGGATGCTCGCGGAGGGTGGCTAGACCGGCCAACAAGACGGCCAACTGGCCGCGCAGGAGATGGACCTCGTCGGAGGCCGGCAGGCCGTACAAGGTGGCCTTGGCCTCGCGGAGTACCTGCTCTGCACGCTCGGGCTGGCCGCTCAGGCTAAGCGCCCAGCCCCTGTAGAGCAGCAGCTGCGGGCGCTCCTCCAGCAGGTCCTGCGGCAGCGCCTCAAGCCAGCCGCTGAGTGTGTTCAGGCGACCCTGGGCGACCATCGTCTGGGCTTCCGCTTCAATCAGCGAGGCTGCCCGCGCAAAGCCATGGGCCTGCAACGCGTGGTGGATCGCGCCGTCCGGCCGGCCATGGCGCTCGTGCCACTCGCTGGCACGTGCATGCAAGGCGCGGATCTCCTCTGGCGCGAGCTCGTTACGCAAAAGATTGGACAGCAGGTCACCGAAGAGATGATGGTAGCGATACCAGCGCTGCTCGGCGTCCAAGGGGACAATGAACAGGTTCTGCCCTTCGAGGTTCGCCAGCATGGCAGCCCCATCGACGTTTCCGGTCACGGCGTCACACAGCGGGCCGCACAACCGCTCCAACACCGAGGTCCAGAGCAAAAAGTGCTGGACGGGCTCGGCCAGGCTGCGCACGACCTCCTCGGTCAGGTACTCGAGCACGTAGCGGTGGCTGCCAATGAAGGCGCTCAAGTCAGCCGACTCAGCCTGACCCAGCAGGCAGCTCCCCGACAGCAGGGCCAGCGCTGCCAGCTGCAGGCCCACGATCCAGCCCTCGGTTCGCGCCTCGAGGGCCTGGATCTCCTCTGGCCCAAGGCCGAGGTTCATGGTCGCGTTCAGAAACGTAGAGGCTTCCCCGGGCGTGAACCGCAGATCGGCAGATCGCAGCTCGGTGAGCTGCCCTCGAGCGCGCAGCCGGAAGAGGGGCAACGGCGGATCGGCACGCGTGGCTATGACCAGATAGAGGTTGGGTGGCTGGTGTTCCAGCAGGAAGCCGAGCGCCTCGTGGACAGCCGGCGTGGTGATGTGCTGATAGTCGTCCAGGACGAGGACCAGGGGCGTCGCCGATCCGGATTGGGCCAGCGCGGCGACATCGTTGAGCAGAGATGTGACGAGGGCCTGCGCGGCAAAGGGCTGCGCCGTCCCGAACGCCTGCAGTGCCTCTTGTCCCAGGTCCTGGCGCAGGGTTTGGAGGGCGGCGATGACATAGCGCCAAAATCGCGTCGGCTCGCTGTCCTCGGCGTCCAAGGAGAGCCAGCCGGCGTCGACATCCTGTTGGTGGATCCAGTGGCTCAGCAGCGTCGTCTTCCCTGAGCCGGCCGGCGCCGATAGCACGATGAGCCGGTGGCCGAGTCGCAGACCCTCCTCCAGGCGCCCGATCAGGCGGGGCCGCGCCACCTGGTTCGGACGCGGCGGTGGGACGAAAAGCTTGGTCGTCAGAAGTGACACAGATGTGCCCCCTTGCTGCCATGTCTGCGGTCAGCTTCATGCGGCGCGCTGCGGGCGACCGGTCTCGCGGTGGGACCAGGTCCTGTCCCTGGGCGTGGTGTACCCCGGGAAGGACGAAGAAGTGCTGCAGAGCGAGTTCCGGCCGGGACGCTCACACCCAGGGCTCCTCCAGCGCCTCCTGGTCGTAGAGGCTGGCAAAGTCGTCGGGCTGGGCATCCTCGCGGAAATGGGCGCCCCGCGATCCGCGGTTATGCCAGGCAGCACGGGTGACGACCCACGCCGCTTGGGCCAGATTTCGCAGCCCGATCAGGCTGTCGCTGAGGCGGGTGGCCCGGTAGAAACCGTCGATGGCCTCCCACTGGTGGTTCAGCTCGCGCAGGGCACGGGCCAGCCGCCGGGTGCTGCGGGCCAGGCCGACATACAGCCACATCACGTGCTGGATGTTGCGCCGGTCGCGGTAGACCAGCACCGGGTCGGCCAGGGCGTTGTCCCCCACGTCCTCCCAGGGGGGCACCTTTTCGGCGTCCACCGGCGCCAGGTCATCGCGCATGGCGATGTCCCGCCCGGCGCGATCGCCCCAGACCAGGCCCTCCAGGAGCGAGGTGCTGGCCAGGCGGTTGGCGCCGTGGACACCGGTGCAGCTCACCTCGCCAACGGCATACAGCCCGTCGATGGTCGTCCGGCCCCACTCGTCGACCAGCACGCCGCCGCAGAAGTAGTGGGCCGCTGGCACGACGGGGATCGGTTCGGCAGTGATGTCTACGCCGGCCTGCAGGCAGGTGGCATAAATGGTCGGGAAGCGTTCGCGGATGCGGTCCGGCGCCATCTGGCCCGCCAGGTCGAGCAGCACGTGGGGATAGCCGTGCTCGATCATCTCCAGGTGGATGGCGCGGGCCACCACGTCCCTGGGCGCCAGGTCACCCCAGCGCGGGGCATGCTGCTCCATAAAGTGCCGCCCGTCGGGCGTGTACAGCTGGCCGCCCTCGCCGCGCACGGCTTCGGAGATGAGAAAGTTGTCCGCGCCCGGCACGGCCAGGGTCGTCGGATGGAACTGAACGTACTCGGCGTTTACGACGCGGGCGCCAGCGCGGTAGGCCATAGCCAGGCCGTCGCCCCGGGCCCCTTCCGGGTTGGAGGTGTAGCGGTAGATGCGGCCCAGACCGCCGGTCGCCAGCATCGTCGCCGGGGCCAGGACGCGGCGCACGGTGCCGGCCCGCTGGTCCAGGACGTAGGCGCCCTGGCAGGTCACCGGCCGGTAGACGGCCAGTGGATCGTGGGCGTGGTGGGACGAAGTGATCAGGTCTACGGCCGTGCTGTGCGTGAGCAGGGTGACGTTGGGCAATCCCCGCAGCTGGGCGATGAGGGCCTGCTCGATGGCCCGGCCGGTGGCGTCTCCCACGTGTAGGATGCGGGGCACCGAATGGCCGCCCTCCAGCGTGTAGAGCAGAGCCCCGCTGGCGTCGCGGTCGAACTCCACGCCAGCCTCTTCGATCAGCAGCCGCTCCACCAGGTCGGGTCCTGACTCGGCTAGGAGCCGGACTGCCTGGGGCAGGCACAGCCCCGCCCCGGCAGCCAACACGTCCCGGGCCAGCAGCTCGGGCGTATCGCCATGACCGCGGGCGACGATGCCTCCCTGGGCATAGCGCGTGTTCGATTCGGCCGCGTCGGCCGCTCGGGTGACGATGGTCACCTGCCGTTGTTGTTGCCGGGCCAGCCGCCAGGCGGCCGCCGCCCCGGCAATACCACAGCCGACGACCAGCACGTCGGTCTCAATGGGCATAGCTCTCTCCCTCTAGGCTAGGCATGCGCTTTGGACTGCGTCGGACTCGGGCTTTGCCAGCAGGCTATCAGTGCGCCCCACGCCAAGATGTCATTCCGGCCGAAGGGAGGAATCTCCTGCGGGTCAGGCGA
>Ga0316577_10000520_pt1 | contig 15441 bp, 17 predicted proteins | sample S5NA_FD_203073 | JGI IMG/M metagenome (GOLD analysis project Ga0316577, IMG submission 203073) | Rhizosphere microbial communities from salt marsh grasses in Alabama, United States - S5-7_050615r2r1 | ecosystem: Host-associated > Plants > Roots > Rhizosphere | place: USA: Alabama | collected... | reverse complement strand
TAGGGTGGTGATGTTACCATAAGGTCAACGCTTTCAGGTGACACCTCCTTCATGTTAATGGCATTTCTAAATATAACCTTATGATTTGTATTCATTTAAGCTCCAAACATTTAAACTCGATGGATTAATTTCTGTGATCATTTACATATCATATCTGATTCTTACCGACACATAAAGTCTTCTGGAATTACACAAAGAATTCTGTTTTTTGGGTAACCGTTGTTTTGATGGCATTCAGAGTGTCATTTAGTACGGCGATCACATTTTCACGGATGTCTCCGGCCACAACCAGCAGCATCACGTCATCACCCACGGTCAGATTCCTATTTTCAGCGATCTCAACGAGTATTTCTACGATCCCGGGCTTTTTTTTATAAGTCTCAATCACCTGGCGTAATTTTTCATGATCAACCGATAGGGTAAGACCCGATACTTTCCGACCGTCGCGGGATGTCTCGCGCACCACCCCGTTATGGCACAGAATCATTCCTGCCCGGTGATAATCAGGGTGTTTTTTAATTGTATGGATCATATGGGTTAAATTCATGGCGACTCCACCGTTGTACAAGTTGCAATTTGTTCGGCCCTGGCCAGATCCTCCGGGGTGTTGATGTTGGAAAAAGAAAGCAGATCCGGATCCGCTTTCCGCAAAATAGGTTCAGGTAGTTTTTTAATGCGAACCTTTTGAAAAACGTGTCGGATTTTAAGCTGTTGCTTGACAAGTTGCTGCTCTACGGGTTTAAGGCAATGTTTTGAATATACGGAACACAGGGGTTCAAGGCCCTTTGAAGTTTCAGGGATAACAATGTCAACACCGGGCTCTATATGGCTAAGGATGGTTTCAACCAGGTCTTTTTTAAGGAAAGGAATATCGCATGCCGCAAAAAATCCATACGGGTTTGTCATATAAAAAAGACCCGTATGTATTCCTGTCAATGAGCTCCGGATTGGGAAAAGGTCTGTGACTATGTTTAAATCCCACTCCAGATATTGAATGGGGTCGTTGGTGACCAGAATAATTTCCTCAAAAAGCTCGCTAAAGACATCATATATGCCATCAAGGATACATCTTCCAGCCACACGGATCAACGCCTTGTTTGTTCCTGAAAACCGTGTATTCTGTCCACCTGCCAATATGATTCCGGTAACCGAGGGTTTCATTTTATAATAGCGAATAAGAAATTCAAAAAATAATGATCATAATAAGTTGTATGTAAAAATGCATCTGTTAAATATATCACAATAGGAAAAATATCGTGCAAAATCAAGGCCGTTTCCTTGAGATTGTGATTTCTACTAAAAAGAACTATCAAAATAGTCTTGATCTTACCCTCATGCATGGTATAGAAGCTAAATTTTGCATTAACTTTTTCAGAAGAGATAAATTTGTCATAAATGCAATGCGCTATCGAGATGTTTTTTATCAACATCCTCACACCGATAAGGGGCTAAATAAAAGGATGAAACCCAAATTAAATTTCGAAAAAAATTAATGCAGATTTTTGATAGGAATTTAAACCCGATTTTCGGAAGATTTGGGTAAAAATCTGGATGGGAAAGAGATGTTGGAGCATTTAAGAGACATGATATTGGAGAAAATATGAGTGCAATTAATATTGTTTTAGATTCGGCGGACATAGATCGTAAAGTACAAAGGATTACCCGTGAAATTATCGAAGAGCATAAAGGGGTAAAGAACTTAACCCTGATTGGAATTCAAACCCGCGGTGTATTTCTGGCAAAACGTATCCAGTCCAGTATTAAGGAAATCGAAGGCATTGAAATACCGACCGGTGAAATGGACATTACCCTGTATCGGGATGACTGGACCCGGATCAGTCCCAATCCGGTGGTTAAAACCACGAATATATCCTTCTCGGTTGACGGAAAACAAATTATTTTAGTGGATGATGTCCTGTTTACCGGGCGGACAACTCGGGCCGCCATGGATGCATTGATAGATTTCGGAAGGCCGGACCGTATAGAACTCGCCGTGCTGGTGGATCGGGGTCACCGGGAGCTTCCAATCCAGGCGAATTATGTAGGGATATTTGTCAAAACACGGCGATCTGAGACCGTAAATGTATTATTAAAAGAGCATGACGGGGAGGATAAGGTTGTAATCGAGGGGAAATGACGGTTTCGTGAAAGCATTCATCAAAGATTGGTTTTGAAAATGCCGGTATGGAGATACAATGGGTTTTAAAAAACACAAGGCAACCGCTCCCAAAAAGCTTGATGTGGGTATTATTTCCGTATCCAGTACAAGGTCAATAACAGAGGATAACAGCGGCCAGTGGATTAGCAAACGGGTTAAAAAGGAAGGACACACCCTTGTATTGCATCGGGTTGTTCCGGACGAAACCGAAACCATAACTCAAACCCTTCATGAGACCATAAGAGATTATGGTGCTCAGGTCATCCTGGTAACCGGCGGCACTGGTATCAGCAACAAAGACGTTACCATTGAAGCGGTCCGTCCGTTCTTTAAAAAGGAACTCACGGCATTTGGGTCGATTTTTGCCCAGCTCAGTTTTGAACAGATAGATTCCGCCGCTCTTTTATCCCGCGCCACTGCAGGTGTTATTGGAACAACTATTGTGTTTTGCATGCCGGGAAGCCTTAAAGCCTGTAAATTAGCCTGCAAGGCCCTTATTTTCCCCGAACTCGGTCATATCGTTAAACATATCCGTGAAAATTGACGGTTTCGTAAAAAGTCCAACTTCTGCGTTGTGCTGCATTTCGTAATCATTCAACGTACGAAAAGTACGCCTCATAATTACAAAATTTGCACGCCTTGAATTTGAACTTTTTACGAAACCGTCTAAAATGATATCGCTTGGCTCTGTAATTTTATTTGTTTTTAAAAATTCGAAATCAAACCTTGAATGACTATTTCTGTTTCTTTTCAACCCTCCGGGGCGTAGGTCCCTATGGGCCGGAGGTCCAGAACCCATTATTCCACTATTCCACTATTCCACCATTCCAATTGGGGCGAAGCCCCTAACTTGTTCTTCTGTATCTTCGATTTATGAATGTTTCTGGTAACTTATAGGTATGCGGGCGGTTAAGGCAGAAACAATTTCATAGTTGATGGTGTTCAGGCTCGCGGCAATCTCATCAACAGTTATGGACCCATCTTTCTGTTTTCCGAAAATTACCACCTCATCTTCTAAATTCACACCAGGAATATGTCCCACATCCAGCATGGTCTGGTCCATACAGACTCGTCCCACAATCGGCGCCCTGCGCCCCCGGACCAGCATATGTCCACGGGATGAGAGCAGACGATTAAATCCGTCCGCATATCCCACGGGAATTGACGCAATGGTAGTGGGCTTTGGGGTTTGATAAGTGCTGCCGTAACTGACCTTAAAACCCGGGGGAACTTTTTTTAAATGAACAATTTTTGATTTTAAGGTCATGGCCGGTTTCAGCACAATTCGGCGTTTATTTACCTCATTGGATGGATACAGACCATAAATCGCAATGCCGGCGCGCACCATATCCAGGTGGGTTTCGGGCAGATCTATAATCGCCGCGCTATTGGCAGCATGGCACAAAGGGGGATTTATGCCGGCACGGCGCAGTTCATTTAAAAAGTCGAGAAATATTTCAAATTGCTTTCCGGCATATGTCTTATCAGAGCTGTCTGCAGAGGCAAAGTGAGTGTATACGCCTTCCAGCTCAAGACCCGCAAGTAACGAGATGGACTTGGCTTCACGGACAGCATTCCCCATTGAATTTTGCTCTGTTACAGGAGGTCGATGGCAATCCGGCAGCAGGCCGAGTCGGCCCATTCCGGTATCCACCTTAAGGTGAACCTTGATCTGTTTGTTGGACGAAACAGCGATATCGGAAAGTGCTTGAGCAGTGGTGTACGACCATACGGTTTGCGTCAGATCAAACCCTATCAGCTTGGAGGCAAGTGCCGGCGGTGTATACCCAAAAATCAGAACGGATTCCTTAACCCCTGCTTTTCTAAGTTCAATTCCTTCTTCTATTCTGGCCACACCCAGGGAATCCGCGCCGTTCTCTAATGCCTTCCGGGTAACCTCAACCGCGCCGTGACCGTAGGCATTGGCCTTTACCACAGCCATTAAATCGGCCCCGGGATCTGTAATTCGCCGTAATTCACGCACGTTGTGAGCTATGGCTTCAAGGTCAACCTCTGCCCAGACAAGGGGAGACTCCAAATGGCCACCTCATAATTAAACCGTAAAAAACCATTTTCCTATTTTGAAAGCATGGCTCTCATCATGTCACCGGCATTTTGAGCGTGGTCTGCGATAGAGCCGATGATTTCGGCCAGCCTCACCAAATGAAATACGGTAACGGCATCGGCCTCCATGTTAAAAACCTTTTTTTTAATAATATCCTCAAATTCATCGGCCTCGTGTTCTTGCTGGCGCAATTTGCGAATGATGTCTTTGACTTTGACTCGTTGATCTTCGGAGTAGGTCTTAAAGTACTTTCTTGCTTCAGCAACCATCGTGCTTAACATTTCGATGGGATCAATAACTGAATCCACCAGAAGAGCAAAGTCCTTCTTAAGCTCCGGCGGAATTTTTTTTTCGCTTCTATAGGAAATCCAGTCGAGGGTATCTTCCACGGCATCAAGAACACCATCCTGTTCTCTTAAATACCTGAACAACAGGAAATTAGATATAGGCATCATGGTTTCTTTTGGAATATGCCCCCGGATGCGGCGCTTGATGGCATCCGCTTGACTTTCTATCTGAATAATTTCCTGTCTGAATTCTTCAAACGTGTTACATTTGGGAGAAAAATGACATTCCATGGCCTGTTGAAAAGCCCAGGCGCATTCCTTGACCTTTTCCGCGTGTTCCTGAAGTCCTTCAAATGGTGAAGTCATAAACATTTTAAATAATGGTACGCGCATAACCCTCCCCTTCTATAAGAAGAATTGAAGTATTTTAAATAGAATCATACTGGTAACCGCAGCAGCAGGCACCGTTAACACCCAGTATAACATAATTTTGAAAACAATGCTAAAATTAACCGCTTCGATTCCGCGCGCAAGGCCGACTCCCAGAACACCACCGACTGCAGCATGGGTTGTTGAAACCGGAAGGCCCATTTTTGAAGCCACAAGAACCGTTGTTGCCGCAGAAAATTCAACACAAAAACCTCTGGTATTGCTGAGCGTGGTAATTTTTTTACCCATGGTTTCCATGACACGGTGCCCTGCCATTGCGATTCCACAGGCAATTCCGATGCCACCGAACAGCAGGAGAAAAATAGGCACCGGCACCTTAGCGCCCACACTGCCTGTCTTTACCAAAAAATAAATCACGGCAAGAGGACCGATGGCATTGGCCACATCATTTGCCCCCTGTGCCAGGGCGACATAGCAGGCTGTTCCGACCTGTATGCGCTGGAAGATCGCCTCTGCTCCGCCTTCCCGTCTTTTAATAAACCATGCTAAAGCCTTCCTTCCGACGAATCCAAAAAAAACTGCCAGGATGACTGCAACCAGCAATGAAACATAGGGCCCAACGACCATTTTTTTCCCCAAAGGCGTTTTGAACAGAAATGACAATATAACAACAAAAAAAGTCGCCCCAATAAAAAAAGGCGACAACCTCAACGCGTGGGTAAAATTATCTTCTTTAGAAAGAATTAGTTTTATAATAAGTTTGAACATAAAAAAGGCGATGACGATACTAAACACAGGGGAAATGATCCAGCTCATAACAACAGCAGCAAGCTTGGCCCAATTGATAACCGAAAATCCACCGGCCATGATCCCAAAGCCGATCATAGACCCAACAATGGAGTGGGTTGTGGACACCGGCAATGATTTCCATGTGGCAAAGCTGACCCAAAGGGCGGCGGCAAGAAGGGCTGAAAGTGCACCGATAAGGGCCAAATGCGGGTCGGTCAGGACTTCGGTTGAGACAATCCCTTTGCGAATAGTATTGGTAACATGGGAACCGATAAACACGGCACCGATGATATTCAATATTCCTGCAAGAAAAATTGCCTGGCGAATGGTTATTGCCTTGGCACCTACTGAGGAAGCCATGGAATTGGCAACATCATTGGCACCGATGTTCCAGGCCATGTAAAACCCAAAAACATAACCTATAATCAGAACGTAATATTCTTGAGGCATTATTAATTTATATTTATTTTCGTATGGTATATCAAATTAGCAACAATCGGTCGATTCAGGCCCACTAGTATTTTCAATGCAGGCACATAACACGGCACCGTGTGCAAATCAATCCTAAATATGGACAGGTGCCGGATAAGGATGAGGCTTATAAAAAGTGCAGTGGAAAGGGTCTTCACAACAAAAATCTAACACAATGCTAATTGTTTTATAACAAAACTATTACATTCTTATAATATATGTGAATTTTGAACGAGTTGGAGGCTTTCATTTGCAAGGCAAAATTCAGGTATTAACAAGTGCCTAATAATATGATAGTGTTAATATTGATGAACTTCTAAAAAGTCCGATTTAGACGGTTTCGTAAAAAGTTCAAATTCAAGACGTGCAAATTTTGTAATCATGAGGCGTACTTTTCGTACGTTGAGTGATTACGAAATGAAGTACAAAGAAGAAGTTGGGCTTTTTACGAAACCGTCAATATTAAATTTTGGATAAGCTCGGGTAGGTTATACGGAGGATTTTCTATGCTCAAAGAACGCATTTTGGTTGTAGAAGATGAAGAAGATATCTTAGAACTCGTCAGGTACAATCTGTCCAGAGAGGGGTATCAGATTCTTTGCTCGACATCCGGAGAGAAAGCCCTAAAAATAACCAAGTCCGAGGCGTTGGATTTGATTGTGCTTGACCTCATGCTTCCCGGAATCGATGGCTTGGAGGTTGCCAAGACTCTGAAAAATGATTCAAAAACACAGAATATCCCCATCATCATGCTGACGGCAAAAGGTGAAGAAGCGGATATCGTTACCGGATTGGAATTGGGTGCAGATGATTACATCACCAAACCCTTTAGTCCCCGCATTTTGATTGCTCGAATTCGGGCTGTTTTGCGTAGAAAATCAATGAAACCGCCAGATGAAACGTCAATTATTCAACACCATGGGCTTATTATACATCCCGGCAGACGAGATGTTAGGATTAACGGTAAGCCTGTGGAACTGACGTATACTGAATTCCAGGTGCTACATTACCTTGCCAAAAGGCCGGGATGGGTTTTTACACGCTATCAAATCGTAGAGGCGGTTCGGGGGGATGATTACCCGGTCACCGACCGCAGCGTGGACGTTCAGATTGTGGGACTAAGAAAAAAACTAGGCCCTTTCGGAAAATACATCGAAACCGTCAGGGGTGTCGGATATCGATTTAGAGAAAAATCATGAAAAAAAAGAAACGGTTGCTCTGGCAGCTTTATCCCTCTTATCTTTTGATCACGATCATTTCTCTGGTTGCGGTTACGATCTACGCCACCAGCTCTCTCAGAGAATTCTACCTCGACCGGATCGCCGGTGACCTTCAGGACAGGGCGTACCTTTTGGAAAAACAGATACTCCAGTTTCTGGATCCGCTGGATACCAAAGTGGTGGATGCGTTATGTAAAGAACTCGGAAAATCGTCAACAACCCGTATTACTCTAGTTCTCCCCTCCGGAATTGTTATTGGGGACTCCCAAGATGATCCGGACAGAATGGATAACCATTTGTTGCGCCCCGAAGTGATGCAGGCCAAAAAAGGAAACGTGGGAAGATCCATAAGATTCAGCACCACGCTTCAGCAGAGAATGATGTATATTGCCGTTCCCTTGATGGACCACAAAAGGATTGTTGCGGTTATAAGGACCTCGCTACCGGTTACGGCCATCGACCAAAAACTCAACTCCATCCAAACTCAAATCGCCTTCGGAGGCCTGTTGATTGCATTGGTTGCAGCCGGAATCAGTTTGTATGTTTCCCGCCGGATCAGCCAACCCATTGAAAAGATGAAACAGGGGGCAGAACATTTTGCACGCGGGGATTTGTTACATCGCCTGCCGGAAACCGATTCGGAAGAGATCGGGAGTCTTGCTGATGCGTTGAACCAGATGGCGGCCCAGCTTGATGATCGCATCAAGACGATTATCAACCAGCGCAATGAACTGGAAGCTATTCTCTCAAGTATGGAAGAAGGCGTTATCGCTTTTGATAGGGATGAACGGATCATCAGCATTAATCAAGCTGCCGCTCGTATTTTTGAGAAAACCTCAAAACATATGTTGAACCGCAGCATTCAGGAAGTAATCAGAAATCCTGAATTACAGCAATTTGTAACCCAAGCGCTTTCCAGCACGGACAATCTGGAAGGGGACATTACCCTGTACCGCGAAGGAGAACGAATTATTTACTTACACAGTACCTCCCTGCGAGATTCAAGTGAAGATCAAATCGGCGTCTTGGTCGTCATGAACGATGTAACCCGGGTCAGGCGGCTTGAAAATATCCGACGAGATTTTGCAGCCAATGTTTCCCATGAAATCAAAACCCCCTTGACAGCGATCAAGGGGTTTGTGGAAACCCTTCAGCACGGATCAGTTAAGAACCCTGAAGAAATCGAACGGTTTCTTGGTATTATCGAAAAACATGTGAATCGTCTTACAGCAATTTTAGAAGATCTGATTAGCCTTTCAAGAATCGAACAAGATGACGAAAAAAAAGCGATTAAGCTCCAAAAAAATCCTATAAAAAATGTTCTCCAGACCGCCATTGGCAACTGCCGGGAAAAAGCGGATTTAAAAGACATCACCATTGATTATGTATGTGAAGAGAACCTATTCGCCATGATCGATCCCACGCTTTTAGAACAGGCGCTTGTCAACCTGTTGGACAACGCCATCACGTACAGCCATGAGGGGAGTTCCGTTCAGGTATCAGCCTTTCAAAAACATGATTCGATTATTATCAGCGTTCAGGATCATGGGACTGGCATCACAAAAGAGCACCTTCCAAGAATTTTTGAAAGATTCTACCGGGCGGACAAAGCCCGCAGCCGCGACCTCGGGGGCACGGGGCTTGGTCTTGCTATTGTAAAACACATCACCCAAGCCCATGGGGGCTACGCAACCGTCGAAAGCACCCCCGGAAAAGGAAGCACCTTTTCATTGCACCTTCCAGCAGAGTAGACCATATTTCTCAAACATATTGATCTCAATCATGCTACATTCAGGGTAAACGCATTTGATTTCGGTGCAGCGTAGCGGCGGCGTGTTTCTCTTGGAAACCGACTGACTGTCTGAAGGGCTTTAGCACGCGTTCGCCCGAGCCGAATGAAATGATGACTAAAAAAATCAATTGGATAATTTTGCGACGAATTGTTCTTAATAACTCTGGAGCGGCTCGGGCCTACGGATGCTTAAGCACAAGTTTCAGTCGGTTGGAAAGAGATACTCGCCGTCGTGGAGCGTTTTCTCTGTATCGGGATTCAAATGCGTTTCCCCTGTACTCACATTCACAACCCGTTAACGCCGTTTCTTCACCCATTCCACCCATTCCACATTCGTTTCAATTTTTCACCGCCGAGTATTATTTAACAAAAATTTAACACTCATCTAATTTTTTCCTAACCCATCTCTATAAGTATCATCACAAACTCAGTGTGGTTTTTTTGCTGAAAAGGAGGTGATGATATCAGAAAGGTTATAAAGTAAGGAGAGTCGAAGGAAATAATTTTGCGAAAAATTTTTAAAATCTAACAATAGGAGAAACAAACGGATGAAAAAAATTATTTTTATGTTCATTATGATGAGTATTTTCGTAATTCCTGCGGTGAACGGAAATAACCCGGTTTGGGCCGCAGAAACTGATGTGTTGATAGATATACTTGAAAAAAAAGGAATCCTAACGCCCCAGGAAGCCAAAGAAGTTTTGTCGGAAGTTCAGATCCAAAAAGACAAAGAGAAAGCTCCGGCCAAGGAGGTCGAGAGTTCAGGGTTCAAACTCCCAAAATGGGTGGAAAATACCAAGGTCAAAGGGGACTTCAGGTTCCGCTACCAGTATCAGGATACCGATGAATCCGGCTCGGAAAGTCGGGACCGATGGCGAATGAGATGGCGGTTCGGTCTTGAAACCGAGGTAAACGAGTGGTGGAAAACCGCCTTTCGGCTTGCTTCCGGCAGTGGGGATCCCAGATCCAGAAACTTGACCCTGACAGACACCTTTGAAACTTCAAATGTCCAGCTTGATCTGGCCTACGCACAGTTCGACCCAAACAAGCATTGGAGTCTGGTGGCCGGTAAGTTCAAAAACCCGATTTGGAACACCAAAGATTTGCTCTGGGATTCAGACATTAATCCAGAAGGAATCGGCGTCCAGTTTTTAGATTATAAAATCAATCAGTTTGACTTATTTGGCACAGCGGGCTTCTACGTCCTGGAAGAATTCTCATCGGATACAAGCGACCCCTGGTTGGGGCTCATTCAGGCGGGTGCTAAAGTAAAGTTTACGGACAACTTGTACCTTAAATTTGCGGGTGCCTTTTATAGCTTTCAAGACCTCAAGGGGAATAGTTTCGATTATTCATCCGGTACCAACTCTACGGATATCGCTGGGAACCTCATGGACGATTACGACGCCTTTGGGTTAGACGCGGAGTTGGGATTTAAGCTCTCGGGTCCGGTGCCCTTTGTGGGTGTTTTCGGCCAGTACGTGAACTCCGATGCAAGCGACAATGACCTGGGGTATCTTGCCGGCATCAAGTTTGGACATAAAAAGGTCGAAAAATTTGGACAGTGGCAAGTGAAGTACAATTACAGGCGTCTTGAACAGGATGCATGGCCGGATTTCCTCCCTGACAGCGATTTCTACGACGGCCAAACCGATGTTCAAGGCAACGAAATCGAATTTACATTTGGACTGGCCAAAAACGTCACCATTGGCTTGGACTACTATAAGAGCGAACAGATTGATAGAGAACCGACCATCGAGGAAGATATCATCCAATTGGATCTTGTGCTGAAATACTAATATTCGTTGATCAATTATCTTTCCGGAGATGAGGGGGGCGCATCAGGCTCTCCCCTCCGGTTGCATCATGGACTTTATTTAAAGGGGGTGAAAAACAAGCGGCTAACAGAATCCTAACATTACGCTAACAAAAACCTAATAAATGATAATTATCATTATTTAAATTTGATTTATAATTATAGGAGGTAAACACGTATGAAAAAAATAAGTTTTGTATTAACAATGGCTTTTTCGATTTTTTGTGTTGCGGCATTTGCCGCAGCAGGAAACATCATCATCAAGGGGTCTACAACGGTTCTGCCCATCGCTCAGAAAGTTGCGGAAGCTTTTATGAAAGAAAATCCTGAGGTATCCATTTCTCTCTCCGGCGGTGGATCCGGCAACGGTATTAAGGCAATTATTGACGGTACCACTGATATTGCGGACAGTTCCAGGTTCATCAAAGGCAAAGAAGTAACCCTTGCCGTTGAAAAAGGGGTTTATCCGGTTCCTTTCCGAGTTGCATACGATTGCATTGTACCTGTGGTCCATCCGAGCAATCCAATAAAGGACATTACCATGGATCAGCTAAAAGCCATCTATATGGGCCAGGTAAAGAACTGGAAGGACATCGGTGGCCCGGACAAAAAGGTCGTGGTAATATCCCGTGACACGTCTTCAGGGACCTACGAGGTGTGGGAGAACAAGGTCATGAAAAAAGAAAAGGTATTCCCCGGCGCTCTGCTTCAAGCTTCCAACGGCGCCGTGGCTCAGGCGGTAGCAAAAAATAAATACGCCATCGGGTATATCGGTCTTGGATATTTGAATAAAGACGTAAAAGCGCTGTCTGTAAACGGTGTGGTCGGATCCGAAGAAACAACTCTGGACGGATCATTCCCCATCAGCCGACCGCTTTTTATGTTTACGCAAGGCTGGCCCGAGGGCGATACCGTCAAGTTCATTAACTACGTGCTCCACCCCCAAAAGGGTCAAAAGCTGGTTGGAGAGTCAGGCTACGTACCATTGTATTAATTTGCGATAGAAAAAAGTTTGAAACGGTGACGCACAATGAAAACATTGTGCGTCACTGTCTTTATAGAAAACAGCACAAGAGTTTAACAGCTTAGAAAGTGGAAACGAGAAGGAAAAATGGCAAACATCCTCCAAATTAAAGAACGATGGATGCATTATATGTTTTTATTTATTGCGACCGCCTCCATCGCGATTCTTTTTATGATCTCCGTATTTCTATTCATGGAGGGATTGCCAATCTTCAAGCAAGTTTCCGTAAAAGATTTTATCTTCGGACAATACTGGTATCCCACTTATGATCCGCCGGAATTCGGAATATTTCCGCTGATCATCGGATCTTTGGTCGTCACTATTTTTTCCGCTGTTATCTCCATTCCGCTGGGAGTAATGACTGCTGTTTATTTGGCGGAAATGGCCACCCACAACGTTCGTGAGATTGTTAAACCCGTTGTGGAACTTCTGGCGGCACTTCCCTCGGTGGTCATCGGTTTTTTCGGAATGATTGTGGTGGCACCGTTTTTACAGGAGGTCTTTGATATCCCGACCGGTTTGAATATGTTCAATGCATCCATCATGCTGGCCTTTATGTCAATTCCCACCATTTGCAGTATTTCAGAGGATGCCATTTACAGTGTCCCCACCAACCTAAAAGAAGCTTCATTGGCGCTTGGAGCGACCCATTTGCAAACCATTGCACGGGTAATACTTCCGGCTTCGATTTCAGGTATCAGCACGGCGGTTATTTTAGGTATGTCCAGGGCAATCGGTGAAACCATGGTCGTGTTGATGGTTGCGGGTGGCGCCGCCATGGTCCCCGCCTCGATTTTCGACCCTGTACGGCCAATGCCGGCCAGTATCGCTGCTGAAATGGCTGAGGCACCGTTTCGCGGCGATCACTACTATGCGCTATTTGCCACCGGAATTGTGCTCTTTATCTTTACGTTTATATTTAATATCATGGCTGAGCATATCTCCCATAAATACAGACAGGTCGGGGAGGCCTCACTTTAGGCACAGACATTATGCAAAAAACGGGAATCAAAGTTATGGATGATTTTTCGGCTTCCCATTTAAAAACAACATCCGAAAAAATCAAACAAACCAAAAGCGAAATTTCGAAATCCGCTTTATCTTCCATGAAACGGCGTAAATATATCCAGAAAATCGTGTTTGGCATTTTCCGTACCGCTGCCTGGGTTAATGGTATTGCGCTTGTGATTATATTATATTTCATGATTTCCAATGGCTGGAGAGCCATTAACTGGACATTTTTAACCCAGCCGCCCATGGATTCCATGACCAAGGGAGGTATTCTTCCTTGCATTGTGGGTACCATAGGGCTTAGCCTGGGGGCGATACTCTTTGCCTTTCCCATTGGTTTGGCATCGGCCATCTATTTAAACGAATATGCCCGTCCCGGCCGTTTTCTCAGAATTATTCGTCTGGGGATCAACAATCTTGCAGGGGTTCCTTCCGTAGTTTTCGGTCTCTTTGGCCTGGCATTTTTTGTAATTTACCTAAAATTTGGCGTGAGCCTCCTTTCCGGAGCACTCACTTTGGGTGCAATGACATTGCCCGTTATTATCGGTTCCGCTGAAGAAGCGCTCAAAGCGGTGCCGGATACTTACCGTGAAGCTTCCCTGGCTCTTGGAGCGACCAAATTACAAACCATTTTCCGGGTGGTTCTTCCTGCGGCGTTGCCGGGTATATTGACCGGCGGTATTCTGGGAATCAGCCGTGCAGCCGGTGAAACCGCACCCATAATGTTTACGGCTGCGGTATTTTTTTCACCGCGCCTGCCATCCTCTGTGTTCGATGAAATCATGGCATTGCCCTATCATATATATGTTCTGGCCACTGCCGGCACAGAGATTGAAGCCACGCGCCCCCTTCAATATGGTACGGCCCTGGTCTTGATTGTGCTGGTTCTGGGGTTAAATTTGATCGCCATCATATGGCGCTCCCGGCTGAGGAAGCGCATGCAATAGAAGATATGGATATGGAAAAAATATTGAAAATGGCTTCAAAGAATTTGAATTTTTATTACGGCGACTTTGAAGCGTTACATGGCGTTTCTCTTGAGTTTTACGAAAAACAGGTTACGGCCCTTATCGGTCCGTCCGGCTGTGGGAAAAGCACGTTTTTAAGATGCATGAACCGCATGAACGACCTTATACCAAACAGTCGCGTAGAGGGACAACTGTTACTCGACGGCACGGATATTTATGCGCCTTCGGTTGATGTGGTGTCTTTACGCAACCGGATCGGCATGGTGTTCCAAAAGCCGAATCCTTTTCCAAAGACCATTTTTGAAAATATCGCATATGGTCTCAAGGTAAATGGGATCAGAGATAAACGCCTTATTAAAGATCGTGTAGAACAAAGTCTTGTTCAGGCAGCGCTCTGGGATGAGGTTAAAGACAGGCTGAACGACTCGGCGCTTGGCCTGTCGGGCGGTCAGCAACAGCGACTTTGTATCGCCCGGGCGCTTGCCGTAGAGCCTGAAGTTTTGCTGATGGATGAGCCTTGCTCCGCGCTGGATCCCGTCGCAACCCAGAAGATTGAAGAGCTTATTTACGACTTAAAAAAAACTTTTACCATTATTATCGTTACCCATAACATGCAGCAAGCGGCAAGAGTCTCAAGTGTCACCGCCTTTTTTTATATCGGTAAGCTTATAGAGGTGAATGATACCGACACCTTATTTACACGGCCGCAACTCAAGCAGACCGAAGACTATATTACCGGCCGTTTTGGTTAGAGGTGAATTTTATGCCCAAACATTTTCATAGAGAACTGGAAAAATTAAAAAAGAGAATCTTAAGTCTGGGAGCCATGGTGGAAGAACGTGTCTACATGGCAACAAAAGCCATCGAAAACAGGGATTCAGACCTTGCCGATAAGATCATAAATTCTGACTATGAAATTGATGAGATGGAAGTTGACATTGAAGAAGAATGTTTAAAAATTCTGGCTTTGTATCAACCGGTTGCCGTGGATCTCAGATTTATCACTGCGGTGATCAAGATCAATAATGACCTTGAAAGAATCGCCGATGAAGCCGTGAACATTGCCCAGGGGGTAAAATATATCTCAAAGGGTAAAAAACAACATTTCGATTTTGACTTTTATTCAATGGCTGAAAAGACCGAAGCCATGCTCAAAAAAAGCTTGGATGCCCTCGTAAACCTGGACGTGGATCTTGCTTTCAAGGTATGCCTTCTGGATGATGAAGTTGATAAAACCAACGCGGAAGCTCATCGTATGGTTAAGGATTTCATTAAGGATAACCCGGATCAAGGAGAGTATTTTATCAATTTGCTTTTGATCTCCCGTCACCTGGAGCGTATTGCAGACCATGCAACCAATATTGCCGAAGAAGTCATTTACCTGATCGAGGGAGAAATTATACGGCATCGGGAAATTTAATCGTTCATTAAAGAAAAACCGAATACTCTG
>Ga0316577_10000519_pt1 | contig 15448 bp, 7 predicted proteins | sample S5NA_FD_203073 | JGI IMG/M metagenome (GOLD analysis project Ga0316577, IMG submission 203073) | Rhizosphere microbial communities from salt marsh grasses in Alabama, United States - S5-7_050615r2r1 | ecosystem: Host-associated > Plants > Roots > Rhizosphere | place: USA: Alabama | collected... | reverse complement strand
TCCTCTGGGGCTGCAGCGAGGACTTCACCCTACTCAGCCCGATCTCGGATCGGAACGTCGAGTCCTTCTACCGGAACGAGACCGACTTCACCGTGGCGATCAACGGCGCCTACAGCACGCTGGCAGGCAACGGCGCCTACAACCGGGCCTACGTGCTGCTCCACGAGATGCGCTCCGACAACACCATGAACGGAGGCGGCTCGACGGGGCTGGCGGAGGCCTATTACCGGCTGGCCTATTTCTCGGAGGTGGCCACGGCCGGGGAGCTGTCCACCCCCTGGACGACCGCCTACCAGGGGATCGCCCGCACCAACGTGATCCTCGATCGGATAGACAACCTGCCCGACGGGGACTTCAAGGAGCGGATCCGGGGGGAAGCGCTCTTCATCCGCTCCCTCTTCTACTACCACCTCGCCGTCCTCTGGGGCAACGTACCCCTCCAGCTCGAGGCCGTGACGTCGCCTAACGTGGAGGTGAACCAGGTCCCGGCGAGCGTGATTTACGAGCAGATCGCATCGGATCTGGAGCTGGCTCAGGCCGGGCTGCCGGCCTCCTACGACGCCGCGGACGTGGGTCGGGCCACCAGCGGGGCCGCCAACGCGCTCCTGGGGCTCGTCTACCTGACCAACGGCCAGAAGGGACTGGCCGAGACGGCGTTGCGCCGGGTCGTGAGCTCGGGGCAATACCAGCTCGTGGACAACTACGCCGACCTGTGGGGCGTGGAGCACGAGAACAACGTCGAGTCGGTCTTCGAGCTGCAGTACCAGGAGGGCGGCACCGGCACGGGGAGCCAATTCACCGACTACTACACCCCGTTCGGGGGATCCGGCGGCGTCGGAGCGGGCAACGCGCCCCAGGTCCTCTCCCCCGACATCGAATACATCCACGATGTGCAGTACGGGATCGAGGAGAACGACGAGCGGGGGTGGGGGGGCACCTGGGACTTGGCGATCAACGAGGACGGCGACACGACAAACGTCTGGATTCGCAAGTGGAACAGCATCCCCTTCGGTCCGGCCGACGCGGACAACAACTTCCCGGTCTTCCGCTACGCCGACGTCCTCCTCATGCTGGCCGAGGCCCTCGGCGAGAGCGCCGAAGGGTACGATCTCATCAACCAGGTGAGGGCACGAGCGGGCGTGACCCCCATCAGCGCGGCCACCCCGGGCACTTTCGAGGAGAAGCTCCTCTTCGAGCGGCGGTTGGAGTTCATCACCGAGGGGAAGCGGTGGGCCGACCTCCTCCGTTTCGGGGTTGCCAAGCAGGTGATGGCGAACTTCGATCTTCTGGCGACGGCCGGACTCACCGAGGCGGACATCCGCACGGTGTATCCGATCCCGCAGCGCGAGATCGACGTGTCGCCCGGCGAGATGGTCCAGAACAACTACTGACGCTGAGGGAGGTACGGACGACGGTTTGATGGCGAGCATGGGGCCTCGGGACACGGCCGCCCGGTCCAGGCGGTCGGTGTGGTGCGCCCGAGACCCCGTGCTCGTCTTGGGTCGGAGTGCCGGCGCCGGTTGGCCCCGAGGCCTGTGGCTTCAGACAGCTTCGTGGCAGTGAGTATTGAATTCCCGGAAGAAGGAGCAGGGGATGCTCAGAATAGGTTTCGCGTTCAACATCAATATCCAGCGCTGTGAGATCGAGGTCGGGGATGAAAAGCGCATCATCGACGAAGGCTATACGCCGCTCATCGATGCGCTGCGCACCCACGGCATCCGGGCCAATTTCTTCTCCTCCGGTTTCTCAAGCCTGCTGATGAAGAAGTTCGCTCCGGAGGTGTTGGGGACGCTCGTGGAGGAGGACGGGCGGCTGTTCGAGATCGGCACATATACGTATACCCATCCGATTCCCCAGCTGCTCACCGAGCGGGAGTTCTTCAAGCAGCTTGAACGGGGGCTGGAGATCGACGAGCAGGTCTTCGGTCACCGCCCCACCGGTTTCCTGCCGCCGGAGTTCGCGTACACCGAGGAGATGGCACGGGCGCTCAAAAGCCTCGGCGTGGAATGGACCATGGTGCTGGCCAGCCGCTTCAAGGAGGCGCGCCCCGAGGCCACGACCGCCGAGTTACACACCCCCCATAGGGTGAAGATCGATGCCGAGGAGTCCATCGTCGCGGTCCCGGCGGTCTATCAGCTGCCGGAGACGCCGGCGCGGTTCCTCAAGAGGATGATGAAGGGGGAGGTACCGGTCGAAACCGTCTTGCGGGGCGTCAGACTCTTTGCCGAGGAGAATCCGGGAACCTTCCTGCTCTTCAAGAGGGACGCGGAGACGGTCTTCATCGATCGCTTCAACAGCGGGTTCGAGGGTACCCGGGAAGTGTTGGATGAGTTCTGTGCTCGGCTGCGGGAGCTACCGGATGTGGAGTTTGTCAATATCGGACAGATCGTCCGCGAGGCTTCCAGTCGGGAGCTTGTCACCGTCGAGTTGGACGATTACCTGGGCAACACCAAGATCGAGACCTACACCGAGGGCGAGGCGAAACCGCTCTGGGACAAGACGGTTCTGGTGCGGGAGCGACTGGAGGCGGCGGAGCGGGAAGGGACGCTTCCGCCCATTGTGATCGAGGAGGCGTGGGAGAATCTCCTGCTCAGTCACAACTCGGACGGGAGGATCGGGTACTGGTTCAGCGAATGGAATCCCGGGGAGCATGAGGTGGCCCCTTCGAGGCGTTACTTTGTGGATGACCATCTTTCCGTGGCGGCTCGCCTCCTGGGACTCGAGCTCGAATGAGTCCGCCGTCCCCGCGGGTCTGAGATCCGGGGCGAGTTTCTGGGGCTCAAACCCGCATGGGTGAGCCGGGTCACAGCCCGCCTTGCGTGTCTTTGATTGCGCACCCCCCCTGTGATACACCGAGTATGTTCATCTTCCGCAGGCCGTAGATGACGTGTGCTGCCTGCTGTGCCGAAAGGGCGCCTTCGGCGGAGAGCACGTTCGTCAACTCGTCGAGGGGGAGCGACTCGCTCTGCGCGGCGAGGAGACGTAGCGCGCGGCGGGCCGCCTGCGTCTCCGGGGCCTCGTCGTCGATGAGCAGCGGTTTGATCTGCCGCATGACCGTCTGTCCCAGCCTGTTGAAATGCTCCGCCGCGTGTTCCATGTAGCGGGCGTAGAGGGAGACCTTCTCTTCCGTTCCAGACTTTCTGAGAAAGAAACGCCCGATCACACCGTCGTTCGGTTGCGAGATCTCGTACAGGATGAGGTCCGGTTCCGTCTCGATAGTGCGGCTGCGGGCGCGGCAGTCCCCGGGAAAGACGGCCCGGATCGCCTGTTCCACACCCTCCACGATGGGATGCCAGACCTCGGAGCCCCGGGAGAGGCGCGATCGATCGACAAAGAAGAGATTCAGTGAGAACGCGCCCTGCCGTGGAAACGGCCGGTGGGGGTGGGCGTACAGCCGCGGGAGGGCTTTCAAGCCGGCCAGAACACCGTTGCCCACGTGGATGGTGCGCCGGTTGCCGTGTACGGTCGTGATGGGAGTGGGAAAGATGATGTGTCCGGACGCTTCGCACCCCAGGATGGGCCTCTCCGGGGTGACATCCCGCACGAGCCACCGATCACCCACTGCGGTGACGACGGAATGCAATCCTGGGCGGGCATCGACGAAGAGCTGTAGTCCGAGGTCGCTCTCGACGGTCATCCTGATCTCGGAAAACTGCTCGGCATCGGCATCCTGTTCAATGAGCAGCGCACAGATATCATCACCGTCGAGGACGACGATCTCGCCACGGCTCCTGTCGGGGAGCAAAAGCATCACCCGGTCCCCGTCCCCGTCGTTGGCCATTCCGGCGATGAACCTGTCTTCCCCGAATCGTCGGGCGGCGTCCACCAGGGCCGCGAGGAAGCTGTTGCCGGAGCTCGCCGCCTGGGCGAAAGTGAGCGAGTGGCTTCCCTCATACTCCCCCACGCCGCAGCCGACGTTGATCATGTCGCGGCCGATATCACAGTAGAAATACCCCGCCTCGATGCCGAGTCGGGAGAGCACGCCGGTGATTACGGGAGCACACGCCCCGTTGGCGCCGTCGTAGAGCAGGAGGGGCGGGAGCCGATCCGTCTGTTCCCGTACATAGGGGAGCGGAAGGTTCTCCAGGATATGGGAGGTGAATTTCTCCCGTGTTTCCTCCGTGCGGTCGCGATTGTCGGCAGGAGGAGCGGAGGGCTCGCACGGGACATCGGCGAGGGAGAAGATGTGGGCGGTCAGATGGTATTCCCCCCCGAGCCCTTCCGGGTACAGTTTCTTCCCCCCCAAGAAGATCTTGATGCCGTTCTGTGAAGGCGGATTGTGAGAGGCGGTGAGGGAGATCGCCATTGGGTAATCCAGCATCTCCGCCATGAAGGGCGCCGCCGGCGTGGGAGCCACTCCCCCGTAATCGGTGCCGAAACCGGCCTGATTGGCGCCGGCGATCACCGCTTCGAGGAAGAGACCCGTATCGGTCGCATCCCGCCCGTCTTCCACGATGAACACCCGTCGCACGGGTGGCGAAGAGAGGGTGTCCAGGAGGCTGCAGTAACCACGGGTAATCAGACGGAACAGAGCGGGGGTGATGACGGCCTCCCGCAGGAAGAGGGAGAGGGCCTCCCGCTCATCGATTGTCGTGGCGCGAACGGTCCCGCGGATCCCATCCGTCCCCTGCAGCTTGATCCGGGAGCGCTGCAGTATCTCGAGTATGCCCTCAGCCGTGGTCGGAAGCTCCCGGTTGTGGAGCAGCGGTTCCAGGCTGTTGGTGTCGATAACCATCGGCGCGGGCAATGCAACCAGCTTATCCGCGGCAGCGAGAAACCGCGACGGTTTCGACTCGGGTGGCCAGATGATATCGATGCGCTCGATGATCCGGGCATCGGGGGATCTGATGGGATAGATATGGCTCCCGACGAATGTCTGTTCCTTCACGGTTCCGCTCCGGATACCGAATTGTACGGATGGGCGATGTAGGGACCCTGCGAGATCCTCAGGTTGCCGGGGGAATGTGGACGAGACGGACGGGAGGGGGCAAGGCTGGCGCTCTCGCCGGAGCCGTGCGCCTTGACCCCCTTCCGGCCCCACCCGATTATGTTCGGGCGTTGGCCGGCATGCTGCGGCGAACCTCTCACTCTTCCCGATTACCGGAGGATTTTTCATGCGTGGAGTACGTCTCGTCATCACTGCGGCGCTCGCCTGTGGAGCGGCAGGACTGGGGTGTGCGGAGCAAACCGAACAGACCGGACAGGCACCGACACAGACCTTCCAGGAACGTCGCCCGGGAACGACCGAGGTCCGGCCCGGCCAGTTCCGAGCGCCCGAGTTCCCCCCGCCGAGTATCGTCGACTACCGGCCGAAGTCCATGCTCGTCACCGAAGAACACCTGGTCCCGAAAGCGAAGTACCCCGTGGTGGATATCCACAGCCATCAGCGCGCGACCGCTGAGAATATGGAAGAGCTGATCGCGGAGCTGGACGCGCTGAACGTGCAGGTGTTGGTGAACCTGAGCGGGGGTAGTGGCGATGAGCTCCGGGAGGGCATCGAGACGATCCGCAACAGCCCGTACGGGGATCGATTCCGCATGTTCGCGAACGTCGACTTCACCGATGTCGGCCCGGGTTTCGGTGAGAAGGCCGCCGCCCAGCTCCAGCAGGACATCGAGGCCGGAGCCATTGGCCTCAAGATCTTCAAGAACCTGGGCATGACGACCATGAAGACCGACGGCACGCGCCTGCACATCGACGATCCGGAGCTGGATCCCATCTGGGAAATGGCCGGCCAAATGAACGTGCCGGTGCTGATCCACACCGCCGAGCCGCCGGCGTTCTTCGAGGAGCCCGACTATACCAACGAGCGCTGGCTCGAGCTGGCCCTCTTCCCGAGCCGGCGAAATTATGGCCCGGACCAGGTCGGGTTCGAGACCCTGCTCGCCGAGCGTGACCGGATGTTCAAGAAGCACCCCAACACCCGCTTCATCGCGGCGCACTTCGGGTACCACGCACACGACCTGAAGCGTGCCGCCGAGGTCCTGGACTCGATTCCGAACATGTACCTCGACCTGTCGGCGGTCCTGTACGACTTCGGGCGCCAGCCCCGCGCGGCCCGGGAGTTCTTCATCAAGTACCAGGATCGGCTGCTCTTCGGTAAGGACGCCTACCAGCCCAGTGAGTACCCGTACTACTGGCGGGTTTTCGAGACCGCCGACGAGTACTTCGACTACTACCGCGACTACCACGCGTTCTGGAAGCTCTACGGCATGGATCTCCCCGACGAGGTGCTGAGAAAGATCTATTATGAAAACGCGTTGGAGGTGACACCGGGAGTGCCGAGGGCGGCCTTCGAAATGTAGGGGGCAACAAACGGAGGAGTTCGCCGGCATGCCTGCGGCATGGCCGATGGGGCTCAGGAGGTCAGGCGCTCGCCTCCTGGGCCCCATCGGCCTCTTTCCAACCGAACTACTAGACCTCCACCTCTTTCCAGACTTGCGGTGAGCCGTTTTGGTACCGCGGGCTCATTCCGAGGAACCGGTGGGAGCCTTCGGCAAGCTCAGCACATTGGCGAAGAACTTGAACGCGTCCCCCACACCCGCGGGAAGCTGACGATAGAAACCCAAGCCGGTGTAGATCCATCGGCCCCGGCCGTAACGCGTCTCGACGAAGATCCCGCGCTTCTCACCGGCGTTGTACGGCCACGGATCTTCCGAGGCGAGAAGATCCGCGTAGTGCTCATCCTTGTCGCCGATGAAATAGGTACCTCGCTCCTGCACCCAATCCCTCCAATCGTCCTCGGTCACTCTATTGGGGAAGTTGAAGACCGGATGATCCGGCGCCAGGATCCGCATGGGAGCTTCCTCCACCGTCACCCGGTTGCTGCTCACCTGTATGGGATAGGGACCCCATTGAGCGTCGTTGAACTCGAACTTGTTGTATTGAACGAGAACCGTACCGCCCTCTTCGACATAGTCCAGCAAACGGTGGTTGTAAGCCCGAAGGTCCGGGCGGTTGAGGTAGGCGCGAATGCCGGTAACGATGATGTCGAAGCGGGAAAGATCTCCCTCGGCAAGCGCCTCCTCGTCCAACATCGTCACGTTCAGACCGAGCTGTTGAATGGCCTCGGGAACGTCGTCTCCCACGCCCATGACGTAGCCCACCGTGACGGGCGCCACTGCGATATCGAGAGCCTGCACCGTGGCTTGGGAGGGCCGGAAGATATACCGCTTCTCGATGTGGTGGTAGTCGATGGTCTCGTAGCCTTCCCGATACTCCTTACCACCCATGGTGGCTACGGCCTCGACGGTGTACGAGCCGGGCTCCACTCCGACCGGTGCTTCGACCTCGAATCGGAGAACGGCTGCTTCGCCCTTTCTGTCGAAGCTGAGCGAGGCTTCGCTGGGAGTCACCGTCCATCCCGCCGGCATATCCAGCTGAAGCGTTCCCTGGGCTTCACCGCTGCCCTTGTAGACGACGTCCACCGAAATCGTACGGCTCTCGGCCCCGATGGGATAGACCATGACTCGAGGCGAGAGGTTGACGGACAGGGCCGGCAGCACGGTGACGCGTTTTTGCTTTTCGGTACCGACCCAAGCTCCCTCGTAGCGATATTGAACGGCCTCGTCGAACACGGCTTCGATCCCACCGGAACGGAATGTCACCCTGGCTTGTACAGGCGCGGGAGCAAAGGGCCTACCGAGTAACTCCGGCTTGAGGATGTCGAACCGATCCACCTCAGGATTCCGTACCCAATACGGACGGCTGTATTCGGCATCGTCGGCCACGCGGAGCCCGAGCACACTCGCGAGGCTCTCGCCACGAGCGAGGGTTCCCGAGGTCTCCCCCTCTCTGTTCTGCTGAGTCCATCCATCCGGTGTCAGCACCTCGACGCTCGTCACACTGATGGGCTCGGGGTTTCGATTCACTACCAGGAGATCGACGTTGAACGTGTCCCCCGGCACGACTTCGCCCGCGCCAGCGATGGGTTCCAGGGCGATACCGTGAGCCAGGGCCAGGGCGTGAACGAACTGGTCTTCCTTGACGGCGAGGCGATGGTCGAGGTCGTACCTGGCATCGTCCGACAGCGAGCTCGCGGCGATCTCGGTCCGGAGGTCACGGACTGTGGAAAGGCCGTCGCGAAGGGCAGGCAGTGTCTTCCAGGGCTCGAGGGCGTCGTAGTCCTCTTCCGCTCGGGCCACATGCCCCTTCAACGTTTCGAGACCTTCAAAGAAGAAGCCCGCCTCCGCCTCTTCACCTTTGACGAAATCCCTGAACCGATCGAGCCCCATTTCGACGCCGTCGAAGAGGTCACTCTCCTGGTCCGCCGTTTCCATCGCGGCGTCCTCGAGACGCCACTGCGAGATGGCCTCTCCCGGGAGCCCCCGGAGCTGGGACATGGACTGGCAACGGTGCATCGTCCTCGCTTCAGCGCCCAGCTGAGCGTAGGAACGGCCGAGGATCGGATCGTACACGCCGGTATCGATACTCACTGTACCCGGCGGGGGCGGCTCACTAGCACCGGCGCTGCTTGCCATGCCCATCCCACGGAAGCGCTGATAGATCTTGAGTGGCTGCCAGGGCCGCAGGCCTTCCCGGATCTGCTCGGGAAACCGGTTGGGGTCGGCGGCGGCTCGGAAAGCTTCCTGAGTCAAACGGGCGGTGGTCTGGTGGTGCTGGCCGCCGCCTTCGCCGGTGGGGGTCATGTGGGTCAGGACATCGGGGCGTACGGTGCGGATGATGCGGACGACGTCGGCAAGGATCTCCTCCCTGCCCCATTTCTGGAGTGTCTCTTCTACACTGAAGGAGTATCCGAACTCGTAGGCTCGTGTGAAATACTGCTCCACACCGTCGTAGCGGTGCAGGGACATGAGCTCGGCGCTCCGGAGGATGCCGATGGCCTCGAAGATCTCGGGCCCGATCATGTTTTGGCCGCCGTCGCCCCGGGTCATCGTGAGAAGGGCCGTCCTCAAACCCCTCCCGCGGCTGAGCATCACGAGGAGACCGTTGTCCTCGTCGTCCGGATGGGCCGTGGTCTCCATATAACTCGCTCCGGCACCGAGCTGACGGATCGCCAGAGCCAATCCGGTGGCTCCCTGATCCAGGGGAAGCGGTTCGAGTTGCGCCGGTAGGTGTGCCGGCAGGAGCAAACCCATGAGCAACAGACCCAGGATCATACGGTTCATTTTCAACCTCTCATTTCATGCGATCGTCAAGCGGCACCCACAACGTTCTGGAGCTCTCTCGGTCCATGGAATGAATTCCTACCTCGACTCGTATGGCCCATGAATCGCTTTCACGGTGAAGGATTCGCTGGAGTTGTCGAGGACGAAGACACGGTAGGACGCACCGCCGGGGTTCACGCGAACTACGACGTGCCCCCCGTCGCTCTTGACCTGTTCAGCTCTGGCACCGATGGTGGCCTTGGTCGGTTCGCGAAACTCCAGGATGAAAACATCCCGCGGACCGGGATAGGCTCTTTCGGACAAGAGGCGCTTGAGGACGCTCGGGGCCGGGTGCGTCGGTGACCAGGCCGGAATGATATGGACCCGAGGCCGAAGGGTCGCCAGGAAGAACGGACTTGCAGGGTCGATGGATCCATGGTGATTCACCACGTGGACGTCGACGGGTCCCATCGCTCGGGCCACAGGAGTTTCCATGTTTTGCCATTGGGGATTCCCGATGTTGGGAATGCCCGTCAAGTCACCGCCGTTGTAGTAGTCGAAGGGCCCGTAGCTGACACGAATTGCGTTGCTCAGCAGGTTCTCGCTGGGGAAGTCTTCGGGCGCAAGGGATTCCAGCGACGGGACTTGCTGCCGGGTGTTCGTACCGACCCCGGTCCAGACGACGCCATTGGACGCCAGGTTTCTGACCTCGAAGCCGGGAAAACCGGTGGGATCGTACTGCAGCGTAATTTGATCGTTTCGTCCAGGTATGAAACGTTCGACCCTCATGCCTGGGTGACTGGAGTGATCCGCGAGAAAGTGCCGGTAATTATCCACGATTTCATTGGTGAGCGGCCGGGGATAGTCGTAATCGGGTGACCCCCGGTCGATCAGGGTGCGGATGGCGATCCGCTCCCCCACATCGGTGATTCCAGAGAGCCGGTAAGCGCCCGACGAGGATAGAGGGGAATTCTGGTCGACGAACCCAATGTGATCGGGGTCGAAGTGCGTCAACAAAACGTAGTCGAGAACCGGCGATGGCCCCGGATGGAAGTGCTCGATGTACCTGGCGATCCACTCACCCGGCCGACGAGAGTCGTCCGGCCTGGCGGTTGCATAGGGAATGGGGATCGTCGACGCTCCGGCATCGACCAGCAATGTGGTGCCGTCGGGAAGGATGACGAACGTCGCATTGCCTTTGCCCGTGCTGATGTGATGGATATCCAGGGCCCCCTCCGACCATGGGGTGAGAGGTTGACCGATGACGTCATCTTGCACCTCTTGGGCTCCGATGGCCGAGAGGGCGGACACCGAGAAGACGATCCCCAGAAGGCCCAGTCGTTGTCTATTTTGCATAGTCGATCTCTCTGCATGAGGGCCAGTGGCCGGCGGATATTTCAGCCGGCGCTGCCATCCCACGGGAACGCCGCCGTCGGCATGTTCTCGTAGCGGCGAACGCCGATTCTGAAGGTCTCACCGCTTCCAGGCGCCAACCGCACGTTGAACCATGGGCCGCCAACGACTGTGGTCTGCCCGCTCACCGTGACGTTCGTCGCGGTGTGCTCGCCGTAGGCGCCCATCTGCACCGTCACTGTCCGCTCGTGCAGCTGGTTCGCGTTGACCAGCGTCAGCGTCACGCTGTTGGCGTCGAAGTGTTCGACGAGCGCGCCGACGTCTTCGGGCAGACCCGGGCGGTTGTTCTCCGGGTCGAAGTGACGCACCTGCACGTTCAGCGGCAGCGGGCCGTGCGATTCGCCACCCGGATCCGGCCCGCCCATCGTCAAATGCACCAGTGCGGCAACCGGAATCGACCCGTTCCCACCGATATTGGCTGGGACGGTGTCGCCGCCGCCACGTCCGCCGGCGACACCCGTCCCGCCACGCCGGCCTGCCGCGGCCGCGGCCGATACCGCCGCCGGTGAAGTCGTGGTCAGGGGATTCGCGTTCTTCGGCACGCACCCGCCGAGTCCCGGTCTCATGGGAGGAAGCCGGTCCAGGGAGGCCATGGAGATGGAGGAGGGGTACGCCTGGCCGCTGACGCCCAGCCAGCCAGTGGAGCTCCCTGCACCGAAGTTGCCGCGGCCGCTCCCGGTGGCATCGCCGCCTGGGAAGGGAACGGCTTTCGCCCGCAGCTCATCCAGCGCGGCCTGCAGCGCCCGCATCGGGTAGTCGGCATCGTTCCCCTTGATGTAGTTGATCCAGTCCGTTCCCGGCGGTGTGTCCGTGCCGTGGCGCTGGGGAGAGATGTCGCCCGGCAGAATCGGAATCCGCTCCAGGTCGGCCGGCAGCATCGACGTCATGTAGAGGTCCACGAGGATGTTCACGAGGTTGCCCTGCGTGCCGCTGCTGTTTCCCCGCTGCACGTACAGCGTGCCCTGGCTCATCTCGCCGTAGCCGCCCCACCCCTTGTCGTCGTAGAGGTGCGGCAAAAGGATCTTGCCGTCCACGACCTTCTTGGCGGCAAAGAGGTTGTCCATCTGGTGCCGCATGGCCTGGGTGTAGGACTGATCGCCCGAGAGCAGAAGCGCCACGTCGAACCCTTCCGGCGGCCCGCGAAACACGTAGTTTCGTTCGCCTTCGCCCGTCCACCCCCAGACGCCGCAGTACCACTTGCCACCCCACTCACTACCGATGGTGCCGTCCAGCCCGATGTTCGACGGGATGTTTCCGCCGTTCCTCTCGGTCCGGTCACGCCAGGCGCCGATGTAGTCGAGCACCCAGTCCTTGTACTTCGCGTCGTGGGTCAACAGATACGCCGTGAAGGGAACCATCGCGGCAGCCATGTTCAGCGGATGGTCGCCCCTGACATCAGTGGCCGCCACGCTCCAGAACCGCAGGCTCGGGTTCAGACCTTCCCAGTCCATGGGTACGACCGGGGTCAGCTTCGGCCCAAGGCTCCCATTGAACATGCTGCGGATGATCTTGACCTCCGGATCGTAGTTTTGGGCCGCCGGATCCTCATTCAGGTACAGTCCCGCCATTCGCTGGGCTCTGACGTTGTTCGTGGGATCGTGCGGGCGGGCGAGCGCGTACAGATAGAACGAGGCAAGTTCCTCGCTGCTATGCTCCCAGTCGAACTGGGTGATGAAGTCGTTGCGGAAGATCCCGTCCTTCGCCGCTTCAAGCTCCGGCACCTTCGCGTCCGTGTACTGCTCGAGGTGACCCTCCCAGATTCTCCGAAACGTGTCGACCAGTGACTCCGGCCCCCCCATGATGTAGGTCAGCGGCCAGTCCTTGGTCCTGTTGATGATGTCGTCCGGCCCGTCGCCGGCGCCCCAGGCTGGGGGCACGGTTCGAATGGCGTGGCCAGCCGCGTCGAAGTGAGACACGGCATACGCCTGCGCGACCTCTCCGCTGGACTCGAGCAGCGTCCGCTCGGCAGCTACCCAGGCGGGAGGCGGCATGGCCTTGTCGATGGCGATGGTGGTCCCGGACACCACGGTGCCCGGCGCCACAGGGGCGGCTGCGGACACAGCCGGGGCTGGCACCGGTTGCAGGGGTGCCGGTCCCCCCTCCTGAGCCCGGAGCGTGAGGATCGTGCCCATGGCGGCCAGAGCGCCTATGAGCCACACACTGGAAAGGACTTTCACAACCTGCCTCCATGGGTCTGATGCGCCCGCCGCTCTGCCGTTCGCCCGTCGCGTCACTTCGCGTCAGGAATAGCCACCCACAGGCGTGCCGGCGTGAAACTAGGATGAGTAGCTTATCTCATACGGATCGGCAATCTGAGGACCGTACGGGACCCTTCCGGGTCGCTTTTCTCTTGCGAAGCCGCGGCTCATGCCCGATCCTCGATTGCAGGGCGGGAAGTGCTGGGGCTCCCGCCTTCCATTTCGCATCTTGAGAAACCCACAGGAGTCAGACCATGCGGCGCAGACTCGCATGGGCGTCCTCATTCCTGCTTTGCTCCTCTACCGTGGCGTGCGGGACCGGCACGCCGGGAGGCGGCCCGCCCGGCTGGTCGGACGCCGTCCGGCAGTCCACCCTGCTGGCCTGGGAAGAAGGAAGACGGGACGGGCCGAAGGAGATCTTCGCGTCCGGGGAACCACTGGTCTTCACCCTCGAGGCGGACTTCGACCAGCTACGGAGGGACAGGGAGGAGGAGAGTGAAGAGCGGCCGGGACGAATGATCCTCATGGGCAGCGGCGGTGAGGTGTCCTTCCCCATCAAGCTGAGGACCCGAGGAAATTTCCGTCTCCAGGCCCACATCTGCCCCTTTCCCCCTCTCCGCCTGAAGTTCCCGGTGGATTCCGTGGGGGGTACGGCCCTGGAGGGCCAGGACAAGCTCAAGCTCGTGACCCATTGCCGGGATTGGGACAGCTACGAACAGAACGTCCTGGAGGAATACCTGGCCTATCGGATTTATGACCTCCTCACCGATATCAGCTTTCGCGTTCAACTGGCCCTCATCACCTACCGGGACACGAGCGGAAAACAAGACCCGATATCCCGTGTCGGCTTTCTCATCGAGGACGAAGACCACCTGGCCGACCGCCTGGGGGGTGAGATGCTGGAGGTCCCGGCGGCCAACCCGGACGATTTCGCTCCGGAGCAAGCCGGCCTCATGTATCTCTTCCAGTTCATGATCGGGAACACGGACTGGTCTCTGGTGCGCTTCCACAACGTGAAGCTCATCCGTATCGGGTGGAACTACTTTCCCATCCCCTATGATTTCGACTTCTCCGGGTTCGTGGATGCTCCCTACGCGGGGCCCAATCCGGCACTGGCGCAGCGCATCTCCTCCGTGAGGGAGCGCCTCTTCTGGGGCATCTGCTCGGACCGCATCGACTACCCGTCCCTCTTCTCTCGCTTTAACGACCTACATCCCCGGATCCTCGAGTTGATTCGGTCTCAACCTGGCCTCAGGGAGGACAACGCTCGTGTGGCCCGCGACTACATCGAGGGGTTTTACCGGATCATCAACGATGAGAGGAGTGCCGACAGGATGATCCTGGGAGCGTGCCGCCGGTAGCTCCGGAGGCGGGGAGGGACATGAGCTCCGTCCGGTTCCTACCAAAGGACGATGGGAATCCCTATCCTTCAGCCCGGAAGCGCCGTCACGGTTCCCCTACCCCAGGCGCCCACGAAGTCCACGGGGGCCTAGAACGAAGCGGTTTCAGGTCCCGAAGCCTTCCCGAGAATGGATGAGCCATGCACACCGACGTACTCATCATCGGAAGTGGCATCGCCGGCGCCACGGCAGCCCTGCGCCTGGCGGAGGACGGCGAACGAAAGATCACCGTCATCACCCGGGCTCCGAAACCGACGGAATCGAAATCTCACTACGCCCAGGGAGGGATCGTGGGTCGGGGACCCGGGGACACGGCAGAGCTCCTGATCGAGGACGTGCACAGGGCCGGGGACGGGCTCTGCTACCCGCCGGCAGTGGAGCTCCTCGCAGAAGAAGGCCCCCGTGTGGTGCGGGATGTCCTCATCGACGAGGCAAAGGTGCCCTTCGATCGTGACGAGACCGGGGCGTTGATGTTCGGGCTCGAGGCCGCACACTCGCAGCGGAGAATCCTCCACGTCGGGGACATGGCGGGGAAGGCCATCATGCAGGCCCTCATCGGGCAGCTCCTGTCCAAACCCAACGTGGAGCTGCTGACGGACCATACGGCGGTGGACCTGATCACATTCCCCCACCACGCCCTGGACCCCATGGCAGTCTACGAACCCGTGGTGTGTCACGGAGCCTACGTGTACGACCAGGCCCGAAAGGCAACGCTCCCGATGCTCGCAGGGGAGACGGTTCTGGCCACAGGCGGGCTGGGCCAGATCTTCCTGAATACGAGCAATCCGGCGGGCGCCAGGGGAGACGGCCTCGCCATGGCTCATCGGGCGGGAGCTCGGGTGGAGAACGCCGAGTACGTCCAGTTTCATCCCACCGCCGTCCACATGCCCGGGGTGACGAAGTTCCTCATCAGCGAGGCCATGCGGGGAGAGGGGGCGGTGCTCCTCACTCCGGACGAAGAGCCGTTCATGCATCGCTACGATCCCGAGTGGAAGGAGCTGGCTCCACGAGACGTGGTGGCTCGAGCCATCTACTGGGAGATGCTCGAGAACGGCTACTCCCACGTCTTGCTCGACATCTCCACCAAGATGAGTCCGGAGGCCATCCGATCCCGCTTCCCCGGGATCCACGCCCGCTGCCTGGAGCTGGGCATCGACATCACCGCCCGGCCCATCCCGGTAGTTCCGGCGGCCCACTACTTCTGCGGAGGCGTGCTGGTGGATCTGTGGGGGCAGAGCTCCATCCAGTGCCTGTATGCCATCGGGGAAGTCTCCTGTACCGGAGTTCACGGGGCAAACCGATTGGCCAGCACCTCACTCCTTGAGGGACT
>Ga0316577_10000517_pt1 | contig 15463 bp, 12 predicted proteins | sample S5NA_FD_203073 | JGI IMG/M metagenome (GOLD analysis project Ga0316577, IMG submission 203073) | Rhizosphere microbial communities from salt marsh grasses in Alabama, United States - S5-7_050615r2r1 | ecosystem: Host-associated > Plants > Roots > Rhizosphere | place: USA: Alabama | collected... | reverse complement strand
TAAAACGTGATCCGTGAAACGCCTCTTACGCATCACGGATCACGCATCACGCGTTGTGCAGATTGATTCAGTACTCGGAACCTACCACCCCTCCAGGTATTTCGCCCACGTGCCGTCCTTGTAGCGTCCAAAGAGATACTCGGCGGTGGGGTGTGGCTCGAACGGCTGGCGCAGCAACTGCATCTTGGCCTGAGATAGCGAACGCCCGCCTTTGCGCCGGTTACACTGCGGACAGGCCGCCACCAGGTTCTTCCATGAGTGCCCGCCTCCCCGGTAGCGAGGTTCGATGTGGTCGAGCGTCAGTTGGCTGGATTCGCGACCGCAGTACTGGCAGCGGTAGTTATCCCGGCGCAGGATCTCGCGCTTGCACAGCCGCACGCGCGGGCGAGGGCGGCGCACCACGTAGCTCAGGCGGATTACGGAGGGGCGCTCGTAGGTGCGGGAGATGGTGTGGATCACCCCACGGCCATTCTCCAGCACCATGGCTTTGTCCGCCAGGATCAACCCCATAGCTCTCTTGGTGGAGCAGACGTTGATCGGCTCGTAATTACCGTTGAGAACCAGGACGGGCTCGTTCATCGATCGTCACCTTTGGACGATGCTGCGATGATGCTCCGATGTGTCCGGCGGACAGTATAGCACATCTGGTCTGAGTCGTCAAAGGCTGAATTCTTGTGATGACTGCATGGGTAGGCAGGGGGAAAATGGGGATGTGAGTGGGCAAAGTGTGCTCTTTCACATCCCTCAGTTTTCTTGACTTTTAGGTTAGCTGTGAGATAATCCGTCGCCGTTTGGCAGAGTCCAAAAATCAAGATGGTATTTGGAGGTAAAATGAGCAAGCAAGCAAAACAACTTTTGGTATTGGCTGTGGTGTTCGTCCTGGCACTGGGCTGTGGGCTGTCGGGAAAAGTCGAGCCGACGGTCGATACAGCTGGCGGCGAAGCTACCACCGCGCCCGAGGTTTCCCCTACCCAGGATGTAGGTGGGGGGGAGTCGGGGGGGGAGGACGAGATCGCTGCGTCCGATATCTCCGGTAGTTTGGAAGGCCTGGACAGCTATCGTATGCACTTCACGATGACTTTCGAGGGCACCGATGGAGATGGTGAGACGGTGCAGAGCACGCTCGAGATGGAGGTGGAATACGTGCGCGATCCGTTTGCCATGCGCGTTGCCATCAGCGGCAGTGATGAGGATATAGGGCTCGCCGGAGAAACGATGGAGATGGTTCAGATCGGCGACCAGCAGTACACCGTCTTTGAGGGTCAGTGCATGGTCACGCCCGCTGACGAAAGCTTTACAGACATGGGGCTCTTTGAGACGGAGGATTTGCTCTCTGATATCGAGAGTGCACACCGCGTCATGCCCGACGAGACGGTCAACGGCGTCGCGTGCCGCCACTACAAGTTTGACGAGCAGAGCACGGTTGGGTTCTCAAGCGCCAATGGTGAAATCTGGGTGGCAGTGGACGGGAACTATCTCGTCAAATACACACTGGAGGCCGATGGCAAGAACCCCATAAACGACGAAGAGGGACACGTCGAGTGGGTGTACGAGTTGCGGGACATCAACGCACCGATCACCATCGAGCCGCCTGCCGGGTGCGAGTCGGTGGGAAGTGAGTTTCCCATGATGCCTGATGCAACCAACGTGATGATGATGGAAGGCACGGTGATGTACGAGTCGGCCAGCGCTTTTGACGACGTTCTCGCTTTCTATCAGGACGAGATGGTCGCCGCAGGCTGGACCTCGGAGGATTCCTTCGTCGGCGAGGGTGTCGCGAGTCTCACGTACACCAAGGACGGGCGCACCGCCACCGTCATGTTGAGCGCGGGTGATGATGTAGTCTCGGTGGTCATCTCGGCCGAATAGGCCGGATCGGGTCGACGAAAGCAGTTAGGATTTTTTAAAGAATAACTTCCCTCGCCCAAGCTCAAGCGGCATAACCATCTGGACATCCTTGCCAGTTGAGACCCGTAAAAGCTTGTCAGAATCGTCAAATGGCGAGAGCAAATCCTTTTTCGGTAACAACACCGCGGAAGAGTATTCTTTTACGGGTCCTTAGGCGAGAGCCGCCCCTAGCCTGGGGGCGGCTTTTTCTCTGCCTGTGCTCTTTGCAGGCGGGCCAACTTGTGATAGGTCACCGCTTCATAGTAGGCCGTCAGTGCGCTCAGCCACAGCCCGTGCAGCCCGTCCCGTTTTCCATCCAGCGTCACGAACCGCCACCAAAAGTGGCGTATCGCCTGGGAATATGGCGTGTAAAAGCGGGGTCGGACGCCCTCTCGCAGCAGTCGCTGGGCGGCAAAGTCGGAGTATCCCTGCTGGCGTGCGATAAAATCCGGCAGGTCGACATAGTTGTAGTGGATGAGGGGGTGTTTCAGCTTGCCCTCAGGGCCATCGGGCACGGCGATCTCATGCACCGGGCGCTCCCAGCGGGCGCGCCCGCGCAGCAGCAGGCGCGGTTGGTAATCGGGATACCAGCCGCCTCCCAGCGTGAGATGGCCAAAGATGTAATTGTGGCGCGGCACCCGCCACAGTACCTCGTCCTGGTCGCCCACAGTTACCGCTCGAACTTCCTCCGCCAGCTCCGGGGTGCAGCGCTCGTCGCCATCGACGAAGAGGACCCACTCCGCCTCCACGCGATCCAGCGCGGCGTTGTGGAACTGGGCGAAATTCTCAAAGGTGTGCTGGATGATGCGTGCACCGGCTTCCTGGGCCAGCTCCGCCGTGCGATCCGCGGTGCGAGAATCGAGAAAGACGACGCGCTCGTCCGCCCAAGCCAGGCTCTCCAGGCAGTCTGCGATGTTATGCTCCTCGTCCCGTGCGGGGACGATGGCGGTCACCTTCAACCGGCTTCCTCCCAGGCTTGGAGAATCTGCTGGTAGGTGCCTGCCATTTCATGGCAGGTAGCCATTTCGGGGGATGCGTTGCGCAGGCGGCGCTTCATCCCGAGGCGGACCACCAGTCGTGCCAGGCGTTGCTTGGGTGGGATGTGATGGCGCGCGTACAAGATCGCCCGGCTCTTCCACAGGTTGGCGAAGGAGGCGGCCTGTACCTGTGCGCTCGATTGGCCGGCGTGGTGGATCACGTGGGCGGCGGGGGCGCACAGCGCCCGCCAGCCGGCCTCGCGCATGCGCCAGCACCAGTCGATCTCTTCGCAGTACATAAAAAAGTCCTCGTCCATCAACCCCACGTCGGCGATGGTCTCGCCTCGCACCAGCATCGACGCGCCCAGCGGATGGTCTACATAGAAGGGCTCGGTCTTTTCGTACAGACGGCGCGGGTAGCGACCGTTGAGGGGCGTATCGTAAAGCCGGGCGGGCAAGGGGAAGAGCTCGAACAGCAGTTGCACCAGGCCAGGGAAACGAAAGGCTGGATGCTGCAGGGAGCCGTCGGCGTAGAGCAGCTTTGGGCCGACGATACCTGCCTTTGGGTGGGCCTCCAGTGCGGCGATAAGCGCCGCCGTCGCTCCCGGCTGCACCTCTGTATCAGGGTTCAGCAGCCAAAAGTAATCGACGGACGGCGCTTCTCTATCTAGTATCTCGTTCAGCGCGCGGTTGTTGCCGCGCACAAAGCCCAGGTTCTCCCGGCTAGCGATGAGGTGCACGTCGGGGAACGCCTCCGCCACCATCTGCGGTGTATCGTCGGTGGACCCGTTATCGACGACCCAAACCTCGATCGCCAGCTCGGTGCTTGCCAGGTCAGCCAGAAGGGAGCGCAGGCAGGCGGTCAGCAAGCCCCGCACGTTCCAACTGACGATGACGACGGCCAGGTTTGGCGAGGGGTTCATCGGCTTACGTCAGCCGCTCCCGCGCTTTGGCGCTGATATAGTCCATGCTCCAGACCATGGCAACGATGGCCCACACGGTCACTCCCACCGCTCCGTAATTGTTCAAACCTACCCATATCCGCATCTGCTGGCCGATGCCGCCGCCCCCGGCGAAACCGATGACGGTCGACATGCGGATGTTGATGTCCCATTGATACAGGATGTAGGCCAGAAAGCGCGGCACAAGCTGTGGGACGACGGCGTAGATCAGTGTTTGCAACCGGTTGGCCCCGGTCGAGGTGACTGCCTCAACCGGCCCTGCGTCGATCTCCTCGATGGTCTCGGAGAAGAGCTTGGCCAGGTTGGGGATGTTGTTGATGGCCAGCGCCAGCACGCCGGCGAAAGGCCCGAATCCCACCCAGCTGGCCCAGATGACGGCCAGGATCATCGGCTCGACCGAGCGCCACAAATTGAAGATGAAACGGGCCACGGTGTAGACCGCCCGTCCGATGATGCTATCTCCCATCATGTTGCGCGCGCCCAAAAAGCTTAGCGGGATGGCGAAAAGCGAGCCCAACGTAGTCGCCAGAAGGGCCATCAGCAGCGTGACGATGGAGAGATTCAGAACCGTGAAGGTCGCCTCGCTGGGTCTCGGGCCGCCGACGACCTCTTTCCAGGTGACGGCTACGCTCCCGGCCTCGGTTTGCCCCGTGTCGGGGTTGACCTCCAGCAGCGGATGCACCGTGGTCTCCAGGCGGAAGACTCCTGATGCATCGGTGTCGCAGCAATCTTTCTGGATGCGCAGGTAGCGCTCGCCGCTGAGAAGCCAGCGCACCGAGACGCGCGTGTTGGGCGGCAGTTCGTGGCCGGTGATTACCAGGTCATCGCCGACGGCGGCGCAGGAGAGGGAAAGGTCCACGCGCGGCCCGCTCGGCGACGGAGGAACGACCTCGCCCGCGCCGCAGGGAACGGGCAGGACGGCAGTGACGCTGTGTTCCTCAGTGGGCCGGGTGATTAGTTCAGGTGTGAGAAATTGTTGGGCGATATTCAGGCCTTCGGGAATGCTGCCAAAGAACTCGAAAATATCAATTTGAGCGACCTGCCACGACCACACGAACAGGGCGATAAAGCCGATCACTAAGAAGGCCGGCACGCCGTAACGCCGGAACCGGCCGCGTTGCTTGGTGGCCGGCACGCCCTCGATGATGCGCTTGCGCAGGGCCGCGCTGGCGTAATCCAGGATCGCGACGATCAGGACGATGGCGATGATGGCCGTGGCCATAGCGTTGTACTTGCCCAACCGGATCCACTGGATCACCAGAAAGCCCAGGCCGGCGTCGCTCACCAAGCCGATGACGGTGGACATGCGCACGTTGATATCCCAGCGGTAAAGGGTAAAGGACATGAATGATGGCATAAACTGGGGCAGCACGGCGTAGACGACCACCTGCGGCCAGTTAGCGCCGGTCGCACGAACGGCCTCGATCGGCCCGGGGTCGATCCCTTCGATGGCCTCCGAGTAAAGCTTACCCAGCGCGGCGATGGAGTGAAGGCACAGGGCAAGCAGGCCGCCAAAAGGCCCCACCCCGACCCACACGGCAAAGATGATGGCCCAGATCAGCGTCTCGATCGAGCGGGTGATGTTCAGCAGCGTGCGCACCACGTAGTAGACGATGCGCGAGATGGGGTTGCCCCACATCAGGGTGCGCGCGGCCAGCAGGCCGCAGATAATTGCAATGGGGATCGCCAGCGCCGTGGCCAGAAAGGCCAGCGCGATGGTCTCGCCGATCTTTTCCAGCACCAGGCTCATCGTCTGTGTGGGCTGGCGCGTCCCGTAGGGCTTGAGCTGGCGCACCTCGATGCGGTGCGTCTGCGTCTCGCCCGGCGCGGGCAATCGGTCGATGGGCACCGCGGTCGTGGGCACCTCGAAGGAAATCTGGAAGCGTCCCTCATCATCGGTGACAACTGTTAACTGCTCGCCATCTTTGATGATCTTTTGCCAGTCGCCGATGGGGTTCTGCCACCACACCTCCGCCTGGAAATCGGGGAAAAAGCCCGCGCCTTCCACAACGATCGTCTCGCCCGCGGCGGCGCAGGGGACGTTCGCACTCAGGCTGGGATCTTGCGAGGCGCTAATATCCGGCTCAGGCAGCGGGTCGATACAGGGGACCTGGATGGGCACGTTGCCGATGCGGTCCTCGGTGGGGTATTCCATCAGCTCCGGGTCGAACAGGGCGCCGACGATGGGCTCGGCGCGCGGCCAGCCGGTGAGGATGCGCTGTGGGTCGATCTCTGTTGCGCGTGCCCCCAGTGCGTAGACGATCAGCGCAGCCAACAGGAACGGTGCGGCAGTGCCGGAGGGACGGCTGCGCATGCGCCGGATGACGTCCCAGACGCCCCACAGCCACACGGCTGCCAGGGGGGCGAAGAGGATGAGCGTCTGCTGCCACAAAATCAATCCGACGAGGGCGGCCACGGTGACTAGCAGACCGATCCCCCGGCTGCGCTCCCCCTGCAATATCTGGCCCAGGCCGGGCACGAGCAGGGACGCAAGCGCGTGTAGCCAAGACGGGCGGGAGGTGCGTTCGGTTGTGGGTTCCATGAGGCTCCCCCTTTAGGCCGCCAGCTCGCCGCCGACGGTGACCATCTCGGCTTCCTCGCCGTATACTTCCTTGAACCGCTCGCGGGTCAATTCCTTGGGATGTCCCTCGAACACCTTTTCGCCGTCCTTCAGGCCGACGACGCGCGTGGCGTAGCGATGTACCAGGTCCAGGAAGTGCAGGCTACAGAGGACCATGATGCCGTCCTCCCGGTTCAGCAGCTCAAGGTAGCGCAGGATCGAGTGGGCTAGCACGGGATCCAGACTGGCCACAGGTTCGTCGGCCAGGATCAACTGGGGCTCCTGCATCAGCGCGCGGGCGATGCCCACGCGCTGCTGTTGCCCGCCGGAAAGCTGGTCGGCGCGCTTGTCAGCCTGCTCCGCGATGCCCACCCGCTCCAGGGCTGCTATAGCCCGTTGGTGTTCCTCGGCCGGAAAGATGTGAACGAGGCTGCTCCAGGGGTTGGCGTACCCCAGGCGGCCGGAGAGGACGTTGGTCAGCACCGAGGAGCGCTTGACCAGGTTGAACTGCTGAAAGACCATGCCGATCTGGCGGCGGATGTGGCGTAGTTCCTCTCCCTTGGCGGCGGTGGCGTCGACGCCATTCCAGATGACGCGTCCCTCGGTAGGCTCAATCAGCCGGTTGATGCAGCGCAGCAGGGTCGATTTGCCCGATCCAGATAGCCCGATCACAGCCAGAAACTCGCCTTCTTCCACCTCGAAACTGACGTCGTGCAAGCCGACCGTGCCATCGGGGTAAACCTTGGTTAGATGTTCCACTTGTAGCATGGCGCCTCCGTGTGATTGGGATTCGGAAGACAGATTGTAAAATATGAATGAATTCGATCGTCGGATCAGAATTACGTGAGGGCGGGTCTGCCCCGCCCCCACGCAATGTTTACTTACTGTTACTTTGCTAGATCCTCGATGTCCATTCCGGCCGCGCTCAGGTCGGCGCGGAACCCATCATAGAAGGAATCGCTGGTCTTTTCAAGCCCGTCGATGGAGTAGAGCGAGTTCAGAGCTGCCTGCCCTTCTTCACTTGCGGAGATATCCAGCAATGCCTGGGTGATCTGGTCACGGATGTCCTGAGGGACGTTCTTGGCAAACGCCACGTTGTCGTTGGGAATTTCGGTCGTGGTAGCCAAGATGGAGACCACGTCCTTCACGTCGGGGTAGTCCTCCTCGATCGAGCTGCGTGCATCGGAGTAACAAGCCCCGGCGTCACAGTCGCCGTTGTACACGGCTGCGACGACGTTGTTGTGCGAGCCAGCCTCGACGGTCTTGGCAAAGTCCGTTTCGGGATCGATCCCGTTGGCCTTCAACATGATACTTGGGATGATGTAGCCGGATGTGGAGTTGGGGTCCACCCAGCACATGGTCTTGCCCTTGAGGTCCGCCAGCGACGTGATGCCGCTATCGGCGCGGATGACGATCTGTCCTGCGTAGAAGTTGGTGCCGAAGCGCACCGTCACCAGCGCGGCGTCCACGCCGTACTTTTCGTTGGCCAGCACGTAGTTGAAGGTGTTGAGCCAGCCGATATGGGCCTTGCCCGCGCCCATCGCCTCGCGCACGGCGGCAAAGTCGGTGCCGACGTTGGCCTGAACGACCAGGCCGGTCTTGTCGGTGATCATCTTGGCGATCTCATCGCCGCTGGCGATGATCTCCTCGGTGTCGCCCGAGGGGACGAATGACATGATGATGGGATTCTTCTCGGTGCCCAGCTTTGCCGGGCAGCATCCAGCCAGGGCCCCCGTGGCGATCAAGGTCACAACTGCAATCAATACGAGTACGCGCTTTGTATTCACCTTTATATTCCTCCTCTTGAGATTTGAGCGAAGCGGTTTACTAACTACTCGATGCATTTCACGACATCTCTCGCAGGCACCACCCCCTTCCAAGGAGACGTTTCTCGTAGGCAAATTCAAGGTGTAAAAACGTGGATAGAAAAGAGGGCTTGTTTCTCATTATCAAATCCCGGGGATAAGTATATCCCTCTTTCCTCGGAGCGCAAGCGCGGGATTTGTCTCGGGTTCCGGCTCGTTCGAGAAAGGCAGTGTCAGGGCTTCTGGTGACCTAGCTGGCGGTGTGCAGCCTCAAGCGCTATTTGATGCACCTGTTTTAGGGGTACGCCACGCTCGGCGGCGACGCGCTGGCAATCGCGATACTCTGGCGCGATGTTTAGCACCTCCTCGTCACGGTGGCTTACCTTGATGGCTATCGGGCCATATTCCGTCTCGACAGTGACGATCTCCCGCGTCAGCTTCCAGCGCTGCACCGGGTGCGCGCGCACACCGATGGTCGTCGTCTCGGCGAACAGCACGTCCAGCATCCCTGACACGAGATCGTCGGTCGCGAGCACACTCAACTGGGTGGCAGGCCGCCCGCGCTTCATCTGGATCGACGTCAGGAAAACGTCCAGCGCCCCGGCCTCGAACAGCCGCGCGCTTACGTGCTCGTACCACTGGGGGCTCATGTCGTCGATGTTGGTCTCGATCAGGGTGGCAGTGTCTCGCTCGTAGCCTTCCACTTTTTCGCTGGTTTCGCCAATCACGTCCATCGTCCCGATGGAGAGGCGCAGCAGGTTGGGGATGGGCAGCTCGCGCGTGCCCGCGCCGTAACCGATCTGTTTCACGCGCATCAGCGGGATTTCGCCGAACGACTCGGCCACGGTTGTCAGGATCGCCGCACCGGTGGGCGTGACCAGTTCCGCGTCCACGTCCCGCCCGTAGATGGGCACGCCTTGCAGCAGTTCCAGCGTGGCCGGGGCGGGAACCGGCAGGACGCCGTGGGCACACTTGACCGTGCCGCGCCCGACGTGCACCGGCGAGGCGTAAGCTTTCTCCACGCCTAGCAGCCACAGGCCGATGGCCGCGCCCATCACGTCCACGATGGCGTCCATCGCGCCTACCTCGTGAAAGTGGATCGATTCGACCGGCGCGCCGTGCACCTTGGCCTCAGCCTGCGCCAGCCGGCGAAAGATCGCCAGCCCGCGTTGCTGTACTGTGTCCGGCAGGCCGCTGCCGGTGATGATCTCTTCGACGTGATGCAGATGGCGCTCCACTCCCTGCTCCGACACCTCGACCTCGACGTGCGTGCCTTTCATCCCGCGCCGCTTGACCGTCTCGACCTTGAGCTTGTAGCCAGAGATGGGCAGGCGAGCCAGTTCCGCTTCCAGGCGTTCCAGCTCCAGTCCTGTATCCAGCAGCGCACCGAGCACCATGTTGCCACTGATGCCGGAGAAGCAGTCGAGGTAAGCGATTGTTGTCATAGGGCTTCCTTTCGAGAGGGTATCTATCAAGGGGAGTAGGGAGTATGGAGTAAGGGCATCCCCTACTCCGTACTCCTTACTCCCTACTCCCACTCAGCAAATGTCCTTACTGGTTTATGAGATGCGCCGTGTACCCCGCTCCAAATCCGTTATCGATGTTGACTACAGCAATCCCCGGCGCGCAGCTATTGAGCATGGTCAGCAGCGCCGACAGCCCGCCAAAGCTGGCCCCGTAACCGATGCTGGTGGGCACGGCGACGACGGGGCGATTCACCAGCCCCGAAACGACGCTGGCCAGCGCGCCTTCCATCCCTGCTGCGACGACGAGCACGTTGGCGGCCATGATCTGCTCGCGGCTGCCCAGCAGGCGGTGGATACCCGCCACGCCGACATCGTACAAACGCTCCACCGGGCTGCCCATCGTCTCGGCGGTGACGGCGGCCTCGTCGGCCACAGGGATATCCGCAGTGCCCGCGCTGACCACCAGCACGGTGCCCCGCCCGCTCTGCGGGGCCGGTCCCCCGACGACGATCATGCGCGCGGCGGTGTGATAGACTGCGTCGGGGAAGGCGGCCTGCACCGCCTCGGCCACTTCGGCGCTGGCGCGGGCGGCCATCACACGGCCCTCCCGCTCCCGTATGCGCGCCACGATCTGCACGACCTGCTCCGTGGTCTTGCCGGGGCAAAAGACCACCTCCGGGAAGCCTTTGCGCAGGCTGCGGTGGCTATCCAGCCGAGCAAAGCCGCCGACGTCCTCGTACGGAAAGCCGCGCAGCCGCTCCAGCGCGTCCTCCACGCTGAGGGCGCCCTGGTGTACGTCCTCCAATAGTTGGTTGAGCCATTGAGGATTCATAGTCTTTGCTCCAAGAGAGTTGTGCAGGGCGGGAGTAAGGAGTAGGGAGTACGAAGTAAGGAAGAACGCCTTTCCCCTTACTCCATACTCCTTACTTCCTACTCCCTTCGACAGATACGTTCAGGCTTCCCCGCCGGTACCCTTCCAAATCCAGCGCCACGTACGCATACCCCAGCTCCTTGAACCGGGCGACGATCTGTGTGCGCACCTCGGGACGGGCCAGGCGGGCAATCTCGTCGGGGGGCACCTCGATGCGGGCGATGTCGGCTCCTCCGCCGGGGGCGGGGTGATCCCGCACGCGCAGGTCGCTCAAGCCCAGCTCAGCCAGGAACGCCTCCGCCGCCTCAACCCGTGCCAACCCCTCGGCGGTGATGCGCGTGTCGTAGGGGAAGCGCGTCGCCAGGCAGGGGCGGGCGGGCTGATCCCACGTTGGCAGTCCCAGCTCCTTGGAGATGGCGCGGATCTCGGCTTTGGTCAGGCCGGCCTCCTCCAGCGGGCTGCGCACGCCTGCGGTCTCTTGCACCGCCTGCATGCCTGGGCGGTAGTCGCTGGCGTCGTCGGCATTGGTGCCCTCGACGACCCAGGCCAGGCCCTCTTCCTGAGCCAGCGCCGCCAGTTGGGCCAGGATGCCAAGCTTGCAAAAGTAACACCGGCGCGGTGGATTCTGCAGAAACTGCTCGTCCTCCATCTGACCAGCGGGGACAAAGCGATGGCGCGCACCCAAGGAACGGGCCAGTTCTCCGGCCTCTTCCACCTCCTGGCGCGGGTAGACGGGCGAGGTGGCGGTCACCGCCAGCACGCGCTCCGTTCCTAGTGCATCCAGCGCGGCCTTGAGCAGGAGCGTGCTATCCACGCCGCCGGAGTAGGCGACCAACACACTTCCCATGTCGGCGAGGGTGTTCTCTAGTTCTGAGAGTTTCTTATCTGTCGTCATCTGGCTGCTCAGGCATTCTCTGCCTTGTTCAAATTTAGCGTTAGGCTAAACTCTCTGTTGTCTCGGCTGCGGGGCTCTTGCGTGACCCTGCCACGTACGCCAGCACTGCGCCCACCGCAAACAGGGTGATGTTCAGAATAAACGGCCTAGTTCTGTCAATTCCCGAAAGCGTTCCGGCGATCCAGCCGAATGGTGCCGTGAGCGAGATGATGCCCACGTATAGGATCGACTGGATACGGGCGCGTTCCCTCGCGCTGATGGTCAACACCGTCATCTTGTCCACGAGTGGGCCGGCGGTGGCAAAGCTGCACGCCTCCAGAAAAACACTCAAGATCAGAGAAGGATATCCCAGTTCGGGGGTGGTGATCAGCACCACCTGGCTGGCGACAAGACCAAGAAACCCGACCACCATAGGTACTTTGAAGTGCATTTTGTTGAGGCGTGGTGTTATTACAAAGAAGAACACCAGCATGATGGCCGATTTGATAAAGGGGAAAAGGGAGATGTGCTCGTCAGGGATGTGCAGTTTCTCTGTCACGATGATGGCCCAAAAGCTGCCGCTGATCATGCTGGAGACGCTGACCACGACCAAGATGCCGGCCGTGTACAGGGTCTGTGGGGTGCGGAGCAGTTCGGATAAAACGCCTTTGTACTCCTTCAGGACGTGGAACATGCTTTGGCCGCGCGTCTCGTCCAGGCGGACTCGACCCTGCGCGGTCTCTTCTGTCAGTAAATAGGTGACGACTGCCTTCAGGGTAAACATGAACGCCGCAAAGAGATACAGCCCGCGCATGGTGGGGACGAGCGAAAAGGTGCTGATCAATACTCCCGCCAGTGGGGCGATAAACCCCACTACTATATTGGCAATATAGATCCAGGTGAAAATATCCGCCAATTGATCCGGTTCGGCATCCTCCACCAGTAGGCAGTTCCAGGAAATGAATGTGATGCGCCAAACGCTGTTGATGATGCCCGCCGCCAGGAAATACCAAAAGTTTTGCGCTAGGGCCGAGATCAGGGCTGGAACGCTCCACGATAGGATGTCAAAGATCAGGGTCGTGAGACGGCGTCCCAGCTTGTCGGTGATTGCGCCGCCTAACAACGCCAGGACGATCTGGAAACCCCAACTGATGGTGAGAATCAGGCCGATTTGTACATCGACCAGTCCCAGCTCCTTCATAAAGACAGAGACGTAGGGAATGTACAGGTTGTAGGGAACGCCCCACAAGGGCTCGCAGTAGACACACCCGCGCGGGTTCCCGCGCAGGCTCCGGAGGGTGTTGATGAGGGAATGGTTTTTCATGCAGGAGGTCTCATAGTCGTTGTGTCATTCGGGATGGGAGCCTCCCACGCTGTGTGTGGGAGCGAGCAGCCCGAACGCAGATTCAGGGTGCTTCGATGAACACCGACACGGCGTCCACCCGGTAGTTGACCAGTGAAATCTCGACGTCTTCGTGGATCAGTGAGGCGTAGCAATATTGCGGGTTGCGGGCGTCTACCACGTCCACGAAGCGGATGCCGCCGCTGACGACCGCCCGCTCGCCGGCGGGCAGGTAATAGTAGGTATCGCCCCCCACGACGACCTCTTCCAGGTCGTCCGGGCCACCCACCGCCCAGCGCCAGGGGTGATCGGTGGGGCTGGTCTCGCAGTGAATGCCCACGCGGAACACGCCCGGTTGTTGGTGTTCCTCCAGTGTGGCATAGTTCTGATCGCTATCGTACACCGTGCCCGGTGGCGGGCCGCTGGTGCGGATGGGGACGGTGCCATCATTTTCGACGGTCAACGTGAAGTAGAGCGTGCCGCCCAGAGGAATGCTCACGTTCGGCCCGCCGCCCTCGATGCCGCCCGACCACTCCACCTCGGCATTGAGGATGTAGGCGCGCGGCACGCCGCCGTTCTCGATGGTCAACTCGCCTGTCGCTTTTGCCCACTGTCCCACTTTATCGCGGGCTTCCATGATGACGGTGTACGTGCCGTCCGGCGGCGGCTCGGCACCAAGGTCTACGCCAGCGTCATAGTCGAACTCGTGGTAGCCGGCTTTGTTGAACTCGGTGGCCTTTTCGCTTTCCTGGACAAAGTAGCGCGTGCCATCCTCTTCCCCGAGCAAGTAGACGGTCAACTCCTCCACATCCTTCTTGAGGTCGACGACGATCGTCGCCCGGTCGCTGATGCTATCACGGTTGGGGGTGATGACCGGCGGGAACACGCTAAAGCCGCGCAGCTCGGGCAGCGAAGTGTCAGCGTCGGCGATGGTGAGCGTGCCGCTGGCCTGCGCGGTGCGGCCCTGTCTATCGATGGCCTCCAACGTCCAGGTGTAGGTGCCATCCTGCAGCACGCGCTTTTCCACCGTGAACCCCTCAAACACCTCGTCGGGCAGCACGTAGCCACCCACCACGCCGGCAAAGTAGACGGTGTAGGGCTTTTCCACCGAGGGGCCGTGGTACACGTCTTTGCGGAAGTAAAAGCGCTCGCCTGCCGCGTCCTCAAAGTAGATCGAGATATCTGCGCTGCGTGCAAGATCGAACGTGACCAGCACCACGTCCTCGTCGCCGTCCGCGTTAGGTGTGATGAGGTCCTTGTTGAAGGAGACGTCGCTGAGCAGGGGCTTTGGCCCGCAGGCAGTCGGTCCCAGCGCGACGCCCACCAGTAGAATTGCCACCAGGATGTATTGTGTGCGCACGTTGATCCTCCCTCGATCAGGGTTCGGGCGGAAGTATACCACGAGTCGGTGGATTGGTAAATGGGTGTAGGGGCAAAGTCGCTTCGCCCTACTTGCATTTCTCAGGAAAAAGAGTACAATCCGCGCCGACTGGCGGAGGTTGAGATGGATTATTCAGAGGCTATCGCCTATCTTCACAGCCTCACCGATTACGAAAAGATGCGCATCGAGCGCTATACGCCCGAGACGTTCGGTCTTGCGCGGGTTAAAAAGTTGGTAGCCGATCTTGGCGACCCACATATGAGCTTCCCGTCGGTGCATATCGCAGGCACCCGGGGCAAGGGGTCGACGGCGGCGATGTGCGAGGCCTGCCTGCGGGCAGCCGGCTATCGCACCGGATTCTACATCTCTCCGCACCTGCACACCTTCCGCGAGCGCATCCAGGTGAATCGGGAAGAGATCTCGCGCGAAGACGTCGTCGCGCTGGTGGAAGAGATACGGCCGTTCGTCGAGCGCACGCCAGAGATAACCACCTTCGAGGCCATCACCGCGATGGGATTCCTTTACCTGGCCCGCGCGGGAGTGGACGTGGCCGTCGTCGAGGTGGGGTTGGGCGGGAGGCTGGATGCCACCAACGTCCTGACGCCTGAGGTGTCCGTCATTACCTCACTCAGCCTCGAGCACACGTACCTGCTGGGCGACACGCTGGACAAGATCGCCTATGAGAAAGCGGGCATCGTCAAACCTGCCGTCCCGGCCGTGACCGCGCCGCAGCAGGACGAGGCGCGTATCGTGTTGGAGACGGTCTGCCGGGAGCGGGGTGCGCCGCTGACCAAGATTGGCCGCGATTGGAAGTACGAGGCTGGCCCTGCGGATTTGGACGGGCAGGCCTTTTCCATCCGGCGTCTGGCCGATGACGAGTCGAAACTGGATGGCGACTACTGGACACCGCTCCTAGGGCGCCATCAGTTGGAAAACGCCGCTTGCGCCATCGCAGCCATCGACATCCTGGGGCAGAAGGGTTTCAACGTCTCCGCCGAAGCTGTGCGCGAAGGGCTGCGCACCGTCCAATGGCCGGGGCGGATGGAGATTCTGAGTCGCGAGCCGCTGGTCGTCATCGACTGTGCGCATAACCCCTATGCGGCGCGGGTGTTGCGCAAAGCATTGGATGAGTGGTTTCCTGATAAGCGTTGGGTGCTGGTCTATGGCGCTTCGGTCGACAAGGATATCTCTGGCGTATTGACCACGCTACTGCCTATCAGCGACTATGTGATCGTCACCCGCTCCGATCACCCTCGGGCAGCGGCGCCGGCCAGGTTGGCCGACATCGTTGCCTCGGTAGGAGGGGGAGCGGAGATCAGTACAAATCCGACAAAGGCA
>Ga0316577_10000516_pt1 | contig 15477 bp, 14 predicted proteins | sample S5NA_FD_203073 | JGI IMG/M metagenome (GOLD analysis project Ga0316577, IMG submission 203073) | Rhizosphere microbial communities from salt marsh grasses in Alabama, United States - S5-7_050615r2r1 | ecosystem: Host-associated > Plants > Roots > Rhizosphere | place: USA: Alabama | collected... | reverse complement strand
CCGGCCTCGCCCGGCGACGACCACTGAACGAAAGGGGGATCGCATGCACGACCCAGTTCTGTTGATCGGCTACATGGCGGCCGCGGGGCTGACGGTGCGCTTCCTGGTGGGGCCGGCGGAAGGCGGCTGGGAGGGGCGGGGGCTCGGGCGGCTCAAGTGGCCGGCACTCCGAGCCGTAGCGGGCTCGGCGCTGATGCTGCCGGCCCTGGCCGTGTTCGGCCTGCCGGGCCTGATCGCCTTGCTGATCGTCGCGCTGTCGCCGGCGGTGACCGCTGCCGTGCACGGGGCCTGGACTGCCCGGCAGGGGGACGCCGCCCGGGATTGGACCCCGCTTCCGGCCGTGTGGCTGGTGCTGGAGCTGGCCGTCCTGGCCTGCTTCGTGGTGGTGGCCTGGCTGGCCCTGCGCGAGGCGCCGCTCCAGGGCTGGTTCCTGGACCTGACGGATCCGCGCCCGGACCTGACCGACGCCGCGATCCGCTGGGCGACCCTGGCCGGCGCCGGCTGGGCGCTGCTGGTGGTCAACACGGCCGCCGCCGCGTTCCTCGTCTCTTTGCTGCTGCCGCCGGATACGGACGTCGGTGGGCAGGAGCCCGGTGGGCGGAGCGGCTACACGCTCAGGCTCGGCCCGCTCTCGGGCCGCATCCAACCGGACTCCACGGCATCGGGCCACGCTCTCGACGCGGTGGGAGCCACCGTCGGTGGCCTGGAGCGGCTGCTGGTGATCGTGCTGATCCTGGGCCGGGCGGAGGCGGGGATCGGCTTGGTCGTGGCGGCCAAGACGCTGGCTCGCTTCAAACAGCTCGACGAGCGCCACTTCGCCGAGCGGTATCTGGTTGGAACACTGGCCAGCATCACAATCGCCGTCGCCACGGCCCTGCTGGTGAGGTACGCCCTGACCGGCTACTAGCTGCTGCGGTCGCGGGTCCAGGGGCGCGCCTCCGACGAGGCGTGTAGGCTGGACCTGCCGGCCGATCCATCCGCCGGCTGCGACCGAATGGCCGGGCTCCTGCCGGCCCCCAGGAGGAACCGAAGATGGCCGGCTCAGCCAAGCCCGTTACCGTCCAGTACTTCTACAGGATCCGATGGGGCTTCGAGGGCGAGTGGATCGACCTGTTCGAGCGCAACCACTGGCCGCTGCTCCGCGAGGGCCTGAAGTCGGGCCGCTACCTGGAGGTACGGGCCTACAAGCCCCGCTTCCACGGCGACGGTCGCGGCGACTGGAACTTCGAGGTCACGATCACCTATCGCGATTGGGCGGCCATGGAGGAGCACACGGATCCGGCCCTGGTGGCGCGACTCTACCCGGACTCCGGCAAGCTCCGCCGCGAGGAGCAGCGCCGCTTCGAGCTGCTCGACGCCCACTGGGACGTACCCCTGGAGGGGCACTCACTGCCGGCGTAAGGCCCGGACCTCAGCCACCCGGGAGGAGGGTCGTGTGGCATCGAGCCCGTTCGGCCGGACAGGACCCATGGTATCCGCGCGGCTGAGCCCAACCGCGACGCGTCTTCCGGACGGCCGCGTTCTCGTGGCGGGCGGCTCGGACGACCTGTTCGCGGAGCTGTTCGATCCGACCACCGAGGGCTTCACGGCGGTGTCGCCGAAGGCCCCCGTTCGAAATGGCCACACTGCCACGGCTCTCGTAGATGGCAGGGTCTTGCTCGCGGGCGGCACCGCCGGCGGATCGGACTTGGTGGAGGTCTATGATCCGGCGACCGAGAGCTTCGTTCGCACCGGCTCGATGAGCGTTCGCCGGATCGGGCACACTGCGACGCTCCTGGCAGACGGCCGCGTCTTGATCGCTGGCGGCTGGTTCGGCCGCAACAGTGGCGACTGCCACGCGTCGGCGGAGGTCTACGATCCGAGGACGGGCAGTATCGAGGTCACGGGTCCGATGACGACGGCGCGCCGCAGTTCGGCCGCGGTGCTTGTTGCCGACGGCCGGGTCCTCATCGCCGGCGGCTTCATCGGCGACGATGCACTGGCCTCCGCGGAGCTGTTCGATCCGGTTACGGGCACCTTCGCGGCCACCGGATCGATGGCCGCGGCGCGCGGTGACGCAGTTGCCGTCTTGCTGCCAGACGGCCGGGTGCTCGTTGTGGGGGGCACGGACGGCGTGGCGCGGGCGTTTGCTTCCCTCGCGTCGGCGGAACTGTTCAACCCGACCTGGGGCACCTTCACGGCGACCGGGTCCATGGCGGCCGCGCGCGGCGACCATGCAGCTGTGGGCCTGGCGGACGGGCGGGTCCTCGTCGTCGGCGGGCAGCAGGCGATGCTGATCTTCGCCTCGGCCGAGCTGTACGACCCGGCTGGCGGGATCTTCGGCGCCGCCGGGACGATGACCAGCGTTCGTTTCGCACCGGCCGCGGCTCTGTTGGATGACGGGCGTGTCCTGATCGCCGGGGGCATGGACCAGGAAGCCGACACCATCGCCTCAGCCGAGCTCTACGATCCGAATTGGGAGGCCTCTGCCAGCGAGAGTGCCAGGGCGGTGGAGGATGCCAGGCTCGGGCGAGAGGCCACCTCGGCCCGCAAGCATGCGGAGGACGTCGAGTCGACACTCGCGGACGACGGCCCCTTCTCAGCCGACCGCTTCAGCGCCCTGACCTGGCGGACGGACATCTGGATCGCGCCCAGATGGATCCCCGTCGCCGTTGCCCTCATGGCCGCCTTGGGGTGGCTGATGCCGTGGCGCAACCCTGACAACGCCGGCCTCACCGGCGCCCTGTTCACGGGAGGACTTGGCTTCTTGCTGTGCCTGTGGTTCGACGGGGATCACCTGATTCGGGAGGCGTTGAGGGCTCAGCCGGCAACGAGCATCGGGTTGCGTCTAGCGATCCTGTGGGGCGCCACGCTGCTCATCGTGCCACCGTTCATTGTGGTGGCCGCCCACGTGATCAAGCAGACGCGCGCTCGGCTCCGCCGCCTCTTCGGCTAGCCATCGCGGCCGGCGTCCTGGCCCTACAGATCCCCGATCGACTCGATCGTCGTCCGCAGGACTTCGGCTGAGGTGCGGATGCCCCTGGCCTCGGCCGGGCTCAGGTTCAGCCGTAGCACCCGCTCGATGCCCCGCCGGCCAAGCACCGTCGGCAGGCTGAGGCAGACGTCGCCTACGCCGTAGTAGTCCTCGATCAAACTCGAAATCGAGAGGACCGTGTTCTGGTCGCGCAGGATCGCCTCGGTGATGCGCATCAGACCGGCGGCCACCGCGTAGTACGTTGCGCCCTTGCGGCTGATGATCTCGTAGGCCGCGTCGCGGGTCTGGCGGAAGATGCGGTCCATCGTGTCGGGGCCGAGCGGGATGTCGTTCTCGGAGCAGAAGACCGGCAGCCGCATCCCGGCCACGTTGGCCAGCGACCAGACCGGGACCTCGCTGTCGCCGTGCTCGCCGACGATGTAGGCGTGGACGCTGCGCGGGTCCACGCCCAGGTGCTCGCTCAGCAGGTAGCGGAAGCGAGCCGTGTCCAGGATCGTCCCGGAGCCGAACACCCGGTTCGGCGGCAGGTCGGCCAGGCGGATGGCGGCGTAGGTCAGCGCGTCCACGGGGTTCGTGGCGACGACGACGATCCCCTCGGGGTTGGCGGCGGCGACGCGGGGCACGACCTGGCGGAAGACCTCGACGTTGCGCTTGACCAGGTCCAGGCGCGTCTCGCCCTGCTTCTGCCCGACGCCCGCGGCGATGACGGTTATGGCCGCGCCCTCGGCGTCCGAATAGTCGCCGGCGCAGATCTTCGTCGGGTGGGCGAACGGAACGGCATGGTTGAGATCCATCGCTTCGCCTTCGGCCCGCTCGCGATTGGCGTCTATCAGGACGATCTCGGCAGCCACGCCGGACAGCAGCAGAGCGTAGGCATATGTGGAGCCCACCAGCCCGACACCCACGATGGCGATCTTGGTGGGGCGGCCGGTGTTCAGCCCGGCCTCGCTCAGCAGCGATGGCTCGCCGGTGGGCTTGGGCTGGCCCGGGCGGCGGGCCTGCGGGTGCCGGCCGGAACCGTCTGAAGACTCGCTCATGGTGTCATCGTGCCATGCCGCGGGCGGCTTTGGGAGCCGCGTCTCAAAGCGTCGCGGGCTGCGGGCGGCTACCGATCGGACGAACCCAACCCTCCAGCCGCGCGGGCGAAGAGGCCCTCAGCGGTTGTCCACGACGACGTGCTCTGTGCAATACCACATCGCCGAGCGAGCGAAGTCGATGAAGTTGCGTTCGTCGTCCAGCGCGAGCTGCCATCCTCGCTGGATCTCGGGCGTGCTGGCACCGTCGCGTTCCAGCCATAGCTCGGCGTTGCCGATGTACGGCTCGACTTCCGTCCCGCGCAAGGCTCGCAGGCGTGCCTCCATCTCGTCGTCGCGGCGGTGCACCTGGACGTAGCGCTTGATGTGGCCGGCCGAGCCTAGCCCGCGAAGGAGGTCCGCATGCTCGGTGCGCCAATAGAGCTGCGCCTGGTCCACTGAGAGTTCGGGCCGCTGGCGGATGGCGAAGCAGGTCTTGATGAGCGTGCCGGTCTCGGTCGCGACGAGTTCCTCGGGTGAATCGATCTGCGGGAACTCGTGTCCTAGCCAGAGCGGGGAGCTGGGCAGATCCACAAACACCCGCTCGTGCTCGACGATCGCCTGCGTCGCCCGCCGGCCTTCGGCCGAACGCTGGCCCGCGATCATCTCGGTTCGGCCGGCATACCAGATGTCCTCGACGCCATCGTAGGGCGGCTCCATGGGTCCCCGCGCGCCCGACATTCTGGCGTTCTCCGCATCGTCCGGGATGGTGTGGCTCTGGACGTACAGGCGCAGCCCGAGCGTCGCGGCGTGGCTCGCCACCAGGGGCCCATGCAGGTCACGCCAGTACCGCTGGAAGTCGCGGCGCGTCATTCCCGGCTTGCGCCGAATGAGATACGTCGAGCGGATCATCGCGCCCTCCCGCGTATCTCCGCTATCTCTTCGACTTGCCCAGCTCGGTGATGATGGGGCGGAACGGCTCCGAGTAGGCGGTGAAGCCGGCGAAGAGACGCCAGACCTCCTCCGGCGGACGGCCGGTGGCCTGCATCGCCTCGCTCCAGGCTTTCGCGTTGACGCCCGTGCGCGCCCCGAAGCAGCCGTAGCAGCCGCGGCCGTAGCTGGGGCACAGGGCCCCGCAGCCGGCGGCGGTTATGGGGCCCATGCAGGCCTCGCCCCTGGCCACCACGATGCAGACGATCCCCTTGCGCTTGCACTCGCGACATACGGCTTCTTCGCGAATCTGCGGTCGGCGGCCGACGAGCACGGCCGTCAGGACCTCCAGCAGCTGGCCGGCGTCGATCGGGCAGCCGCGCAGCTCGGCGTCCACCTTGACGTGCTCCGACACGGGGGTGGCCGTGGCCAGCGACTCGATCCATTCGGGGTGCTCGTAGACGGCCGCTCGGAATGCGTCGTGGTCCGCCCAGTTGCGCAGGGCCTGGATCCCGCCCGAGGTGGCGCAGGCGCCGATCGTGACCAGGAGGCGGGCCTGCTTGCGCAGGGCCTTGATCTGCTCCAGGTGCTCGGGCGCGCTGATGGAGCCTTCCACGAAGACCACGTCGTACGGCCCGGGCTGGTGGCGCGATGTCGCCTCCGGGAACTCGACGATGTCGTAGCGGCTGACGATCTCGATCAGCTGCTCCTCCAGGTTGAGCAGCGTCAGCTGGCAGCCGTCGCACGAGGCGAACTTGGCGACGGCGACGCGCGGCCGGGCGGTCTTCTCGGTGGAGGCCATCACACCCCCTCCCGAACGTACAGGTCGCCCAGCTCGCTGAGGCGGAAGACGGGCCCGTCCTTGCAGACGAAGAAGGGGCCGGTCTGGCAGTGGCCGCACAGGCCGATGCCGCACTCCATGTGGCGCTCCATCGAGACGCAGATGCGGTCCGGGGGAACGCCCTTGGCGATCAGCGATTGCACGGAGGCCTGCATCATTCGCTCAGGGCCGACGACGTAGGCGGTCACACGGCTGCAGTCCTGGGTCATCATGTCGAAGAGAGCAGTGACCACTCCTACTCGACCCTTCCAGTCGACGCCGGCCCGATCGACCGTCACGGCCAGGTCGATGGCCTTGATGGTCGTCCATCTGGCCAGGTCGTCCCGGAAGAGACGGTCTTCGGGGGTTCGGGCGCCGTAGTAGAGGGTCACCGACTCGAACTTGTCGCGGCTGGCGATCAAGGCCTCCACCAGGCCTCGCAGCGGAGCCAGGCCCACGCCACCCGCGACTACGACGGCGTGGCGGCCGTAGGCGTCCTCGATCGGCCAGAAGGTGCCGAGCGGCCCGCGCAGCCCGAGCCGTGAGCCGGGGTGGAGGCTGGTCAGGGCGGTGGAGGTGGCACCTACGGCCCGGATCGAGAGCTCGATGCTGGTCGTTCCGATGCGCGAGATGGAGATGGGCACGGTCGGGAAGCCCGGCAGGGCGACCATCACGAACTGCCCCGGCCGGGCGGCCAGGAAGGCCGGATCAAGGTCCATCAGGGTCAGGGTAGTTGTGTCCACGGTCTCTTCCTTGACCGAGGCCAGGCGAGCCAGGGAGAAGGCTCCCGGGCTGGCAGCCGCCGGCTCCACGGCGATCGGGCGCTCCATGGGCGGGACGACAGGGGCAATCGCCTCCAGTTCCTCGCGGACGTCGATAGCCACCGGGCACCACGCGATGCAGCGCCCGCAGCCCACGCAGCCGAAGCTGCCGAACTGGTCCATCCAGGACGAGAACTTGTGGGTCAGCCACTGCCGGTAGCGGTCCCTCGGCCGTGCCCGGAAGTCGCCGCCGGCCACCCGGGCGAAATTGACGTCGAAGCAGGAGTCCCAGATCCGTTCGGTGACGCTGAGGCGGCCCTCCATGTCGGACCGCTCCACCGAAGCGGTGCAGAAGCATGTTGGGCAGGCCATGGTGCAGTTGCCGCACTCCACGCAGCGGTCCGCGACCACGCCCCAGCGGGGGTTCTCCAGCTGCTGCTTGAGGCGCTCGTCGACGCCCGCCATCGGCAGCGGCTCGCCGAGGCCGGCCCTTACCGCCTCGACGCTGTCGATGGCCGCCCCGGTTTCGGCGTGAGTGGGCTTGCGCGTGGGCAGCTGCGTAACGATGGCCGCACCGGATGGCGAGCCGACCTGCACCACGAACCCGTCCTCGATCTCCGTGAGCAGGATGTCGTAGCCGCCGCGCACCGCGGGCCCGGTGCCCATCGACGAGCAGAAGCATGTGCTGGAGTAGGTGGTGCATTGGACGGCCACGACCAAAGCCGCCTTGCGGCGGGCTCGGAAGTCCTCGTCGGTGAACTGGCCGCCGAGGAAGACGCGGTCCTGGACCGCCAGGGCGGCGATCTCGCAGGCCCTGACCCCCAGGAAGGCCAGCTGGGGGACCTCCACCGGCGGCTGATCGAAGGCCACGCCACCGGCGCGGCGAGCCTCGGCGATGTTCAGCTGGGGAGGGAAGGTGAACCGCTTCCACGAAGTCGGCCCGACCGTGTAGCCGAAGAGGCGGCTGTCGCCCCGGTCGGTCAGGCGGTACCGGCCCGCCGACTGCTCGTCGCCCATGCCGCTGGGGAGCATCGCCGCCGACTCGATCTCGTCGTAGACGATGGCCCCGTCGCGGATCGTAGGGCCGATGACGGTCCGCCCGCTGGCGCGCAAAGCCCCGATGAGCGCGTCGAAGTCCGAGCGCGCCAGGAACAGCTGCCTGGCCGCGGAGGCCGGCCTGGGGATGGAGTCGGAGATCACGTAAACAGATCTAGCAACTGAAGGCGCGTCGCGCGCAGCCGGCGAGCGACTGCCTGCAGGACTCGTGGATAGAGGCCGGCCGCCAGGCCATGGTCCGACTTCAGAGCCGCCCGTAAGGTCGTGCCGTCGATCACGAGGGCCTTGCTGGGCTCGGTGGCCACCACGGTGGAGTGGGCGGTGGCTTCGGGAAGGATGGCCGACCAGCCGAAGACATCTCCGGGCTCGACGCTGAGGATGGTGACAGGTCCACGCTCGGGAACCAGCGTTCTGAGGGCGAGGCGCCCCGAGAGGAGGATCCCGAACTCGATCGACTCTTCGCCCTCGTGCAGGATGACCTCCTCGGGGCGGAAGCTCATGATCGAGCCGAGACTGGCCAGCTTCTCCTGCGTCTCCGGGGCCAGCTCCGACCCGAACCAGGTGTGGTCCAGCATGGAGATAACGGAGGCATTCTCGTCCATGGCGGGAGGATGCCCCGAGCGAGCGGCGGCAGGGGAGTGCCATCAGGTCGAGGGCGGTGGGCCATTCGGCCCCGCCGGGCCGCCGGGTCGCTAGACTCTGGGTATGGAGCTCAGGCAACGGCTAAGGGTTGCTGCGGCGGCTGTGGCCGTGGTCATGATGGTTGTCGGCGTAGCCGCGTTCGTGATCGACTCCGGTGTCTCAGGAGCGCCGTCAACCGACTGGCAGAATCGGACCCCTCCCCCGGATGGAGATTCGGTGCTCGTCCCCACACCCAGGGGCTCGGCAAGCCTGTGGTCGGGCAAGCCTGTGACGCCGGGCGCCACATCGCCGTCTCCCTCCCCGAAGCTGTCGCCGACGCCGCGGCCGGCAGGGTTCGCCGTCTCCGGATCGTCCATCGTCTACTACACCGGCGACGGCACGATCGTGCCGGTCCCATCGATCAGCGGCCTGCGATCCGCCCTCGCGGGCGGCAAGGTGATCTACTACGCGCTGGCCGGCAATGGCTACAAACTCAAGATCGGCTCCTACGCGGGCGAGTTCCGGCCGAATGTGACCATGCAGCAGTCGGACGGCTCCACGGCCCAGACCGGCGGGGTGGTGGCCGTCGGGCCGGTCGCCAGCCGCCTGATCTCGGACAGGCTGGCGGACCTGTCGGACATCTCAGGGCAGTGGGTGGTGGCCCTGCCCGTGGACATCCGTTCCTCCAACGACCGGGTCGACGTGACCTTCGACAGCTTCGGCCTTCACGGCTGGTCGGACACGCCGCGCGTCGCCGTCCGCTTCGTCGGCCAGCTGCCGGTCGTCAACGCCATTCCCGACAACTCCGGCTTCCACGTCCTGGTGGAGCACCTCGGAGTCACGGCCTGGCAGGTGATCGACCCGCTGCGTCTGACGCTCTCGCAGACAGAGCTCGACCCCGATCACCTGATGAATCAGCTCCTCATCTACGGCAATGGGACGGCCAGCACCGGGCGGGACATCCTCGTCGACGAGCACGTCGACGTCGGCAGGGTGATGCTCACCGCCGCGGACGAAGTCAGCGTCTCGCTGGTGGTGCGCACCAGTCGGGCGGACCTGGGCCCGGACCGGGTGCTGCAGGTTGGCGATGTACCGGTCTTCGTCGCCTCCTCCTGAGGTAGGGCGACGCCGCCCTGTGAATCCATCCCCAGGATGACCCCGGTGAGGGTAGAGCAGGCTAGACTCGGGATCGCACGCAAGCGTGGAGGTGGGTCATGGGCGGCTGGCAACCGGGTAGCAATCGCGAAGGCGAACGCGGCGCGCTGTGGGTCGGTGTTCTGCTGATCGCGGCCGGCTGCCTGTTCCTGGCCGGCCAGCAGGTGAACATCCACCTGGGCGACGTGAGCTGGCCGTTCTTCATCATCGTGCCGGGCGTGATCCTGTTCTTGCTGGGCCTGCTCTTCCGTGACGAGACCGGGCTGGGGATGACCATCCCCGGCGGCATCATCACGGCCATCGGGCTGTTGCTCCTCTACCAGAGCACCTACGACGCCTATGCCAGCTGGGCCTACGCCTGGGCCCTCATCGCTCCCGGATCGGTGGGAGTGAGCCTCTTCACCTGGGGCCTGCTGCACGGCAAGCTGGATCTGGTGGACGCCGGCCTGCGGACCGCGGCGGTCGGGCTCGGACTCTTCGTCGGCCTCGGCCTCCTGGTCGAGAACGTCATCGGTTTGGAGAACACCGGCTCGACGAAAGCGATCCGCGCGGCGCTGCCCATGCTGGCCGTGATCCTGGGCGTGATCATCGTCTTGATCAACATCCTGCCCGGGCCCAGGGGCCACCAGGAGCCGGGCGAGACTCAGTCCCAGACCTGGATCCAGGGCCCGCCCAAAGCCTGAACGTCACGCCGGCGGCCTAGCGCACCTTGAGGATTCGGAGCTCCATCGTTCCCGCCGGGGCCTGGACGTGGACCGTCTCGCCGGCGTGGCGGCCCATGAGCGCCCGACCGATCGGTGAGGTGAAGCTGATCTTGCCGGCGGCGGCATCGGCCTCGGCCGAGCCCACCACGGTGAAGGTCTCCTCGCCGTGGCGGTCCGTCTCGACGACGACGGTCGAGCCCAGCGCGACCCCGCTGCCCTCGCTCGGGCCGTCGATGAGCTCGGCGTACTTGATCATCTGCTCCACCTGGAGGATTCGGCCCTCGAGGAAGGACTGCTCCTTGCGGGCCGCCTCGTAGTCGGCGTTCTCGCTCAGGTCGCCCAGCTCGCGGGCGGCCTTGATGCGGGCGATCACCTCCGGGCGGTGCTGAGTCGTCAGCTCCTCCAGCTCGACCTCCAGCGCGGCCAGGCCGTCGGCCGTCAGGTGGTGGGTTGGGGCGGCGGCCGCGCCCGGCGCGGGCGCGGCCTTCGGTGCGGCGGCCCTGGGGGCTCTGACCGCCGACGGCGCCCGGGGCGCGGCAGGCTTGCGGGCGGACTTCCGGGCGAGCTTCGCTCTGCCGCGGGGTGGCTCACCTTCGTCGTGGAGCGGCTCGGTCAGCCCGTGATCGCGATGCCCGCCGGAGGGGGTCTCCAGGACCGCGAAGGGGAGCGCCCCGGCGGCCTTGACGAAGCGGTCCAGCAGAGCGTCTTCCCACAGCTCCGGGTCGTCCGAGGGCGACCACCAGATGCGGGCCCGCCCGATGTCGCGCAGCGTCTTGAGCCAGTAGCCGGCGGGCTGCGGACGGCGCTCGCCGAGCGGGGTCTTGTACATGCCGGCCAGCCGCGCGCCGACGCCCTTGCGGCTCGAGCCGATGTAGAGGATCGCCTGGTCCGGCAGCCAGAACGAGGCCAGGCGGGACTGCAGCTCGGCCACGCTGGGCCGCTTGCCGTCCAGCCGCAGGTCGGCGGCTCGCCCCAGCCACTCCGCGACCGCGGTGGGGTTGATCGAGACCCGAGGCTGCGGCGCCGGCAGCTCGACGATGAAGACACCCGGTCCGGCCTGGGCGGGCGGACGGCCCCACGACAGGGGGCCCTCGACCGGGAGGCCGGCCTCCCTGAGCAGCACGGGCCCGGCCAGCGTCTCGGTGGATCGTTCGGTCATCACTTGCGAACCCTGACCGCGGCCGGGCTGCTTGTCAAACAGGGCCGCGGATGGCGGAAGAAGGCCCCGACGGAACCGCCGGGGCCTTCGGTTTCTCTGGCCGACGCTCGGTCGGCGGACCTACTTCTTGAGAAGGCTCGGGTCCTCCGGGACGGGGATGCCGAGCAGAAGCGGCAGGCCCATCCGGTCGGTGTAGATGGGGCGGTAGCGTTCGGTGTTGTACATCGTCGGGATGTCTATCGAGCGCGGGCCCTGGTTAGGGTCGGGCAACGGCGAGTGGCTGTACTTGCCGCCGCGAATGGCGACCATGCGGCCGCTGACGCCGCTGGCGATCAAGTTCATGGCCACGTTGGCGAAGGTGATGCCGACCATCGAGTCGACGGCGTCGGGGTCGCCCGAGCGCAGGTCGTAGGTCAGCTCGCTTGACAGCGTCTCGTTGCCGGAGCGGGACTGGATCTCGGCCGCCAGGACGTCGGCGATATTGGCCTTGTGCTTGTGCCCGAAAGCGTCGGCCGGGCCGTACTCGGTCAGCTCGCCGCCCTTCCAGATGGCGCCTTCGGCGGCGATGACGATGGCGTACTTGCTGGGGTTGTTCTTCTTGTCCTCGACGGCCAGCTCGACCAGCTTGTCGAGGTCGAACTGGTACTCGGGGATCAGGCAGCGGCAGCTGGTGACGTAGGCGGTATAGAGCGCGGTGAAGCCGGCGTCCCGGCCGAAGATGCGGAAGACGCCGATTCGTTCGTGCGAGCCGAGGGTGGTCCGCTGGCGGTTGATGGCGTCCTTGGCCCGGCTGATGGCCGTGGAGAAGCCGATGCAGTACTCCGTGCCCTGGACGTCGTTGTCCATCGTCTTGGGCACGGCCACGAGCTTCACGCCCTTGTCGGCCAGAACCTGGCTGAAGCTCAGGGTGTCGTCGCCGCCGATCGGGACCAGGTAGTCCAGGCCGAGCTTCTCGATGTTCTCGAGGACGACAGGGGTGAAGTCGTAGAGGCCTTCCTTGACCTCGAGCTGCTTGAGGCGGTCTGGGCCGATGTGGGCCGGGGTCTTGCCGGCCTTCATCTTGCGGGCGTTGGTGCGCGAGGTGTGGAGCCAGGTGCCACCCGTGCGGTCGATGGCGCGGGTGTTGATCCGGTCGAGCGGGACGACGTAGTCCGAATCTAGCTCCGGCCCCGGCTTCATGTGGGTCAGGCTTTCCCAGCCGCGCCGCAGGCCGTAGACCTCGTAGCCGAGCTCGGTCGCGCGATAGACGACGCTCTTGATTACGGAGTTGAGTCCGGGGACGTCGCCGCCGCCGGTGAGGATTCCGATTCGGGGGGTTCGAGCCATTCGTGCCTTCCGTGGATCTTCGGGCGCAGCCGAATCGCGGCCGCGGGTTCGACAACCCGCACATCTTATGCGACCGGCCACCCTCGCCAGGGGTCCGAAGGGCACGAAGGCACGGTCGAGACGGTCACGCCGGGCCGGGCCAGGCCTCCTGCCGGGACGCCCGCGCGATGATGCCCTGCGGCGCCTGCGGTGGTGCTAGGGTCAGCGGTGGACCCCATTGAAGGGCCGGCCAGCATCGCGGAGTGCGTCACAGATGTCTCTCTTCTTCGGCTACCACATGCCCAACTTCAGCTTCGAAGGAGTGCCCGACGCGGGCATCTTCGATCGAGTCGTAGAGCTGGCTCAGGCGGCCGAGGCCAACGGCTTCGACATGGTCACGGTCATGGACCACTTCTACCAGATCGGCGGCGTGGGTCCCGAGGAAGCGCCGATGCTCGAGGGCTACACCACTCTGGGCGCCCTGGCGACCCGAACGGACCGTGTCCTGCTGGGCACGATGGTCACCGGCGTGACCTACCGCAATCCGGCCATGGTGGCCAAGATGACCACCACTCTCGACATCATCTCCAAGGGGCGGGCCGTGCTGGGCCTGGGAGCCGCCTGGAACGAGGCCGAGCATGTCGGCTACGGCTTCGAGTTCCCGCCGATCGGCCGGCGGCTCGACAGGCTCGAAGAGGCGCTGGCCATCTGCAAGGCGATGATCACCGAAGAGCGACCCAGCTTCGAGGGACGCTACTACCGCATCGAGCGAGCCCTGAACAGCCCCCGGCCGATCCAGCCCAACGGACCGAAGATCATGGTCGGCGGGGGAGGCGAGAAGCGAACGCTACGCCTGGCTGCCATGTACGCCGACATCACCAACTGGTTCGGCGGCCTCGAAGAGGCGGCGCCCAAGCTGGCCATCCTGGATCGGCACTGCCAGGACGTAGGGCGCGACCCGGCCACGATCCTGCGCACGATCTCCGTGCCGCTCCTGCTGGTGGAGAACGAGCGCGACAAGAAGGCGGCCCTGGAGGGCATCCCTGTTTCGACCTTCGCGCCGCTGGTTCCAGCGACGGTCGACGAGGCCGTCGAGATCATCGGCGGTTACGCCGACGCCGGGTTCGGCGGCATCATCCTTCGCAACCTGGCGCTGCGAACGCCCGAGTCGATCGCGATGGCCGGCGAGGTGATCCGCACGCTCCGCTCCTGAGGGATCTCCGGGGTCGACCCAGCCTAGGTTCCCAGGCGATAGCGAAGGAAGAGGTCGTCGCCCGCGCGACGGATCGAGAGCAGGCGCGCCCATCGACCCTGTCCGTCCGGGAACGCCGCGCCTTCCACCAGGCCGAGGCGCGGGGAGCCATTGTCGCGGCCCACCAGATGCGGGGCCACCGTCAGGAACAGCTCGTCTACGAGGCCTGCCTCGAGCAGCTGGGAGAAGAGATGCGGGCCGCCCTCGCACAGGGCCAGGCGCGCGCCGCCATCGTGGAGAAGGCCGAGAAGCTCGTCCGGCCGGACACGGCCGCCCCTGCCGCAGGCGGCGATCGTGACGTTGGGCGGCAGTGCGAGGCTGGACAGGCGCCGCTGCCCATCGCCCGTCGTGGCCAGGGTCACCGGCACGTCAGGCGCGTTGAGGCCCGGATGCGCCGGGTCGATCTCGCCGCGGGCGGTCACAAGAACGGTAGTGGGCTGGGGCGCCAGGCCGAGGGCCGCTCTCCAGGCCGCGAATTCGGCCGCCAGGTCCGGCTGGAGGCGGCGCGACGTCCATTCGTGGCGGCTGCCGGCGCGAACGGTGCCCGCACCCACGACGATGACGTCGGCCAGGCCGCGAAGCAGGGCCATCATGAAGCGGTCGGCCTCGGAGTAGCCGCTGATCTCGCCGCCGCTGCCGGCCACTCCGGAGCCCAGCGAGACCACTCCGTCGAGGCTCGAGACGAAGTTGGCTACCAGGGCCGGCCGGTCAGCGCGAAGAGGGATCAAAAGCTCGCCCGGGAAGCGCTGGGCCAGCGCTGGGGGCAGCGCCCCGCCGCGCGTCTCCGCCGCTCGGGCACCCGGGCTACGGTCCTCGTCCCGGCCTGCCGCCTGCCACACCAGGTCGATCGGCAGCCCGACGTTGCGGGAGCTGCGTGGCCCGGCGCTCATGCGGTGAAGGCCTCCGACTGGCTCGCCACCAGATCGACCAGGTTGCCCAGGGCCAGGTTCACGTCCAGCACGTGCAGGCCCCATTGCGGCTTGCTCAGGACCGGCAGATCGGGCCGCACGTCGGCCGCGCCGCCAGTCCTGGTGACCAGGAGATAGGTAGCGCCGCCGTCCGTCCGGCACTCGGCCGAGAAGGCGCCGGGGAAGGCCAGGTACGGCGTCTTCACGCCGGGCCAGAGCGAGATGTCGGCGCCGTCCAACGGGGCGGCGAGGCCGCCGGCAGGGAAGTAGGCGTCGAGCGTGCCCTTGCCGCCGCCTGGAGCCGCGGGATTGACGCACAGAACGGCGTCGTCCGGATCGTGCCCGAAGTTCAGCGGCGAATCGGCCCGCCCGAAGTAGGCGTCGGCGGGAGGCGCGCCGCTGAATGAGGAGTAGGCCACCACGCAGCCCGTCTGGGTCGCCGAGGAGCACGGTGGCAGGTTGGAGAAGCCATCCTCGGTGACGTTGCCGCCGATGAGCAGCGCCGAGACGATCAGCGCCCGGACCTCCGGCACCGGGTCGACGTCGCCCCGCAGGAGCATCGTCAGCATCACCGCCCCCTGCGAATGGCCGATGAAGACCACGCCCCGGCCGTCGTTGTAGTGGGCCATGTAGTCGAGGAAGGCCGATCGGAGGCCCTGGTAGGCGGTCAGAGCGGAGCCCAGCGTCAAGTCGGTCGGGTTCTCAAGCGCGGTCTGGGTGATCTGGGGATACATCGGGGCGTAGACGTTGCAGACCTTCGAGAAGAGCGCCGCCTGGATCCTGGCCACGGCTACCTGCTCGGCGTCGATGGCCAGCGTG
>Ga0316577_10000515_pt1 | contig 15496 bp, 12 predicted proteins | sample S5NA_FD_203073 | JGI IMG/M metagenome (GOLD analysis project Ga0316577, IMG submission 203073) | Rhizosphere microbial communities from salt marsh grasses in Alabama, United States - S5-7_050615r2r1 | ecosystem: Host-associated > Plants > Roots > Rhizosphere | place: USA: Alabama | collected... | reverse complement strand
TGAAAGCACCCCACCTCCCCCGCACCGCACCGCGACCGGGATTGCGGAGGCCCGGGGATCCTCCCGTGGCCCCTTACTCTTCCCAGCCCTTCACGGCGTAGTAGTCCTTCACCAGCCGATCGATGTCGATGACGGTGCCCTTGGCCGGGCCGTCGGGGATGGGCTTGCCCCTGAATCGCTCCGGGAGCGTGTCGTCGGCGGGCCTCAGCCCTTCCCTCATGTTGAAGTCCCTTTCCACCTGGCTCACGTGGGAGCACACCTTCCACAGGTCGTGGGCCGTGATGTCCTCCCCCAGGAGCCCCGAGTAGGCGTCCGCCGCCAGGTCGAAGTCCACCACGTCCATGCAGCAGGAGATGTTCTTGCAGATGGTCATGCTGTCGGAGAGCAACCCCATGTGTTCGGCATAGTCCACCAGGGCACCCTTCCCCTCCTCACTCAACCGGTGGGCCGCGTTCCGGTTCCCTACCCGCCGCAGGGCCAACTCCTCGTCGCCGGTGAGCTCGATCATGGGCTCGCCCCGGTAGTGGTCGCCCCCCCGGGAATTCACGGCGTTCATGAGGCCGTACCCCTTGATCCCGCGGGGGTCGGCGGAGAAGAGCTCAAGCCCCTTCACCTCCGACGTGAGCGCGCGGGCCTCGGTTCCGAACTCCTTCGCGGCCAGCCTGGTTCCCTCGGCCAGGAGATTTCCGATGCCCTCCCGGGCGGCGATCAACTCCGGCAGCCGCAAAAGGGCCTCCTTCGAGCCCCAGGAAAGGTCGATTCCGTCACAGTCGTCGTCGGTGATGACCCCCTCGTGGCGGCATTCCATGAGCCAGGCGATGACCTCGCCGGTGCTGATGCAGTCGAGCCCCAGCCGGTTCACCAGGTTCGAGACGTGGACGCCCAGCTCCATGTCGGAGCTACCGCACTTCACCGTGAAGCCGGCTTGAGCCTCGTACTCGGGGCCCTCGCCCTCGCTGTAGGAAGTCACGTTGTAGCGGGAGCAGTAGACCGTGCAGTTGTAGCAAGCTTTGGACTTCACGACATGATCTCGCCGCAGGGCTTCGGCGTTGACCTTGGCCAAGTCGTCGAAGACGGCGCTACGGTAGTGATACGCCGGGAGCACCCCGTAATCCGCCAGGGAGTCCATGATCCGGGTGGTACCGTAGAGCCGCCGGGACTCGAACTGCCGGTGTGCCTCGGTGGCGGCCATCAGATCGTCACAGGCTTTATCGAAGCGCTGGGGATCCACCGGGCACACGGGCCTGGATCCCCTAACGGCGACGGCCTTCAGCTTCTTGGACCCCATGACGGCGCCCATCCCGGTACGCCCGGCGGCCCGGGACAGATTGCAGGAGATGATGGCGTACTTGACCAGGTTCTCACCGGCGGGACCGATGGTGGCCACCTGGAGATCCGGGTCCCCCAGCTCGTCCATGAGACGGACGGTCGTGTCGGTGATGTCAAGCCCCGCCAGGTGGGACGCGTCCCGCAACTCCACCCGGTCGTCATCGATGTAGAGATACACCCAGCTCTCCGACGCGCCGGAGAAGACGATCTGATCGATCCCGGCCCAGCGCAGCTCAGGTCCGAAGAACCCTCGGGCCCCAGAGTCACCCAGGATCCCCGTCAGGGGGCTCTTGGCGCTGACGATGAAGCGGCAGGTGGCGGAGAGCTTGCTTCCCGTGAGGGGTCCCACGGCGAAGCAGAGGAGGTTCTCGGGACCCAGGGGATCGACGCCCGCCTCCAGCTCTCTGAGGAGAGTGACACTGTTCCACGTCCGGCCCCCGATGCCGTTCTCCGGCGTCCGATCCCGATGGATCTCTCCGTTCGTGAGGTTCACCCTCAAGGCCGTGCCCTGGTAGATGCTCATGCGTCCACTCTCCTTCCCGCTGCCCACTCCTCCCGGAGAGGCTCGGCCTTCACCTTGGCGAAACGGGCCCGCTTCTGGGCGGGCGTGCCCTGGGAATCCAGGAAGGAGGCCAGGGAGGTCTCCGCACCGACCACGTTGGAGAGGGCCCCGGTGGGACAGATCTCCACGCAGCTGGGCGCGCCGTCACAGAGGTCACAGAAGAGGGGCTGCCCGTCGTAGAAGCCCACCGCACCCACCGGGCAGGCCTCGAAGCAGAGCCCGCACCCGTCGCAGTAGTCCCCGTCCAGGACGATCTCGCCCGTGGGTCCCACCGAGAGGGCCTCGGTGGGGCATTCCAGGCAGGGCTTTTCCGCACAGCCGAGGCAGGCGATGGCCAGGTCGATGCCGATCTCGTCCAGCTTCGCCACCCGTATTCGGGCCAGGGCCGGGGAGACGCCTCCGAAGTGGCCCGCGCTGCAGACCACCTCGCACATCCTGCATCCCACGCAAAGACTGATGTCACAGTGGATCACGGTGCTATTCCATCCGCTCGATTCTGAGAATGACGTTCCCGGCGGGATCGGGGCAGAGGATACGGTGATCCTCCTTCAGCCAGTCGCCCTCCTCCAGGGTCCGCTGCTTGGCGGCGAGAAAGGGGAGCGCGGCGTGGAGGGCGTAGAGGCAGGCGTGCTCCCCCGGGGGGATGTAGAGCCGCCCGCCCCGGAGGGTGAAGGAGGTGCCGGGCTTTTGCCTGGAGGTGCACTTCCCCGTCACCGACTCCACGTGGATGCGGAGGTTTACCAGCCCCTCCTCCGACGTCCCCTCGGCCCGGGCGGCCTCCTCCTGCCCCGGGTCGGGAGGGACGACTTCGCCGCGGCTGCGGTGGCCCTTCTCCTCCGCCGGGTCCACCTCCCCCACTTGCTCGATCTGGAAAACCACTCGGCCCGCGGGATCGGGACACTGGACGTGCTTCACCCTCCACATCCAGTCGGCGTCCTTCTCCTCGGTGATCTCCCGCTCCTTGGGGGTGAGGACCGGGATCATGCTCTGGAGGGCCCAGGCACAGATGTACCCACCCTCCGGCACCTGGACGTCCCCGTCGTTCACGGTGAAATAATCCCCCGGCTTCATGGGAGGATTGGCGGTGCACTCCCCCATCACCTTCTTGACCGTCACCTTCAACTCGTACATCCCGCCTCCTGACCTGGGGGGCTGAAACCCAGGGGGTCCGAAAATGTGTTCCGGGGAACATGACGCGCCGAGAGCGAGGCCGAAAGGGCTGAGTCCATAGGCAGTATCACGGCCCGGCTCCCACCCGCACCAGATTGCTCAACCGGTGGGCCCGCCGGATGGGTTCAGGGATCCGGTAGCGAAGGCTCACCCCCAGGACGATGTCCACGGCGGATGCCAGGTCCATCCGGTGACCCGCGGAGACGTAGACGGGGGAGACACCCGTCCGGGTCCTCAGAGCGACCCCGAGCTCCTCGTCATCATGCACCAAGGGCGCCGTCGAGCCCTTCACCTCTCCCAGATCCCCGTGCTCCCCCACCAGGATCGACTTGGCGGCCCCGATGGAGGGCACGTCGAAGAGGAGACCCCCGTGGCAGGCGAGGCCGAATCGGCGGGGATGAGCCAGGCCGTGGGCGTCGAAAATCACCACGTCGGGTCGGACGCTGAGCCTCTCCCATGCGACGGCCAGGGGCGGCAGCTCCCGAAAGGAAAGGAGCCCGGGAACATACGGAAACTCCACCTTTACCGAAGCTGTAGCCCGATCCACGGGTCGCATACCGTCGGCCGCCAGCACCACGATGGCCGCGTGGCCCACATCCCGGCCCCTGACGATGGAGAGGTCCGCCCCGGCAATGAACTCCGGGGAGAAGTCGGGTGGTAGCGCGTGGACGACCTGGCCCCGCAAGGCCAGCTGGAGCTCCCGGGCTTCCTCCGGCGTGAGGTCCGCAGGCGGGAGTGCTTCCCGGTTCACGAGTCTGGACTCGGCGTCAGAGCCGGGCCCCGGTGCGGGGGCCGAAGACAGGACCGGGGGCACATCTGTTATCGCCCGAAGATCTCCCGGAGCCCATCGGGATCCTCGGTTCGGGTCAGAGCCGCGATCAAGAGCACCCGGGCCTTCTGGGCCGAGAGGTTGTCGGCAAACACACACCCCAGCGCGTAGAGGGTGGTGCCCCCTCCCCCGCCGGCGTAGAGGGGTAGAACCCTGCCGCTGTGGGTCCGGCTGGTGATGACCACGGCGATGCCGGCCTCCCTGGCCTCCCTGACGGCCTCGAAGAGGGGTGCGGCGATATTGCCGGCCCCCGAGGCGTCGATGACCAGGCCGTCCACGGGCCCTTCCCTCAGGAGCCCCCGGATCAGGCGCCCGTCGGAACCGGCGTAGTTGGGGATGATGTCCACGGTGGGGAGGACCACGTCGGGGGGCATCACGATGGTCTGGCGCCGGAGGGGGGCCCGGTAGAAGCGCACCCCGTCGGGATCCACGATCCCCAGGGCCCCGAACTCGGGGGTGTCGAAGGTCTCCACGGCCAGGGAATGGGTCTTGGTCACCTCCCGGGCCGCGTGGATCTCCCCGTTCAACACCACGAACGTCCCCTTCCCCTTCGCTTCCGGCGAAACTGCCACCCGGGCGGCGTCCAGGAGGTTGCGGGGACCGTCGGCGTCCCACTCCGATGCCGCCCTCATGGCCCCCACCAGGATCACTGGCTTGTCGCTGGTGACGGTGAGGTCCAGGAAGTAGGCCGTCTCCTCCATGGTGTCGGTGCCGTGGGTCACCAGGACCCCGGCCACCTCGGGACGGGCCAGGGCAGCGCTGGCCCGGCGGGAGACTTCCAGCCAGAGAGCCGGTGTCATGTTCGTGCTCCCCACGTTGGCCACGTTCTGCACCTCGATCCGGGCCACCTGGTCCAGCCCGGGGACCGCCGCCACCAGCTGCTCACCGGGAAGGTTGGAGGTGTAGCCCCCCTCCTCCTCGGACTGGGTGCTGGCGATGGTTCCCCCGGTGGAGAGCACCACCACGACGGGGAGCTCCTGTGCCTCCACCCTCCTTGTCCCTCCCGTCCCGACGGGCGCGTGGGTCGGGAAGGCAAGGGCGGAGAGTACGAGGAGTGCGATGGAATACCGCATGGGGAGGTTCCCTTTCTCGGTCCGGAAAAGCGCCTTCCAGTCACCTGAAATCTGGCAGAAGGTCCGAGGCGACCCCACCCTCCTACTCCCCGGCGAATCTCCGATACAGGAGAAAGGTCGCGACGAAGGAGCCCACCAAGAGGATGGTGGGAATCAGGACCGTCCAGACAAGGCCCCCGATGGGGGGGTCGACAGGCAGCGGGGCCATGGCTTCCGCATCCTGAAGAGCGGACGCCAGGGCCGTCGCCGGGGACACGAGCCCCGCCAGGAGTGCAGTCGCCGAAGCCGTTGCCCCCCGGTATCCACAGAGCCTTCGCAGGATTCTCATTCCTCCTCCTCCCCGTGCCTCTTCTTCCATCCGTACCACGCCAGGGCCATCCCCAGGAAAGAGGCGGCGTAGGCGATGCTCATGCCGACGACGGTAACGAGTCCCTGATCCATGGCTACGCCTCCTCCCAGCGCACGCCGCGCTCCAGGTCTTCAAGATAGGCCGCCTGCCGCTGCTCATACTCTGCGGAGACCGCTCTCAGCTTCGGGTCGATGATCCAGTAGATGAGACCGGTGCCGACTACGGCTCCCAGCGTCATCATGATGCCACCGGGGCGAAGGAGGAGGAGGGAAGCCACGCCGATCATGAAGAAGGCCATGACCAGGGGGGAGAGGACGATGACCATCCAATCCTCCCGGGTCCACTCCTCGGCTTCCGCCGCGGTCCAGGTGCGTTTGATCAGGGGACGCCGCCTCGAAGTGGCGTGCGTAGCGCCCGAGAGGGAGCCTTCCACGCCGGGAGGCGTTCCAGTCTCTCCTGAGACCCCGAGCGCCGCTCCGGGCTCCCTCTCCGCGATCAACCCGCGACGCACGGCCTCCCGGTGCACCGGTCCCCACCAGCCCAGGGGCCGGGTCTGTAGGTAGTACCGGATGAGATGGTCCATCTCCTCGGGTTTGGTCAGGAGGGTCGTGGGAAGGAACACGAGGGCCCCAAGGGCCATGAGGAGCCAGAACTGAAGGTAATCGGGGAGGGGTGGAAAAACGCCAAATGCCGGGAGGATCCAGACCACCAGCCACGCGACCCCCAGGTTGGCCATCCAGGCCGACAGGTACCCCCAGGCGTTGAAACGCCACCACACCACCTGGAGGATGTTGGGAAGCCAGATCCCGGCCATCATGAGCCAGAGGGCGAAGATCAGCCACTGGGTGATCTCCTGCATCATCATTCCGTAGAAGAAGGACCCCAGGAGGAGGACGGCCGTCACCAGGCGTCCAACCCGGACCAGGGTCTTCTCCGAGGCGTCGGGACTCAGGTAGCGCTGGAAGAGGTCCCGCGTGAAGTAGAGGGCCCCGAGGTTCAGATGGCTGGAGATGGTGGAGAGGTGAATCGCCAAGATAGCGGCGAAGAACACGCCGATGAGTCCCGCCGGTAACAGCTCGAACCCCAGGCGGAACCAGCCGAGCTCATAGTCTGCGACATCGGCGATTCCCGGTGCCAGGACGAAGAAGGCCAGGATGGAAGCGGCCCAGAAACCGTTCCGGATGAGGGTGATGGTGCCCCCGGCCCAGATGCCGTAGGCTGCGTCCCGGACCGACCCGGCCGACTGGATCCTCTGGGCCTCCGGATACCAGTCGATGCTCGTTCCCATCCCGAACCCCCCCACCACGGCAATGACCAGCATGGTCAGGAACCAGGCTGCAGGGAAATCCCCCGAGAAGAGGCCGGTGAAGGCAAAGGCGTTCATGCGCCATGCCTCCCCCATCTCTACCAGGCGTCCGCCGAGCTCCGTCGGCCCACCTACCGCGGCGATCCCCACCAGGGACACGACAAGGATGGCGAAGATGGCCACGATACCCTGAAGGAAGTCGCCCATCACCACCCCCCAGTAGCCGGCCACCAGGGTGTAGGCCGCCGTGATGAGCGTCGGGAAAACGAGGCCGACCCACACGGGCCACCCGAAGACCAGCGCCCCCACCTTCCCCATGGCCATTCCCACCCACCCCAGGATGAACATGTTCATGAAGACCTGCCAACCGGCCAGCCATCCCCTCAGCAGCTCCGCCCCCATTCCCCCGAAGCGCATGATCTGCCACTCCGCCTGCGAGTAGGCGAGGGAGCGGCGAAAAATCCGTGCCGACACGAAGGAGCCGATGGCGGTCCAGGCCGTGAAGAAGGTGTACCAGAGGCCACGGTACCCGTGTGCGTAGATGACGCCGGTTACCCACATGGGGGTGTCGGTGGCGGTGTGGGTGCTGAATACCGACGAGGCCGGAAGCCACCAGGGAAGCCTTCTCCCCGCCAGGAAGAAATCGGATTCCGAACGCCTGGCCAGGCGGTAGAAGAAGAAGGCGCCTCCCACCATGAGGAGGAGGAATGCACCGGCCCAAAACCAGTCAAGAGCTGAGAAACGGATCAAGATGCCTCCAGATGGGACGTTCCAGGCACAGCGCCGAAGCGCTCCCCGACCCTGCCCGGCGGACTCTCCCGCCCATCCGCGTGTACCGGGCGCCAGACGAAGCTACGATTGGGGTGCGAACTGGACAACGCGCGTGTTGCCGGGACACCTTCCGGAGGAAGGGTCGCCCCTGGCACTAGCCTGGGAGGCTCCGAGCCCCAAAGTTGGAGGCTCCAGACGCGAGCCCCGGATGGGCCGACGTCAGATCAGGGGTCCCGAACCTGGGATCCCACCCGACCAGGAGGAGCAGACGACGTGGCTGACCATCTCGCCGCATTAGGAATCGGAAGCGAGTCTCAGGAGGAACGCCGGGACCAGGTACGGCGGATCCTCAAGGAATCCCGGCCCCAATCCAAGCGGGCCGATAGCATGACGCTCCGGTGGACCGACCCGTCGGGAGCCGAGCTGTGGATCTATGTGGACGAGACGGGAGCCATGAAATCGGTCCAGCCTCATTTCGCTGGTGGCACCCGGATCACGCTGGAGATCCAGGACGTTCTCGAGCGATCCGAGATATCCCCGTACGACGGGGGATTCCTGGGGCTCACGCAGACCGGGGGAACGAACCCCGCTCTCGGGCCAGGTTTCCCGTTGATCTTCGATGCGCCTGATTTCCCCGACGTAAAGGGCGCGTTTCTCACGGCCAGGCACGACGTGGAACTGGCTGCCTTCGCGGTGGAGCTGAACGCCTACGAGACTGAGGAGGAGTTCAAGGAAGCCCAGCCTGCCATGAAGCCCCTGGATCTCCCCGCCTTCATCCCCGCAGGTCTCCTGGGCATGAGTCAGGGAGACGTGCCCACGGCACACGCTCTCATGGTGGGCCGTCTCCTGGAGGGAGAGGAGGTCACGAATCGACTCACAGGCTGTGGGTTCTACAAGATCCTCCTGGAGACGCCCGCCGGGCCACTGGTGTTGATCGTGGAGCCGGACCTCCTGGAAGAACTTCCTCCGAAGGGGACCGTCCTCCAGGCCGGAGCCTGGATTTCGGGGCGCATCGCACCGGAGAACGACGAAAGGTAGGTAGCGGCGTTGGGTGGCGGCCCCACCCTTCCGGCATGAGGAACACCGTATCATCAAGGGAGGGCACCGAACATGTTCCGGCGGACTCTTCAAACCATCGCCCCCGGCTTGACCTTCGTGATCATCTCGGCCTGTGCCGAGGAGCCGGGATCGGTCCCGGAGGTGCCTGCAGAGGAGATCTCCGCTCAGGTTGCCGAGCTGGACGCGGTCCATGAAGTCATGTTCCCCATGTGGCACGAGGCGTTCCGGGCCCGGGACATTGCCGCCATCCAGGCGGCGGTGCCTGAATTTCAGCCCCTCCTCGAGGCCCTGGACACCGCCACGCTCCCGGGCATCCTCCAGGACCAGCAGGAGGACTGGGACGGGGCGAAGGCCCATCTCATGGAGTCCTACCAATGGTTGCAGTCCGCCGCCGATGCCGGGAACGAGGACGCGATACTGGGCTCCGCCGAAGCCTTTCACATGAGCTATGAGGCCATGGAGAGGATCATCAGGCCGGTGGTCCCCGAGCTGGAAGCCTTCCACCAGCACCTCTATGGCGTCTACCACTACTACGGCCCCGGATTCGACCTCGAAAAGATCCGGGAAGGGGCCGACGCCATGGGGTCTGCGATTCCCCCCCTCGAGGCCGCGCAGCTCCCATCCAACCTGCAGGACCGGCAGGCCGACTTTGAGGCCCGGGTCGTTCATCTCGGAGACCAGGTCGCGATCCTCCTCATCGCTCTGGAGAACCCGTCCAGGGCCGAGGTGCAGGAGGCCGTGGAGGCAGTCCACACCGCGTATCAGTCCGTGAAAGAGATCTTCGACTGATATCAGGATGTCCGAGCCCACCCGCAGAGAGTTTCTGAAGAAGGGGACCGCTGTCGTCCTGGGCACCGGCACGGCAGGAAGAGGGCTGGCCAGCACCAGGGGGCCGACCCTGCTCCAGGGCCCGGGCCGCACCCAGGATTTCACCTCCCGGCGCCCCCCCCCGGGCGAGCGCCGGTTCCGCTCCGAAGCAGTGGAGGATACGGTCCGGCGCATCTCAGGGGATATCGCCGACCCCGAGCTGGCGTGGCTCTTCCGCAACTGCTTTCCCAACACGCTGGACACGACGGTGGACTTTGGGACCCGGGAGGGGAGCCCCGACACCTTCGTCATCACCGGAGACATCGAGGCCATGTGGCTTCGGGACTCCACGGCGCAGGTCTGGCCGTACCTCCCCCTCACCCCCAATGACCCCCATCTCCGGGAGCTGATCCAGGGGGTGATCCATCGCCAGACGCGATGTATCCTCATCGATCCTTATGCCAACGCCTTCAACAAGGAGCCGGGAGAGAGCCCCTGGAAGGACGACCTCACCGAGATGAGACCGGAGCTCCACGAGCGAAAATGGGAGGTCGATTCCCTCTGCTATCCCATCCGGCTTGCGCACGGATACTGGAGGACAACCGGGGACACGACTCCTTTCGACGGGGTGTGGCTGGCGGCCATGGAGCTCGTTCTTCGGACCTTCCGGGAGCAGCAGCGCAGGGACGGCCCAGGGCCCTACAAATTCCAGCGGGTGACGGGCTGGCAGACCGACACCGTGGCAGGCGCCGGATACGGGAACCCGATCCGTCCGGTGGGTCTCATCGTCTCTATCTTCAGGCCTTCGGACGATGCCACCATCTTCCCCTTCCTCGTCCCCTCCAACCACTTCGCCGTGGTGTCTCTCAGACAGCTGGCTGAGATGGCCCGAACCATCAGCGGAAGAGAAGGGTTCGCATCCGCATGCGAGGCCCTGGCAGCGGAAGTGGACGCGGCCCTGGCAGCCCACGCCGTCGTGGAGCACCCGGTCCACGGGCGGCTCTGGGCCTATGAGGTGGACGGGTTCGGGAACCGACACCACATGGACGACGCGAACATTCCCAGCCTCCTCTCCCTCCCCTACCTGGGGGCTTGCACCCCTTCGGACCCCCTCTACCGCCGGACCCGCGCCTTTGTCTTCAGCCCCGAGAACCCCTACTTCTTCCGGGGAGCGGCCGGGGAGGGGATTGGAGGTCCCCACGTGGGGATGGAGATGATCTGGCCCCTGGGAATCACCATGCGGGGTCTGACGTCCTCCGACGACGACGAGATCTCCCGGTGCCTCCGAATGCTGAAGGAGACCCACGCCGGTACGGGCTTCATGCACGAGTCTTTTCATCAGGACGACCCGAACCGATTCACCCGCGCCTGGTTTGCGTGGGCGAACACCTTGTTCGGGGAGCTGATTCTCAAGGTCCACAGGGAGCGCCCCCACATTCTTCAAAGGAGCCTGTCCGCCTGAGGTCCGGCGTTCCGCGAGGGAAGCGGACCCCCGGGCCCAGCGGGCTGGTGCTAGAGGCTGACATCATGCGCCGACTCTCTCTCCTGGCTGTCGGTCTCGCGCTGACGGCCGCAGCGTGCGAGCCTCCGGATCCACCCTCCAGACGGGGAAGCATCGAGGAGATGGAGCTCCTCACCCGGTACGTGGATCCCCTCATCGGTACCGGTGGACACGGACACGTATATCCCGGCGCCACCGTCCCCTTCGGAATGGTGCAGCTCAGCCCGGACCAGGGTCAGAACGGATGGGATTGGATCGCCGGCTACAACTGGGAGGACAGCATCCTGGTCGGGTTCAGCCACACCCACCTCAGCGGAACCGGGATCGGGGACCTCCTGGATGTCCTGGTCATGCCCGTGAGGGAGGTCTTTCCCATCGACCAGCCGTACCAGGATCGGTTCGACCGCCCTGCCCGGTCCCGCTTCTCCCACGAGACGGAGGAGGCATCTCCCGGGTATTACGCCGTCTACCTGGAGGATCAGGAGATCCGTGCCGAGCTTACGGCGTCCCCCAGGGTGGGCTTTCACCGGTATACCTTTCCCACCACCCCCGACCCGGCCCTCTTCCTGGACCTGGGTTACGCCGTCAATTGGGACCGGGCCGTGGAGACCCACCTTCAGGTGGTCAACGATACCCTCGTCACCGGCTACCGTTTTTCCAGCGGTTGGGCCCAGGACGAGAAGCTCTTCTTCGCCATGGCGTTCTCGAGGCCCATCCGCCGGCTCGCCCTGGCGGATTCCGCTCGCCCCCTGGGAATCCTGGGGCCGGAGGGGACCGGGACGGGGGTCACCTCCACTTCCCTACGGGCCCTCTTCGCCTTCGATCCCATGGAGGAAGGTGACGAGCTTCTCCTGAAGGTGGCCCTCTCCTACGTGGACGAGGCGGGGGCCCTCGCCAACCTGGAAGCGGAGGTCCCCCACTGGGCCTTCCACAGGGTGCGGGAAGACGCCCGGCGGCGCTGGGAGCGGGAGCTGAGGAAGGTGTGGATCCGTGGGGGAACGGAGGCCCAACGGAGAACCTTCTACACCTCCTTATACCGGACCCGCCTGGCGCCGGTGATCTTCCAGGACGTGGACGCCCGGTACAGGGGGGCCGACGGGAGAGTCCAAACCGCAGACGGCTACCGAAAACATGCCATCTACTCCCTCTGGGACACCTTTCGGGCGGAGCACCCCCTCTTCACGCTCATCGACCCGGACCGTGTGGACGACCTGGTGAAATCCATGCTCTCCTTCCATGACGAGCATGGCCTTCTCCCCGTCTGGTCCCTGGTGGGGAACGAGACGAACACGATGACGGGATACCACGCCATCCCCGTCATCGCCGACGCATATCGAAAGGGGTACCGGGCCTTCGATCCGGAGCGTGCCCTGGAGGCCATGGTGACGAGCGCCCGTCAGGATCACCGGGGCCTGGCCTTCTACAAGAGGTACGGGTACATCCCCACGGAGCTGGAGGTGGAGTCGGTCACGAAGACGCTGGAGTACGCCTTCGACGATTGGGCCATCGCCTCCATGGCGAGGGAGCTGGGGCACCCCGAGCTAGCTGCGGAGTTCCAGGACAGGTCCGAGAGCTGGAGGCACCTCCTGGATCCCGAAACCCGGTTCATGCGGGGGAAGACCGCCGACGGTGCATGGGCCACCCCTTTCGATCCCCGGCGCTCGGATCACCGGGAGGGAACGGATTATACCGAGGGGAACGCCTGGCAACACTCCTGGTTCGTTCCCCACGACGTGGCCGGGCTCATCCAGGCCATGGGAGGGCAAACAGCGTTCCTGGCAAAGCTGGACTCCCTCTTCGAGATGGACACCATCGTCACCGGGGAGAACGTCTCCGCCGACATTTCGGGGCTCATCGGCCAGTATGCCCACGGAAACGAGCCCAGCCATCACATCGCCTACCTCTACAATTACGCCAGGGCGCCGTGGAAGACCGCCGACCGGGTCCGGGAGATCCTGGCCACCCAGTACGATGACACTCCCTTCGGCCTGAGTGGCAACGAGGACTGCGGGCAGATGACGGCCTGGTACGTGCTCTCGGCCCTGGGGATCTACCCCGTGAACCCAGCGGAGGGGGCCTGGGTCCTGGGAAGCCCTCTCTTTCCCGAGGCCGTGGTCGATCTGGGGAATGGCCGCGCATTCACGATCCGGGCCCACGGGGTCTCTGAAACCAATCGATACATCCAGCAGGCCAGACTCAACGGGGCTCCCCTGACGCGAAACTTCCTGTGGCACGCGGAGATGGAGAGGGGCGCGGTCCTGGATCTGGAAATGGGACCAGAGCCGTCCTCCTGGGGCACCCGACCCGGCAGCGCGCCACCCAGCGCCTCCGCACCCGCCCCTCAGGCGTCCTCCCTGGAGTCGGGACACCCGCTTCCCGTCCCCGGAAGCGTTTCGCGGGTGGCTCCGGTGCAGGGGAGAGCCGAGATCCCACCACCCCCCGGGGACAGCGAGGCTGCCGCCGCGATCGTCGCCGAGCTCACTCACGCCTGGAACGGCTACCTGGAGTATGCTCGGGCGCACGACGACTTGCGACCCCTCTCACGGAGCTATCGGGACTGGTACGACGCTCCCCTGATGATGACGCCTCTGGACGGGTTCGACACCATGCTCCTCATGGGTTTGGACGGAGCGGCCACCGAGGCCAAGAATCTGGTCCTGGAAGGTCTCTCCTTCGACCACGACTTTCCCGTCCAGCTCTTCGAGATGAACATCCGGCTCCTGGGTGGCCTCCTCACCGCCTATCAGATGGACGGTGATCCTCGCTTCCTGGAGCTGGCCACTGATCTGGCCGACCGGATGCTCCCAGCCTTCGAGTCGGCCACGGGGATGCCCTACGTCCGGGTGAACCTGCGGACCGGGGCGAGAGAGGAGCCCGTGAACAACCCCGCGGAGATCGGGACGTTGATGCTGGAGTTCGGCGCCCTGAGTCGCATCACGGGTGACCCCGTCTACTACGACGCCGCCAAAGCCGGGACGATGGCCGTCTTCCAGCGTCGATCGGAGATCGGCCTGGTGGGGACCACCATCGACGTGGAGACGGGGGAGTGGGGGAATCGGGATTCCCACATCTCCGGCCGCATCGACTCCTACTACGAATACCTCCTGAAGGCCTGGCTCCTCTTCGGGGATGAAGACTTCCGAGAGATGTGGGAGGCCAGCATCGGGCCTGTGAACCGGTACCTGGCCGACGAGGTGGACGGCAGGCTCTGGTACGGCCACGCCGACATGGATTCCGGTGAAAGGACGGCCACTCGCTTCGGGGCCCTGGATGCCTTCTGGCCCGGGGTCCTGGCCCTCTCGGGCGACCTGGATCGGGCCGCACGCCTCATGGAATCCGTCTACCACATGTGGACGACCTTCGACGTGGAACCCGAGGGAATGGACTACACGACCATGGAAGTGGTGTGGGGGGGGTATCCGCTTCGCCCGGAAGCCATCGAGTCGGCCTACATCCTCTACACCTTCACTGGGGACGAACGGTACAAGGCCATGGGCTGGGACATCTTCCAGCGGATCGTCCGGTGGTGCCGGACGGAGGTCGCCTACGCCCACCTGGAGGACGTCCGCACCAAGGAGAAGAGCGACGCGATGCAGAGCTTCTTCCTGGCGGAGACCCTCAAGTATGCCTACCTCCTCTTCGCTCCAGCGGGAACCCTGGACTTCCGGGAAGTGGTCTTCAACACGGAAGCGCACCCCCTGAGGAGGACATGGGAATGAGAACGCGCTTGATCCTGACTGCCCTTCTCGTCTCGGCCTGCCAGCCTCCATCGCCGGCGGTTCACCGGGTCACCCTCGACCAGGGGTGGACCTTCGCAGGCGTGGACACCTTCACCCAGGGTTACCCCGCCACGGTCCCGGGGACGGTCCATACGGACCTCCTGGCCAACGGTCTCATTCCCGACCCCTTCTGGCGGGACAACGAGATGAGGCTTCAGTGGGTGGGGGAGCGGGATTGGATCTACACGAACACCTTCGAGGCCGGCCCCGAGATTTTGGAACCTGAGAAGGCGGCCCTGGTTTTCCACGGCCTCGACACCTTCGGGGAGGTCACCTTCAACGGGCGGCCTGTCCTGGAGGCCGACAACATGTTTCGGGAGTGGACGGTGGACATAACCCGGGATCTCCTTCCCGGGGGGAACACCCTGGAGATCCGCTTCCGTTCACCGCTTCCCCCCGCTCTGGCAGCCCACGACGCTCTTCCCTATACGCTTCCGGCGGGAAACGACCGGGGAACCCCCCCGTCCAGGGTTTTCGTAAGAAAGGCGGCTTATCACTACGGGTGGGATTGGGGACCCCGGTTCGTGACCAGTGGAATCTGGCGCCCGGTGGAGCTGGTGGCGTGGACCGGAGCACACCTCACCGACCTGCACGTCTCGACGGATTCCCTGGACGACGAGATGGCCCACCTCACCGCCCGGGTGGAGGTGGAGGTGAGCACCGCCGAGGCGGAGCGCCGTGCCGCCGGGGGCCAGATCCCCGCCGCCATCACCCTCCGCAGCCCTGAGGGAGCCTTCCCCGAGGTGGGTTATGAGGCCATCCTGGAGCCGGGTCTCAATGAGTTCGAGGTCCCCCTGGGGATCCCCCGTCCCGAGCGATGGTGGCCTGCGGGACTCGGGGACCAGCGACTGTATACGGTCACGGCGGCCCTGGACGCCGGGCTCCGCATCGACACCCTCAGCACCCGGATCGGACTCAGGACGGTGGAGCTGGTCACCGAGGCCGACTCCATCGGCGAATC
>Ga0316577_10000514_pt1 | contig 15499 bp, 12 predicted proteins | sample S5NA_FD_203073 | JGI IMG/M metagenome (GOLD analysis project Ga0316577, IMG submission 203073) | Rhizosphere microbial communities from salt marsh grasses in Alabama, United States - S5-7_050615r2r1 | ecosystem: Host-associated > Plants > Roots > Rhizosphere | place: USA: Alabama | collected... | reverse complement strand
AATGACCAAGATCAGACGCATCTCGAATACTTTCAGGGCTCTAAGCGAATTTGCGGCTGAAAGATCCGCCTGACGCGCGGGCAGCGCCAGACGACATCGCAGGGCCTGTTCACGGCCGCCGACAACCTGGAGAGCCCCTACGCCCAGACGGCGCTCGTCAACCTGTTCCAGGACCTCAAGAACGGCCGCACCCCGCTGTCGTTCCAGGAAGTGACCACGCAGATGGGCCTGTCGCTGCTGGACGAGAACGGCGCCATGGTCCAGGCGAAGATCCCCAACGTCCCGCAGTTCTTAAACCGCCTGCTGTCGCTCAAGACCGACCGGCAGAACCAGGTGTTCGAGCTGTTCGAAAGCCGATTGGTCGAGGCGGTCGAGTACGCCAGGCAGCAGGGCATCTTTGATGAGGGCCTCCAGACGCTGCGTGCCCAGAGCATCGTCAAGACCCGCGATGACGTGGTCTATACCCACAAGACCGGGGCCGCGACCCGCTACGTCGAGCTCAATGTGACCAACGCCATCGAGTACCTGAGTTGGGAGGAGGTCAGCGCGAAGGCGCCGCGCGAGGCGGCGACCGATGTCGTGAGCGGCTGGTACGTCTCCGCCCACGGCAAGCACAAGGGCCGGGTGTTCTATCTCTCCGACCGCGGCACGCGGCTCAACAGCGAGGGCGTCGAGACCCATCGCGGCGTGCTCTACGGCATCCGCAAGGGCGCGCATCGCTACATCGACAACGCCCAGGAGATCGCCCGCGGCACCGGCGTGCGCAATGTCGGCGGTGCCCCGCGCGTGGTGCAGCTCGCGCACCGCATCTCCGCCGAAGAGGCGGAACGGCGCTGGAACGAAGAGCTGGCTCAAGCACCGGCCACCGAGACCCAGACCAAGGGCATGCTGGTCGGCGCCATCCTGCCCATCTGGGACCGAGTCACCGGCAGCGAGATCATCTATCGCTTGCAGACCGACGACGGCGAGCAGCTCCTCGGGCGCCTGCTCGGCGGGCGTGCCGCCAAGGAGACGCTGCGCAACCTCGGCATCGACGACGGCGGGGTTTCCAAGCTGTCCGCACGCGAGCTGTTCGAAGCCGTGCAGGGCGGACAGAAGGCCGTGCTCTCCAACGGTTGGGAGATCGTGCGCAGCAAGGTCAACCACGAGCAGCGCATCGAGATCCGCCGCGGCGCGCCGTTCTCGGCCGCGGAGATCGACATCCTGAAAGAGCAGGGCGCCTTCGTCGAGCGCATCAACTGGGCGCAGCGGGTGTTTCTGCCGGTGGGCGAGGAGGGCCTGAGGGCGTTCGAGCGCATCACCGCGGCGAAGCCGGTCGTGGAGCTGTTTGAGGCGCGCGCGCCCGAGACGGTTGCCGCGGCGAGTGCCTTGCCCTCTATGGGCGTGCGCGAGTCTGGACCCTCGTCGATGGCGCTGCCCGATGATGCCCGGCGGGACGCACCGCGGCCGACACCGTCACGTGCGCCTGCTGAGCCGCAACCGGCGCCGCGAGTGTCGGTCGCCAGACCCAACCGGGGGGCGCCGTCCCACAAGCGGCTTGCCGCCACCCTGATCGCACAGCTTGAGGCCGGCACCGCGCCCTGGCAGCAGACGTGGGCGCCCGGCGCGCTGCGCCTGCCCCACAACAACCCGGTCACCGGGACGCGGTACCGGGGCGCGAACGCCCTGTGGCTCGCGATGCAGGGCAGGGGAGACCAGCGTTGGATGACCTACGAGCAGGCCCGGCGCACCGGCGCCCAGGTGCGCCACGGCGAGCGCGGCACCCAGGTGCAGTTCTGGAAGCTCCGCGACCGCATGCCGGTGCAGGACGACAGCGGCCAGCCGCTCAGGGATGCCAAGGGCAACCCGGTCTACCGGACCATCCAGCTCGACAGACCTAAGGTCTTCACGGCTGTCGTCTTCAACGCCGAGCAGATCGACGGCCTGCCGCCGTTGGAGGTAACGGCGCCGGCCCCGGACCGTCACATGCGGGCCGAGGCGCTGCTGACCGCCTCCGGCGCCGATATCCGCCACGATCAGGGCGAGCACCTCTTCTACCGACCCGCCACGGACCGGATTCACCTGCCGGCGCACGATCGCTTCCAGAGCGCCGACAGCTACTATGCCGCCGGGCTCCACGAGCTTGGTCACTGGACAGGCCATCCCTCGCGCCTGGACCGAGACCTCGCGCATCCGTTCGGCTCCGAGGGCTACGCCAAGGAGGGACTGCGCGCCGGGATCAGCTCCCTGATGCTCGGCGACCAGCTCGGCATCGGCCACGAGCCGGGCCGGCACGCGAGCTACATAGACGCTTGGGTCAAGGTGCTACAGGACGATCCGACCGAGATTCTGCGGGCCGCGCGCGATGCCGAGCGCATCGCCGACCATTTGCTCGCGTTCGAGAAGGAGCGACCGCAGGCCCCCGAGATCCAGCGCCCCGGTACCGAGCCGTTGGCACCGGTTCGCGCCGGCGAGGGCAGGGGCAACGAGTCCAAGGGCACCGATGGCACGACGCCGACGAGGCCCACCCCGCGGCGTCTCTCGGACCTCACCGTCCGCGAAGGCGCCGAGGCTCTGGCCATGACCCAGCGGCTCGACGACCTGGCCCGTAACCTGGGGCAGCTCTTCGACAAGCCGGCCGCACGGCTGGAGCTAGTGCGCCATACCACGCCGTCGGCACGCGACCGGGTGCTCGCCGAGGTCCTGGGTCTCGAGGTCGGCGACGCGCACAGCCTGACCAACCGCATGCACGAGCGCAGGCCGCGGGACATGACCCGCGAGGAGGTGGAGGCTGGACTCAAGGAGTTTCCGCCGTTGCTGCGCGCGGTCGAGGAGATCAGGGAGCGTTATCCGGATGCGGTCCCGGTTGCTTTGCGGCAGCCGCCAGAGCGTGCCCGACCCGCCAAGGCGAAGTCGCCGGCGCGGGCGGCAGGCGGGCGGGCGCGTTGATTGGAAGAGAGCCTCGCAGCTCGAGTATCCTGGTTGCGACATGCGGGTCGTCGGCGCAGCTTGACGGCGGACCCGCACGCGCATGCGTTCTCTTCATGCGGAGTTGATCGAATGAGCCAACTGATCCTGGACGTGCCAGACGAGTCTTTGCTGTCGTTGCATCTGTCCACCGAGGCCGCGGCGGCCGAGATCAGGCTGGCCGCAGCCGTGAAGCTCTACGAGCTCGGGCGGCTGTTCTGCGGTGCAGCAGCCCGCCTTGCCGGCATTCCGCGGGTGCTGTTCTTAAGCAAGCTCGCCGACTACGGCGTGGACACCTTCAACCTCACCGAGGACGAGCTGGAGCGTCAGACATCCCTCGTCTGAGATCATCTGCAACACCTCGCCGCACGCCTTGCGAAATGGATGTTTGTGGGTGTAGAACTGGATGATGCTCCAGACATCCACGCTCCGAATCACCCCCGAGATGCTCTCCCTCGTCGCCGAGATCGACGAGTTCAAGGGCGCCTGGCGTGCCCTCGGTACCCTGGCGCCGGAGCGGCTCTCGGCGCTACGCCGGGTTGCGACCATCGAGAGCGTCGGGTCCTCGACCCGCATCGAGGGCAGCCGGCTGTCCGATCGCGAGGTCGAGCAGTTGCTCGCCGACCTCGAGATCAAGGCGTTCGTCTCGCGAGACGAGCAGGAGGTGGCCGGCTACGCGGATGTGATGGAGACGGTCTTCGCCTCCTGGGCGGAGATCACCGTCACCGAGAACCACATCAAGCAGCTCCATCGCGACCTGCTGCGCTACAGGGACAAGGACCAGCGCCACCGCGGCGAGTACAAGACCAGCTCGAACAGCGTCGCGGCCTTCGATGCCGACAGCAAGCGGTTCGGCGTCGTCTTCGAGACCGCCAGCCCCTTTGAGACGCCGCGCCTGATGACCGAGCTGGTGGCTTGGCTCGACCAGGCGCAGCGGGGCGAGCTGCATCCCTTGCTCGCCATCGGTGTCTTCGTCGTGGTCTTCCTGGCCATCCATCCCTTCCAAGACGGCAATGGTCGTCTGAGCCGGGTGCTGACCACGTTGCTCCTGCTGCGGGCAGGCTATGCCTATGTGCCCTACAGCTCGCTGGAGAGCGTGATCGAGCAGAGTAAGGAGGGCTACTATCTGGCCCTGCGCCGCACCCAGGGGACGCTACGCGGCGACGCGCCGGACTGGGAGCCCTGGCTGACGTACTTCTTGAGAGCCCTGCAACGCCAGATGCGGCGCTTGCGGGAGAAGGTCGAGCGCGAGCGCCTGCTGCTCGCCGCACTGCCGGAACTGGCGGCGCGGATCTTGGATCACGCACGCGATCATGGTCGCATCACCATCGCCGATGCCGTCACCCTCACCGGCGCCAGCCGCAACACCCTGAAGGAGCATTTCAAGTCCCTGCGGGAGCAGGGGCTTCTGGTGCTCCATGGACAGGGCAGGGGAGCCTGGTACAGCCTGCCCTAGATCACGCGGACGAGCAGCGTCCGGGTGGTGTCCGATCCAGCTTTCGCTGGCAGGCAGGACCTCTCGGCTCGTAAGCCCGGGTGTGCGTGCGTTCTCCGGCGGCTGGCTGGCTCCCGAGTTTGTGCAGCAGGCTGCTGTACAAACGCCGCCTCCCGGAACCGATGCACGAACGCAGGCCGCTGAGCAGTGCCCGTGAGGAGAGCAGGGGCGCGGAGCGCGAGTCGAGCATCCGCCGTGCCGTTGGCTCCAATACTCAGCGCGCACATGTCGCCGTCCTCATCGCCTGCCATACTGCGCAAGTCGCACCGAACGCCGCGGAGACCTGCTCATGGCGCGCACCCGTTTTTCGGTTGCCACCTGCAACCTCTACAACCTCAACCGGCCCGAATTGCCCATGTATCGCAGTCCGGATGGCTGGGGTCAGGACGCCTACGACCGCAAGATCGAATGGACGGCCGACCAGATCCGACGCATAGACGCGGACGTCTGGGGGTTCCAAGAACTCTGGCATCAGGATGCCCTGGCGGATCTGGTCAATGCTGCGAGGCTCGACGAGGAGTACCGGCTGCTGACACCGCCGGTGCAACAAGGTGGTCGGATCATCTGCGCGGCAGCAGTCCGTGCCGATCTGCTCCAAGGAGAGCCCGAGTGGATCGAGTCTTTCCCCGAGCGCTTTGTCCTGGAAGGTGGTGGTGACGACCCCCAAACCGGCGATATCGCGGTCAAGATCGACCGCTTCTCCCGTCCGGTTCTGCGCTTTCGCATCCGCCCCAGGTCGCGAGGCGCCGACATCACCTGCCTGGTGGCACACCTCAAGTCCAAGCGACCGACGGACACCTACAACGAGGGCTGGTATCGGCGCGACAGCGACTACTACGGCAAGCACCGCGACGCCATCGGCGGCGCGCTCTCCACGGTCCGGCGCACCGCCGAAGCGCTGGCCCTGCGCATGATCCTGACCGACACCCTGAAGGGCACCGATGTCCCCCTCATCCTGCTCGGCGACCTCAACGACGGCGCCGATAGCAACACGCTGGCGCTCATCACCGGGCAGCCGAACTACATCACCAGCGCACTGCGTCGCGGCGGCAGCGACGATGATCTCTACTCGGTCGGCGACCTCCAAACGCTGCACAGCATGCGCGACGTATACTACACCCACATCTACCAGCAGCGCCTGGAGTCCCTGGACCACATCCTGGTCTCGCAAGAGCTCTACGACCAGTCGCGCAAGCGTCTCTGGGCCTTGCGCGGCATCCAGCTCTTCAACGATCACCTGAATCGGGACGATCACAAGGAGACCGGAACCACCGATCACGGGATCGTCTGGGCCGACTTCGAGTAGTGGCCGGAGAAGCCGGCGGATTAGCCCGTCACGTCGATGCAGCGGGGAACCATAAGAGGGGACCGAAGCGTTGGCCTTGGGATGCGACCCACGAAACGCGACCGACGTGACCGGGGTAGGTCGCGGGCGCGGGCCGCAGGTCGGGGGCGAGCATGCGCGCCGCTTGCGGCTCCGTCCGGTTTGGCCTAATTTGGCCAAATCAGACCAATCGCCCACCAGGATTCTCCGTATGCACAGTGTTTCCGCCCACGACGCCAAGGCCCGCTTCGGCCAGCTGCTGGATACCGCAAGGCGGGAGCCCGTGGTGATCGAACGCCACGGTCGCGCCGTCGCCGTGGTCCTCTCGAAGGAAGACTACGACGAGCTGAACGAGATCAAGCTCCAGCAACTCCGCGCGGAGATCAACCAAGGCCTCGCGGACCTCAAGCGCGGCGCCTACACGGACTACGAGGCTGACGAGCTGCCCAAGCTCGCCGAACGGATCAAGGCGGCGGGCCGCGAACGCCTCGCGAGGAAGTGAGCTACCGGCTTTCCGACCGAGCAGAGTCGGATCTCGCGGAGATCTGGGACTACTCCGCCGAGCGATGGAATGTCGAGCAGGCCGATCGCTACATCGATGCCCTGGTGAGCCGCTTCGTCTGGATCACTGCGAACAGCGCCTTGTGGAAGCCCCGGCCGGATCTCGCCGAGGGGCTCTATAGCTATCCGCAGCAGAGTCACGTGATCTACTTCCGAGCCTGCGGTGATGCGCCGGACCCGATCGATATCGTGCGCATCCTGCACGGACGGATGGAGCCGGACAAGCACATCTGATGCGCGGGTCGATGCTTGAGAGTGATCGGTTGCCGTTTCACTGGCAGCTGTCCGAAGAGCGCTTCGGCGGACAAGCCAGGGAGGCTGCCGCCCGCTTGGGCAACCCTGCCAAATCTTGCCATCAGCGCGGGGGTTCCCCGATGCCGACGATGAACATCTCCCTACCGGATTCGCTGACAACGTGCGCCGACGAGCAGGTCGCCGGTCGCGGCTACGGGACCAGCAGCGAGCATATGCGCGAGCTGATCCGCAAGGATCAGGACCGGGAGCGGCTGCGTGCGCCGCTCCTGGAGGGAGTGGAGTCGGAGCCCGCAGGCGTGGCCGATGCCGCGTGCTTCGAGCGCTTGCGCGCGTGCTCGTAAGGACGCCTTCGATTGACGGTGAAGCCCGTCGTCCCACGTCGGTGTGCGGACCAGGATGTGGATGAGATCCTCGACGGCTATGTCGCGGCAAGCTCGGAGGAGACCACACTCCGCTTCATCGATGTGCTGGAGTCAGCCTACGGGCACCTTTGGCCGCCATCCCCCTATCGGTTCCCTGCGCTACGCCTTACAGTCTGCCTTGCCGGGATTGCGATCATGGCGGCTCAAGGTCTTTTCCTACCTGGTCTTCTCCGTCGAGAGCGACGGCCACATCGATGTTCGGCCCGTCCTGCACGCGCGCCGGGATGTTCTGCAGTGGTTGCTCGATACTGGGGAGATGGGCGATAACGGTTCTGGCGGTCGCTCGGCCTGAATGACCATGATGGAGTTGGCGCCGACGATCATATTGCACATTCCGGCCGCTCGCGCCGCGTCTGCAACGATGCAACCGAGCCCCTGCGACATACAGGTTCCGTAATGGACTACCGACTCCGGCGGCTCATCCTCATCGACTCCTACAGCCCCGGCCGTGTCGTGGAGTTTCCGCTCGAGGGCGGTGCAGTGCTGACCGGCCGCAACGGCCGCGGCAAGACCACGCTGCTGCAGCTGGTGCCGATCTTCTACGGCGAGAACCCGACCCGAATTGTCGGCACCGAGACCAACCGCCTCGATTTCAACGGCTATTACCTGCCGCGGCTGACCTCGTACATCATCTTCGAGTATGTCCGCCGCGACGTCACCTGCATGGTGGTGCTGCATGCCAGCCAGCAGGGCGGAGACCGGCGCTACCGCTTCGTGCGCGCGGCCTACCGCTCGGACCTGTTCTTGCTCCCGGACGGGGTCAACATCCTCCAGGTCCCGGACTTGCGGCGGCACTTCAAGCTGAAGGGCGTGATCCACAGCGAGGCGATCTCCGCTGTCAGCGAGTATCGCGCCATCATCCAAGGCAAGGCCGGCAGCGGGAAGGCACTGCAGCGCCAGCGTGCCCTGGTCGCTGACTATGCCTTTGTCGGCAGCGGCCATCACCTGACCCACATCGAGAAGATCGTTAGCGGCATGTTCCTGCGCCGCACCGACTTCCAGGACCTCCAGCGCATGGTCGTCTCCTGCATCTCGGATGCAGAAGGCGAGATCGCGCTAACCACCGAACGGCGCAAGATCGCCGCGTGGCCGGAGCACTACGGCGCCTACACTCGCGCCATGGACCAGGCCGGGCACATGACTCAGGTCCTCGACCGCGAAGCGCGCCTGTGCGCGGTGGAGGCGGAGCTTGGCCGCATCCATGCCAGGGTCCGGCGCCTACTCGATCATCTCGACGAGACCGACGCTGCGAACCGCCAGCAGCGGGCGCATCAGGCGGCCCTGGCCGAGGCCGAGGAGCAGGACCACAGGGACGCCGCCGAAGGGATGCGCATTCGCCTGGAGAAGGCCACCCGGGCTGCCAAGGACTACGAGACGCGGGCCGCGGACCTCGAGCGCCAGCAGGAGGACTGGCTGCGCCGGGACCTTCCCGCCAAGGCGGAGCTGCTCGCACGCGAGCCCGAGCTGCGTGATCTGCTCGGCCAGTTGCGCCAGCGTCAAGAGGCGCTATTGGGCGAGCACGAGGTGATCTCCCTCAAGTACGAGCGTCTGCTGAACCATCTCGATCGGCGCCGCAATGCGGCGGACAGCGAGGCCGCCGAGGCCCGAACCGAGCTGCACAGCTCGTTCGAGCCCCGCTTCACCGCCCTCGATGCAGAGGCCCGCGCCGAGACCGACCGACTTCGCGCTTCGCATCGCGGCGAGCGCAACGCCTTGGAGGCCCAGCTGGGGGATACCCGGGAACGCAAGGGCGAATACAGCACCCGCCTGAACAATCCGCAGCCGGACCCCGAACTGGTCGAGATCCACGAGGCCAAAGGCTCCGTCGTCGAGACCCTCGACGCCGAGCGGCAAGCCGCAGAGCAGCGCATCCGACAATGTCAGCAGGCGCTGGACGAGGCCAAGGCCGCGCACCGGGCGCAAGAGGAGCACCTGCAGCGCCTGCGCAAACGGCGCGAGGACCTGGACCAGCGCCGCCAGACACTGTTGCTGCAACAGAGTCCCGGCGAGGACAGCCTGCTCCACTTTCTGCGCACGAACCGACCGGACTGGGTCTTCGACATCGCTAAGGTGGTGCGCGAAGACCTGCTGGTGCGCACCGACCTGGAGCCGGAGCGGATCGATACCAAACCGGCCCTGTATGGGGTCGGTCTCGACCTTGGCCATATCGAGGCCAATCTGGCCGCGGACGAAGCAGGCCTGCGCCGCGAGATCGCCGACACCGAGGCGCAGCTCAAGGCGCTCGACACCGAGCGCGGGGACGCCGACCGGGCTCTCACAGCCTGTAACAAGACACGCCGCCAGGCGGACGACACCCTGAGCCTCACCCACGCCGAGCTGCGACGCATCGACACCCGGCTCTCCTCGGCCCGCGATGAGGCCGAGGATGCCCAGCGTCGCGTCGAGCAGAGCCGGAAACAGGCCGCGGAGCGCGCCCGCACCGAGCTTGCCGAGCTGAAACGCGCGGAGCAGGCGCTCCGGGACGAGATCGGTGCGCTGGACCAACGCAACCAGCAAGCCATCGAGGCTTGCGACCAGCGCCTCGCACAAGACCGAAAGGCCATCGAAACCGAGCGCCAGGCGGCCCTCGAGGCCCATGAGCGGGTGCACTCCGAGCGCAAGGCGCGCCAGACCGCCGAGCGTGCCGGCATCGAGGCCGAGCGCGATCAGGCCCTAGGTGCCGCCGGCGTCGACACCGCCGCGCTGAAACGACTGGACCAGGAGATCGCCGACACCGACCGCCAGCTCGTGCGCATCGACCAGTCCCGCAATGAGGTCAGCCAGTGGCGGCTCTGGCAGCAGAACGACTGGCCGCGCCGGGAGGAGCACCTGCGTGCGGCCGCCGAGGCCCGTGAGCTCGAGCACGCCGCCCGCGCGGATCTGGGCGCCGAGGAGAAGCGCTGGCACAGCCGCGGTGCCGAGCTGCGCGAGGTGCTGCAACGCCTGGACCGCGAGCACGCGCGCCTGAAGGACGAGATCGACGCGGTGCGCGGTCGCCTGGACGACTTCCGCCCCTTCCCCGCGGACGAGCAGGTCCTGGCGGCACCCTTCGATGCGGGCTGGACCCTGGAGGCCCTGACCAACCAGGCCAACTCGCACCAGGCCGAGGCCAAGGCCCTGGCGGGGGAGATCGGCCGGCTCATCGAGCAGGTCAAGCGTGCCTTCAGCGCCCAGCGCGATACCCCACCGGACCAGTTCTACGAGACCCACCGTGCCGAGCTGGGACCCGAGGCCCCGGCGCGGGCCTGGATTCTGGTCTTCAAAACCTGGTTCGACCAAGGGCACGACGAGTATCGCCGCCTGCTCGCCGCCGAGGCCAAGCAGATCGCCGGCGCCATCGTCGGCTTCCACCGTGACATGGATGCCTTCCACCGCAAGGTGCAGCAGTTCAACCGCGAGCTTCAGCAGAGCCTCGACGAGAACCTGGGCTTCGAGAGCGTCTCGCGCGTCACCGTCGAGGTGAAGTCCGCCATCCGGGAGCTGGAATACTGGGACCCCATCGAGGCCATGGCCGAGGACCACCGCGCCTGGCTGCGGCTCGAAGGCCACGATCTGCCGCCGCCCGAGTTCGCCGAGACGCTGCGCAAGCTGCTCGACCACTGGGAGGTGCGCGAAGGCATCCGCGCGGCGCTGCCGAGCCTGATCCGCATCCAGGGCGAGGTCGTCGAGAACGGCCAGGTGCGCACGTTCCGTAAGGCCGCCGACCTCGAGCGGGTCTCCTCCCACGGCCTGTCCTACCTGATCCTCTGCGTGATCTTCATCGCCTTTATCAATCGCATCCGCCGCCAGGCCCCGGTGGAGGTGGTCTGGGCGCTCGACGAACTCAAGGACCTGGACCTGGGCAACATCGAGGCCCTGCTGACCATCCTGCGCCGCAACCACATCACGCTGGTCTCCGCCTTCCCCGATCCCGACGCCGAGGTGCTGGCCCTGTTCCGGCATCGGTTCAGCGTCGAGGAGGGCAGGCGGCTATTGGAGGCACGGATCGTGGGAACGGAGGAGACTCCACTCGATAGCTCACTGCTGGACACGGAAGCCGGCGAGCCTTCAGCATCGGGATCAGCTGTGATGACAGGCGACATGACGCATGCCTGAGTTCTTCGAGTCGTCGTGCTGGACAAGACCGTAAAGAGCGAGCGGATCACCAAGAGGCTGAAATGAGCGACTCCGAGATCAACATCCTGAGTGCGGAGTGGGAGAGCGAGTACCGGATCCGCTTGCGCTTTGACGATGGCAGCCGTCAGACCATCGACTTCCTGCCTTTCCTGTCGCAGTCCCGGCATCCGGATATCCGCGCTTTTCTGGATCAGCAACGCTTTAGGGCCTTCCGGGTGGAATACGGCAACCTGCTTTGGGGGGATTTCGACCTTTGCTTCCCGATCATGGACCTCTACCACAACCGAATCTGCCACCAGGCAGCGGGCGAGGCGGCGGCCTAAGGGGCGCGCCGGTTCAGGCAACCATGTTCGAGCAAGTCGTCACGCTGCTCCTATCCGGCGAATTCATCTGCAACGTCCGTTATCCGGACGCCTGGCGCTTCCTGGAGGACGAGTCACAGCGCAAGGACGTGGACGCATACCTCGGCCGGCTGGGCCGGCGGCTTGCCAGCACCCGGCAGGGCGGTGCCTGGTTCGCGGCCTACCAGCAGATCGGTGCCGACGAGCGCCGGGCGATGCGCGAGACGTTCGCCGACATCAAGCACAACCTGCGCCTCCTGGTGGGCTTCTTCGTGCACGTGATGCAGGCCTTGCGACAGGACCAGTTCCTGGCGCCGGGCAGCATCATCGAGGCGAACCGGCTCATGGCCGCCATCGACGACAACCCCAACCTACGTGGCGAGCTCCAGACCTTAGCCGGCCTGGGCAAGGGCCCGGTCGGCGACGGTACGCTGCGCGGGACTCTGGAACGCCTGCTGAAGAAGCTCCGCGACGACGGCTACCTGGTCCTGGCCAACCCGGAGCGCGAGATCTACGAGGTCACCGGCAAGATCGAGTACCTGCAAGAGGTCGTGGACTTTCTGATGGCCCACCAGTCGATCCCGGACGAGGTAGGGGAGGAGGCCGACAGCGAGGTCCAGCAGGGGACACTGCTGTGAGCCGCACCGACGATCTCGTCATCGCCTACCTGGAGATCCTGCACAGGCACCGGGCCATGGTCGCAGCCGCCTATCACCAAGGCTGGGTCGACGCCGGCGCGGAGCCGGCCACGCCGCGCGGTATCCAGGACCTGCGCCGCCATCGCACCCTAGTGCCGCTGACGCAGGATGCCTTCCGGCTCGCCGCGTCGCTGGCCCGGCACCTCGACGAGGTGCTGCAGAAGGAGCAGCTCTTCGCCGCCGTCGGCGGCAACATCGCCGATCTCGCCGCGCGCCTGCCGCTGCTCATCGACGAGGCGGTCAAGGCCCACCTGGAGGGCCGCACCGAGGACCTGGACGGCTACGTGGACGCCTTCAACAACGCCGTCTTCGATCTCGCCGACCACATCGAGCAGGCCCTGCAATATCTACGTATGCTGGCCGACACCCGCTTCGCCAGCGTGCGCACGCTGGCCGAGAAGCAGCGCCAGAACGCTTGGTACGTTACGCGCGCCGAGCGCATCAGCGAGGCGCTGAAGTCGCTGCAAAGCGGCGGTCTGCTGGACCGCATCGAGGACGAGCCCGCCGCCGCGGCGCTGATGCCGGCCTTCCGCGGCCAGCTCTGGGAGCGCCTGGCGCAGTGGCGGCAGTCCCTGCTCGACATCACCGAGATCCTGAAGACCTTCCTCTACCGCCTGCGCCAAGTCGAGCCGGCCGGGCGGCGCCTGCGCGCCTTCAACCTGTTCCTGAAACGCAACCCGGACTACGTGGTGCCGGACATCGAGGAGCTGACCGAGCCAGCGGCCTGGGCGCACCGCGCAGCGCCGCTCGCGATCGTTGCCCATCCGGACCTTGGTGATGCGTTCACCAGCGAAGCCCTGATCGACATCGCCGCCAAGCTGCCGCCGAGCCCGACCGTCATCCAACGTCCGCCGAAGGTCGGCACCCTGAAGGCGGGCGCCGACCAGGAACCGCGCACGCTTGTCATCGAGCGCCGGCCCTATCAGCTCGCACTGCGCCGGCTCATCGACGAGGTCCAATCCGACAGCGAGCCCGTCTCCGCGCTGGACTGGAAGCGTGCCCGGTCCGAATACGCGGATCTGCCGGACCCGATCTGGCTGCACTGCGTTCTCTACGAGGCGACGCTGGCCCGCCGTCGCACCGAACGGGTCCGCTTCGAGCGCGTCGACTTGCCGCCACCGCATGCGCTCTCCGGCAACATCGTCGTCCGCGACGTGCTGGTACGGCGGGTCTGAGCCGACCATGACGGGGTTCTCCAAACAGACGGTGCGCGCCTTGCTTCGCGTCGTGCAGTCGGCCGACGAGCGCTTCAGCGCCAGCAAGGTCCTGGGCGACTTCAGCGCCGCCTACGGCATCGGCCGCCGCAAAGGGGCCGGGCTGCTGTTCGATGTCGACGACAAGGGCCGCATCCGCGAGGTCCTGCGTGCAGAAGGCATCGACCCGAGCACCGACCCGGCCGCCTGGGATCAGCTCAGCCGCGCCCGCGCCCTGGATCTTGGCCCTAACGAGAAGTTCGCCTCGGCGCCCGTGAAACGCCACCGGGTCGCCGTCAAGGCCCTGCCGGGCAGGCCCGTCCGACTGGCCGGAGAGGCCCTGCTGCTGCCGCCCGCCTGCCACCTGGACCTTGATGGCCCTGCGGTCGCCCGCTTGCTGGTCCACGACACCGCCCTGCTGGTCGAGAACTGGGAATGCTTCGACCGCATCCACGCCATCGACCTGGACCTCTCGCCGGCCGGCGCAAACCCCCTCGTCATCTGGCGGGGCGACCGCTCCGACACGCGCGCCGACCAGGCGCTCGCGCTGTTGCGGGCGCTCGACGTGCCGGTCTGGGCCTTCGTTGACTACGATCCGGCGGGGTTGCTGATTGCCGACCGCCTGCCTCGGCTTGCCGGCATCCTCGCTCCTGAGCTAGAGCGGCTGGAGCGGGATCTCGCTCAGGGTTTGCCTGAGCGTTATAGGGAGCAGATTCCCATTGCTGCCGCGGCCCTCGATGCGAGCGCACACGCGGCCGTGCAACGGCTTTGGGGCATCATTCGACGCCATGGGCAGGCGCTTCCGCAGGAGCGCTATGTCGTGGATACCAATGCCTCGGCTGATACCCCGGCCCGAATCCTAGCTGGTCCGACAGCGACCGAGAGGACAAAGTCTCCGTAGCAGGCTTCGGATGGTGGGGCCTCGATACTTCGACACCTGACTGCTTGACACTCGATTGCGATGGCCCGCCTGTTGGTTGAGGTTCCGGAAGGCCTCCTGTACCCGCTGGGACCGTCCCGGCAGGACGCGGCAGCGGCTGAGATTCGCGTGGCCGCGCCTGGGAAGCTCCATGAACTTGGACGCTTACCGTCTGGGGCTGCCTCAGGGCTCGCACGTGTTCTGCGGACCTATGTTTCCCAGCAACCTATCCTCCGCGCCGAGGCGGCGCCGACGCTCACGGGGGTTTTGGCCCAAACCGCCGAAAATATGCAGCAGGCGTCGAGTCGAAATCTACGGGCTTTGCGGGTCCCAGATTCGGCAGCAGCGGTGAAGAATCAGTAGCCTACGAGCGACGGACTGTGGCCGCGCCGCGGTGATCGTAAGCGTCCGGCGAACTACAGGATTGCCCCCTGTGGCCGGATGTCGTCCAATGTCAAATTGTGCGGCAGCAGCGCCGCGATGGCTTCAGGGGAGCTGGCAGTGGGCAGGTGCTCGAAGAGGTAGGTCAGGTAGGCGTGGGGCTCCAGGCCGTTGGCCTTGGCGGTCTCGACCAGGGAGTAGAGCAGCGCACTGGTTTCGGCACCGTCGGGGCTGCCGGCGAACAGCCAGCCCTTGCGTCCTACCACGAACGGGCGAATGGCATTTTCGGTGCGGTTGTTGTCGATCTCGAGATAGCCGTCGTCGAGGAAGGTGATCAGGGTGGGCCACTGGTTGATGGCATAGCCGATTGCCTGGCCGAGGAGGCTCTTGGGGAGCACCCGCGCGGCGGCCTTGTCGAGCCACTGGCGGATGCGCACGAGGATCGGGCCGCTGCGCTCGGCGCGGACCTGCTGGCGCGTCTGCGGGTCCTCGTCGCGGACCTCGCGCTCGACGGCGTAGAGTTCCCCGATGAGCGCGACCAGCTGCTGCGCGGCGGCGGCATGGCGCCCGGCGGCGGCCTCGACGAACTTACGCCGGACATGCGCCCAGCAGCCGGCGTGGTCGATCACCTCCGGGGCCTCGGCCAGGACGTGATAGGCGCTGTAGCCATCGGATTGCAGGTAAAAGACCCTGGGCGGATCGCCCCCTGGCGGGGAGCGGGCCTCGGCGCGAAACAGCACCCGCTGCGGCACCTCCGCACCGCGGCTCGGGGCGTATTCGAACCAGCGCACCGGCGCCTGCGGCGGACCACCGCAGAACACCCACATGAACGACGGCTGGGTATTCGC
>Ga0316577_10000513_pt1 | contig 15502 bp, 10 predicted proteins | sample S5NA_FD_203073 | JGI IMG/M metagenome (GOLD analysis project Ga0316577, IMG submission 203073) | Rhizosphere microbial communities from salt marsh grasses in Alabama, United States - S5-7_050615r2r1 | ecosystem: Host-associated > Plants > Roots > Rhizosphere | place: USA: Alabama | collected... | reverse complement strand
CAACAAATCATCATTGATTGGTCGTATCGCTGATTTGGCACGTGATGGCAAACTGGAAGGTTTGGCTGATCTGCGTGATGAATCGGACCGACACGGTATGCGCATCGTGATTGAATTGGTGAAAACAGCTGATCCAGAGCAGGTGCTGCGAGAATTATATTCACGCACACCCATGCAGAATACCTTCAGCATCATCATGTTGGCTCTTGTGGAGGGTGAACCTCGTATGCTGACGTTGAAACAGGCACTACGGGTTTACCTGGATCACCGCCTGGAAATTGTGAAAAGGCGCAGCGAATATGATCTGGATCGTGCTCGCAATCGGGCGCATATCCTGGAGGGTCTGCTTGTGGCGCTAAAAAACCTGGATGAAGTAATTGCCATCATCCGTCGATCTCATACTGTTGTAACGGCTAGAACAAACCTGCGGAAGCGCTTCAAACTTAGTGTTGTACAAGCTCAGGCGATCCTTGATATGCCTCTCCGCCGCCTGGCTTCCCTGGAGCGCAAGAAAATTGATGAAGAGTATAAACAAACTCGCGCCCAAATCAAGAAACTTGAAGGATTGCTTCGTTCGCCATTGAAAATGCGCCAGACAATTGTAGAAGAACTTGAAGCTGTAAAAACGGAATTTGGCGATCGTCGCCGCACGCAGATCATTCTGCTGACAGGTGGAAAAAAGACGACCCCCGTGCGCATGAGCGACCTGACACCAGATGAAGATGTTTGGTTGATGGTTTCTCAAAGTGGCGAAATTGCCCGTACTTTAGAAGATAAACTGCCTCGACAGAGTGGTAGTGAAGCACCAAGGTGGTTGCTTAAGGTGAATACCAGCGATACAGTTTACTTGGTGGCTACCAATGGTGATGCAGCTGCAATCCCGGCACATTCCATTCCTGAAGCGGAGAAAACCTCCGATGGATTGTCAATTTCCAAGATATCACCACTGACAGAACGTCACACTTTGGCTGCAATTCTGACACTCCCTCCTAAGAATAGATTATCTGAAGGTTGGTTTGTCCTGAGTGCGACCCGTGGGGGAATGATTAAAAAAACAGACGTGACTGAACTGCCTGGTCCAGCCGCAGCTGTCTTTACCATGGTTAAAGTAAATGATGGGGATCAGCTAGGCTGGATCAAGATTTCGGACGGTAAATCGGATGTGCTGCTAGCAACTGCAAAAGGAATGACTATTCGCTTTACTGAAAATGATGTGCGTCCGATGGGACTTGTTGCTGCTGGTGTAATGGGTGTTAAACTTAAGGTTGGCGACGAGGTTGTCGGTATGGACTTGCTTCCCCAAACGGGAGAAATATTCTTGCTTGCTTCGAACGGGCAGGCAAAACGAGTGGCACTGGATGATTTTCCTGTGCAAGGTCGTTATGGTCAGGGTGTTGTTGCCTGGAAATTGCCACAAGCCGTTCGTTTGGTGGGGATAGCAGTTGGTAAAGGCACAGTGCGAGCAACAATCCATTTGGCAAAATATGCAGCAAAGATGACTCGCTTGGATGATGCTCCCCTAAGAAAACGCACCGCTGCACGTGGGGCGAACGTTGTTGAAGTGCGTACGGGTGATGTCATAACGGGTATGAACATACCTTGGATTGCGCCTCGACCACTGGCGGAATCAAAGCCAAGGAAACGCGCTGCCCGAAAAACCAGGAAAAACCCAAAAGCATCAAGCCCTCGCAAGGGGGGCAGCTCTCGTTCTGGGAGGAAGAAAACCTCCCGAGCTAAAAAGTAAGGTGACTTTTCAGCCCAAGAGCGGTGATGGTGTTTCAAAAAATGGTTTCATCATTTTTTTGAAACACCATTTTTCCCTGCATAATGTTTGTTTTTTCTTTATAGATTAGTGCTTCACTGTGAAGAAAGTGTAATGGTAAGTGATTTTTCCTGCAGGTGTTAATCCGAAAGTGTCGTTACCATTCAATACATTTCCCCGTTTTGAATTCGCTGTCCAGGTCAAGTGGCGAGAGCTACCCGTACCAGAATGGCCCGTAAGTGCAAAAGTTGCATTTGGTAAGATCTGATTGATGAATTGGCCATACCAGGCTTTGATCGAAGCAATACCCATCGCTGTACGGGCTGAACTAATATGGACGGATGTATTGCTGTAGAGTGTAATAATTTTGTTGAGATCGTGACTGTTGAGCGCCTGAATATAGGCAACGGCAACATCAGGATTCAGTGTGGAGCCACTTTTCCAATCGTGGTCTCTGATGGTTTCCCACACGTCGATAGGGATCCGTTCTCGAGCAGAGTGCCATTCCCAAAAATTGGTTGCTTCTAAGTTAAGCGCGTGGGTTGTTTCTAGAAATTCCTGGACTTCTGACGCCGTGGCTGTCCATCCGTGCTCAGTAAATGCGGCTCCTGTGGGGATAATGGGGGGATGTGCTTTGAATTTCGGACTGGTAAATTCGCGCACTGTCTTATCGAGCTGCTCCCCTGGATTGTGCGAAAGAATCCAGTATACCTGGGGCATGTTGATGTCACACTCTTGAAGGAATTGGTTCCAGGGAATTTCAGGATGTAGGGATGGGAATCGATAGGAGCTGAGTGCCAATGGGACATGCTTGCCAACACCTTTGCGGAGGTCTTGCATAAACCGCTCTGCAGCTTCATATCTGTGTTTTTCGCGTTTGTAATGGGCTTCAGCATCAATAACATACCCTTTTAATTCAAGCCCTTTGACACGCTCGATGGCAGCGCGTGCTTCTCGAACCGGATCTTCCCCGAACACATAATGCCACCCCCAAGGTTCAATACCATTATCGCGAAGTTCTTCAACAAGGTCTGTGCACCAGTCTTCCTGGTTCTCCCAGTCATAATTGTATTTCCAAATACCATTAGCAACTTTGATGAGAACGTGGCTGAACCCGGCTTGACGAGCTAGTTTGGCGATCTTTTTGACATCCCCACCTTCACAATTTTGAATCTTCCAAATAAAGAAGCCTTTACCACCGATACTCATAAATTGTGTCCTGATAAAAATTACTCTCCATTGAGGGCCTGCCATAAAACAGCTTTAATGGCGTAGAAGTTGGGCAAAAGCACCTGCGCACCACCAGGCGTAGTCCAAGGAGTGACTTGTGCCGGACCGATATAATAACGTTGAATCCTGCTGGTATCGCTTAATTTGGCTGCCATGGGTAGGAGCGGTGTGATATCCTGCCAGGTAAGGTTTGTCGTGACATTTTGCGAATAAATATCATATAGTTCTGGTGCTTTTTCGATTCCATTTAAGCTTAGAATGCGCTCGAAAAGTGCCATGATCACTTCTTGCTGCCGGCGTGTTCGGTCAAAATCACTAGAGGAGTAGCGCGAACGCGAATACCACAGCGCGGTTTCTCCATCGATATGATTTAAGCCTGCTGGTATTGTGTAATAACCGTATTTGTCGCGATGGTCGGAAAGTGGCTGGGCAGCATAGATGTCAATTCCCCCTAAACTATCGATGGTCTGCTGAAAAGCCATGAAATTCACCATCACATAATGGGTAGGTCGAACTCCGAAGTTGTACTCCAATGTAGCAGCCAAAAGCGGAAAACCCCCATAGCCCATCGCGGTGTTGATCCGCTGTTCGGTCCAGCCAGGAATTGTGACATATAGATCACGTGGAAAGGATACCAGACTGGCAGTACCTTCCGAAAGATTAAGGCTTACAAGGATTATTGTGTCTGTTCGGAACCCACCTTCATAAGGTCTTTGGTCTGATCCAAGTAACAGAAAATTGAAGCGGCTTCCGGGGGGAAATGTGGGTGCAGGAGCCGGAATATTTGAAGAATCATCTTCAGTCTGCGTAGGTTTTGCTTTAATTGATTTGACTTCAACATCTGGCAAATATGTTGGTGTAGGCGGCAGCGGCTGGAAAGGCGTTGGAGTCGGGTTGGCCGCGTTCGCAACCTGAATGAAATGGGTAATACCCTGGTTCGGTGTGGTTTTTCCGGTATATGACTTCGCATTGATTAGCCCTGGACTCACAAGAATCAGGGCAATCAGTGAGATGATCATAATGATGATGGACCACTTAATAATGCGCATTGTTTTTATTCTCTTACGTCCGCTAAGCTGACATGACTCGGGTTAGGGGGTTAAGGATTCTCCTGGTGTTATGAATAAGTTGATCACTAAAGAAGTAGTCGTCGTAACCGTATCGGTCGGGGTAATCGTGGTCGGTACAATCGTTGGTGTCAATGTGAATGTCTCGGTCGGCGGGATAACCGTATCCGTTGGTGGAATGATTGTATCCGTCGGTGGAATGACTGTATCCGTTGGTGGAATGACTGTATCCGTCGGTGGGATGGGCGTTTCCGAAGATGTCGGTGTTTCAGTTGGAACACTGACAGTATTTGTTGGAATAGTGGGTGTGTTTGTTGGTGGGATTGGCGTCAGACTCGCTGGAATCAGAGTGGGCGTAGCACTCGGTGGTGCCGGCGTTCGAGTGAGTGTCGGTTTTGGTGAAGGAGAAATATGGATTGTGGGCGTAGCACTCGGTTGGATTGGGGTGACATTCGGAACATACAACTTTTGACCGATGCGTATGGTTGTCGAAGATCTTAAACAATTTGCCCTTTGCAATTGATTTACACTTACGCCATACCAGCGGCCAATGCTGTAAAGCGTATCTCCTGGCTTGACAATGTAATACACCCATCCTGATGGAGGCCCACAAGGGATATCCGTCGGTGGAGGCGCACCTGGTACGTATAAAAATGTACCGGGAATTAGGCTGGTTCCTACCAGGCAATTCGCATTTTTAAGGTTATCAGGCGAAGTATGATAAGTTCGAGCTAGGCTCTCTAAAGTATCACCAGGTTGAAGCAGGACCTCAGACCATCCTGCAGGCGGTAAGCACGTCAGAATAGCAGTTGTAGGTGTCAGGCTGGGAAGGGGGGTTGGCGATGGCGTGTAAGTCGGTTCGCCAGGGCGTTGTGTTACCAGAATAATATGAGTCGGGAAACTAGTCAGCGTTGGCGTAAACATATCATTTTGTGCAGTGGTAGAGCGGCTTTCGGTTGTTGCCACAGCAAAGCTTCCTGCTATGATGATGATTGATGTCAAAGCAGCAAGGGTGCCGGACAGCACTTCTCGCAGGGTGCTCATATATCCGAATCTCCGGAATTGCCATTGAGAAGGGGTATTAACACACTAAATGTAGAGCCTTGACCTGATTCAGTATCTACCCAAATTCTTCCTTGGTGAGCTTCGACCAATGTTTTTGCAATCGATAATCCTACGCCACTATCGCCAACTCCTTCGATTATGGGGTTGTCGGCGCGGTATGAGCGAGAAAATACGCGCGGTAAATTTTCGATAGGAATACCACCACCCTGGTCAGCAATCTGGATAAGCATATATTCCTGATCTTCAGCTTCCTTATATGTGCTGGCACGAAGGAAAATCTCTCCCTCAATTGGTGAAGCGCTACCTGCATTTTTTAAAAGATGGAAGAATATTTGAATCATTGCATCGCGGTCAGCCTGGAATTTGGGTAATTTCTCAGGTAAATCAACCCGCAGGCTAATATTGCGGTCCCTTAATTGCGAACTGGTTGCCATAATTGCTTCATCGATGATATTGCCAAGGTTAATTTTTTCGGGCTTAAGTACCAGTTGATCTCCTTCGATGAAAACAATCTGCATGAGCTCATCTAGCATAATCTGCATTCGTTCAGCCGATGCTTTTACGCGTTCCAGAAACTTTCGCTGTAACTCACCTAAAATCCCAATCGTCTCTCCAAGTAGAAGATCGGTATATCCAACGATTGAAGACATCGGCTGGCGTAAATCTTGGGTAATTGAGGTAAACACTTCAATTTGTTGATCTGATAGTCTTGTTGATGCGGTTGGTACGTTTGTTTCGAAAGGCAAGTTGTGTAATTCTTGGTCAGCAGCTGCAAGTCTGGATTTGAACACATTGATCTCATCAAGAGCTTGATTCAGCTCCTCTTCAAGTTGTCGAATGCTGGGTGATTTGAGTTGTGTCTCGCTTTCTGTTAATAATTTCTGGACTAACGCTTCAAGGCGAAGATTTTCTGCCTCCAAGCGTTTGATCTTCGCGTAGGGTTGTTGGGTAGATTCAAGATTTATGGTGGTCTCCGCTTCATTTTCCTGCAGCGTTTGACGATTTTGTTCGCTCAACGCAGACCGAAGCCCCGCATTTTCATTGCGCAATTCTTTAATCAAGATCTGGAAGGCTTTCAATTCTTCCCGACTTTTCGTTACGTCATTTTGCAATGTTTTCCAATGAATAGTTCGTTGCAGGATTTGAGCCAGACCATCTGTAATATTTGATAGATAGCTTTGATCGTCATTGCTCCAACCCCTGTTTGAGTAAGGAGAGAGTAATATGATACCTAAAAGCGGGGATTGATCCTTGATTTTTACAAAGGAAGCCAAAAGATGTCCGGTACGACCTACATTGAATTTCGATCCCAATGAAGATAGGTCACGTGAAGTACTACTTGCTGGCAAGCGCAAGGGTAAAGTTCTTTCCATCGCTGAATGTATCATCGGAATATCTTGCGCTTCAATCACTGTACTTGCCAGATTTTTCTGGCGGATCAAATCATATCCGCTCTGAATAGAGATTTTCCCATCTTTGTTTGCAGGTAATACTGCCAGGCAAATATCTGCCAACATTGTTTTGCCAATCACCTCTGTTATTGTTTGACAGGTTTCTGTTATCGTGTTTTGAGTCCCAATCGACAAGATCGAATCAAATACTTGCGGGTTTATGCTGTATTGGACTCTTTCTTGAATAATTGGTTCGGGCCTTTTTTGCAAAGGTTCGGTTGTCGTTGGGATCTGAAAGCGGTGAGGAAGTGCCAGCAATAGCGGAAAAGCGACCATTTGAGCCAAGCGTACGCTGCCAGGAACGTTACTGTCCGAAATTGGATAAACCAAATGCGAGAGATATCCAACCATCAGTATTAGGAGCATTGCCAATCCAATACCCCAAGAGTTGGGCTTTCGATATATTAATATAACAATACCGAATAAAATTAGTACGATTGAAAAAATTCCCCACCCCAAATCCAGTTGTGTTTGGTTAAAGTTCAGAGCGCTGCTTGCTTCCCACCAGATTGTGCCGAAAACTGTCGCGATGACTGTAAAGAATGCCAACGATCCTATTGCGATATCGGCAGTTCGGTTTTGTTCAGGGAAAGCCCACAACCATATAATCAAAATCAGGCTTAACGCCATGGAACTGCGTTCCATGACGGGTAACATGCTTTGAGGAGCTGCCAAAGATTTATCAGCTAACCCAATACCGATAAAAAGGATCAGGTGAGTAACCAGGAGTAACCCCAATCCAAAAACCATACGGCGACCTTGTGGAAAACCGTTTTTACGCCATAGGTTAAGCGCAGCTTGGAAAGATCCGGCGATTGAAAACGCCAGGATCAGCAGGTATACCAAATTACCTGGAAAGGTTGATAGGATCGTTATAATTTGTTGTACAAAATCGCCCATCGGTCTTTGATTCCTTAAGCTGGATTATAGCACGGGGATGCGTATATTCAAATTGATTGGAAATCCTTATTGGCAAGAAGTATGGAATCCATCGATGATGAATCCACAGTTGCAATTCTCTTACCAGCGTGTGAAAAAGGTTGCCATTTTAATGCGAATTATAAACGCTAGCACTACGGATTAATGCTGGTTCTTGACGACTCTCCCATATAGATTGCTCTATTTATCAGGAAATTATGCACGTATGTCCATAAAACTCAACCAGAGCATGCAATTCGCATATCAAGGCTGATCATCCAGTGGTTGACAAAACAATGAAACAGTGTAAAATATCGCCTGCATGCCGAAGTGGCGGAATTGGCAGACGCGCTACGTTCAGGGCGTAGTTCTCTTCACGGGAGTGTGGGTTCGACTCCCACCTTCGGCACCAAAATCCCTCAGATCATGCTGAGGGATTTGTTGTTTTTTGAATACCACCCTACAAAGATAATGGAGCTGAACCATTTAACACAAAAAACGGGAGCTGAATCGTGTGCTCCCGCTAGTTGTTTTAACGTTGAGAGAAATTACTGAGCTGATTCGAGAGCAGCCAGTTGTTTCATTAAGCGGCCCTTACGGCGAGAAGCATTATTTTTGTGCAAAACACCTTTTTGAGCAGCTTTATCAAGAGCGCTGGCGGCCTGGATGGTAGCAGCGCGCGCTGCATCTAGATCGCCGCTTTCAATTGCTAAGCGCGCTTTCTTCACAAAAGTGCGGGCGCTGCCTCGATAAACACGATTACGGGCACGTTGTTTCTGGTTCTGTCGATTACGTTTAATTTGTGACTTAATATTAGCCAAGTCAAGCCTCCGAAACTTGGGGATTTTTGAGTGGTTTCACGGCTGGCTATTCTACACGAGAGGTTGACTTTTGTCTAGCCCTTAAGAACGCTTAATGGTAATATCACAATGCCCCAGGTCAGACAGGTGATCGCGATCGATAGGGGATTGTGAATACCGGGGTCGCGATGGTTATTGGCTTGCCAATGCTTTCAAAACTTCGAATTCACAAATCCTTTTTTGGTTGAGGAAAGTCCGCACTCCACAGAGCGCAGTGCCGGATAACGTCCGGAGGGAAGTAATTTCCTGGATCGGGCCGCAGAAATATACCGCGAAGCTCACACAATTTGTGTGGGTCGCAAGGGTGAAATGGTGGTGTAAGAGACCACCGGCGCGCATGGTAACATGCGCGGCCAGGTAACCCCCACTGGGAGCAAGGTCAAGCAGGGACAAGGTGCTGCTCGTGCCTTTTGAGTCCCGGGTAGACTGCATCGAGTTGGGCTGAGAAGTCCATCCCAGATAGATGATCACCAGCGCAAACCTGGTTTGCACTACAGAATGCGGCTTATCGGCTGGCCTGGGGCATACATAAGAATTCGGGTTAATTGTTAACGTGATTCAATGGACGTAATTTTAAAATCTCCAGTGTTGACTGTCTCCGGGAGTTTACCCAGGTTGACCTTAAAAAGGATGAAGGCCGGGAGCATGCCCTTAGTGGATGTGAATTTGCTTTGCATGTGGCTTCACCCTTTCTGACTTATCGTACCTGAAGACGTAGATGATACGATCATTCCTTTCAGGAAAAGTACACTGCGAGTCATAAAAACATCGCAGACAAGTAGCCTGGGATCTTATGTTATTCTGAAGTTGAGGCAGAAACGATCTTGAAATTTGGGGTGGCTGCATCTCGATCTCGTAAGCGCCAGGCGAGCCAAACCAGCCCGCTCCCAATAATGAACAGACAAATATTTAAAACAAACGGTAGCACCCGGTTGATCTCAGAAAGCTGACCTGCGATCCAGCCAAAGGGTGATGTAAGCAAGATCACAACCGCGAACAAAATCGAGTTGATGCGTGCGCGTTCAGCATCATCAATCGAAATAATGGTGAGTGCATCCATCAGGGGGCCAAACATTGCCATGCTTGCTGCTTCAATCAGGACACTGATCAATAGCAGAAAATAATTCCCAGCAGACATCGTCACCAGGATGAGATTGCCAGTTAAGAGACCTGCGAAACCCAAGATCATTGGATTGCGGAATCTGCGTACATTTAGTCGAGGTACCAGCAGAAAGTATAAAATTAACATTAAACCTGATTTTGCGAAGGGGAAGATTGCCAGGTGTTCTGCAAGGATGCCTAATTTTTCTGTTGCCAAGATTGACCAGAAGGTGCCGTTGATCATCATCACGACACCCATAACAACCATAATACCTAAGACAACCAATGTGCGTGGAGTTCTTAATATCTGCACAAGCACTTCTTTCAGACCTCCCATGAGCGAAAGGAGCGGCTTGTCCTGGGTTTCTTCCATGCGGATATAACCTTGTTTGGTTTCAGTTGAATATCGATACAAAATCCATGCTTTGGCTGTCATCATGATGAATGCAAAGAGATACAGAATCCGAACCGCAGGAACCAGATCAATGGAGCCAATCAGCAAGCCCGCAAGGGGGGTAAAAAATGCGGCCATCAAACCGGCAATATGAATCCAGGTCCAGATATGGACTAATTGATCTGAATCAGCGTCTTCTACCAGCAAGCAGGTCCATGAGTTCATCGAAATTCGCCACATGGCGTTGAAAACAGCTGCTAACACAAAATAACGAATATCCTGTGCAACAGCCCAGATCAGGCAAGGGATGCTCCAGGAGAGTATATCTGAAACCAGGGTTATCAGGCGACGGCCATATTTATCGGTTAATGCACCGCTCAGCAAAGCGAAGACCGGCTGGATGAGCAATCCCAAACTGGCGATCATGCCAATCTGCACATCACTAACTCCCAGTGCTAACATATAAATTGACGCGTAAGGGATGAACAGGTTATAAGGAATTCCCCACATCGGTTCCGTGAGGACGCTGGCGCGCGGATTTCCTTCCAAGTTGAAAAGGGTATTCACCAGGGGGTGCAGACGGATTCTGTACATGGCTGTCCAATCAAAAATCAAGGTTGCAAACCACCGCATTCTATCACAGGGAATGCCATCCGAACCGCACAATTTCGTACCAATATTTTAACAGTTATTGCTTCTGAAACTATGTTATAATAACGAACGTTCGTTCGTTTATAGTGAGGAGTGATCATGTCAGCAGCTACAACTACGAAAGGCGAACTCACTCGGGCGGCCATTGTTTCTGCTGCCCATGATCTTTTCATCACGCGTGGATATAATGCTACATCTATGCGGATTATCGCTCAAAAAGCGAACATTGCTCTTGGGGGTATTTACAATCATTTTGCGAGTAAAGAAGAGATCTTTAAGGCAGTTTTCATTGAAAATCACCCTTACCTGGAGATGATTCCCGCCATTGAATCTGCTCAGGGAGATACCATCGAAGCGTTTGTGCGCAACGCAGCCCAACAAATGATGGTGGCAATCGGACGGAGGCCTGATTTCCTCAACTTGATGTTTATTGAAATCGTGGAATTCAAGAGTATTCATATGCATGAGATTATTTCGGAGACGCTGCCACGCGGTATCAGTATCATAGAGAAAATTGCATCGAAGCAAGGGAACTTACGGCCTATACCTGCACCTATGTTGATTCGTACTTTCATTGGCTTGTTCTTTTCTTATTACCTTGCCGAATCGATTTTTGGTAATTTTACTCCACTGGAGTTTAAGAAAAATGCGATTGATTACTATGTTGAAATATACCTCCATGGAATAATAAAAAACTGAATTGTCAAGCATGTTCCATGATGCATCTATCATCTCCTCCTTATCAAAATAGTTTAAAGTTGTGGAGAAAAGTGTGGTTAATAAATTCTTGAAGATCGTTTTTGCAATACCCCTTACACTGCTTACCCTTCATACAGCGATTCGAATCGTTCGCTATTTCCACAAATTTCCAATACCGCAATGGATGGCAAACGTGATTGACAATCCCTTCCGTCGAAAAATCCAACCACCGGATGTGACTGCAATCCGTCATGATATCGAGCCAGGCATGCAGGTGCTGGAAGTTGGTCCTGGGAATGGTACTTATACATTGGCTGCGGCACGCCGGATTGGAGCACAAGGGAAGTTGGTGACCATAGACATCGAACCGAAGATGATTGATCGGGTAAATCGGAAGATTGCGGCAGAAAATGCCACAAATATTGAAGCTCGCGTCGCAAATGTATATAAACTCCCTTTTGACGATCATTCATTTGACCTGATCTATATGATCACAGTGATCAATGAAATCCCCGATATCCCAAAAGCACTTTCCGAATTCCATCGGGTGTTGAAGCCTTCCGGAAAACTGGTTTTTAGTGAGTTGTTTTTAGACCCGGATTACCCGTTGGCAAGCACACTCGCGAAAAAAGTCCAGGCAGCCCAATTTCATTTAAAAGAGAAAATCGGAAATTTTTTCTATTACACATTGATATTTGAAAAGAAGGTTAGAGGTGAGTGAACACCTATTGTCTAAAGGGTGTTAATAAATGCTGAATCAATAAACTCAAATTGTTATTCAATCAATTTTTCAACACGCAATAAGTGCAAATGAAAGTAGCGTAAAGATGAACATTCGTCTGACTTCCATCATTCGTAAAGAATTTATCCAGATCATTCGGGATCCTCGAACGCTGGTGATCGCCATCATGATCCCAGTCATGCAGCTCTTTTTGCTGGGTTATGCTGCTACCAACGATGTGCGCAATATCCCCCTGGTCGTTTTCGATCAAGACCGCGGCCAGGCAGCACGCGCTTTACTGGATGCTTACCGCTCTTCGGATTACTTTCTGCTTGCATTTGATGTAAATTCAGAAGCGGAAATACACAGCTTGATTGACTCTGGGGATGCTGGCGCGGGACTCATCATCCCGCCGAATTATTCAACAGAAATCCGTTCTGGAGGGCAGTCGGAGGTGATGTTTGTTTTTGATGGCTCCGATGCAACGGCAACAAAGACAGCCCTGGCTGCCGCACAGCAGATTGGCAATGCCCACGCAACAAAAATCCAAAGCGAGCGAATCGAACGCAGCGGGGTGACCACATCTGATCGGCTTCCTTTGGAGATTCGGACGCAGGTTTGGTACAACCCCGACCTCGAAGATGCTTATTTCATGGTTCCAGGTTTGATTGGGACGATTCTCTACATGGTCACAGCTATCCTGACTGCTTCCGCAATTGTGCGTGAGCGAGAACGCGGCACGATTGAGCAATTGATCGTCACCCCGATCCGATCCTGGGAATTGGTAGTTGGTAAAATCACGCCTTATGTTTTGATTGCACTTTTTAATACATTAGAGACGATTTTTGTTGGCTCATGGTGGTTTGGTGTTCCTATCCGCAGTAATATGGGTACGATTCTAGCTCTTTCGAGTCTGTTCCTGCTTTCAAGTTTGGGTATTGGCTTACTGGCGTCCACAATTGCAAAGACCCAACAAGAAGCCATGATCACCGTCTTTGCAACCATGCTCCCGGCAATGATGCTTTCAGGTTATCTCTTTCCCATCGAAGCTATGCCTAAGTGGTTGCAGGTAATCTCCTATTTTATCCCCCTAAGGTATTACTTGACCATTATCCGCTCGCTGTTGTTGAAAGGGGTCGGTATTGAATCGCTACGGTTTGAGATATTAGCACTGGTTGTATTTGGAGTCGGGTTGATGACACTGGCTTCTCTACGCTTTCGTAAGCGTTTAGATTGATGTTTGCGGAATGGCAAAATCGACAATTACCACGATTCGGTGTTGTATTTCTGTGATTAGGAGCTACCCATGCAAAAAAAATATAAACGCTTTATCCCGATCGCGATTATTTTATTGATTATAAGTGTGGCTGCATATTATTACTTCAATTCTTCATCCAATTCAGATGAAGAGGCTCTAACTGCTTCTGGAACAGTCGAGGCAGTTGAAGTGGTTGTGGCTGTAGAAGTAGGCGGGCAGATCGCCGAGGTCATGGTAGAAGAGGGTGACTCCGTTCAGACTGGGGATGTACTCGTCAGGTTCAAAGATGAAATACTGCAAGCGCAGTATGAACAAGCCCAAGTAGCCTTGTCTCAGGCACAGGCAAATTATGATTTGATTGCAGCCCAACCTTTGAGCGAACAACGTCAAGTCGCGATTGCTGCCGCGCAGCTTGAACTTCTCAGTGCACAGCAAGCACTTCAAGCTTTATTCGATAATGCTGATCTGGCAGGTGCGCACGCCCAACAGGCAGTGGAAGACGCCGAACAGGCCCTGGAAGATTTGCTTGACCCCGAACTTCAACAAGCTCTCGCACTCGAAGCGATTGCCAATGCCCAAAAAATGATCGATCAAGCTGAAAAAAGAGTGCGTAATCTGAAATCTAGCGCAAGTCAGGCGGATATTGATGCCGCTGAAGCCGATGTTGTCTTGGCTAGGGATGCGCTCGATAAAGCCCAGGATGATTTCGAACCTTACGCAGGGAAACCTGAGGATAATCTCACGCGCGCCCAATACCAGTCTCGTCTTGCCGCTGCACAGCAGGTTTATGACGCTGCGGTACGGCGGTTGAACGCGCTCTCAGGGACGGGAGCGGATGTGGATATTGCTGTGGCAGAGGCTGATCTTGCCACAGCCCAAGCACAGTTAGAACAGGCGCAACGTGATTACGAACGCGTCAAGGATGGCCCTAGCGAAGCGGATATTGCCGTATTAGAGGCCCAAATCGATATTGCCCAGCAAGAATATGAAGCGCGAAAGAACGGTCCAGATCCCGATGATCTGAATCTGGCACAAGCCCGGGTCGAAAGCGCCCAGGCTGCCCTGGCCTTAGCTCAAGCTGATACCATCCAGGAACAACTAGATGTTGCCCTTGCTCAGGTAGATGCTGCACAGGCAGCGCTGAGCGTAATCCAAATCCAACTTGATAAATTGTTGTTAACCGCACCGGTCGATGGGATTGTACTGTATCGCTCGGTTGAAGCAGGTGAAGTCGTTTTGCCTGGCAGGTCAGCGATCACAATTGGGAACCTGGATGATCTTACTATCACGGTTTATGTCCCTGAAGACCGATATGGGCAGATACGCCTGGGAGATCAAGCTAGTGTTGCGATAGATTCGTTTCCTGGAGATACTTTCACGGGAACCGTTATTCGCATCGCTGACCAGGCAGAGTATACCCCACGCAATGTGCAAACTGCTGAAGGACGCAGTACCACTGTGTTTGCTGTAGATCTTTCGGTCGATGATCCGAGTGGAAAACTCAAGCCTGGAATGCCAGCCGATGTAGACTTTGGTGAATAGCAAATCTGTTATTGAAGCAATGAAATTAAGATATCAGAATTGAAAACTGTCTAGGTGATGATTCAGCAAATGACCAACATCACGCTCAAACGTTTTTGGCCAATTTCTTTTGGCTTGATGGTTGTCTTGGCCTCTTTCTACTTTCTCCTTTTGGGGATTGGGGATGAAGGAGGTACTTTGACGGTTTCAGGAACTATTGAGGCGGTTGAAATGGTTGTTGGCATTGATGAGTTTGGCCAAGTTGCGGAGATCATGGTCTCTGATGGGGACCCCGTGAATACGGGTGATGCATTGGTCAGGTTTGAAGATGAAGTGCTGCAAGCTCAATACGAACAGGCCGAAGCAGGCTTAACCGAGGCGCGATTTAATTACGAATTGATTGCTTCCCAGCCACTGAAAGAATCCCGTTTGGTTGGTTTGGCAGACGCGCAGCTTGAATTGCTCAAAGCTGAGCATGCACTACAAGATTTGATGGATCATGCCAAACTGGTCAGAGCGCATGCGCTGCAAGCCGTGGATGAATCCGAACAGGCGCTGGAAGATCTGCTTGTTTCTGATGTTGAGAGAACTGCGGCATTGGAAAAGATTGCCACTGCTGAAAGATCTGTTGACCAAGCTGAAAAATATCTGAAGATCGTCAATTCTTCGCCATCCGAGTCGGCCATCAGTCAGGCCTATGACAATATGCTGATGGCAGAAAAGAAATTGAACAATACACTCGAGGCAATTGAGGATATTGAATGGCAGATAACGAAAGCTTCCGCAATTCGCGTGCCGAAAGAA
>Ga0316577_10000512_pt1 | contig 15507 bp, 14 predicted proteins | sample S5NA_FD_203073 | JGI IMG/M metagenome (GOLD analysis project Ga0316577, IMG submission 203073) | Rhizosphere microbial communities from salt marsh grasses in Alabama, United States - S5-7_050615r2r1 | ecosystem: Host-associated > Plants > Roots > Rhizosphere | place: USA: Alabama | collected... | reverse complement strand
AGCTTGTCGTCATGCAGCGACTTGCCGGCGTCTTCCTCCAGGTGGGCGCGCGTGACGCCGACCGACTTGACGGTCGCGTCGTCGAGTACGATCTCCACCCGGCCCTCGCCGACGATGGGAAGCTCGTACTGGCTGATCTGGTAGCCCTTCGGCAGATCCGGGTAGAAATAGTTCTTGCGGGCGAAGATCGAGCGGCGCGCGATCTCGGCGCCGATCGCCTTGCCGAAGCGCACCGCCAGGCGCACCGCCTCCGCGTTGAGCACCGGCAGCACGCCCGGCAGGCCGAGGTCGATGGCGCAGGCCTGCGTATTGGGCTCGGCGCCAAACGCGGTCGGGGCACCGGAGAAGATCTTGGATCGGGTCGCGAGCTGGGTATGGATCTCGAGACCGATGACGGTTTCCCACTGCATCATTGGAACCCTTCGGGTGCGGCCAGATGCCAGTGGGTCGCGCGTTGGAAGCGATGGGCGACGCTGAGCAGCCGGGCCTCCTGAAAATAGTTGCCGATGAGCTGCAGGCCCACCGGCAGGCCGTCGACCGGCGCCACCGGGATCGACATCCCGGGCAGCCCGGCGAGGTTGGTCGCGATGGTATAGATGTCGTTGAGATACATCGCCACCGGGTCGTCCATCTTGGCTCCGAGCGGAAAGGCGGTGGTCGGGGCGGTTGGTCCCATGATGACGTCGACCTCCTCGAAGGCGCGCTGGAAGTCGTCGGCGATCAGGTGGCGGATCTTCTGCGCCTTCAGGTAATAGGCGTCGTAATAGCCCGCAGAGAGGACATAGGTGCCGATCATGATGCGCCGCTGCACCTCGGCCCCGAACCCCTCGGCGCGGCTTCGCTTGTACAGGTCTTCCAGGTCCCTGGGGTCCTCGCAGCGGTGGCCGTAGCGCACGCCGTCGAAGCGCGCCAGGTTGGACGAGCATTCCGCCGGGGCGACCACGTAGTACACAGGCACCGACAGCGGACTGTTCGGCAGGCTGATGTCGCGCACGTCGGCGCCGAGGCGCTCGAGCTCTTTGGTCGCCTCATGGACCGAAGCGGCCACCCGCCCGTCGAGACCGGCACCGAAGTACTCCTTCGGCAGTCCGATCCGCAGTCCGGCGATCTCCTCGTCCAAGCTGTCCACATAGTCCGGCACCGCGACGTCCGCGCTGGTGGAGTCGCGCGGATCGAAGCCCGCCATCTCGTCGAGCACACAGGCGGCATCGGCGGCCGAGCGGGCCAGCACGCCGGCCTGGTCGAGCGACGAGGCGAAGGCGATCATCCCCCAGCGCGAGCAGCGCCCATAGGTGGGTTTGATGCCGGTCACGCCGCAGAGCGCCGCCGGCTGGCGGATCGAGCCGCCGGTATCGGTCCCGGTGGCCGCGGCGCAGAGACGGGCGGCGACCGCGGCGGCGGACCCGCCGGAGGAGCCACCGGGTACGCGGGTCGGATCCCAGGGATTCCTGACCGGCCCGTAATAGCTCGTCTCGTTGGAGGACCCCATGGCGAACTCGTCCATGTTGGTCTTGCCCAGGACCACGGCGCCCGCCGCGGCGAGCCGCTCCACGACGGTCGCGTCATAGGGGGCGATGAAGCGGTCGAGCATCCGCGAGCCGCAGCTGGTCTTGAGGCCTGAGGTGCAGAAGATGTCCTTATGGGCGATCGGGATGCCGGCGAGCGGACCGGCGGTTCCGGCGGCGATGGCGCGGTCGGCGTGCTCGGCCGCGGCGAGGGCCGGTTCGGCCGCGACACTGATGAAGCTGTTGAGGCCCGGATCCAGGCGTGCGATGCGCTCGAGATAGTGACGCGTGAGCTCGACGCTCGAGTAGCTGCGCAGCCTCAGGTCCGCGGCCATTTCGGCGATCGATTTGTTCTGCATCAGTCGATGACCTTGGGAACCAGGTAGAGTCCGCGCTCGGTGAGCGGCGCATTGGCCTGGAGCAGCGTGCGCCGGTCGGGCTCGGTCACCCGATCCGGGCGCAGGCGTTGGCTCATGTGCAGCGGATGGGCCATGGGCTCCACGGCGTGGGTGTCGACGGCATCCATCCGGGTGACCAGCTCGAGGATGTTGGAGAGGTCCGCGGCATAGCGCTCGATCGACTCGGGTGCGACCGCAAGCCGCGCCAGGTGGGCGATCTTCTCGATGTCCGAAGCGTCCAATGACATCACCGGTCCGGGGTGTGTTGACAAGCCGCGCAACATAGCACAGCCGTGGGGCCCCGCGGAACTTTCCGGGGCCCATGAGACCGCGATCGGGAATCCGTGCGGGCCGATCGAACCGCCTTGCCGATCTGTCACTCCGTTGTTAGATTAGCTCGCCGCTTTGTCATGGATTCCCCAACGGACCTCTGTATCAGGACGCCTGCGGGAGCCCCGGTGACCTTACTCTATCTCCTGCTAAGGTAAGCGCCTGATGTTCTTGCGAAGTTTTCGTGGAATCTTTTCGAACGATCTGTCGATCGACCTCGGTACGGCCAATACCCTCATCTATGCCCGGGACCAGGGGATCGTCCTCAACGAGCCGTCGGTGGTCGCCATTCGTCACGAGCGCAAGGGCGGCGGCAAGTCGGTTGTCGCGGTGGGCGAAGAGGCCAAGATGATGCTCGGGCGGACCCCCCAGAGCATCACGGCGATCCGGCCGCTCAAGGACGGTGTCATCGCCGATTTCACCATCACCGAAAAGATGCTGCAGTATTTCATCCATAAGGTGCACGAGTCGCGCTTGATCCGGCCGAGCCCGCGCGTTCTGATCTGCGTCCCCTGCGGCTCGACCCAGGTGGAGCGGCGTGCCATCAAGGAGTCTGCAGCCGGCGCGGGTGCCCGTGAGGTCTTCCTGATCGAGGAGCCCATGTCGGCCGCGATCGGCGCCGGACTCGCCGTGCACGAGCCGCGCGGCTCCATGGTGATCGACGTCGGCGGCGGCACCTCCGAGGTGGCTATCATCTCGCTGAACGGCATCGTCTACTCGGCATCGATCCGGGTCGGGGGCGACACCTTCGACGACGCCATCATCAACTATGTCCGGCGCAATTACGGGACCTTGATCGGCGAGGCGACGGCCGAGCGCATCAAGCACTCGATCGGCTCCGCCTTTCCCGGCAACGAGGTCCTGGAGATGGAGGTGCGGGGCCGCAACCTCGCAGAGGGGGTCCCGCGCAGCTTCACGCTCAACAGCAACGAGATCCTGGAGGCACTCCAGGAGCCCTTGGCGGCGATCGTCGGCTCGGTCAAGATGGCACTCGAGCAGACCCCGCCGGAGCTGGGCGCGGACGTCGCCGAGCGCGGGATCGTGCTGACCGGCGGCGGGTCGCTGCTGCGCGATTTCGACCGGCTGATGGAGGAGGAGACCGGCCTGCCGGTGGTCCTGGCGGAGGACCCCTTGACCTGCGTGGCGCGCGGCGGCGGCAAAGCGCTGGAGATGATCAGCTCGGGGGGGCTGGACCTCTTTACGACCGAGTGATGAGAACGGCCGGGGCTAGGGAAGGCACAATCAGGCGAGGATTCCATCCATCAAACCCCTGTTCCTGCGCGGTCCATCTCCGACCCTTCAGGTGATCCTCGCGGTTGCCTGCGCCGTCGGGCTGCTCGTTGCCGACCATCGTTCCGACCACCTCGACACGGTGCGCTCGATGCTGTCCGTCGTCGTCTACCCCTTGCACCTGGCCGTCAATGCGCCGGCCGCTTACGTGCGCACCGCCCGGGAGCGGATGACCGACGAGGCGCAATTGCGCGCGGCGAACGCAGCGCTCGGGCGGGAGAACCTGCTCCTGAAGGCGAGGCTGCAGCAGTTCGAGTCATTAGAGGCCGAGAACATGCGCCTGCGGGACCTGCTGGGCTCTTCCTTCAGCGTCGGCGAGCGGGTCCTGATCGCGGAGATCCTGTCGGTCGACCTGACCCCGTCGCGCCAGCAGGTGATGGTGAACAAGGGGACGAGCTCCGGGGTCTTCGTGGGGCAGCCTGTCCTGGACGCCAACGCCGTGATGGGTCAGGTGATCCGCACCAACCCCTTCTCGTCCGTCGTGCTCCTGATCACCGACGCCGACCACGCGCTGCCGGTGGAGGTCAATCGAAACGGCGTGCGCAGCATCGCCGCGGGCACCGGTCTCGGACAGGGGCTCGAGCTGCTCTTCATCCCGAAGAACGCGGACATCCGCGAGGGCGACCTCTTGGTCACCTCGGGCATGGGCGAGCGGTTTCCTCCGGGTTATCCGGTGGCTCGGGTGACCACGGTGCGACAAGACCCCGATAACCCCTTCATGACCGTCGTGGCGGAGCCGAACGCCCGACTGGACCGCAGCCGGGAGGTCCTGCTGGTCTGGACCCTGAACCCGCAGATGCAGCAACAGGCGTTGACGGGGGGGGGAACGGCTCGGGGCGCCCTGCCATGAGCGATGCCCGGGCGCGCGGGGGCTGGCTGATCCCATGCAGCCTGCTGCTCGCCATGCTGCTCATGATCTTGCCCATGCCCGCCGGTGCCGATGCCCTGCGGCCGCAATGGGTGGCCCTCATGACGCTCTACTGGTGCCTGACGGTGCCGGAGCGCTACGGGGTCTTTTCGGCCTTCGCCGCTGGGCTGGCCCTCGATGTGATCTCCGGTTCCTTGTTCGGTCAGCATGCCCTGGGGCTCTCCGTGATCGCCTATGCGGCCGTCGAGCTCCACCAGCGGGTGCGCATCTTTCCGCTCTGGCAGCAGGCTCTGTTCGCCGTGATGCTCCTGCTCGTCGAGCGCCTGATCAACCTATGGGTCCTCGGGGCGACCGGCCAGCCGATGCCATCTCTGGTCTACTGGGCGCCGACCTGTCTCAGCCTCCTCCTCTGGCCCTGGCTGTCGGTGATCATGAATGACATCGGGCGCCGCGTCGGACTGATCTGAGGCATGCTCGAGCCGAACCTGCAGGATGGCAAGCGCGAGGCGCGCCTGGTGGCGGTCCGGGCAACGATCGCCGCGGGGCTGGTGATCCTCGCGCTCTCCCTCGTCGCCGTCCGGTTGGTACACCTCCAGGTCGACCAGCACAACCATTTCTCGGTGCTGTCGACCGACAATCGGGTCAAATTGCAGCCGCTGCCGCCGTCGCGGGGGCTGATCTACGACGCCAGGGGCGTCCTGCTCGCCGACAATCATCCCTCCTTCTCCCTGGAGATCACGATCGAGAAGGTGGGCGATCCGCACGCCACGATCGACGCGCTGGCCCGGTTGATCACGATCGAGGGCGAGGACCGGGAGCGCTTCGAACGCCAGATGCGACGGCGAGCGCGCTTCCAAGGGGTGCCGATCCGGCTCAATCTGACGCCCGCCGAGGTCGCGCGCTTCGCCGTTGACGCCCACCGCTTTCCGGGTGTCGACATCCGTGCGGAGCTGGTTCGGACCTATCCGCTCGGCGCGGACACGGCGCATGTCCTGGGCTACGTGGGGCGGATCAACGAGCAGGAGCTGACCCGAATCGACGGCAGCAGCTACGCGGGGAGCCAGTTCATCGGGAAAGGCGGGGTCGAGAAGGCGCACGAGGCGTTGCTGCACGGCCAGGTCGGCTATCAACAGGTCGAGGTCAACGCCCGCGGGCGGGTGATCCGCACCCTGGAGAGCCGCCCGCCGATCTCGGGCGAGGATCTGCACCTCTACCTGGATGTCGCCTTGCAGCATGCGGCCCGGGATGCGCTGGGTCAGGAGCGCGGGGCCGTGGTCGCCATCGACCCTCGCAACGGCGGCGTGCTGGCCCTGGTCAGCACACCGACCTTCGACCCCAATCTGTTCGTGGAGGGGATCGGACAGGACGACTATCAGGCCCTGCTCAACTCGCCGGACAAGCCGCTGTTCAACCGCGCGGTGCGCGGGCAGTACCCCCCGGGGTCGACGATCAAGCCGTTCGTGGCTCTGGCCGGGCTCGCCGCGGGGGTCACGACCCCGGAGCGCCCCACCTATTGCCCCGGCTATTTCAGCCTGCCCGGACACTCGCATCGATTTCGCTGCTGGCGGCGTGGCGGGCACGGTGCCCAGAACCTGGAGCAGGCGGTCGTGCAGTCCTGCGACGTGTATTTCTACGACCTCGCCAACCGAATGGGGATCGAGCGTCTCTCGGGTTTCCTGTCCCAGTTCGGCTTCGGGGCACTGACCGGAATCGATGTCGCCGGTGAGCTGAGCGGGCTGATGCCGTCGCCCGAATGGAAGCAGCGGGTCCGCCAGGAGCTCTGGTACCCGGGCGAGACCCTCATCGTGGGCATCGGGCAGGGCTCCTTCCTGGCCACCCCGCTTCAGCTGGCGACGGCGACGGCGGCGGTGGCCAATCACGGCCACTTCATCCAGCCCCGGGTGGCGCGGGCGGCGCAGGCGCCCGGCCAGCCCCTCGCCCAGTCGCTGCCGCTTGTCTCGCGCCCCATCGAGGTGGGAAACGCGCATCATTGGGATCGGCTCATCGATGCCATGGCGGGGGTCGTGGAGGGCGAGCGCGGCACTGCGAGGCGCATACGCAGCCCGGATTACCGGATCGCCGGCAAAACCGGGACCTCACAGGTGTTCAGCCTCGGCCAGGGCCAGACATACAATGCCAAGACGATCCCCAAGGACCTGCAGGATCATGCCCTGTTCGTGGCCTTCGCGCCGGTCGAGGACCCGCGGATCGCGCTGGCGGTCATCGTCGAGCATGGCGGCTCCGGGGGCGCGACGGCCGCCCCCGTCGCCCGCCGCATCTTGGATGCCTACCTGGGCGGTTCCACCGTGCTGAGCGAGGCCGGGGGCGAGCATGCGGACTAGGGTTCGGGGGGCTCCGAGCATGCAAGATGAGATGAAACGGGGTCTCGGGTGGAGCGGCTCCCTCGTCGGCGAGGCGCTGGGACGGGAGCAGCCCGGACTGTGGCAGCGCATCCATCTGGACGCCCCGCTCCTGGTGGCCCTGCTCGCGCTCTGCGGTTTCGGGCTGATGGTCCTCTTCAGCGCAAGCGATCAGGATCTCGCCGCAGTGCAGCGCCAGCTGGCCCGGCTCGCGGTCGCCTTCGTCCTCATGATCGGGGTCGCCCAGGTCCCGCCGGCACGACTGCGCAGCTGGTCGCCGTCGCTCTATGGGGTCGGGGTGATTGTTCTGATCGCCGTCCTCGTCGTCGGCGATGTCGGCAAAGGGGCCCAACGTTGGCTCGATCTCGGGGTGGTCCGATTTCAGCCCTCGGAGCTTCTGAAGCTGGCGGTGCCGATGATGCTGTCCTGGTTGCTCAGCGCCCGGGCTCTGCCACCGAAGCTGGCGTGGGTGGGGTTGTCCGCCCTGCTGACGCTGATCCCCGTGGTCCTCATCGCCAGGCAACCCGACCTGGGGACCGCCCTGCTGGTGGCCAGTGCGGGCATGATGGTGCTCTTCATCGCCGGTGTCGGTTGGCGGGTCATCGGCGCCCTCGCGGTTGCGGTGGCATCCTTGACGCCCCTGGTCTGGCTCGGCATGCACGACTATCAGCGCGCGCGCGTCCTGACCTTTCTGAATCCGGAGTCCGATCCCCTGGGGGCGGGCTACCATATCATCCAGTCCAAGATCGCCATCGGCTCGGGTGGACTCGACGGCAAGGGCTGGTTGAATGGCACCCAGTCTCACCTGGAGTTTCTTCCGGAACGCAATACCGACTTCATCTTCGCCGTCATCGGCGAGGAGCTCGGCTTCACCGGGATCCTCGTCCTGCTGGCGATCTATCTCTTCATCATCCTGCGCGGCCTGGTCATCGCCGCGGAGTCGCGGGATCGCTACGGGCGGCTCCTGGCGGGCGGTTTGACGCTGGTCTTCTTCGTCTATGTCTTCGTGAACACAGGCATGGTGATCGGTCTGCTCCCCGTGGTCGGGGTCCCCCTGCCGCTGATCAGCTACGGTGGCACCTCGATGGTGACGCTGATGGTCGGATTTGGCATGATCATGGGCGTTCACACGCACGGAAGGCGCGGGCGAGCCTGATGGCGATGCCATCGGGCGGTTGGAGGGTGCGACCTCGGACCGAGCCCGACCCGACTCAACGAGGAGCCATCATGTCCCCCACCCCGCGTCTCATGCTCGCCGGAATGCTCGCATTCGCCGCTCTGGATTTGAGCGCCGAGCCGGCCAGCTACCGCTCCGAGGCCGAGACCTTTGTGCGCGACATGGTGGATCGGCACGCTTTCGACCCGGCCCGATTGCGGGATGTGCTGGGACGCGCCCGCTACCGGCCGAGCATCGTCGATGCAATGGACCGCCCCTATGAAGGCCGACCCTGGCACAGCTATCGCGGTCTGTTCGTCACGCCCGAGCGGATCAAGGGGGGCGTTGCGTTCTGGCGCGACAACGCGGAGCTGCTGGCACGCGCCGAAGCGGACTATGGCGTCAGCCCCCAGATCATCGTCGCGATCATCGGGGTCGAGACGCGCTACGGGGGCAACGTGGGCGCGCACCGGGTCATCGATGCCCTCACCACGCTCGGATTCGCCTATCCCAGGCGCGCCGAGTTCTTCCGTGGGGAGCTCGAGGCGTTTCTGTTGTTGAGCCGCGAGGAGCAGATGGATCCGCTCGAGGTCGTCGGGTCCTACGCGGGCGCCATGGGCAAGCCCCAGTTCATCTCGTCGAGCTATCGGGCCTATGCGGTCGACTTCGACGGCGACGGCCGGCGCAATCTCTGGGGGAGCAACGCCGACGTGATCGGCAGTGTCGCGAACTATTTCAACCGCCACGGCTGGCGTCCCGGCGAGTCCGTGGCCTTCCCCGCAGAGCTGCGCGCAGGCATTCCAACGGGACTGGAGATTGCCGAGAAGACACCCGTCGAACCCAAATCGACCGCCGGTGAGCTGCGCAGTGCCGGCGTCGATTGGCGCGAGCCCCTTCCACCCTCGGCCGCAGCGACCTTGATTCGGCTCGGCGGGGCGGAGGACGAGTATTGGGTCGGGCTGGTGAATTTTTACGTCATCACCCGTTACAACCACAGTAACCTCTATGCCATGGCTGTTCATCAGCTGAGCGAAGAGATCCGCTCGCGCTATGACGAGGGGCTCCGGCGACCTGTCGCGCGGAGCCGCAGTCCACGCCTCGCGGATGCCAAATCCGGAGGGGGCGGTTAGAATGCGCTCAGGTCAACCGCCTGCCATCCCGGCTCTCGGATATCCCATATGAAGTCTGTCGCCAAGCTCGTTTTGCTGATCTGTGTCTGCGTGCTCACGGCCGCGGTTGCGCAAGCGCAGCAGCCGATCCCCGATCCCCCGCAGGTCCCGGCCAAGGGCTACATCCTGATCGATTTCAACAGTGGGAAGATCCTGGCCGAGCTCAATGCGGACGAGCGTCTCGAGCCCGCGAGCCTCACCAAGATCATGACCGGCTATGTCGTGTTCCGCGAGATCGCCGAGGGCAAGGTGAACCTGACCGACCAGGTGCTGGTCAGCGAGCGGGCGTGGCGTACCGGCGGCTCCAAGACCTTCATCGAGGTCGGTAAGCAGGTCAGCCTCCAGGACCTGCTGATGGGGATGATCGTGCAATCCGGCAACGACGCCAGCGTGGCCCTGGCGGAGCATGTCTCGGGGAGTGTCGAGGCCTTTGCCGGGCTCATGAACGAGTATGCTCAGCGGCTCGGGATGACCGGAAGTCATTTCACCAACCCGCACGGACTGCCCGACCCGGAACTCTACATCACCGCGCGCGACATCGCGAAGGTGGCGCTCGCGATCATCCGGGAGTTTCCCCAGTTCTACACCTGGTACAGCACGCGCGAGTTCACCTACAACGACATCACCCAGCAAAACCGCAATCCGTTGTTGCGTCGTGATGAAACCGCGGATGGCGTCAAGACCGGCCACACGCAGGCCGCCGGGTACTGCCTGGTCGGCTCGGCCAAACGGGACGATATGCGGTTGGTGTCCGTGGTCATGGGGTCCCCCAGCCCGAATGCGCGGGCGGAGGCGAGTCTCGCCCTCCTCAATTACGGCTTTCGCTATTACGACAGTCGGCGCTTGTATCCTGCCGAGCAGCCGGTCGAGACCCTCCGGATCTGGATGGGAGACCGGGACAGCCTGCCGGTCGGCCCGGACGCCGATGTCTTTGCGAGCTTCCAGCGCGGTCGTTACGACGACCTCGCGGCTCAATTGGAGAAGTCGGACACCGTCACCGCCCCGATCAGCCGCGGCACGCGTGTCGGCGATCTGGTCGTGACCCTGGCCGGGGAGGAGATCAACCGGGTGCCCGTGGTGGCGCTCCAGGACGTCGGCGAGGGGAATCTCTGGCAGCGGGCCAAGGACAGCATCCTCAGGTTGTTTTGACGTCGCGGGGGACCGGGTCGAGGTGAGCCTCAACGAGGTCTATCTGAACGGGAAGTTCGTCCGGCCGGAGCAGGCGATGGTCTCGGTCATGGACCGCGGGTTCCTGTTCGGCGACGGCGTCTACGAGGTGATCCCGAGCTACGGCGGACATTTCCTGGGTCTCGAGCAGCACCTGGATCGGCTCGACCGCAGCCTCGCAGCCGTGCGTCTACCCAACCCCCTGAGCCGCCGGGAATGGCGGTCGGTCCTCGCGCGCCTGATCGGCCCACCGCCGGCACCTGATCAGGCGGCCTACCTGCAGGTCACACGCGGCGCACCCGCCGAGCGCGATCACCTGTGTCCCGAGGATGTCGACCCGACACTCTTCGCCGTGGCCAAGCCGATCAAGCCCCGCCGCCCCGAGATCGGGGAGCGCGGCGTCGCCTGCATCACGCGACCGGACATTCGCTGGGAGCGGTGTGACATCAAGACGGTCTCTCTGCTCGCCGCGGTGATGCTGCGACGCGAGGCCGAGGATGCCGGCGCGCTCGAGACGATCATGGTCCGTGACGGGATGGTCACCGAGGGCACGGCCTCGAACGTCTTCGTGGTCCTCGGGGATCAGGTCCTGACCCCGCCCGCGGGACCCCGGATCCTCACCGGCATCACGCGAGGGTTGGCGCTCGACCTTGCCCGGGCCGGCGAGATCCGCTTCAGCGAGCAGCCGATCCCGGTTGGGGATCTGGCTCGTGCGGACGAGATCTGGCTCAGCAGCTCGACCCGCGAGGTCCTGCCCGTGACCCGGCTCGACGGTCGCCCCGTGGGTGGGGGGCGACCGGGAGCGCTGTGGGCGCGACTGGACGGACTCTATCAGGCTTTTAAGGCGCGGGTGCGTGATGGCCGGGCCTGAGCGGCCTGCGGACCGCGATCCGGCAGCGCCGCACGGTCCCCCGTCTTGCGAGCCAGGGGCCCTGCTCCAGCCTCCCTGCCGTTTCCCGATCAAGGCGATGGGTCGCGCCGCCCCGGGTTTCGAGTCTCTGGTCGTCGCGATCGTCAGCCGGCATGTGGCCCGGCCCGCGGAGACGTCCGTCCGCACCCGTTACAGTCGGGGTGGCAAGTGGGTCTCAGTGACCCTCACGCTCGACGTTGAAACCCGACAGCAGCTGGATGCCGTCTATCGCGACCTGAGTGCCCATGAGCTGGTCGTCTGGGTGATATGACCATCGCCCACGGTCCGGCCCGCCTGGTGGTGCGTCGCCTGCCGGGGCTGCAGGCCTACGAGCCGATCCTCGATGCCATGCGCGGCTTCACCGACCGCCGCGGCCCCGATACAACGGACGAGCTGTGGCTGCTCGAGCACCCACCCGTGTTCACCCTGGGTCAGGCCGGGCGCGAAGAGCACCTGCTGGATCCAGGGCCGATCCCGGTCATCAAAGCGGATCGAGGCGGTCAGGTGACCTATCACGGCCCCGGGCAGCTGGTTGCCTATGTCCTGCTCGACATGCGCCGTGCCGGACTTGGCATCAGACGCCTGGTGGAGAAGCTCGAGCAGGCCGTCATCGACCTGCTGGACACCCGGGGGATCGCCGCCGAGCGGCGAACCGATGCGCCCGGCGTCTATGTCGCCGGCGCCAAGATCGCCTCGCTTGGCCTGCGCATCCGCAATGGCTGCAGCTATCACGGACTGGCCCTGAACGTGGCGATGGACCTCGAGCCCTTTGGTCGGATCAATCCCTGCGGCTATCCCGGACTCCCCCTCACCCAGCTGTCCGATCTGGTTGATGGCATCGAGATGGCGGAGGTCGAGGCGGCGTTGATCCGGTCCCTGGGGACGTCTCTCGGCATGACTGCGACGCCGGTGACGGGCAAGGTGCACGCCGGGCGTTCGTGAACGTGCCCGGCCCCCGCGCCGATCGTCCCCATTCCCACAACCCCGCGCTGTCCGCACTGTCGTGATCCCGACAGTGGTTTCGCTCGACCGATCGGCGTAGCCGACCTTTCAACCGCTTAGCCTTCAGTGAAGGCTGGGCACAGTCTTTGCTGAGGTCTCTCCATAGAGTCGTCTTTCCACGGGGCAATCGTCCCCTGCTCTGGAGACAGCCTGATGGAGTTGAAGCTGATTGCCAATGGTGCGGACACCGGCGGCGGCTGTGCGTCGAGCGGCTGCGGCAGCCCGGGCGACCGGCTCGCCCACCTGCCGGAGCCGATCCGCGCCAGGGTCAACAACCATCCCTGTTTCTCCGAGGACGCGCATCACCACTATGCGCGGATGCACGTGGCCGTGGCGCCCGCCTGCAACATTCAGTGTCACTACTGCAATCGCAAGTACGACTGCTCCAACGAGTCCCGCCCGGGGGTGGTCTCGGAGCTGCTGACCCCTGACCAGGCGGTCAGGAAGGTCCTGGCGGTCGCGGCGGCCATTCCCCAGATGACGGTCCTCGGAATTGCCGGTCCGGGGGATCCCCTCGCCAATCCGGAGCGCACCCTGGAGACCTTCCGGCAGCTCGCCGCCAAGGCGCCGGACATCAGGCTCTGTGTCTCGACCAACGGGCTCGCGCTGCCGGGGATGGTCGACGCGCTGTGCCGGCACAACATCGAGCACGTCACCATCACCATCAACTGCGTCGATCCGGACGTGGGCGTCAAGATCTACCCCTGGATCTTCTGGAACAACCGCCGCGTGACAGGCCGCAAGGCGTCCGAGATCCTGATCGAGCAGCAGCAGAAGGGTCTGGAGCAGCTGGTCGCCCGCGGTGTCCTGGTCAAGGTCAACTCGGTCCTGATCCCGGGTGTCAACGACTCGCATCTGCACGCGGTCAGCCGCGTGGTCAAGGCCAAAGGCGCCTTTCTGCACAACGTCATGCCGCTGATCGCCGAGCCCGAGCACGGCACCGTCTACGGGCTCATGGGCCAGCGCGGTCCGACCTCCGAGGAGCTGAACGCGATCCAAGACGCATGTGCCGGCGACATGGTCATGATGCGTCACTGCCGGCAATGCCGCGCGGACGCGGTCGGCATGCTCGGCGAGGATCGGGGCGAGGAGTTCAGACTCGACAAGATTGCGGACCGGGAGATCGACTATGCCGCCGCCATGGCTCGCCGCGCCGAGGTCCAGGCCGCCATCGAGGCGAACCGGGCGGCGCAGCGCGGGCAGACCGGCGAGGCCTTCGTCCCGGTCGCCTCGCTGACCCGCCGGCGGTCCGGCGGTTCCGCGTCCCGCTCGGTGCTGATGGCGGTGGCGACCACCGGCGGCGGGGTCATCGATCAACACTTCGGCCACGCACGCGAGTTTCTCGTCTTCGAGGCCAGCCCAAGCGATGTGCGGTATGTCGGTTGCCGCAAGGTCGATCTCTACTGCGCAGGCGGTGACACCTGCGGCGAGGCCGAGAGCGCGCTGGCCAAGACCATCCAAGCGCTGGAAGGCTGCGAGGCGGTGCTCTGCTCGCGGATCGGCTTCGAGCCGTGGGGGGCGCTGGAGGCCGCCGGGATCAGCCCGAACGGCGAGCACGCGATGGAGCCCATCGAGAGCGCCATCGCCGAGGTGTACCGCGAGATGATGGAGACCGAGACATGGCATTCGAGATCATCGAGGGTTGCGTGAACTGTTGGGCCTGTCTGCCCCGGTGTCCGAGCGAGGCGATCCGCGAGGCCCGTCCGCATTTCCTGATCGACGCAGGGGCCTGCACCGAGTGCGAAGGCGATTTCGCCCATCCACAGTGCGCCAGCATCTGTCCCATCGAAGGGGTCATCCTCAACGGGGCTGGCGAGCCGGTGAATCCGCCGGGGTCGCTGAGCGGCATCCCGCCGGGGCGGCTGGCCGCGGTCTGCGCCGAGATTCAGGCCCGCTAAGCAGCCGCGCCGAACGTGCAACGGGATGAGTCCGATGGCGCCGTCTTATTCCCCTCTGCGGCCCTTGCGGGGCGGCGCGGGGCGCGGCGTCGGTTGCGTTCGATGATCGCCGCGATGTTTGAAGGGGAAGACACGTTGACGTCGAAAGTGATCCTTTCCGGCAAGCCCGGATGCCTCCCTGCTGAGGGGGAGCCGGCCTGATGACGACGTCCTCCTCAGCCGCCGCAGGGGGTCCGGCCGATGATTGCGGGGCCGTCGAGCTGGCCGCCGGGGTCCATTGGATCGGAGCCCTGGACCCGGGCCTGCGCACCTTCGATCTCATCCTGCGCACCGCCAACGGCACGACCTACAACAGCTATCTCGTGCGGGGTGACGACGGCGTCGCCGTCATCGATACCGTCAAGGCGGAGCTGGCCCACGACTTCTTCGCGCGTCTCGAAGGGGTCGCCCGGTATGACGAGATCCGCGTCATCGTCCTCAATCATCTGGAGCCCGATCACACCGGTGCCTTGCCCGAGTTGATGCGCCGTGCGCCCCGCGCGCAGCTCTACATCTCCAAGCGCGCCACCGCCATGCTCAAGGCCCTGCTCAAGCCCCGCGATGACGACCGTCCGTTGACCTACCAGACCGTGGGAACAGGCGACGAGGTCTCGCTCGGCGGGCGGACACTTCGTTTTCTGCATACGCCGTTCCTCCACTGGCCCGATACCCAGTGCACCTGGCTGGTGGAGGAAGGTGTGCTCTTCTCGGGCGACGTCTTCGGCTGCCACCATTGCGACGCACGGCTCTTCAACGACGCCTGCGGCGATTTTCGCTTCGCCTTCGACTACTACTACGCCCACATCATGCGGCCCTTCAAGAGGTACGTCGTGGAGGCGCTCAAGCTGATCGAGCCGCTGCCGATCAAGCTCATCGCCCCCACCCATGGTCCCATCCTGCGTGACCGACCGCGCCGCTATGTGACCCGCTATCGCGAGCTGTCCACGCCCAGCCTGGCGGAGCGCCTCGACCAAGGCGAGCGCTCGCTGATCATCTTCTACATGAGCGCCTACGGCAGCACCGCCCGGATGGCTGAGGCCATCCGGACCGGTGCCGAGGAGGAGGGCGGGATCCGCGTCTCGCTCTACGACCTGGAAGGCGGTGAGACCCAGCCGTTCGTGGACCTGATCGAGTCGGCCGATGCGCTGGCACTCGGCTCGCCGACCATCAACGGGGACGCCGCCAAACCGATCTGGGACCTGCTGTCCTCGCTCACCGTGATCGACCTCGGCGGCAAGCTCGGTGCCGCCTTCGGCTCGTACGGCTGGAGCGGCGAGGCGGTGCGTATGATCGAGGACCGGCTCCGCGGCCTCAAGCTGCGGGTGCCGGTCGCAGGGCTGCGGATCAAGCTCATCCCGACCGACGAGGAGCTCGAGGAGTGCCGCGCCTTTGGTCGGGCACTCGCGGGTACGCTC
>Ga0316577_10000511_pt1 | contig 15511 bp, 15 predicted proteins | sample S5NA_FD_203073 | JGI IMG/M metagenome (GOLD analysis project Ga0316577, IMG submission 203073) | Rhizosphere microbial communities from salt marsh grasses in Alabama, United States - S5-7_050615r2r1 | ecosystem: Host-associated > Plants > Roots > Rhizosphere | place: USA: Alabama | collected... | reverse complement strand
TGGTTGTGGATCGGCGGCGCCGTGCTGCTCGCCGGGGGCGTGCTGGCCTGGTGGCCTACGCCTGCGCGATCAGGTGAAGGGAGTCCCACATGAGGAGGTTGAGACCTGTCTGGCCTACGGTGATGCTGCTGTGCATCCTGCTTCCTTTGCGCGTTCGTGCCCAGAGCGCGGGCGTCCTGACAGGAACGGTCGTCAATGGCACTGCTGGCGGCGGCTCGATCGAGGGCCTGGAGGTGACGCTGCGCTCATTTCAGGGGCAGGAAGAGCGCGAGCCACGTACGACCGTGACCGACGCGAGCGGGGCCTTTCGGTTCGAGGGCCTGGAGACAGGTGAGGACTGGGTCTACCTGGCGCGTGTGGTCTATGAGGGCGTCGTCTATTCCGGTGGGATGGTATCCTTGACGCCGGATCAGGCCGAGGTCTCTGTCCAGGTACCGGTGTATGAAGCCACGACCGACGGCAGCTCGATCACGGTCGAGCGCGCGCACCTGTTTCTCACCTTCACCGAGGGCGGCGTGACGACGACCGAACTGTACGTCTTTCAGAACCCATCCGATCGAACCTACGTAGGCGTGGACGGCGGCGACGGGCAGCGATGGACGGCCAAGTTTCTGCTGCCGGAAGAGAGCCACGACCTGATCTTTGACGATGGTTCGCTGAACGGCCGATTCCGGCTGATCGACGGTGGTTTCGTTGATACAGAGCCACAGTGGCCCGGCACGACACAGGTGTTGTTCTCCTATACGGTTGACTTGATAGGGGGAGTGGCTGATCTGTCGCGCACGTTGGCGCACCCTACCGTCGATTTGAACGTGTTGATCGAGGAGACGGGGGCGACCATAGAGAGCCAGGACCTCGTGCTCGAAGGCACGCGACAGGCAGAGGGCCAGACCTACTTGAATTACGTGGCCCACAGCCTGGACGCGGGCCAGCATCTCGATCTGCGCGTGCGTTTGGCAGCGGGACAGGGGGCCGTTCGGTCTACCCAGCCGGTGCGAACCCAGGCGCTGCCCTGGATCCTGTTGGGGAGCGTGCTGGCTGGGCTGCCCCTGGTCTACCCGTTCTGGCGGCAGCGGATACAGTCTTCGGCGAGGAAGGACGGATGATCCGCGTTCGCGGGCTGGTCAAGCGATTCGGCCCACGCTTTGCCCTGCGAGGCGTCGACCTGGATGTCGGGGAGGGCGAGTGCGTGGCACTCGTCGGCCCGAACGGGGCGGGCAAGACGACGCTGCTGCGCATCCTGGCGACGCTCAGCCAGCCTACGAGTGGCAGCGTACAGGTGGATGGGGTTGACCTGTTCCAGGAGACGAATGCATTCCGGCGCCGGGTAGGGTTTCTCTCGCACCAGCCGCTGCTGTACGAGGATCTGACGGGCGAGGAGAACCTGCGCTTTTATGGGCGCATGTACCAGGTGACCGATCTGGAGAGTCGGGTCACTGTCATGCTCGATCGGGTGGGCTTGATGCAGAGCCGTCACGATCTGGTACGCACCTATTCGCGCGGGATGAAGCAGCGATTGTCGATCGGGCGCGCGCTGCTGCACGACCCGCCCGTCCTGCTTCTCGACGAGCCATACACCGGCCTCGATCGGCAGGCTGCTCGAATGCTCGACCAGATCCTGCAGAAAGTGGGATTCGATTCGCGCACGGTCCTGTTGACCACGCATAACGTGGAACGAGGACTGGGCCTGGTACAGCGGGCAGCGTTGCTGGCGCGTGGTCAGATCGTTTTCGAGATGGATGGCTCACATTGGGACCCGGGCAAGCTGCAGGAAGCCTATGACCGCCAGGCAGTGGCAGCCGGTGCAGCACGATGAGCTTGGCCAGGCAGGTATGGACGTTGGTGTTGAAGGATCTGTCGCTGGAAAAGCGCAGTCGCGAGATGCTCAGCTCCATGTTCATCTTTGCGCTCCTCGTCGTGCTTGTGTTCAGCTTTTCCTTCGACCTGCGCGTAGAAGTGATGAGCGGCGTCGCTCCTGGCGTGTTGTGGGTGGCCATCGCCTTTGCCGGCATGCTGGGCCTGGCCCGGTCCTTCGTGCTGGAGCGCGACCAAGGCTGCCTGGATGGGTTGCTGCTCTGTCCGGTCGACCGCAGCCTGCTCTACCTGGGCAAGCTGGTGAGCAACCTGCTGTTCATCTCGCTCACCGAACTGGTCGTCGTTCCGCTGTGTTTTGCCTTGTTCAATCTCACCTTCCACTGGCTCTTGCTGCCCATCGTGCTGCTCGGGACGATCGGTTTTTCTGCAGTAGGTACTATCGTCTCGGCCATGACCGTTCACGCCCGTGCCCGAGAGGTCATGCTGCCGATCCTGCTCTTCCCGCTCGTGCTGCCTGTGTTGATCGCGGCGGTGAAACTAACGGGCGGCGTGCTGGATGGTCAGCCGTGGCGTGAGATCCAGAACTGGATGCAACTGCTGGTGGGGTTCGACGTCATCTTTTTGGTGGTCTCGTACCTGGCTTTCGAGTACGTGATCGAGGAGTGAGATCCGCTGGCCAGAGCGGCACGAGCGCTCTCGGCTGTGGCGGCGATGGAGGAGTAGATGGAGCGATGGACGCGCACCCACCGGAACCTGCTGTGGGCGGTGAGCGCGGTCACGATCGGGATAGCTCTGTTCCTGGTCTTTCTCGTGGCGCCACGCGAGGCGACCATGGGAGACATGCAGCGCGTGTTCTATTTCCACGTGCCTGCTGCCTGGGTAGGGTATCTGGCTTTGTTCGTGTCCTTTGTCGCAAGCCTATTATACCTGCGACGAAGGGAAAGCCGCTGGGATCGCCTGGCGCTTTCCTCGGCCGAGATCGGGTTGGTGTTCATCACCGAGGGAATCATCACCGGTTCTTTTTGGGCCAAAGCAACGTGGGGCGTATGGTGGACGTGGGAGCCGCGCTTGACCACGAGCGCAGTACTGTGGGCGATCTATGCTTCTTACCTGACCCTGCGCCGGGCTATGGAGGAGCAAGGCCGGCGGGAGCGCGTGGCTGCGGTGTATAGTGTCTTGGGCTTTGTCGCGGTGCCGATCAACTTTATGGCGATCCGCTGGTGGCGGACGGTGCATCCGCTCGTGTTTGAGGGTGGTGGTTCGAACCTCACCCCGGCTATGCTCCGTGTCCTGATCTTTTGCATTGTCTCTTTTACGCTGTTCTACTTGGCTGTCCTGTCACTGCGCCTCGGTATCGCATGGGCAGAGGAGCAAGTCGAGCAGCTCAGATACGAGTAGGAGGGCAGATGGTCTATCTATTTGCCGCGTTCCTGGTGCTATGGTCGATCACGTTTGGCTACCTGTTCATCCTCGGCGGGCGTCAGCGACAGTTGTCGCAGCAGTTGGCATCGCTGCGTTCGCAGCGAGCGGCACCTGCCGAGGCACCGCGTGACCGGGCTATGCCGGAGGAGGGCTAGCTTGAGCGCCGAGTGGTAAGCGGAGAAGCGGACGTGGCCGACGAGACACCTTCTGTGCCAAGCGCGCCGAACAAGCGTGACGTTTCTGCGATCCTGTGGATCATAGTCCCGCTCGTGGTCGTAGGTCTGTTGGCCTTTGGTTTCCTGGCCTCCGACCGCGGCCGGCCGCAGGCGGGCGAACCAGCCCCAGCCTTTTCCCTCCCACTGCTGGATGGGTCACAGGTCGCGCTGCGTGATCTGAGTGGGCAGGTCGTTGTCCTCAATTTCTGGGCCAGTTGGTGTGATGTGTGCAAGGACGAGGCGCCCGACCTGCGGCAAGTATCGGAGCAGTACCAGGACCACGGAGTCGTCTTTCTCGGCGTTACCTTCCATGACGCCGAGGAGGCCTCCCAGTCGTTCGTCGACGCGTACGGCCTCAGCTACGCGAACGGGATCGACGAGCATGGACGAATCAGCCGTGCCTATGGCGTGGTCGCCGTGCCCGAAACGTTTGTTATCGACCGCGGAGGACACGTCGCTGCCGTGTATATCGGTCAGGTCAAAGCAGAGACGCTCGCGCAGGATCTGGAGGCATTGATCGCACGGTAGGCAACGTACGGATGCCTTTGCAGTGAGGTCCACGCGAGCTGGCCCGGGTCGCATCGGTGTACGGGGCGCTTTTGCCAGTGCGTCATCGTAGCGGCTCCTCCAGGGTTTCTGCAACCCGTGCTCCCGTTACGCGTTGAGCTCTGCCCACGGATGTGCTACCATGGACCTATGACCGGGATGTGGGCAAGGAGAATCTATGAAGCTGACCTTTTATGGTGCGACCGGTACGGTGACGGGCTCGATGCACATGCTGACGGTAAATGGCGCGCGCATCTTGATGGAGTGCGGCCTCTACCAGGGCCGGCGGGAGGAGAGCTTTGAGCGAAATCGAAACCTGCCGTTCGATGCCACAGAGGTCGACGCCTTTGTGCTCTCGCACGCGCACATCGACCATTCGGGCAACATCCCGTCGCTGACCAAGGCCGGATACGATGGGTACATCTATACCACGCCAGGTACGCGCGATTTGTGCTCGATCATGCTTCGCGACTCGGCACACATCCAGGTCGCCGATGCCGAGTACGTAAACAAGCGACACAAGCGAAAAGGACTGCCCCTCGTCGAGCCCCTCTATACCAAGGAGGATGTACAGCGGAGCCTCGGTCAGTTTATCAGCATCGCCTATGGACGATCGTTTCCCATCGGGCCGGGGGTCGAGCTAACATTCTTTGACGCCGGACACATCCTGGGTTCAGCCCTGGTCGTGCTGGATATCGAGGAAGATGGGCAGAAACGGCGTTTGCTGTTCACCGGGGATCTGGGTCGTCCAGGCGCGCCGCTGCTGTGTGACCCGGCCGTGCCGTCCGGGGCGAACATCTTGATCACCGAGAGCACATACGGGGATCGGCTACACCCATCGACGGAAGAGAACATCGACCGGCTGGGCCAGATCGTGCGCCGTGTCTCGGCACGCAAGGGCAAGATCGTCATTCCTGCGTTCTCTGTCGGCCGGACGCAAGAGATCGTCTATTCGCTGCACCAGCTCATCGACCGCGGCAAAATCAACGAGCTGCCCGTCTTTATCGATAGCCCTCTTTCGGTGAATGCAACCGAGGTCTTTTTGCTCCATCCCGAGTGCTACGACAAAGAGACGAACCAGTTCCTGATGCAGACCGGCAGTCGCAACCCCTTTAGCTTTGCCAGCGTCCATTACGTGCGCGAAGTCGAGAAATCCAAGGCGATCAACGACATGGAGGGGCCGGCAGTGATCATCAGTGCCTCTGGCATGGCCGAGACGGGCCGCATCTTGCACCACCTGAAGAACAACATCGGTGATTCACGGAATGCAGTGGTGATCGTCGGCTGGCAGGCGCCGGATACGCTGGGCCGTCGCCTGGTAGAAAAGCAGCCTGAGGTCAAGATCTTTGGCGAGCCCTATAGGAGGCGCGCCGAAGTCTATGTGTTGAACGGCTTTAGCTCGCACGCAGACCGCAATGAGCTCTTGGGCTGGTTCGATCAGGTGCGTAACCCCAGCCTGGAGCACGTCTATGTCGTGCACGGGGAGAAAAGCGCGTCGTCTGCGTTAGCAGATGCGATTGTCGAGCGGGGTGTCTCTGAAGTACTGATCCCGGAGCGGGGGCAGGAGGTGACCCTCTAACTGCGATTGCCACAGACGTGAAACACGTAGGCACAATCCGTCGTAGTATGTTCAGGGGGATGCCGGCTTTGCCGCGCGAAGAGAGTAGAGTGGTCTTTGTACGCAGCGGAGGATGCTGGGTACAGGCGGGCAGCGAGCTCGTCGGCGTGATTTGGCGTTCTTTGGAAAGGAGCTCTGCCAATGAAATGTCCAGAATGTGGGTCGGAGGTAAGCGCCGACAAGCGGTTCTGTCCTCAGTGCGGCGCACCTCTTGTGGTATCTGAAGGGGGTGCGGCTGCATTCGTCCCTGAGGCTGGCGAACGAATCGATCTGCCGGATCCGGCTGTTTCCTACAGCGGGACGGGACGGTCTGGTCTCAAGTACAAGCTGATCGGCACCACGCTGCAAGCAGTGACGATCGAGCTCGAGCCTGGGCAGACGGTGTACTCGGAAAGCGGCGGGATGGCCTGGATGTCGGCCAATGTGCAGATGGATACCAAGACTGCCGGTGGCTTGGGCAAGATGATCGGGCGGATGTTCACAAGCGAGTCTCTGTTCCTGGTCGATTATTCGTGCACGCGAGGAAGCGGGATTGTGTCCTTTGCCTCCGAGTTTCCGGGCAAGGTCGTACCGATGGACCTGGCGCCAGGACAGCAGATCATCGCCCAGAAGGACGCCTTCATGTGCGCCGAAAAGTCTGTCGACCTGGCGGTGCATTTTCGCAAGCGCCTGGGGGCCGGCTTTTTCGGCGGCGAGGGGTTCATCCTGGAACAGTTTACCGGTCCGGGCCTCGTGTTTGCCGAGCTCGACGGAGAGATCGTCGAGTATACGCTCCAAGCCGGGCAGACGATGATGGTGGACACTGGATACGTGGCGATGTTCGAGCCCACGGTCGACTTTGACATCGAGATGGTCCGCGGGATCAGGAACATCTTTTTCGGCGGCGAGGGCCTATTTCTGGCTCGCTTGCGCGGCCCAGGACGCATATGGCTGCAGACGATGCCTATGTACAACCTGGCACGCAAGGTGGCGCGCTATGTCCACACAGGCAGCAACGCGAGTAGTGGTGGGTCCGTCGCAGGTGGGTTGGTCAAGGGCTTGTTGAGTAGCTAGCGCACTCCCGCTCGTGGCGAAAGCTGTGGTATCGTGGCGTACGGGCACGATGGCCTCTGTGGAAGTGAGGTGGTAACATGGGGGCTTGGATGAATGTGGGATTAGCATTACTGGCGCTGTGCCTGGCCCCGCTGGGCTTGCTAGGCGCGTTTGGTATCGTGGTCCTGGTGCTCAAGATCGTGGCGATCATCGAAAAGGCGAACGAGCCGCGGACAGAAGATCAGAGCGGTGACTATCACCTGGAACAGGGCCAGGAGGTCGGTCGCGTAGAGCCGCCGCAGAAATAAGCGCTTTGCCCGATCTGGAAGCAGGTGGCCCAAAACCGCCGGGGCGCAGCAGTCGCTGCGCCCCGGCGGTTCGCGTCTCATTAGGGGGCAACGGGCCCGGTGGCGTCGTAGAAGAGCGTCCAGATGTGCTCCCCGCTGCCTGCTGCAAAAGGACGGATACTGGTATGGCCAGCGCCCTCGCTCGAGAAGTTTTCCTCGAGTGGAAAGGCCTCCCCTTGCCCGTCAGCACCGGTGTGCCGCATCACGCCCATGGCGGGGATGTTGAACGGGACCACCGAGTCTTCACACGTCATCTGGCCTTCGTATGGGCCCCAGTTCTCCAGGATGGTTAGATAGACGACGCCGTCCTGGCAATAGCCAGAGGCAGAGGGGACCATTTCCCCTTCCCCCTCAAAGACGCACTCGCGCATCGATCCCGTCATCTGGTAGGAAATGGGCAGACTTGCGGCGCTCTCGATGCGAGAGGCACTTTCGCTTCCAGTGACGAGCAGCCCGAGCGTCCCATCCTGCAGCACGTGATCGATCTTGGCCTCTCCATACTCGATGGTGATATTGGCCGAGAACTTGAGCAACATCGTGCTGCCCGGGGGCGGGCACGCAGCGAGGTCCATGCCCTCTAGATCGACGCCCTCGGGCGTAGTCGCCCCGATAGGCGCGATCGTAGGTGTCGGCTCGATTGCAGGTGCAGGTGTTGGCGAGGGGGGTGTCGTGGCCGTAGGTGTCGCTCCACCGGTCAGCGGCCCACAGGCCAGAGAAGCGAGGATCAAGAGTGCCAGCACATAGATGCTCCAACGTGGGTAGCCTGCTCTGTTCACGGCGCACTCCTTAGGCGATACTAGGTGGTGCTCGTGGAAAACATGTAGCCTGCCCCACGGACGTTCAAGATATAGGTGGGCGAACCGGGATCCGGCTCGATCTTTTTTCGCAAGCGCCGGATATAGACGCGGACGATCGAGCGCGCCTCTCGCTCGTCCGTCTCATAGTTTTGCACCTGGTACACCAGCTCCCGGCAGCTCATGACCTGGTCGCTGTTCGCGATCAAGGTCGAAAGCAAGCGCAGCTCCGTTGGAGTCAGGTCGAGGCTCTCGTTATCCATCGTGACGATGTGTTTTTGGAGATCGATGATGATCCCTCTTGCCTGAAGAAAGCGCTCGCGATGGGGTGGCGTCGGCTCGGTCGTTGTCGTGGCAGAGCCATGCCCGCGTAACTCGTCGAACGCGTCACCGATGCGCTCGATCAGCGCCTCGCGACGCGCTTCTTCGTAGCGCTGCTGCAAGGCACGTTCGACTGCCGCTTCGATCTCGGGGGCATTGGTTGGCTTGAGTAGATAATCGGTTGCGCCGCGGCGCATTGCCTGAATCGCCGACTGGAGCGTGCCATAGGCGGTCAGCATGATGATCTTGGACTGGGGCGACAGCCGCTGCGCCATGTCGATCACCTGCAGGCCATCGATGCCCGGCATGATCAGGTCCACAATCATCAGATCGAAAGATGTGTCCTCCAGGTATGCCAGGGCCTCTTCACCACTGGCGGCAGCGACGATCTCACGATCGCCCGCCGCGAGCAGATCCTCCATCGTTTGGCGCAGCGTGTTCTCGTCATCTACGATGAGAATGCGTGTCTTGGCCATGGTTAGCCCCCGTACCCCGCCAGTGGGTGCGCTGTGTCAGGACGTGATCGGGCCAGTCGGCAGCCGGATCGTGAAGCAGCTACCCTTGCCCTCCATGCTCTCCACTTCGATCGTTCCGCCGTGCTGCTCGATGATCCCATAGCTCACCGAGAGGCCCAGCCCCGTGCCCTTGTGCTTGGTCGTGTAGAATGGCTCGAAAAGATGTGCTCGCGCCTGCTGCGAAAGGCCCAGGCCCTGGTCGTAGAAGGCGATCGATACCCAGCGGCCGTCGGCGCTCAACGAAGTGCGGATCGTTAGCTCCCCTCCCTTGGGCATCGCCTCTACGGCGTTGACGACCAGATTCAGAAAGACCTGCTTGAGCTGATTGCCGATCGCGGTCAAGGGGGGGATCCGTGGGTCAAAAGCCCGGTGGACGCGCACCCGGCCCCGCTCGAGCCGCTTGCTGGTCAGGGCCAGCACGTCGTCGACGACTTGATGCACGTCGGTGGCACGATGCTGCCTGGTCGATGGCCGGTAAAAGTCGAGCATACGCTGTACGGTGGTGATCAGCCGCTCCACCTCTTCCTGTGCCATGATGAGGTATTTCCGTTGCTTTTCCTGATCCAGCGAGCGATGCAGGATCAGGTGCAGGCAGTTCTGGACGGCCTGCAGCGGGTTGTTGAGCTCGTGCGCGATAGAGGCCGTCAGGCGCCCCATCGCCGCCAGCTTTTCCGCCTGGATCAACTGGGCTTGCGAGCGTGCCAGCTCTTCTGCGTATTGGCTGATCCGCGTATAGAGCCGCGCATTTTCGATGGCCACCCCGACCTGTGCCCCGACAGCCTCCAGCAGACGGACCGTGTGATCGCCCCACCGCATATCCCCCGGGGCTGCCACGACGAGTGCACCGACGATGCCGTGCTGCGCCGTGAGCGGCGCACAAGCCGCAACGTTGAGGCCGTGAAGCCCAAGCTGGGCCAGGTGCGGGTCGGTGTCCAGATCATCTGTGACGCGCGTCTCACCCGAGTGCACCACGCCGCCCACGAGCCCGTCTCCGTTTGTCCAGTGGAGGTCACTGAAATGCTCGTTGAGTGCAGGAGGCAGTCCACGATGCATGTGCAGTGCGATCTGTTCCTCGTCCTCCTCGATCAGCGCAGCGACCGCCGTTTGCCCGGACATCAGGCTCAGGGCCTGGTTCAGGGTCGTTGCCAGGATCTGATCGAGGTCAAGGGAGTGGCTGGTCAGGCGCGCAATCTCGTTCAGGGCAGCCAGCTCGCGGTTACGCTGGACGAGATCGCGGTCCATCGCACGCATCCGGAGCACGGCTCTGACACGGGCCACCAGCTCTTCGGGCGTGAACGGCTTGGTGATATAGTCGTCCGCACCCAGATCGAGCCCCTTGGTCTTGTTGACCGTCGAGCCGAGACCGGTGACCATGATCACCGAGACGTGATGCAGCCCCTCGTCGCTCTTGATCCGGCGACAGACTTCGTAGCCGTCGATCCCGGGCATCATGACGTCGAGGATGACCAGGTCGAAGGCGGGCTCGATCCCGGCTGCTTCAGGAGGCGTACTCCGTAGCTGGCCGAGCGCTTCCTGGCCGTCAAAGGCCCAGTTGGTGCTGTATCCCTCCGCCTGCAGCAGGTCGGCGAGGTAATCGGCTGTATTGACGTCGTCGTCGACGATCAGAATCCGTGACTGCCTGACCATGTCTACTCTCTGCAAGGGGCAATAGGTTCGCGGGCGTTCGTTGCGTAGAGCGACTGCTCGCGGTGATCCACGTGGACCAACGCGTGCTCGCTGTAGATCTGCCCCCCCTTGTCTATTGTAACCAATTTCGCCTGGAAGCGCAAGGGCGCAAAGCGGATCACAGGCACAAAAGGTAGTTTGACACACTGACGATGCCGTGACATAATCGACGTGGCTATCGCCAAGGGGGTAGCTGTCTGCCGGCCGGCACACCAAGGAGAGAAGCAGATGGTCCTGCCCGTGTGGGTGTTCTGGCTCGCGATCGCACTGTTCATATTGGGCCTGGTTGGCGTGGTGATGCCCGCGCTGCCGGGCGTTGGCCTCATCTGGATCGTGATCCTGATCTATGCCGTCGCTGAGCGATTTGCTACGATCGACCCGTTGAGCTTTGCCGTGCTGACGCTGCTGGGGATAGCGGGTGTTACGGCAGACGTATGGCTCCAGCAGCTCGGCGCCAAGGTTGCCGGCGCTTCATTCCGATCGACGGTCTGGGGACTGGCGGGCGCGTTGTTGGGCGGCCTGATCGGGCTCATATTCGGTGGCGTGGGCGCATTGCCGGGCATGTGGGTTGGGACGCTGCTCGGCGTGTTGCTGGGCGAGTATCTTGAACGGGGTAGCTTGAGGGCGGCCCTGAAGGCGATGGCCGGGGTGGCGGTCGGTTCGGCGATATCGACCGCCGTTCAACTGGCCATTGCCCTGGCCATGATTGGCATCTTTGTCTGGCAGGTGCTGCGTGGTTAGGAGGGTACGGTCACCTCGCAGGAGTCTGGCCACGAGTCCCCCCGCCTTCCTTCCAGACTGGCAGGCGAACGGTAAAGGTACTGCCCAGGCGGGGAAAGCTCTCTACGTCGATCTGCCCACCATATGCCTCGATGATCGAACGGACGATTGCCAATCCCAGACCGGTGCCCTGGATACCGTGTGTGTCTGGGCTCCGGACGCGGTAGAATTTCTCAAAGAGCCGCTCCTGGTCCTCCAGGGGAATGCCGATCCCGGTGTCCCGCACCTCAAGCACGACCCAACCGTCATCCGCGCGGGCCATGACGCTTACCGATCCTTCTGTAGTGAACTTGATCGCGTTGGTAACCAGGTTGGTGATGACCTGATCGAGACGCAGAGGGTTGCACGGCACCAATGGTAACGCTCGGGGCACATCGACCATAAAGTCAAGCCCCTTTTCTTCTGCCAGGGCACGGCAGCTTCCGGCAGCCCTGGCGATGATCACATCGATCGCACAAGGCTCGACGTCCATTCCTACGCCGGCCTCGATGCGGCCGATATCGAGCAGGTTCTGGATCAGGTCAGAGATACGCCGCACGACCGCCTGGATATGCTCGACTTCCCGACGCTGCTCACGGTTGAGCTCACCCACGCGACCGATCAGCTCAGCACTGGTCTGGATCACCTGCAGAGGCGACCGCAGGTCGTGCGACACAGTCGAGACGAACTCGGACTTGACCCGGTCGAGTTCCTTGAGGTAGGTGATGTCCTGCATGACGGCTACCTTGCCTACCTCGGGTACCGTGGTGATGCTGCCGTGCAGCGTGCGTCCATCGGGCAAGGGGATCTCGGTGACGTATGCGTCGTCCTGTGCCACGTGGCGCCAGAACTCCCACAGCTCAGCGCTGTCGACTGCTTCGGCAAGTGGCGTGCCGGGCAATGGCACCTCTGCTTGCCCAAACATGTCGCATGCAGCCGGGTTAAAGAGCAAGATCCGGTCATCTGCGTCCGTGATCACGATCGCATCATCCGTGCTGTTGATCAGCACCTCCAGCGTAGCGCGCTCTTCTTGCACCCGGGTAAAGAGCCGCGCGTTCTCGACGGCGACGGCGACCTGTGAGGCGAGCGTTTCCAGCAGTTGCTGGTCCTGCTCAGAGAATGCGCCGACCTGTGTACTGGCGACATCGAGGACGCCGATCGTGTGGTCGGCAGCACCGGTGCTGCTCGGTGCATGCTCCCGTGCCTTGAGGGGCACGCTCAGTTGGCTGCGGATGTCCTCCAGTCCAGGTCTTGCCCGATAACGCGGGTCGTCGCGGACGTCTCGTACCAGGCACGGGCGGCCCCGCCGCGCGACCCAGCCAGCGATGCTCGGCTGGTCACTGAGAAGCTTGAGGCGGATCTCGGGGATCGCCTGGTACATATAGTTGATGCCCGCTCGAAACGCGATCTCGTTGCCCTCTAGGAGGCCGATCGTCACGTAATAGCAGTCAAAGGTTTCACGAATGAGGCGCACCACTTCCCACAGTAGCTGGTGGATGTCAAGCTGTGTGCCGATATCGTGGCTGACCATGTTGGCCAGCCATAGGTGCTCTGCTCGCCGCTGTACTTCCTGGTAGAGACGAGCGTTCTCGATGGCACTCGCTGCCTGGTGGGCGATCGTCTGGAGAAGGCTGAGTTCGCTCTTGCTAAAGGAGGGGGCTGATGCAGAGCGGTCGATGCTGATCGCGCCGATCACGCGCTGCTTGGTGATCAGCGGGACAGCGAGTTGCGTTCGGATGTCGAGCTCACGTGCTTTTTCCCAAAAGCTGCGCAAGCGCTCGTCGCGATAGACGTCCTCGATCTCGATCGGCATGCGTGTTTCGACGGCGCCTGCGACGTGCGGTCGGTCGTTGAGCGAAACCATGACGCGCACGTCATCGAGCACATCTTCCGGATTGTGTACTGCGCGCAAGACGACTTGTCGTGTCTGTTGGTCGACCAAAAAGATCGCACAGCGCCGCACTTGGAAGTTCTCTACAATGCGCTGCATGACGATCCGCAACACGTCGTTCAGATGCAGAGAGGAGCTGGCTTCGCTGATCTCGTTGATCAGAGCCAGATCTTCTGTGCGCTGGTCGCACTCTTGGCGAAGGCGAGTGTTCTCTACGGCCATCGCAGCCTGGCCTGCGATACTCGCCAGGAGCGACGAACCTTCTTGAGCCCAGCGATTGGGTTCGGTGGAAAAGAGCAAGAGTATGCCGCTCGGCGAGCTCGCAGTCTGGATAGGGATGCTCAGCACAGTACGTGGGCCGCCCGTCCCTGCCAAGGCTTGCCACGCTTCCTCTTGGCTCGTATCGGGGATCCGTCTTGCGTCCTGACCGACCAGTTCGTCGATCAGACCCTGTTCGAACAGCCCTTGGGTCGCTTGCTGCGAGCGCTCGGCTGCGGGGGGCGTGGTGGGCAATATGGTACGCCACGCCTGCTGTCCTTCATCGAACAGCACAAAGGCGCCGCCATCAGCGCCCAAAGCGGGACCGAGCCGTTCCAGTACCTGCGCCAAGGCCCGTTCCAGGTCTGAATCTGAGGCCAGGATACGGGAGAGGTCGTCGCGCAGGTCCTGTGCGCGCTGCAGGTCCTCGATGCGCGCCTGGAGATCATCTAGTCGGTTGGAATCGAGCGTACTTGACATACTGCTATGTTCTCTCGCTACACAGCCTAGAGGGAGAAGCTCTCTCTATCATTATACCACGGCCCGTTTGCGCAGCAAAGGAAATGAGCAAAAGGGCGCCAATTTGCATGAAAAGACGGCTTCCGCGCGCACAGCAATCTGGCTGCGGGAAGCCGTCATCGGTCTATCGACGGCGTATCTGATAGGAATCTGTCTGCCCTGTGGCCCTGTGCAGCGGCTTCCTCTGGCTAATGAGCCACGACTAGGGCATGCTGAGTGGCGTCAACTTGAAATTGTCGAACTCGACTTCGCCTTCATTCAACTCGTGGCTGGTCACGAGCAGGCCCACGAGCCGGTTCCGGCCATAGGTCCCATCCGTTACGATCCCGTTCGGCATCTGGACACCGTTGATGAGTACTTCCATCGTGTCACCTACGCGGATGACCGTCAGGTGGTTCCAGTTCTTGTACGGATGTACATCTGCAGGGACACCTCTCGGCCCCCTGAGCCAGTTATAGTCCACGTCTACCGGGTCAGTGCCGCGTGGATCGGCGCGGACGACGGCCCACGAATGCTGGGCAAAGTTGTAGATGAGCATGAAGGCATAGTACTCTGTGAAGTCGTCGTTGGCTCCAAAGATCAAGCCCAAGCCATTGAGCCACTTGCCATCTGCAAAGCGTGCGTCGACCTCGAGCTTGAAATCGGCCAGGGGACGCCAGCCGGGCCAAGCGACATTGTTCGCCGAGTTGTCCCGGATCTCACCGACGAAAACGCCGGAGCGGTAAAAGAACGAACCTTCGGTCTCGGCAGGTCCACCAAAGAACTTGGCCTGCCACACCGGGTCCTGATCCTCAAAGTCGTCGATCCGGACCGGTTCTGCCTTGAACACGATCGGAAAGTAGGCGCGGGGAAGCATCTCTGCAGCTCGAACAAAGACGCCCGATCCTTTCGCGCACAGGATGACAGTAGACGCAACAAAGACGACAGCAACAAGGCGAACAGCCCATCTCCGCATCAACGTGGGTTCCTCCTGGAAACAAGAGTGGTGTTCCTGTGCAGGACACGAGCGCGGATTATAACACCGTCACCGTGTTCCGTCAAAAACGACTGCGCGCTATGCGGGGCTGCAGCTCGCCCGCGAGGGCCCCGCTCACCCAGGTGCAAAAGGCCGATCAGCCGTGCCGGACATAGATCGTCTTGGTACGTGTATAGAACTCGACCGCTGCCTGGCCCTGCTCCTTGAAAGTGTTGGCACTGGAGAGCTTGAACCCACCAAAGGGGGCCTGCAGAGCGAGCCCGACGGTCGGCTCGTTGATCTTGACCACGCCTGCTTCGACCCCATTCGCAAAGGCAAAGGCTTTCTCCAGGTCGGTCGTCACGACGCTTGCGGCAAGCCCGTAGCCGACGGCGTTGGCCTTGGCCAGGGCGTCGTCGAAATCGCGCGCGCGGATGATGCCGATCACCGGCCCAAAGATCTCTTCCTGTGCGATCCGCATCCTGGGTTCAACCATGTCGAACACGGTCGGCTGAACGTAAAAGCCGCCTTCCCCGGCGGCCTCACCGCCTGCCAGCAAGGCGGCTCCCTCGTCGCGCCCGATCTGCACGTACCGCAGATCTTGCTCGCGCTGTGCTGCGCTGACTGCTGGCCCCATCTCGGTCTCGGGGGCGAGACCGTCGCCTACGTTCAAGGCGCGTGCTGCCTCGGCGAGCTCGCCAGCGAACCGATCGGCGATCGAATCCTCGACGATCACGCGGCTCGCCGCCGTACATGACTGCCCCGTCACGCCAAAGCCGCCCCTGACTGCCAACTGCACGGCTAGATCGAGATCGGCA
>Ga0316577_10000510_pt1 | contig 15513 bp, 12 predicted proteins | sample S5NA_FD_203073 | JGI IMG/M metagenome (GOLD analysis project Ga0316577, IMG submission 203073) | Rhizosphere microbial communities from salt marsh grasses in Alabama, United States - S5-7_050615r2r1 | ecosystem: Host-associated > Plants > Roots > Rhizosphere | place: USA: Alabama | collected... | reverse complement strand
CATGGGATGTTCCCCAGCTCCATCGAGGAGGTGGAGGACCTGAGCACATACATCCCGACGGAGGACATCGAATACTGCCTGTTTGCCGCCGTCCCGGAGACGGCCGGGCGAGAACCGTACGTGATCGCACTCGCCGCCCACGCCGAGACCCGTATGAAGGTCTTCATCGCCTTCCCTCTCTGGGGATCCCGAATGCTCGACTTCGACAGCGGCAGACGAGGATGTTGATTCACCTGTCAGGAGGCGTCCATTGAGGAAGCTTCGGAAAATTCTGGCCCTGGGGTTCACCCTCCTGGGAACGGTCCTCGTGTTCCTTGCCATTCTCGTTCCGGCCATCTCGCTGCACCTGCAGCTTCAGGTCCTTGTGGTCCTCGTCGGCCTCCTGATCATCGAGGCCGGGGTCTGGCGACTCACGAGTGCGGTCCTCCCGGAGGAGCGGAAGTACGCGGCCCTCCGCACCGAGGTGAACGCTTTCGTCGAGAGGGTGCGATTGCTGAACGCACACGGGGTGAAGCTCCAGGCCCGGGACGATGAGATGACCCGAGAGGACTTTCGAGAGACCCTGAACGCCCTCCATGACGCGGTGGACAGGATAGCGGAGGTTGCCGGCCGGGAACTCTGAGTGCCCCCGGGAGTGCCCAGGGTCCCCCCTCAACCCCGTCCCACTTGTCCAGGACCCAGGGGGAGGCCAGGTCCCCCCACGAGCTCAGAACGAAGGCCCCAACCTGAGATAAGCTCTCACCCCATTCCCCTGCAGGAGAGGCGCGGCGACCCCGACCCGGAGATCCATGATCCCATACCAGAAGGGGAGGACCCGGGCCGTGATTTCCCCTCCCACGGAGGTCAGAGGGTCCTTTCGCGGGTTCTCGTAACCCCTGAAGCCCAGCTCGGGGCCCCAGGCGTTCCCGGCATCCAGGAACAGCGTCCCGCTCAGCCAGTCCAGGTGGAGGGGAAAGAGCCCTGGCCCTCGGTTCACCAGAAATAGAGGGAAGCGGTACTCCGCGGACACGGACCAGGCGTATCTGCCGAAACGGCTCGCGGTGTCGTACCCCCGCACCGGGAAGGCCAACCCCTGGGCGAGATCCACCAGGCCGAGAGGCAAACCCTCTCCGGAAGCCCCCCCCACCTCGAAGTGGAACTGGTCGGCTCCGGCCCCCCCCGCAACCCCTCCACTCCCGCGAAACGCCAGGACGTGGTTTCCGAAACCAGGAAGCCGGACTCCTTTGTAGGCCGTGAGCTGACCCACCAGATCTCTCAGGGAGCGATCCTGGCCCGGGAGTCCCCTGAGGGTGTCCACCAGGGCCAGCTCCCGTCGGGTCCGCCCCCTGACGACGACCCCGATACCGTCTTCCGGGCTGATGGACAGGGGGAAGGTCCTGGCGGTGGAAAGAGCCACGGCGACCCTCGCCTCCCCCAGCCGGGCGTCGGGGCGAGTGAGGCGAAACCGCTCACTCTCCCGCAGATCCTCCTCGAGAAGCGTCCTCTCCTCCCAGATGTGACGTCCGGAGATGCTCACCGAGGAGAAGCTCCGGGACCTCCTGCGAAAGAGGGTGGCACCGATCCCAACGCCACGCTCCCTCTCCACGGTGTAGAGGAGATCTCCGCTCTCGTCCGGGGCGGCGAGGGGACCTTCCGCGTCCAGGAACTGCGTTGCGGAGAGGGTGAGGACCGGATTCCCCAGGCCGGCGAATGAATAGGCCGCGGCCCCCTCGAAACCGCCTGGCCCCCCGGAATAGAGTCCCACCAGGGAATAGCTGTGGCGTCCCGCGAGATCGACCCCGGAGGTGGCGATGCCGAAGCGGGGCTTCAGGACCTGGACCGATCCCGCATCGTCCCCGGCTCGGAAAGCCGGAGACCAATAGGTGGGAGCCAGCGTGGGGAGGGGATCATATCTCTCCTGGGGAGCCTGGATCTTCCGGTCATACCGGGTGGTGTCCACCGTTCCGACGAAGTTCGGGCTCTCCGGCAGAGGGGCAAACCACCGGCCGGGATCGAAGGGAATCCGTTCCAGGTGCCATCCGTCCGCGTGATACCCGGAGTAGTAGATCCACTCTCCCTGGGGGTCCACCCCCGGGAATGCGGCACCGCCAAGGACGTTGGTCACCTGGAGCCGGGGGGAGGGCTCGCCCGAATCGGGGCGGATCTCCACCGCGTAGAGGTTGGGGATGCCGCTCCTGTCCGACGCCCACAGGAGCCAACGGCCGTCGGGGCTCCAGACCGGGGCGTTGTCGATGGCCCGATCCCGGGTGATTTCCTGGACCACGGCACCCTCCCGGTCCAGCAGGACGAGGTCCATATGGGCTCCCGGCCTCCACCGCGCCACCGCGATCCACTGACCTCCCGGGGACCACCTGGGATACGACCAGTGGACCGGCGATTCATAGTCGTTGAGGGGGATGATTTCCCGGGATTCCAGGTCCAGCAGAACGAGGCGGTTGGTGCCACGCCCCTCCTGCACCGCCACCACCCACCTCCCCGTCGGGTCCACGTCGGGATGGTCGAGGCGCTCACCCCGGCTCAGCCGTTCCTCCCCCCCGTCGGGGCGGATCCGATACAGATCCCCCCGGAGCCGATAGGCATCGACGTATTCGATCTGGGAGAAGACGACCCCCCCCTCAGGGGTCCAGGAGAAGTTCGCCAGGCTGTTGGTACGGGCCAGCTTTCCCGATTTCCCCGTATTCGGATCCAGGAGGCGGAGTTGATTGTCGCTATGCCCATCCTGCCGCGAAAAAAGCACACGATCCCCCGAGGGGGAAGGAGCCGGATTCAAGGCGTAGTAGCCCTCCTCCGTCAGGGTCTCTCCCCTGGTAAGGGGAGCCCAGGCGGCGAGAGAATCCCTCAGCGTCCGGTAACGTGCCTGAAGCTCCGCCTCCCATTCCTCCCAGCTCCGTGAGAAGGAGGTGCCGAAGGCTCTCCGGGCCGCCGAGTCGAGGCGGTAGGGGATCCACTGCCCCGCAACCTCCCGGACGAAGCTCGAAACGGCCTCCTCGCCGTGCTGGTCCACCAGGTAGTTCAGGAACAAGGAGCCGTAGGCATAGTCCCGCTGACCACCGGGCCAGATCTGTGAGGCCCCCGATACCCGGTCGATGGAGTCCATGTCCCCTTCCAGGACGGCGGTACGAACCACCATCTCGTGGAAGCTCCCCTTCACCCGGCCGGCCCCGGTGAGCGCCGATTCGTAATAGACGGCGATTCCCTCCACGGTCCAGTTCGGGGTGGCAAGTCCGGGAAAGAAGGGCCACCGGAGAGGCACACGACCGAAGAACTGCCGGAAAGCGCCACCCACGCCCCTAGCCATATCCTGGTGGAAGATGTGGGTCAGCTCATGGACGATGACCAGCTCCATCCACTCGTTCATGTAGGCCAGGCCAAAGCCATCCACGGGGGGGGGCGCGTAGATCACGATCCGGTTGGACGGGAAGACCTGGGCGAATCCGTTCGAGATGTCGGCGTGATCACTGATGATGACGTCCACCACGCCTTCGGGAGGCTCCACGAACCGTTCCGAGAGAAGCTCCCACGCCGCCTCCCCCCGCTCCCCGGCCCGCTGGGCCAGATCTTCCATCCCGTCGGGATACGTGACCCTCAGGTGGGTGGTCTCCAGGGTTCGCCAGGCTTCGTCCGGGGGAAGCTGTCCGAGGCCGGAGCTCGCGAGGAGGGCCAGGAGGATCCCCGGAAGGAGAGCGGATGAAGCTTGCCGGAGGAGCCAGGCCTTGTCAAACCGATCCATGCACGTCACCCTAACGAAGTTCACCTCGGATTGGGGCCTTCTGAAGATGCAGAAAAAAGAGGACCTTTGGTACCGCATCGGGTACGCCGTGGAGGCGGCACGGCACCGGGTACCCGCCGCACCGGCGCCGGGATCCCCTGCCGTCCGGGAGAAGGACGGGGAGCCCAAGGCGGTAGCCACCGCCGGGGAGAAGCTGGCTGAAGCCGTTGGGAGGCTTCGAGGTCACCAGCTCGATGAGCCCTCGGGAAAGATTCTTGAAGCATTTCTCACCGTGGGCCTGGGGACGGTCCTCACCCGGTTTCTCGCGCTCTGGCCGGGGCGCCGCCGCCCCGGATTGTTTCGTCTCTTCAAGGCCGGCGCCTCTGGGGCCGCGGCGGCTCTGCTGGCCGAGCTCGTCAGGCCGGTCCTCTCCGGCGAGCCTTCGGACGGTTCCCTGGAGGAGGAGCTCACCGATATCCTCCTCTCCGGTGCCGGGAGGGGCCTCCTCTATGCAGCCATAGTGGAGCCCCGGGTGCCGGGTCCGTCCATCCTACAGGGCTCCACCTATGGCGCCCTGGAATACGCTCTCTCCCCATGGGGAGGTCTGGAGGAGTTGGCCGGGTCGGCAGCGCCCCACCGGAAGGTGCCGATTCTCTCGGTCCTCCTTAAGAACCGGGGTGAGGAAGAGCAATTCCTGGAACACCTGGCCTTCGGAATCGCACTGGCCCTCCTCTACGAGCGTTGAGGCGCGTCAGCGGGTCCGGTGGCCCCACACCAGCAGTGGAATCTCTCCGGGGCCCACCGGTGCCCGTGGCCAGGGCCGGCTCATGGTCATCTCCGGGGGACATCGCGGCAGGGTGCCTTCCCCCCCACCCTCGACCTCCCCCTCGGAGCGGATCCCCAGGAGCTGGACCGCCACCTGTCCGCCCGATTCCAGTCCCGTGAGATAACAGAACGAACCCGGCCGGGCTCTCAGGACCGGAGGCACGTAGTAGGCCGTGAGACCGTCCCACCGATCCACCGTCAAGTAGCGACCTCCCCCTTCTCGGGCGAGGCCCAGGAACTCGTCCGGGTCCGTCGTGAGGGGAAGGGAGAGGGCCTTCACGCTGCTCTGGACGAAGAAGATCCGTGGCTTGCGGGCCACCACCACCGAACCCACCGGGAGGTTCGCTCCCGCCCAGCCGGCCATCTGCACGTACCCCTGCACGTTGGGTCCATCACAGGACCACGGGTCCCCGCCCTTCGAAACGGCCCGGCACATCCCGGCGGCCTCCGCTTCCCCCGCCCAGCTCTGGAGAGAGGGGACCGCAACCAGCAGAAACCCTCCCGCCAGAAGGCCGGTCCTGAGAGCCGGCTTGAGACCCTGGAATAGCCACAGGAGGGCCGAGACCGCATAGAAGAGCAGAAGGGGGAAGAGGGGTAGTGCGAACCGGTCTCCGGACCAGACCTCCGGCCAGAGGAGCATCAGGCCCAGGTAGAGAGGGAGGAAGAGCTCACCCAAGCCGGGTCCCCGCCTGAAGCTTCGCCCCCACCCCAACAGAGCCAGCAAGGTCAACCCCACTCCGAGAATGGGTAGGAGCGAGCCTTCCAGACCGACGATCCCCTCGGGAATGAAATTCGTGACGTAGGCCAGGAGATTCCCCCAGATCCTCCCCAGGAGCCCCGTGGCCCCCACCCGGCCCAGCTCTGGCCGGTAGGGATCCAGGAGCCAGAACTCAGCCGCGTACGAGCCCCCTCCGGCCTCCAGCCCCCTCCACCACCAGAGCCCCGCCGAGCCCAGGAAGGCTGCCGAGAAGATCGCAAGTCCGCCCCATCCCCTCCGGAGGATGAGCCAGAGGACGGTGGCCACCGCCAGGGGCAGGCCGGCGGATCGTGTGAAATAGGCCAGGAGGACAAGGACAAACCCCGCCATCAGCCAGAGGCCCGGGTTGTCCGTCTCCTCCTTCTCTCCCTTCTCCAGGGTCCAGAGTGCCCCCAGGGTGAAGGCCAGAAAGGTCGGATCCGACAGGATCCAGCGGCTGTAGTAGAGAACGGCGTCGGCCAGGACCACAAGGAGGGCAACGCTCGCTGCCACGGTGTCTCCCTTCCGGTCTCGGACCCACAGGAACGAGAGGGCACCCACCAGGAGCGTCGAGACGAAGGGCACGGCCTTGAGCCCCACCCATCCTTTCACCCCCAGGGCCATGGCCCCGGCCAGGAGCAGGGGGAAGATGGGAGGGTATTTGGTGTGCTGGGGCTCCCCGGGGGTCCACAGCTCCAGGTAGGCGCCCCGCTCCAGAATGGAGTGGGCCAGGGCCACGTACCCGGCATTGTCGCCTCCGGTATGTGGGGCCGGTGTGAAGACCCGGGCCGAAAGGAACAACTGGACCCCCAGCACCCCAGCCAGGAGGAGGACGCTCTTCCGCTTCATGGCCCGGCCCCCGGGGTGAAGGAGCCCAGGACCCTCGGTCCCCTGGCCCCGGTGGACCCCGGCAGGTTCCCCGGGAAACCCCTCAGGTGGGCCCAGGCCAGGAGGGCGAACGCGGCGGCCTCCCGGGCATCCGGGTTCATTCCCAGCTCGTCCCCCTTCCTCACGGGAACCGGGTCCATCTCGGCTTCGATGGCGAGCCGAAGGGCCGGGTTCCGCGCGCCCCCACCCATGAGAAACACCTCTTTCAGGCCGCGAGGAAGGACCCACCGCCGGTACGCCTCGCCCACACTCCGGGCCGTCAACGCGGTGAAGGTCGCCATCAGGTCCGGCCACCCTACCTCCGGAACGCCCGGAGCCAGTATGGCCCCGGTCTCCGCCTCCAGCCAGGCTTTCGCCTGTTCCACCATCTCTGGCCCGAAAAGCTCTCTCCCCGTCGAGCGTGGGGGGGGCTCCTGGAAGAAGGGAAGATCGAGGAGGCGGGAAAGGAGGCCCTCCGCGATCCTGCCTTCCCGAGCCAGGGAGCCGTCCCGGTCGAAACGCCACGCTCCCCCCGTGGCCTGCTCCGCAGCCGCGTCCAGAAGGACGACGCCGGGACCGGTGTCGAAGGCGACGATGGAGTCCGGGTCTCCCCCCGGCGGGAGCCAGGTGACGTTGCCCATCCCACCCAGGTTCTGGATGGCGCGGGAGGAGTCCGGAGAGGAGAAGAAGACCGCATCGGTCCACGGAACCAGCGGTGCTCCATGGCCTCCGGCGGCCAGGTCACGGGCCCGAAAATCGCTCACCACTGCGATGCCCGTGCGCTCGGCGACGGTACCGGGGCACCCCAGCTGAAGCGAAGATCCCCGTTCTCCATCCCGGGGCGGATGGTGCCAGAGCGTCTGACCGTGAGAGCCCACGGCGTCGATGGCCTGGGGCGTCTCTCCGCTCTCAGCCAGGAGCTCGAGGACTGCGTCGGCGAACCACTCTCCCAACCGGGTGTGGAGGAGAGCTACGTCCCGGAGCCCTCCCTTGGCGAGGGTTTCCTGAATCGCGCCCCGTTCCGCCTCGGAGTAGGGTCTGGTACGGAAGGAAGCGACCCTCCAGGCCACCCGTGGGATGCGAGGCACGTCCGGGTGGCGCCCAGCGCCCTGGACATCCTGGCGGGCCGCACCGTCGCCGACCCCCGAGTCTCCGCCACCTGCGCCCTCTTCTCCAGGAAGGGGATAAAACTCCTCAACCTCCAGCAAGGCGACGTCGATCCCGTCCAGGGAAGTCCCGGACATGACCCCCACCAGCTTCATTCGATTCCCTCCCCCGTCAGGACCCTCAGCCGTAGGACGCCTCCGGCGATGCCTGGAGCCCGGTCCGGCGGTGGGCCGTTCCACTCCGCATCCGCCATCACGGGAGGTCCCCCACGACCCGGGACACGACCCCTTCGACCTCGTGGAGACGCCTCTCCGCTTCCTGGAGGTCGACTCCGAGCTTCTGCATGACGATGGCTACCTTCACCTTGCCGCCGGCAACGCTCAGAAGGTCCCTCGCTCCCTCCCGGTCCAGATTCAGAGTCTCCATCAGGATCCGCTCTCCTCTGTCCTGAAGCTTCTGGCACGTGACCTGGAGGTCCACCATGAGGTTGCCGTACACCTTCCCGAGGAGAACCATGGCGCCGGTGGTGATGGTGTTCAGTACGAGCTTGGTGGCCGTGGCTGCCTTCATTCGAGTGGAGCCGGTGATGACCTCGGGGCCCACCAGGGGGGCGATGACCACGTCGTGTAGCTCCGTGAGCTCCTGAGGTGGGTAGGTGCAGAGGAGGAACCCTGTTCGAGCCCCCAGCTCCCTGGCCCGGGCCAGGGCTCCGTGAACGAAGGGGGTGGTTCCGGAGGTGGCGATCCCCAGCACGAAGTCATTCGCGGTGACCGTCCGTTCATCCAGAGCCGCGGCTCCCGCCTCCCAGGAATCCTCGGCTCCTTCCTGGGCTCGCACCAATGCCGCGTACCCCCCTGCGATGATCCCCTGCACCAGCTCGGGGCTGACGCCGTAGGTGGGAGGCATCTCCGCCGCGTCGAGAACGCCGAGGCGCCCTGAGGTTCCTGCTCCCACGTAGAGGAGCCTTCCTCCTCTCCGAAAGGCCTGCACCGCCAGCTCCACGGCGTGAGCGATTGCCTCCCGCTCCTCTCCCACCGCCTGAGCCACCATCCGGTCCTCGGCGTTGATGAGGTCCGTGATCTCGAGTGCAGAGAGGAGGTCGATGCGTTTCGACCGGGGGTTCTGCTGCTCCGTAAGGCGTTTCTCGAGCATTCGGGGCCTTTGCTGTGGGACCGGTCCTGGGCGATCTTTACCTGTTCCGGAGCCGTCCTGGTCCCCTCCCGTAACCCCTGTGGCCGACGGGATCGGAGGGCGAGCTCCAGTGGCGAGCCCCCGGGCTACAGCCTCGGGCCCGTCGGCAGGGAAGCTACCGAAGATGAAAACCCGGGGGCAACGCCTCCCCTCCATTATCTCGTGAGGCAGAGGATGGAGCTTCTCCAGAGGGCAAGAGAGCTGGCCGAGGACATCTCGGCCCTTCGTCGGGACTTCCACCGACATCCGGAGCTGGGTTTCCAGGAGCACCGGACGGCGAGAGTCGTGGCGGAACATCTCAGTGGGTGGGGCCTCCCGGTGCGGACCGGGGTGGGCGTCACCGGCGTAGTGGGTGAGATCCGAAACGGGGCCGGGCCCACGGTGGCTCTCAGGGCGGACATGGATGCTCTTCCCATCCAGGAAGAAGCCGAGCACGACTACGCCTCCACCGTTCCCGGCGTCATGCACGCCTGTGGGCACGACGCCCACATGGCCAGCCTCCTCGGAGCGGCTCGTCTCCTTTCCCAGGATCTGGCCCAGGGGAACCTCCCCGCCGGGACGATCCGGCTCCTCTTTCAACCTTCGGAGGAACGGATGGACGCGGAGGGAAAGGGCGGAGCCCTTCGCATGGTGGAGAACGGTGCCATGGACGGGGTTTCGGCGGTGTTGGGACTCCACGTGGGGGCCCACTTGCCTGCGGGAAAGGTCTTCTTGAAGGAAGGGCCCCTCATGGCCGGGAGTGATGATCTTCATGTGGTGGTTCGGGGGCGAAGCGCCCATGCGGCCCTGCCGCATGAAGGGGTGGACGCCCTCGTTCTGGCGGCCCAGGGCGTCATGGGTGTGCAGCAGGCGGTCTCCCGCCGTCTCTCGCCCATGGAGAACGGCGTGGTGACCTTCGGGCGGATCCAGGGGGGGGTCGCCGCGAACGTGGTCCCCGGGGAAGTCACCCTGGAGGGGACGGTGCGCTATTTCGTGGAGGATGTGCGGAGGCGACTCCATGAGAGTGTCACGGGAGCCTTCAAGGGATTGGAGGCGCAGGGAGGCTGCGTCGAGGTGGGATTCCGGTCCGGATGCCCCCCGGTGGTCAACGAGAGGCACGTCACGGAGGTAGCCCGCGGGGTAGCGAGGACCGTGGTGGGAGAAGCGGACGTATGGGAGGCCGAGCCCATGATGGGAGCGGAAGACTTCGCCATCCTGGCCCGGGAAGCACCCGGGACCTTCCTCTGGCTCGGTGCGGCTCTCCCGGACGCCAGGGAACACCACCACCCCCGATTCGACATCGACGAGTCGGTCCTCCCCATCGCCTCGGCCCTCCTGGCGGGGTCGGCCACGGCCCTGCTCGGGGGGTTTTCCCCGAAGCCCCATGACTGAGCTCAAGACGCTCCTCCCCTACCTCCGACCCTACCGCCGGGCCATCGGGCTCGGGCTCTCCATGGTGGTGATCACCAACGTCTTCACCATCGCCGGCCCCTACCTGCTGAAGCTCGCCATCGACGGTCTCGGCGACCCCGGGACCACCCGGTCCGATATCGCGGAGCTGGCAGCCCTCATCGTCCTGGCAGCCCTCCTGGGGGGGGCGGCCAAGTTCTGGATGCGGCAGATCCTCAACGGCACGAGTCGACGGATCGAGGCGGATCTTCGAAACGACTTCTTCCGTCACCTCCTGCGCCTGGACGTAACCTTCTTCGGGAGCACCCGGACGGGCGATCTCATGAGCCGGGCCACCAACGATACCCTGGCAGTCAGGATGGCTGCGGGCCCTGCCATCATGTATGCGGTGAATACGACGGTGAGCTTCGCATTCTCTCTTGCCCTGATGGTGTGGATCAGTCCTCGCCTCACCGCCGTGGCCCTGGTCCCCATGGTGATCTTGCCCCCCATCGTCCTGGGGTTCGGAAGGGTCATCCATCAGAAGTTCGAGGAGATCCAGGAGCAGTTCTCCACCCTCTCCACCATGGTTCAGGAGAACCTCACCGGACTCCGCATCGTCAGGGCTTACGTTCAGGAAGAGGATCAGGAAAGACAGTTCGACGCCCTGAACGCCGACTACATGGAACGGAACCTGTCTCTGGTGAAGGCATCGGGTCTCTTCCACCCGCTCCTGATGCTCCTCTCGGGCTCTGCCATGGTGATCGTCCTCTGGTACGGCGGACACCAGGTCATCTCCGGACGAATCTCCATCGGCGACTTCGTCGCCTTCAACTTCTACCTGGCGCTCCTCACCTGGCCCATGATCGCACTGGGATGGGTGGTCAGCCTGTTCCAGCGGGGCTCAGCCTCCATGGGGCGACTGAATCGGATCCTGGAGACCGAGCCGAGGATCCGGCCTCCCGCCGACCCTACTCCGCTCCGCCACGTCAGGGGCGAGATCGAGTTCCAGGAGGTGAGCTTTCGATATCCCGGCACGGAGCGGGAGGTCATCCGGGGAGTCTCCTTCGTCGCAGGAGCCGGACAGACCGTTGCCGTCGTGGGGCCCACAGGGTCGGGAAAGAGCACCCTGGTCTCCCTCCTGCCTCGGCTGTACGACCCGTCCCGTGGCCGCATCCTCCTGGACGGCATTCCCCTCACAGAGCTGGATCCCCTGGAGCTCCGATCTGTCATCGGCATGGTCCCCCAGGAGTCCTTCCTCTTCTCCGAAACCCTCCGGGAGAACATCGGCCTGGGGGTTGGGCTCCGCCCCCATGGGGGCCCGGGATCCCGCGCCGGGCGCCGGCCGGAGGATGGTTCAGACCCCGCCGGGGGGATTGAGAGAGAATGCTCCCCCTCACAGCCCGACGTCCCGGGGAAGCCGGAAGGGCAGGATGGAAGAGTGGAAGATTCAGCCAGGGTCGCTCAGCTGCACGAGACGATCCTCACCTTTCCCAAAGGGTACGAGACCGTGCTCGGGGAGCGGGGGATCAACCTGTCAGGAGGCCAGAGACAGCGTGCCACCCTGGCACGGGCCCTGGCGAGAGACCCTTCCATCCTCATCCTGGACGATGCCCTCAGCGCGGTGGACACCCACACCGAGGCCAGGATCCTGGAGGATCTCAAGACCACGCTGGCTGGACGAACCTCGTTCATCATCAGCCACCGTGTCACCGCGGTCATGAATGCGGATCAGATTCTGGTCCTGGATGAAGGACGGGTCGTCGAGCAGGGCACCCACGCCGAGCTCCTCGCCCGGGGTGGAACGTACGCCACCCTCCTTCGCCGTCAGATGCTGGAAGAGGAGCTGGAAGGGGATGGAGAAGCCGTCCAGGAAGTGGTTTGAGTTCGCCCCTTTCTCCCCTCCCCAAGGGAGGATCCCCGTCCCCGGTGCCGAACCGTCCCGGAGGTTCTCTCCCTGGGGGGACTCGTGAGGGCTCCCGCCATGGGTAGCCCTAGATGCGTTCCAGAATGAACTCGGGGGTGAACCGGGTCAGATAACTCGTGAGAGTCCCGAAGGATCCGGTCAGGAGCAGGAGCCCCAGGAATACCAGGAGGAGCCCAGAGGCAACCTGGACCACCGGGAGGAAGCGCCTGAAGCGGGCGAAGATTCGAAGGAAGGCGTCCAGGGCCAGGGCGGAGAGGAGGAAGGGTATGGCGAGCCCCAGGGAATAGACCAGGAGCAGTGCTACTCCGGACCAGAAGTGCTCCTGTGAAGACGCGAATGTGAGGATCGCCCCCAGGATCGGACCGATACAGGGGGTCCAGCCCGCCCCGAAGACCGCACCGACTCCCAGCGTACCCAGGTACCCCGCGGGCCTGTCCCTGATGTGGAATCGCTTCTCCCGCATGAGGGGAGTGAGTCGAAGAGCCCCGGCGAGGTGGAGCCCCAGAACGACGATGACGACTCCACCCACTCGGGAGATCCAGACCTCGTAGGCTCGAAGGAACTGACCCAGGAAGGACGCCGAAGCTCCCAAAAGGAGGAAGATCCCCGTGAAGCCGGCCACGAAAAGGAGGGCGTGGGTGAAGGTGGCCCGGCGGTCGAGCCCCTCCTGGAGATCCTCCAGAGACATCCCGGTGACGAAGCTCAGATAGCTCGGTACCAGCGGGAGGACACAGGGTGAGAGAAAGGAGAGGATGCCCGCCCCCAGCGCGATCCCGATCCCCACCGACCCCGTCACCCGGGGCCCACCCGGTCTTCCCCTCCCTCTTCTCCGGACTCCTCTTCCCTTCGGGCCCTTCTGGCCTGGTGGAGGGCCCTCACCGCCAGAACGATCCCGAACCAGCCGGCCACGAACGCCAGGCTCCACCCCACGATCCGGGGGAAGAATCCCGACACCACGGCGATCACCAGCGCGACGAGGGCGAGGGTTCCGAGAACGGTACGGTCCTCCCGACCCAACGTCCTCCGCCCGGCGATGGCGTCTCCCAGCGCCGATCCGGCCCGGACCAGGTCGGCGACACGCCAGGTGGAAGCCCCTCGGGGGCCCTGTCGCCACTTCTCCAACCGTTCCTGGATCGTCCGGCCTGGATCCAGCGTCGTCCGGGCCGGCACTCCCCCTCCCACGGGGTCCTCCATCCGTGGGAGGGCGCGGGGATGAGAGGAGGGGAGAACGATCTCCACCGCGGAGGCCAGGTCCGCCAGGAAGAGCGCTTCCATCTGAATCGCCAGGTCCTCGTCGAGAACACCGACGTCTATCTCCCAGTTTCCCAGGAGACTGGCGGAGTTCATGTTGCTGGACCCCACCCTGGACCACAGGCCGTCCACCACCATGGTCTTTGCGTGGATCATCGGTCCTTGCCATTCGAACAGCCTGACCCCTTCGGAGAGGAGGGTCCTGTACCCACCCCGGGAGAGGCTTCCGACCAGAGGCCAGTTGTTGTGGGCCGGGAGGAGGATCCGCACATCCACCCCGTCCCGGGCCGCGGCGGTCAGCGCCTCGGCCATGGGGAAAGGAGCGACGAAGTAGGGATCCGTTATCCAGATACGGCTCTGCGCCTTGGCCGCCATGAGCTGCGTCTCCCGGTAGACCCGGGAGCGCCAGGGCTCTCCTTCGATGATCCAGGCCGGAACGTCCCCTGCCCGGTCCACCGTCTCCGGGTGGCTGCGAACCTCGGCAGGGACCGGGTCCCCCATCTTCTCCCAGATCCGCTCGAAGGCCCGGGCACAGACCGCCGCCGCGGGGCCTTGGATCTCAAGGCCCGTGTCCCTCCAGGGTGGGTTTCTTCCGTTTCCCGCCCACTCCTCTCCCACGCAGAACCCCCCGACGAACGCCACCGCTCCGTCCACACAGACCATCTTTCGGTGATCCCTCTGGAGAACGCCGAAGGGATCCCGGAAAGAGGGTGGGTTGAAGGCTCGGACCTCCGCACCAGCCTCTCTGAACGGCCTCCAGAAGCGGCGCCGGGTTGCCCAGGAGCCGACCCAGTCGTAGAGGACCCGGACCTGGACCCCATCCCTGGCCTTTCTCACCAAGGCGTCTCGAAAAACTCTCCCCACCCGGTCGTCCCGCAGGATGTAGTTCTCGAAGTGGATGTAATGGCGTGCCAGGTCGATGGCCTCGATCCAGGCGTCGAAGGTGTCCGGCCCGTCGAACTGAAGACGAATGGCGTTCCCGTCCACGCGAGATGCACCGGTGGCTCGCTTCAACGCCCATTCCGGGATCTGCTCGGAGAGTCCCGAGAAAGGGTGGGGGTCTGGATCCAGCTGAGGATTGCTCACGGCCCGTGAATATTCACCTCGGGACTGGGAGGGGACAACAGGCTTTTCATCTTTGTCGCCAACGAGTGCAAGGCCGGGTGCGGGACGGGTCACCCCCCCCGGGCCCCGCCGCCTTCTCAGGAAAGGCGATAGCCGAGGAGCTTGTAGATCAGCTTCGCCACCAGGAAATCGGGGGCGGCCAGCCCCGGGATCGGGGCCAGCTCCACCACGTCCATGGCCAGGACCGTCCGTTCCCGAAAGACCCGTTTGAGGAAGCTGAGAGTCCGGTACCAGTCTCCCCCCCCTGGCTCGGGGGTGCCGGTGGAGGGCATCAGGGAAGGATCGAAGTAGTCCACATCGAAGGTAAGGTAGATGGGGTCCGGAAGGCACTCCAGCGCCCGGTCCATCCACTCGTCACTCGCCCACATCTCGTCCGCGTAGATCAACGTAGCTCCCGGCTCCGCCTCCGCCACCTCCACCTCCTCCTGGCTAATCCCCCGAATCCCGACCCCGACTACATCCGCCACGTCCAGCACGCGATACATGGCGGAGGCATGGGAATGGGGTGTGCCCTCATAGCTGCTCCGGAGATCGGCGTGAGCATCCATCTGGAGCACCCCGATGCGGGCGCCGTGGCGGGCGGCCACGGCTCTGATGGCCGGAGCGGATATGGAGTGCTCTCCTCCCAGCATGACCGGGAACCGATCCCCGATCTCGGCCAGGAGCGTTCCGAACGCTGCTTCCAGCTCAGTCATGGCGGGCCCGGGGCCTTCCCGAGTCAGCTCCAGCGCAGGGAAGGTATGGATCCCCATGACCGAGAGGTCCTGCCCGGCCTCCTGGTCCCACAGCTCCACGTACCGGGAAGCCTCCAGGATAGCCCTGGGTCCCCCCCGGGTTCCTCCACCCCAGCTGGTGGTGGCCTCGTACGGAACCGGGAGTACGACGGCCCGGGCCCCATCCAGGGACGAGGCGACCTCGTCGAGGCCGAGGAACACGTGAGGGAGCTCCCAGGGGAACGCAGGGTTCCCATCGATCCTGGAAGCGAGGGACCTGTGTTCAGGCGGCGGGGACCCAGGAGTCCCGGCTCCTGCACCCCTCCCCTTCGCGTCGTCTGCTCTGCGGTTCGGCATGATCGGACCCCGTTGGCGAATCCACCCACAGGACGCCGTCCGGTGGGTGAATGCGTGGGATGGACGAAACACACGATCCGCCCCGGTTCCCCTCCGGGTCCGGGGCGCTACACGACCTCGATGGGACAGGTCAACCCGTCGTCAGGGAGCTCCGCGCCCGCATCCTGGCATTCCCGGCAGAGGCCGTAGATCTCCAGCTTGTGCCGCGTAGCCTTGAACCCGTGCCTCGCCGTGATCCGGGCTTGCACGTCCTGGACTTCCCAACTCTGAAACTCGATGACGCGGCCGCACTCCAGGCAGATAAGGTGCTCGTGTACCGGATCCTGCAAGACTCGGT
>Ga0316577_10000509_pt1 | contig 15521 bp, 13 predicted proteins | sample S5NA_FD_203073 | JGI IMG/M metagenome (GOLD analysis project Ga0316577, IMG submission 203073) | Rhizosphere microbial communities from salt marsh grasses in Alabama, United States - S5-7_050615r2r1 | ecosystem: Host-associated > Plants > Roots > Rhizosphere | place: USA: Alabama | collected... | reverse complement strand
AATGGAGAGGAACCGGTGGCCGGAGCCCTCCACCAGGGGGAGGAGGCTCTTTCCCTGGTCGTCGAAGATGTTGTCCGCGGCGGTGATGGTCCCCTTGATGCAGAAGTTGAGCTCCGTGTAGAAGGCCAATCTTTCCGGCCTCACTCCCAGGGACTCGAAGAGAGACCGGAAGAGGACCAGGAAGAAGTATTCCTGGAGAAACGCGAGTCCTTCGGGGGATCGCATCTCTCCCTCTTCCGGGACCCGTCGCCCCTGATGCAGGAACCGTGGATCCACCAGCTCCCCCAGGTCCCGGTACAGGGCGTTCACGGCCCGGGCCTGGGCCTTCATGGCTGGGCTCAATCGGTCCCACACCCCATGCTCCTCCAACAAACGCACAGCCTCGGGTGAGCGAAACACGGGAGAAAGCGTCATGATCCTGCGGTTCCTCTTTCGGGAGTTCGTAGTCCGAACAGGCGAATCTAGCCAGCAACGGCCCTATTTGGCCATATGTCTGCCAGCCAGAAAGAGCCCGTGGAGGGTGAGGAAGGGCTCGACCCTCTCGACGGTTCTGCAGTGCGGGGCGAGAAGTCCGGCGTAGCCTCCCGTGGCCACGACGAGGGCGTCCGGCCTGTTCCACTCGGCCTTGATGCGGTCCACCATGCCGTCGATGGCATCCACCGTGGAGAAGAAGACTCCGCTTTCCATGCAGGCCTCCGTCCTCCGCCCGATGACCCTGTCCGGAGGCCGGAATTCCACCCGGGGGAGTTTTGCCGCCCTGCGTCCGAGCCACTCCAGCCCGACCTGGACGCCGGGGGCGATGACCCCACCCTGGAAGACCCCCTCCCCAGTGATGCAGTCGAATGTCGTGGCCGTTCCCAGATCCACCGCCACCGTGTCGCGCTGGAAGAGATCCCGGGCCGCCAGAGTGTTTACGATCCGGTCGGCCCCTACCGTCTGTGGCTCATCCACGTCCAGGCTGATGGGGAGGTCCGCTCCCGGACCGACGGTGAACACCGGGCCGGCGATGATCCCAGCCAACGCGGTCCTGACGCGCTCTGTGACGGATGGAACCACGGACCCCAGCACTCCCCGGACGAGTGTCCCTTCATCCACTCCCTTCCGGGCCAGGAGCGCATGAATCAGGTGGTCATATTCGTCGGCGGTCCTGGGGAGGCCCGTGCTCAGGCGCCAGTGGGCCAGAACCTCCCCTTCCGGTGCCATGAGTCCCACCACGGTCTCGGTGTTTCCGATGTCCACCACGAGATGCATCGCTCTGTCTCCGTCCGTCTCTAGAAGCCGAATCCGGTCAGCGGGGAACCCGGGCGACCGACCCTGCCAGGACTTCCACCAGTTTCCCCCCCTCCCTCTCCAGCATCAGGGACCCCCGTGGGGTGATGCCCAGGGCCACCCCTCGGCCGCCCAGCTCGGAGTCCACCCTCTCCCCCAGCAGCGCGTCACGTGCGAGATACGCCTGAAGCTCCGCCTCCTGCAGGCGGCCACCCCCGCCCTCCGCCGCCACCCGGACGGCGGCGACGATCTCTCCAGCCAACTCGACGCGGGAGACCGCAACGCCGAACCCGTCAGCCAGCGAGATGGCGGAGGTTCGGAGCTCGGGGGGAAAATCCGGGGCCCGCTGTCCGACGTTCAGGCCGATCCCCACCACCACACCGCCCCTTCCTGCGGTTTCGCAGAGGATTCCACCCAGCTTCCGTCCCCGAAGCAGGAGATCGTTCGGCCATTTGAGGCGAATCCCCCTCTCCTCCCCGTCTTCCACATCGTAGATGGCCTCCAGGACATCGGCGGTAGCCATGGCCACACGGATGGACAGGAGCGCGTCCGCCTCGTGCCCGCCGGATGGGACCAGTACCGAGAGCCAGATCCCCTTCCCAGCAGGGGAGTCCCACCCCTTCCCCCCTCTCCCCCTGCCACCGGTCTGGGCCTCGGCCAGGACAACGGTCCAGGAGTCGGCCCCGTTTTCCGCCAGGGCCTTCACACGGTCATTCGTCGAGCCCAGGACCTGGAAGACCTCCAGGCGTGGAACGCCCCAGAAGGATCGCAGGGACTCCACGACGTGGCCCTCCCACTCCATAAGGAGAGGAAGGTCGGCCCCTCCGGCTCCCCCCCCGGCCACACTCATCTCCCCTCCACCCGGAGAGAAAGGTCTGCGGCGGTCGCGGAGTGGGTCAGGGCTCCGATACTGACGAAGTCCACTCCGGTTTCCGCCACGGCCTTCACTCTGCCAAGGGTCATGTTCCCGGACGCCTCCAGGAGCGGGCGATCTCTTCCCTGGGCCCCGGCTCTGGCGACGGCCTCCCGGATGGTCTCGAGTCTCATGTTGTCCAGGAGGATCCTCTGGACGCCCAGCGTCATGGCCTCCTCCAGCTCCTCCAGGGTCCCCACCTCCACCTCTACGGGCAGGCGATCCCTGTTGGCCCTTCTCACCCTCTCCACAGCCGCCTGGATCCCCCCGGCCGCCACGATGTGATTGTCCTTCACCAGCACCATGTCGTGGAGTCCGACACGGTGGTTCCTCCCTCCTCCGGCCAGAACCGCCGCCTTCTCCAGAAAGCGCCAGCCGGGCGTAGTCTTCCTGGTATCCAGGATCTGGGTACCGGTGCCGGAGACGGCCTTCACGAAGCGTCGCGTCTGGGTCGCGATCCCCGATAGTCGCCCCAGGAAGTTCAACGCCAGTCTCTCGGCTGTGAGGATGCTTCGAAGAGACCCTTGGACCGTCAGGACCAAGGTGTCCTCCTTGATCTCAGTTCCATCCGGCACCTCCACCGACACGGCCAGGCTCGGGTCGACCCGGTGCAACACCCGGGTCGCCGGATCCGTCCCAGCCACCACCATGGCTTCTTTGGCGATGACCGTTGCCGTTCCCTCTGCGTCCCTGGGAACCGTCCAGAGGGTGGTCCAGTCCCCTGGGCCGACATCCTCCTCCAGAGCCAGGTCTATGAGTCGTTCCAGAGCTTCGGATTGGAGCATTCTCGGTCAACCCCTCATGGCCAGGTAGATCATGAAGGCACTCCCCACCACCCAGCAGTACGGGCCGAAGCGATGAAAAGACTTCCGCCGGAGCATGGCCACGAAAGTCCAGATTGCCAGGATCCCGGTCAAGGCCGCCGCGACAACTCCCGCAGCCAAGGCGCCACCCGCGAGGCCGGAACTGGTCCCTGCCAGCTCCGGGAGCTCGAGGACCGCCGCACCGAGGATGGCCGGAACCCCCATGAGGAAGGAAAACGCCGCAGCTTCTTCTGCCTCTACGCCGAGCCAGAGCCCCGCCACCACCGTGGCACCGGACCTGGAGATCCCCGGCACGATGGAGAACGCCTGGGCCAGCCCCATGAGAAGCGCGGCCCAGACTCCAGGCCCAGTGCCAGGCTTCCGGGCCAACGCCCACCGGGCGGTCCACAGGAAGGTGCCCGTCACCAGAAGGCCGATGGCTGCCACCCGGGGGGCGTCGAAGAGCCCCTCGATGAAATCCCCCGCGCCCAGGCCGACGCCGGCAGCCGGAAGGGTGGCCAGGCAGAGAAGGAAGACGTACCTCCAGGCGTCCTTCCTTCCCTTCGCGGCCCCCCGGATCAACCCCCAGATCCTCCTCCGGTAGAAGAAAAGGACCGAGACAAGGGTGGCCACGTGAACGGCCACCTCGAAGACCACACCTGGGATTCGGACGTTCATGAGAGCCTGCCCCATGACGAGATGCCCCGAGCTGGAGACGGGCAGGAACTCCGTGGCTCCCTGGATGAACCCGAGCACCAACGCTTCCCAGACACTCATGAACGCCTGTCCTCCATCCGCTCCTCCTCCGCCGGTTCCGAGAATCCACCCTGCCCCCTTCCCCGCCCCGCACTCTCGTTCCAGACGCTCAGGACCCGGTCCACGAGATCGCTTTCGGGAAGCGTGCCGTCCAGAAACACCGCCCCCGGAGGGAGCTGGTGCCGGTTCCAGGTCATCTGACGACGGGCATACCGCCGGTGGGCCCGGCGGATCAGTTCAGCGGCGTCTTCCAGGGAGAGCTTACCCCCGAGGTATTCGGCCACCTCCCGATACCCCGCGCCGGTCATTCCTGGATCTTCGGGTCCGAACCCGGTGGCGAGGAGGCCGGCCACCTCCTCCACCCATCCTTCCCGGAGCATCGCCTCCACACGCCGGTTGATACGCTGGTTGAGGAGCTCCCGGGGGAGATCCAGGACAACTACCACTCCACGGAGGGGCACTTCCGTGGCCGCCGCCTGATCCTGCCACCAGGAGAGGGGGCGCCCGGTCATCAGGGCCATCTCCACGGTACGGGTGGCCCTTTGCCGGCCCCCTCCCGCGGCCGTCTCTCCCCTGCGGGGGTCCAGCGCCGAGACGAACCGCTGAAGGGTCGGCCAGGGAAGTCCGTTCAGGAACCTCCTCAGTGCCTTCAATCGCGCCTCGTCCAGGTTCGGCTCTGAGAACATGGGGTGGGTAAGGGCTTTCAAGAAGAAACCGGTGCCACCCACAAGCAGGGGCACGCGACCCCGGCCCCGGATCTCGGATATCCATCGCCGTGCGTCCCTGGAGAACTGACCGGCGGAATAACTCTCGTCCGGATCTCGGAGATCCAGGCCGTGATGCGGGATCCGAGCACGCTCCTCTGGAGGGACCTTTCCGGTTCCGACATCCATTCCCCGGTAGATCTGCCTGGAGTCCATGGAGATGATCTCCACGTCCAGGCGCTTCGCCAACGCCATGGAGAGGGCCGTCTTCCCCGATGCCGTGGGACCCAGCAGGGCCAGGAAGGACGGAACCCCGGGGTTCCGGCTTTCCGGCCCCGAAACCGCCCGGGAAGACCTCATCCCGACGACCGCCTCCTGCTTCCACGTCTCATAGCCCGGGCCCCCCTCTAGTGCCGTCCGAACTTCCGCGCCAGCTCCTCCGTGCTCAGGCGGACGATGGTGGGGCGGCCGTGGACATCGTGGAAGGGCAGATCTGTCGCAAAGAGAGCGTCGAACAGCTCGGCCATCTCGTCATCCTTCATCCGCTGACCCGCCTTTATCGCACCTTTGCAGGCGAAGGTCATCGCGATCCTTTCGTGTTGGTTCCTGGCCGAGCGCACCAGCTCCGAGCCTTCCGCCAGCTCCGAGATCATCTCCCTGAAACACCGCTCCGCATCGAAATAGGGATGGGGGTCGGGGACGGAGTGGACGATGACGGTGTCTCCGCCGAAGGCCTCCACCTGGAACCCCGCCCTGGAGAGGATTCCCTTCAGCTCCTCTACCTGCCTCAGCTCCGCCGGGCTCAACCGGAGGGTGAGGGGGAAAAGGAGGGTCTGGCTCTCCTGTCCTTCGGCCTGGAACGCCTCCATCAGGCGCTGAAACAGGACCCGCTCGTGAGCCGAATGCTGGTCGATGATCAGGAGACCCTCCCTCGTCTCTGCCAGGACATAGGTGTCATGGACCTGCCAGAGACGTGGTCTGGCCGTTACGGTTCCCAGGGGTGCCTCATCCTGGTCGGTGGGGGCCCCCACCTCCTCCTCCGCTGCCGGGAGCGCAGGCCCCGACAGGAAGAGCGCCATCTGCGACTCCGTGGCGGCTCGAGGTGTCCTCACCTCCGGTGCGACGTGGCGGCCCCCGCCGCCTCCTTCATGAGAGGTCTCACGGACCTCCAGCCGGGGGGGGGCGACCCGGGTATCGAGGGTGGCTCCACTCACGGCTCCTCCCAGGGCCTTTCTCACGGCCTCTTCCACCATGACCTGGACCAGCCCCGGGTTTCGGAACCGCACCTCCAGTTTGGCGGGATGGACGTTCACGTCCACCAGGGCATCCTGAACCGAAAAAAAGAGGAAGACCCATGGGCGCTTTGCGGCGGACACGGTAGTCCGGTACCCACGATCCGCGGCCCTGAGGAGTTCCGGGTCTTTGAAGGGGCGCCCATTCACGAAGAGATGCGCCCGACGGAATCCTTCGGAGGCGGCCTCCGGGCGTTGGACCAAGCCCCTGAGGGCATGCCCTTCGGACTCGCCGGAGACCTGTAGCAGGGAGCCGGCCGACTCCGGGCCCCAGAGGGTTCCGATTCGGGCGGAGACATCGTTCACCGCTGGAAGGTCCAGCAGCTCATTCTCCCCGGACCTGAAGGAAAAGGAGACACCCGGGTTGGCCAGGGCCAGGCTCGCCATCACTTCGCTCATCGCCCGGGTCTCCGCCGCCGCCGATTTCAGGAACTTTCGCCTGGCCGGCGCATTGAAGAAGAGGCTTCGGACTTCCACGGTGGTTCCCGGCCTGCGGGCAAAATCCTGGACTCCCACGATGCGGCCACCCTCTACCCTGACCGCTGTCCCAGCCTCATCCGCGGCCTCCTGGGTTTCCAGGGTGAAGCGAGACACTGCGGCGATGGACGGAAGCGCCTCTCCCCTGAAACCGAGGGAACGAATACGGGCGAGGTCCCTGGCCTCTGAGATCTTGCTGGTGGCGTGCCGGTCCAGGGAAAGAAGCGCGTCCTCCCTCCCCATCCCCGTCCCATCGTCGGAAACCCTTATGCGTTGCTTCCCTCCCCCTTCCACTTCCACCTGAATGCGCTTGGCCGCGGCGTCCAGAGCGTTCTCAACCAGCTCCTTCACCACGGACGCGGGACGCTCCACCACTTCTCCCGCGGCGATCTGGTTCGCCACGGCGTCAGGAAGGATGCGGATGCGTCTCGACATGTGTCTCGTCAGCGGCTCTGAATCCCCACCGCAAGCCGGTGGGGTCGAATCATCGATGGACTTCCGGGTCGGAGCGCGATCTTCACCCTCCAAGGCCGAAGAACCGGATGGCGTTCTCGGTGGTATACACCTGTACCTCCTCCGGATCCTCCCCCCGGATGGCCGCCAGCACCTCAGCCACCCGGACCACGTAGGCAGGTTCGTTCCGGTGTCCCCGGTGCGGAGTTGGAGCCAGGTAGGGGCCGTCCGTCTCAACCATGAGTCGACCCCGGGGCACGGAGCGCACCAGGTCCTGGTCCTGATACTTCTTGAAGGTGATGATCCCGGTGAAGGAGATCATCCAGCCCAGCTCCAGGGCGGTGCGGAGAAGCTCTCCTCCTCCGGTGAAGCAGTGGAGGACCCCCCTCACCCTGCCGGACCATTCCCGGAGAATTCGTATCGTCATCTCGTCCGCATCCCGGGAATGGACCACGACAGGAAGATCCAGGGCCTCCGCCGCTTCCAGGTGCCCCCGGAAGAGTCGCTCCTGGATCTCTCTCGGAGAGTGGTCGTAGAAGAAGTCGAGACCCGTCTCCCCGATGGCGACGATCCTGGGGTTCCTCCCCGCCGCCGCTCGAATCCGGTCCAGGTCGGCGTCGCCTGCGTCCTTCGCCTCGTGGGGGTGGACGCCGGCGGTTCCCCACAGCTGGGGCAGCACTTCGGGTTCGGTCCCGTCGTCCACCAGGGCTTCAACCCGCTGGAGATCCGCCGCGTCGGAGCAGACGGAGACCACCTTCTCGACCCCCGCGCGCCGGGCTCGAGCGAGGACCTCCCGACGGTCCCCATCGTACTGTCTGTCCGTCAGGTGGCAGTGGCTGTCTATGAGCATGGGGTTGGTGGGAGACAAGGAGGACGCCCGACCGGGTCAGGTGAGGAGCAGGCGGGCCGTTCCCCGGGCGGGGACGGCCCCCTGGCCATCAGACCGGCACCGCAGCACCCCTGCGCCTCTTCTTTTCCTTCGCGTCCCCGGTTCCCCAGCGCTTCTGGATCTCCAGGAGGGCCGGAGAGGCCACGAAGATGGAGGAGTAGGTTCCCACTACGATCCCGAGAATCAGCACCATGGTGAAATCCCGGATCACCGCTCCACCCAGGAGAAGGAGTGCCAGAAGCACGGCCAGGGTGGTCCCGGATGTAAGCACGGTCCGTGGGAGTGTCTCGTTGATGGACCGGTTCACCAGCTCAGCCGGGTCCTCCTTTCGCCCGCCCTTCCTACCCAGGTTCTCCCGAATCCGGTCGAAGACCACGATGGTGTCGTTGAGGGAGTAGCCGACGATGGTGAGAATGGCCGCCACCGTGGGGAGGGCGATCTCGACCCGGAAAGCCGCCAGGAAGCCGAGGGTGATGAGGATGTCATGGACGGTGGCGATGACGGCAGCGACTCCGAACCGGAACTCGAACCGAATCGCCAGATAGATGAGAGTGAGGATAAAGGAGAAGAGGATGGCGAAGACCGCCTTCTGCTGGAGCTCGCCCCCGACCTTGGCGCTCACGAGCTCGGCCTCCATCACCTGAAAGGTGCCCTCCCCGAAAGCGGCGGAGATCTCGCTCTCCAGTTCCCGGCGAACCTCTTCTACCGAGGCGTTCTCCATGACCGGAGCCCGGATGTTGAAATCGTTCTCGGATCCGAACGCGGTGATCTCGGGAGCGTTGGTTCCTCCCAGCGCATCCCGGAGATCACCGGCGGTCATGGGAATGTTGAACCGGATCTGGATCAGCGATCCTCCGGTGAAGTCGACGCCGTAATTCTGCCAGCTCCCTATGAGGGCGACGTTGGCCAGCATGGCGCCGATGGCGATGAGAATGGCCACACCGGAGACGACGTACGCCGTCTTCCTCTTGGAGATGAACGGGTAGTGTGCTTCGCTGAATATCCGCATGGAACGCTCTTAGATGCTGATGGGGTCGGCAGTCTTCTTCCCGGCGAGGTACACGAGGAAGAAGGTCCGGGTGACGAAGACCGCCGAGAAGAAGGAGGCCACGATTCCGATGGACAGGGTCACGGCAAACCCTTTTACAGGACCGGTCCCGAACTGGAAGAGGATCAGGGCGGTCAGGAGCGTCGTGATGTTCGAGTCCACGATGGCGGACAGGGCATGTCCGAACCCCTCGTCAACAGCGGTGCGGGTCGCCCTCCCCGCGATCAGCTCCTCCCTGATCCGCTCGAAGATCAGGACGTTGGCGTCCACGGCCATTCCGATGGAGAGAATGAGCCCGGCGATCCCCGGAACGGTCAGCGTAGCGTTCAACGCCGCCAACCCTCCGAGAACCAGAACCACGTAGACGGCCAGCGCTCCGATGGCCAGAAGGCCCGCCATTCGGTAGTAGACCACCATGATGAGGACCACCAGGACCAGACCCACGATCCCCGCGATCATGCCGGAGTCGATGGAGTCCTGACCCAGGGAGGGGCCGACGGTCCGTTCCTCCATGATGGCGAGGGGGGCCGTGAGAGCACCGGCCCGGAGGACGAGTGCCAGGTCCCGGGCATCCTCCATGGGGGAGTTTCCCAGCTCGATTTGACCTGAGGCGCCGATGCGGTCTCGGATGACGGGCGCACTCATGACCTCACCGTCCAGGACGATGGCCAGGAAGTCACCCACATGCTGTCCGGTAAACTCGGCGAAACGACGTCCCCCCCGGCGATTCAACTCAAAGTTCACGATGGCCTGGTTGTACTGGGGATCCCGATTCGCCACGGCGTTCTCCAGCATGTCCCCTGTCATGAAGGGATCCTGTTCCAGCACGTACAGGCGTTTGTAGTTCCTGGCCCCGTACGCCACCAGGTCCGCACCCCATGCCAATGAAACGCCACGGGGCAAGGCGCGTTGAACCTCGGGGAGAGACAGGAAGAGTTGGGCGGCGTCCAGGTCCTCCTCGGCCACGAGATAGATCCCCTCCCCGTCCCCCTGGTTCAGGAGACCGGTAAGGGGCCGAAGCTCTGCTGCAGGCCCCTCCGCCTCCGAGGTATCCGCGGGGGCCTCCTGGACCTCCGGTTCGGCACCCGAGAGAGAGTCGGCGGCAGCCGCCATAGAGTCCGAGGCAGCGGTCGTATCCCCTCCCTGGAAGAGGAGCTCCTCTAGGGAGCCGGAGGGTGCGGCCTCGGTGACATGACCCATGGCCCGAACGGAATCCTCGCCCAGGGCCGCCACGATGGCTCGGTCCAGGCGGGGAAAGTCCTGGTCGACCGACGTGGTGGGGAGCACCAGTCGGAACTCGAGGTAGGCGTTGCGCTGAATGAGCGCCTTGGCCCTCTCCTCGTCCTTGATGCCCGGAAGCTCGACGATGAGGCGATCGGAGCCCACCTTCTGAATGAGAGGCTCCTCAACCCCGAATTCGTCGATGCGGGTCCGGAGGATCCGATCCGCCCGATCGATGTGGTCGGCTTTGGCCTCGGCGGTATAGGTACCTTCGGGGTCATCGACCTCCAGGACCAGGTGCATTCCTCCCTGGAGATCCAGGCCGTACTTGATTCCGTTGGCGTACAGATAGCCGAGAGCCACCGCCACAACGATGACGATGGTGATCAGTCGGCCTCGCATGGTCTTGAACATGAGGCTTGAACCGAAGGTTCGAGGTCATGAAAGTGGGGGGCTGGAGACCTACCCCCCGAAAGCCCATTAAACTGTCAAACGTGTTGGCCTGTGTCAATTTGCGGCCTCCGCTCCCTGCCCGGTAGCGGAGCTCTCTTCCCTGTCCTGGATGAAGCGCCACGGAAGGGTGTTCAGATGAGGGAGCGCCGAATGACCGCCTTGACTCGTGCCACGAACCGTGCGGAGTCTACCGACTTCATCACGAAATCGTCGGCCCCGGCGTCCAGCAGAACCGCTTCGTCTCTTTCCGTCCCCGCCCCGGTCCGGATCATGACCGGAAGCGCAGCGGTGTCCACGGAGCCCCGGATGAGATCCAGGACCTGTCGACCATCCAGGCCCGGCATTCTGAGGTCGAGTATGACGAGGGAGAACCCCGGGTCCACCTTGAGGATGTCCACGGCTGCATGCCCCCCGTCCGCTTCGAGGATCTCGAACCCCTCGGACTGAAGGAGAGTCCGCATCGTGATCCTCGCACCCTCGTCGTCATCCACGAGGAGGATTCGGGGGGGGCCCTGGCTCTTCTTCGTGGCTTCCTTCTCCTCCACTACGGTACCCAGCACTCGCTCGATTTCCACCAGCGTGGTCTTTCCCTGTCGGACCCAGTCGAGCCCGACCTCGTGCATGGACCGCATTCCACCCTGTTCCGCCAGGTGGCCGAGGGTAGCGGCACCCTTTCGGGCCTCGATGGCAGCCGCCAGCCGCGGCCCCACTACCATCACCTCCGGTACCGGGAGTCGGCCCCGGTACCCGGTGAACCCGCACTCCGAGCAGCCCACGGCGCGAACCACGGGTTCCACCCCGTGTCTTTCCGTCAACCGCTGCTCATCCGGAGTGAGGATCCCCCGGACCGACTCGGCGCAGGCGGCGCAGACCTTCCGAAGGAGGCGCTGCGCCAGGGCTCCACGCAAGGTGGCTGCAATAGCGGAGTATTGAAGCCCCAGGTCCGCGAGTCTCGGAACGGCGTTGACGGCATCGTTGGCGTGAACCGTAGCCAGGACCAGGTGGCCGGTCATGGCCGCCTCCACGGCGGTGTGAGCCGTTTCCCTATCTCGGATCTCACCCACCAGAATGACGTCCGGGTCCTGGCGGAGGATGGAGCGCAGGGCAGCGGCGAAGGTCAGTCCTTGCCTGGTTTCCACCTGGGTCTGGGTGATGGACGGAAGCTCGTACTCGATGGGATCCTCCACCGTCATGATATTGACCTTGCCGTCCGCCAGCTCCTTGAGGGCCCCATAGAGGGTCGTGGTCTTCCCGGATCCGGTGGGCCCCGTCACCATGACGATTCCGTGCCGATTGCTCAGGAGCTGCCTGAAGCGAGTCAGCTCCGGCGCCGGAACGTTCATGTTCTCCAGCATGACAGAGACGTTCGAGTCCAGGACCCGAATCACGCACTTCTCCGCCCCCGCCGCGGGCAGGGTCGATACCCGGAGGTCGTAGGCCTGGCTCTTGACCCTCACCCTCGCTTTCCCGTCCTGGGGCCTCAGGCGGTCGGCGATATCCATCCTCGACAGAATCTTGATCCGGGAGACGACCCGGTTCAACGCCGGCATGGGCAAGTCCATGTGCTTTCGGAGAACCCCGTCGACCCGGTACCGCACCACTCCCATCTTCCGTCCCGGCTCGATGTGGAGGTCGCTGGCGCCCTGTGCGATCCCGTCCCGTATGATGAGGTTGGTGAGCCGAACCACCGGGGCCGCATCCACGTCACCCGCGGATATGGCCTCGGGGCCCATCTCTTCGATGAGGCGAACCGCGTCCTCCGAATAGTCGTCCATCTCCAGCGTTCCCAGGAGGTTCTCCAGAGTCCTGTCCGGGGGAAACCGCTCGTCGATGGCTTCCTTGATGGCTCGGGGGGAGGCCACTTCAAAGACCGCCTGGCGCCCCGAGGTGAAGCCCAGCAAGCGCTCGGCCTCGACATCCGTGGGGTCGGCGGTGGCCACCACGAGATGCCGGTCCGTCTCCGCCAATGGGAAGATCAGGTGTTTCCTCGCCATGGCTTCGGGGACCAGGAGGAAGGCGTTGGGGTCGATGGCGTGGAGGTCCGCCACCTTCAACCGAAAATACTGGGCAACCACCTCCGCCAGCTGGCCCTCGGACAGCCCTATGGCACGGGCCACGGTCCCCCAGGCATTGTCCATCGAGGTGTCGGGAGGCACGTCCAGGCGTTCGGTTCTCGAGAGGCCTGCCCGTTCGGCAATGCGAACGAGCCAGTGTCCCGGGGAGCCTCTCCCGGACACCTCCCCTGAGACGTTTCGACCGTCGGGATCGGAGGGGGAACCGTTGTGACTCAAGATCCTTCCTGGTCCTCTGTCATAGGGCACACGGCGCGTTCGGTCACTTCGCCGTCTCCTCGATGGGGTGGGCCCCTCGCTTCGCCCCTTTGTCCCGGAGCATATCGGTCTCCGCCTCCCTCAACAGGTCTTCCAGACGGACCCGACGCTCACCATCGAAACGAGCCGTCCCCACCGACAGGGACAGGGCGAACGCTTCTCTTCTCCGGAGGTTGAACTCGTCCACGCGTTCTCGCAGGCGCCGGAGGAGGTCCCTCTCCCCCTCCTCCGAGGCCTCCAGGGCCATCACCGCGAACTCATCCCCCCCCACCCGGGCGATGATGTCGGACTGGCGGAACGTATCCCGCAGAGTCTCGGACACCCTCCCCAGGGCCCGGTCTCCGACGTGGTGGCCCAGGGTATCGTTGATGGTCTTGAGTCGATCAAGGTCCAGGTAGAAGAGGAGAACCGCTCGCCCGGTCCTCTTCGCGAGCCGGAGGTGGTGATTCCCCAGGTTGTCGAATCCCCGATGGTTGTAGAGGCCCGTGAGATCGTCGATGAGGGAGAGGCTCCGAAGGGCAGAGGTGAGACGATGGCGTTCCACCGCATACCGGATGGATCTCTGGAGGAGCTCCGGCCCCGCTTTTCCCTTGATGAGATAGTCCTGGGCTCCCCCCCTCACCGTGTTCAGGCCGATCTCCTCGTCGTCCACCTCCGTCAGAACGACGATGGGCACGTCCGGCTCGAAGGCGTGGGTCCTTTCGAAGGTCACGACTCCCTGGCTATCCGGCAGGGAGAGATCCAGCAGAATCAGATCGATCCCGCCCTTCGACAACCGTTTCAGGGCGGAGGTCAGGTCTCCAGCCCTCTCCATCTCCACCACGCCGCCTGGGAGGCTCGTAATGGCCGGCCCCGTCTCGGGAAAACCCTCGGGCTCCGCTTCTACCAGAAGAACCTTCACTGCCCTCCCTCCCGACCAGTGTCGAATCGCCCCCGGGACACCCACCGGGGTGCCCCTTCCTCATCCTATCGGATCCCAGCCGGAACCTCTCACCGCGGAACTGCGGACTAAGCTGCGCCAGCAACTCCACTCCCCGAAGTTAAGCCTCCCCCTCCGCCGGTGCCAGCGCCGGAATGCCTCGGCGTGGTAGACCCGAGGGGGCCCATCCTCTAGCTTTCAACTCGGGTGTCCGTCCACCCCCTGAACAGGATCACAGGGCTATTCAGTTGACCCCATTGTCAAGGTCCCGATTCCGGCGACTCCTCCTCGGGGGCGCCCTCGGCCTCGTAGCGGTCCTCGTCTGGATGTGGGCGTGGAAGCCGGAGACATCACCGGGGGAAGAGGGGGCGGACTACTTCCTCTCCTCACCTCTTCCAGCGCCGGAGTTCTCACTGACTTCCCAAGAGGGATTCCCGGTGTCGTCCCGGGATTTCCCTGGTGAGGTGCTGGTGGTCTTCTTCGGGTACACGTCCTGTCCCGACGTCTGTCCGCTGACTCTCTCCAACCTCGCTCGAGCCATCCGGGGGATGGGAGAGGACGCCCATCGTGTTCGGGTCCTCTTCATTACCGTGGACCCGGCAAGAGACACCCCGGAACGGCTGAGGGCGTATCTCTCCAACTTCCATTCCTCATTCATAGGCCTCACCGGTCCGATGGAGGACATCCGATCGACCGCAGATGGGTTTGGAGCGTACTTCTCCAACCGCGGGGGAGAGGGGAACTACACCGTGGATCACACCGCCAGGACCTTCGTCGTGGACCCATCGGGACGGATTCCCCTGACCTTCCCCATCACTGCCACCCCCGAGGAGATGGCCCGGGACCTGGCCACCCTCCTTCGGCGTCTTCCGTCCTGATCCACCCTGAACGGGGATGAGTCCATGAACCCAGCGTGCTCTTCAAAGGCGGGGGGCTCCTTTCTGGCACTTCTTGCTCTCCTCCTCCTCGGCGGGTGCCGGGAGGCTGCACCTCCGGGAGATTCCGGCCTGATCCTGGAACTGGCGATCTCACCCACGCCCCCGGGGGTGGGTCCCGCACGTCTGATCCTCTCCCTCCGGGACACCCTTGGAAACCCCGTGGAAGACGCGGACGTTCGTGTCGAGGGCAACATGAACCACGCCGGCATGGTGCCCGTGACGGGAACCGCTCTGCGTCAGGGTCCGGGGCGGTACGTGCTCCCTGACTTCCGTTTCACCATGGCCGGCACATGGATCCTCACCGCCACCGCGAGGCTTCCCGACGGGAGAGAGGCCAGGACCCAGAGGAACACGAACGTGGTGGGCCCTCCTCAGGGAGGACACCTTTGAACCGAGCTCCTCCTGCGGCCTCCCGTCGCGATCTCTTGAAGGCTCCTCTCCTGGGACCCTTCCTCCGCTGGCGGCATGCCCGATCGGCCCTTCAGCTGGTCCTCCTCGGGATCGCAGCCGTGGTGATCACGGACGGCCTCTTCGGACCCCAGCTCGCGCCAAAGAACATGGCCGGGATTCTACCCTGGGTGCACTGGAGGGGCTTCGTGGCCCTGGGTCTCCTGCTGGCCGGAAACCTGTTCTGCATGGCTTGCCCGTTCATGCTCCCCCGGCGTCTGGCAAAGAAGATCCTCCCGGGGAACCGACATTGGCCCAGGGCTTTGCGGACAAAATGGTTGGCCTTGTTTCTGCTCTTCCTCTTCCTCTGGGCCTATGAGGCGTTCGACCTCTGGGCGAGTCCGTGGCTCACCGCCTGGGTGGCCCTGGCCTACTTTGCGGCCGCGTTCGTCATCGACGGCTTTTTTCGCGGCGCCGCCTTCTGCAAGTACCTGTGTCCCATTGGCCATTTCCACTTCGTGAACTCCCTGGTTTCCCCCCTGGAGGTGGCCATTCGGGACCCGGGAGTGTGTGCGACCTGCCGAACCCGAGAATGCATCACGGGAGTCTACGAGAAGCGGCGGGCCCTCGATGCCCCTGGCGCCCGCGCCCTGGGCTCCGCCCCCGGCA
>Ga0316577_10000507_pt1 | contig 15525 bp, 10 predicted proteins | sample S5NA_FD_203073 | JGI IMG/M metagenome (GOLD analysis project Ga0316577, IMG submission 203073) | Rhizosphere microbial communities from salt marsh grasses in Alabama, United States - S5-7_050615r2r1 | ecosystem: Host-associated > Plants > Roots > Rhizosphere | place: USA: Alabama | collected... | reverse complement strand
GGCATTTTCGAGAATATAAAAGGCAACGAAAGATAAACTTGATTACTTGCTGTCGCCGGAACATGGATAAGACAAGGCATCGCAGAGAAATGATCAAGTTTATGGAAAAACCAAAACATAAAAAGATTTACCGTGAAAGATCATTTAAAGTCGAGCCGATGCAGGGTTTGGTGAAGGATATATTTGACTTAAACCGTTGCTGGATGCGCGGCAACGAGAACAACCGATGGTTGTTTGCAGCAATGGGTTTAACTATTCAAATGCATCAACTCGAAGCATTTAAACAAGGTAAATCAACTTGGATTATCAAAGAACGGGTTTTGGGATAAACTCCCCGACCCCTCAATTTAATTAAATTCATTAAAAATAAAAGATAGTTAATCCCCTTTTAAAATTTGAAACGCTCAGTTTAGGATTAAATTATGATTAACATAACCCCCACAATTGCAATTGGTGAAAATGAGATTAAACTGGATTTTATACGATCATCAGGTCCCGGTGGACAGAATGTGAATAAAGTTGCCACAGCGGTTCAGCTTCGCTTTGATGTGAAAAACTCTCCATCTCTTTCCCGTGAGGTCCGCTCCCGGTTGGTCCGTCTTGCAGGCAGGAAAATTACAGAACAGGGGATTCTCATTATCCAGGCCAGCCGGTTTAGAAAACAGGAACGTAACCGACTGGACGCAATCGATCGCCTGAAAAACTTAATTTGGAAAGCATCTATAAAACCCAAAGTTCGCATTAAAACCAAACCGAGCCGGGGTGCAAAAAAACGGATGCTATTGGCAAAACGGCATCGAAGTAAAATAAAGCGGATGAGGGAAGGGGTTTCAATTTCCGAGGATTAGTTCCGGAAGTTGAGTGCCGTCTCTTTTATCATTAAGTTTGGTTTAGCACATTTTTGTTATTTCTTTGATCGATTTATAACAAAAATGTGACTCTCCATATGGGCGCTCCCCTATAGATAGGCATATTATGCCGATATTTTAGATGGTTATGTTTATTGATTCTCTTGGCATTTATATTGCATTTGGATTATAAAAATGCGGATAATAAAATCTATTTAATTATCTCTTGACAAATAAATAATAAAATATATTTTTGCAAAAAACTTTATACAGAGTTGTATAAAGTCATCCATCACAAGACAAAGACGTCTTTATCTGGTATAACTAGATTCAGACGTTTTTTTTTCGGGTCATTATACCACAGAAAACTTAAGAATGTTGACATCAGCTATGGATAAAAAATTTATACCTAAAATAACCGTGTTTCACTGTATTAATGCGTTTTCTGAAGCCAGTTGGTCCTCCGTCGGCAGGGACGATTTTGAAATTAAATTTATAAAGCTTCCCTGTTCCAGTATGGTTAAAGATGTTTTTTTGCTTCGGGCATTTGAAGCCGGAGCAGATGGGGTGGTCGTTCTGGTCTGTCCCGAAGGACAGTGCCGTTATGTTGAGGGCAACATAAGAGCAAAAAAACGGGTTGCGTGGGTCCAAAATTTGCTGGATGATATCGGCATAGGCGGCAGGAGGCTATCTTTAAGCAATATGGCTGCCCGAGACACCGCCGCAGCAACCCAAATAATAGATGATGCACTGAAAAATCTGGCCGAGTTAGGTCCTAACCCGGCCGCTTGAATGAGCCATGAATGGAGTTAACCAATGATTGTAGCAGAGCAAAAACCATTATCGGAAATCAAGGAAATCATAGCCCCCTATAAAAAAATCCTTATTCTGGGCTGTGGCACCTGCGTCAAAACCTGTTTTGCCGGGGGAGAGGACGAAGTTGCCGTGCTTGCATCCGCTTTGAGGCTGGCCTGTAAAAAAGACGGCAAGGAAATCGAAATTGAAGAACTTACCATAGAGCGCCAGTGTGAAGACGAATTTATCCGGGAAAGCGCCCCGGCGATCTCTCGTAACCAGGGGGTGCTATCTTTGGCCTGCGGCGCGGGCGTTCAGGCGCTTGCCAGACGGTTTGCCAAAACCCCCGTGCTGCCCGGTGTGAATACGACCTTCATTGGCGTTCTGGAAAGACAGGGCATCTTTACCGAAGAGTGTTCCGGCTGCGGAAACTGCAGACTGGACATCTTTGGGGGGATTTGTCCGGTAACCCGATGCGCCAAAAAACTTTTGAACGGCCCCTGCGGCGGATCACAAAACGGCAAATGTGAAATCAATCCTGAAACGGATTGCGCCTGGCAACTCATCATTGACCGGCTTAAGGCATTGGGACAGATGGATAACTTACGCAGATACATTCCCCCAAAAAATTGGCGTACCAGCCTTTCAGGAGGTCCAAGAAAACTGGTGAGAGAGGATCATATCATATGAATATGAACACAAATAGCAAATTGCAGGAAATTTTATCAAAAGGAGAGTTTGCCGTTACCGCCGAATGCGGTCCTCCCAGGGGGGCAACTCCCGAGGTTGTTCGTAAAAAAGGCGAATTATTAAAAGGGTACGTAGATGCGGTGAACGTCACCGACAATCAAACTGCTATTGTGAGGATGTCGAGTATCGCGGCGTGCGCTCATTTGTTACAAATGGGTCTGGAGCCTGTCATGCAAATGGTCACCCGGGATCGGAACCGGATTGCACTGCAATCGGATATTTTGGGCGCCTACTCTTTAGGCATCAAAAACATTCTTTGCCTTTCGGGAGATCATCAGAGCTTTGGCAGCCAGCCCGATGCCTTAAACGATTTTGATATCGATTCCATGAATCTTATCCGAACCGTACAGACCATGCGGGATCAAGGAAAAGATATGAGTGGATTCGAACTGAACGGCCCACCGAGAATGTTTATCGGAGCCGCCGCCAATCCGTTTGCCGATCCTTTTGAATATCGAGTCATCCGTCTGGCAAAAAAAATTGATGCCGGTGCTGATTTCATCCAGACCCAGTGCATCTATAACATGGATCGATTCAAGGAGTGGATGAAAATGGCCCGGGATGAGGGGCTCACCGAAAAGGTTCATATTCTTGGTGGAGTAACCCCTTTGAAATCTGCGGGAATGGCAAGATTTATGAACAACAAGGTGGCCGGCATGGATGTTCCCGAGCCTCTGATTAAACGAATGGCGGGGGTTCCCAAGGACAAGGCTATTGAAGAAGGAATCAACATATGTCTGGAAACCATTGCCGAATTGCGTGATATTGAAGGGGTTCACGGTGTTCACATTATGGCGATTGAGTGGGAGGAAATCGTCGGACAAATCGTAGAGTCTGCCGGTCTTACACCACGACCCAAATAATTGAAGATTTACGATTGAAAACGGAGAGTTTATGCCCAAGAAGTATCATATTCCCATAAAAACAGCAAAGCCAAGGGTCAACCCCATCGGTAAATACGCCACGGTTGAGTTCCGCGAAGACTGTGCCGGCAGTTGCAAAGATTGCGTCAAAAAAAAATGTATCTATGGGATTTTCGGAGACAATTATACGCATGCCAGCACAATGAGCGAACCGGAATACCTGTATACCTGCCAGAGCTGTTTTCGTTGTGTTCAAGAATGTACAAAAGGCATTTTTTCCCGGGTGATCAACCCGGAATATCGCACCCTGGGCGACGATTACTGGAGAGCTGATATTATCAACAGGCTCTGGTATCAAGCCCACACCGGCAAAATTCCGGTTTCCGGAGCCGGCTATCGCGGTCCTTTTGTTGCCGCGGGTTTCGATTCCATGTGGACCGATATGTCTGAAATTGTTCGTCCCACAAGAGACGGTATCCACGGCCGCGAGTATATCAATACCTGTTTCGAAATCTCCCGTAGAGCCACGTTCCTGAAGTTTAATGCCGATATGTCTTTGGCTTCGGATGTGCCTCCCATTTTGGAGATTCCGATCCCGTTGCTGTTTCAGTTACCTGCAACACTTATTTTAAATGAACAAATTCTTTTATCAGCGGCCAAGGCGGCACGGATTCTGGGAACCTTCATGCTGATTCGGCCCCAGGACCACAAGGTTCTAAGTGCTTATGCCGATAATCTTATTCCGTGTTTATCTTGTGAAAATTACATGGATTACAAAGAACTTATCCTCAAAAGCCGTGTGGTGGAACTGGCGGACGCCCCGAATATCGAAAAAACCATTACTGAAATTCGTGCCATAAAACCGGATAGTTTTATTATTATCGGCATTCCGCTGGATGCAACGGCTGCTTCCCGCGCTCTGGAACTTTCCTATGCCGATGTGGACACCCTTCATTTTTATGCGGATGAACACGGCAACGAACTCAACGCCGAACATCCTATATTTTTAAAGGAAATGATTCGAAAGGTTCACCTAAAACTGGTGGATAATTTCGTCAGACAAAAAATCAATCTGGTATTTTCCGGAGGGATCGCCATGGCCGAGCATATGGCCAAAGCGATTATTTGCGGGGCCGACGGTGTTATCGTTGATATCCCTCTGTTAATCGCTCTGGAATGCCGGTTATGCTACCAATGTCGAAACGGCCTGCCCTGTCCGGCAAAAATAGACCACCCCATCAATCCGGAATGGGGCAGCCAAAGAATTGTCAATCTCATTGGCGCCTGGCACAACCAGCTCATCGAGGTGATGGGCGCTATGGGAATGCGGGAAGCCAGACGGCTAAGGGGTGAAGTCGGACGCTCCATGTGGTTTGAGGATCTGGAAATGGAAAGTTTCGGCCCCATATTCGGTAAAAGAAAAATATCAGGAATCAAATAACCTATGAGCAATAAAAAAAATAATTTTCAATTCCCAAAAATTGTCCGAACACCGGATCGGTTTCGCAATGCCATCGGCAAATACACCATCCGGAGAAATGCCCGGTGTATCTCATGCGGGTTGTGTGCAGAGCTTTGCCCTTATGGCGTGCATCCTCGATATGACATCTATTCTAAACCATTACGCCCCCTGGATTACAGATGTATCGGGTTTAAATGCAAAGAAAATGATTTTTTCTGCATCGATCGGTGTCCGGAACAGGCACTAACCCTTCGGCGCAATCCCATTCTGGAAACTCTTGGCGATTACCGCTGGACCCCGGAGATGCTTATCGGTCACTGGGAAATGGCGGAAACCGGAAATTTGCCCGTGGTTGACCTTGAATACAGCTTGGGCAACTCCGGCGGCGGTTTTGATAAAATCCGCTTTAAAACACCGGACCCCGGTGATTACCTGGACTTAAGCGATGAGGATATGGATACCTCTGTTAATCTGAACAAACGGCTTGACGGGCGGCCTGAAAAAATAATCTCCATTCCGTGTTATGGCGGCGGCATGTCATACGGCTCCACAGCGCTGTCGGTCATGGTCGCCAGGGCGCATGCCGCGACACTGCTCAACACGCTGACCTGTACCGGAGAAGGGGGTTATCCTCAAGAGCTACGCCCCTATGCCAAACATGTCATTACCCAGATCGCAACCGGTCTGTTCGGCGTCAGAGAAGAAACCATCTTGTATTCACCCATGGTGGAATTCAAGTACGCTCAGGGTGCAAAACCCGGCCTGGGAGGTCATCTTCTGGGAGACAAGGTAACTCCGGAGGTCGCGGCCATGAGGGAAACTGTCGTGGGGAATGCCCTGTTTTCACCGTTTCCGTTCCATAGCGTCTACTCGGTGGAGGATCATAAAAAACATGTGGACTGGGTCAAAGAGATTAATCCAGAGGTGCTGGTTTCCGTTAAAGTCTCCACGCCCACGGATGTAGACATGGTGGCCGTAGGCAGCTATTATGCAGGGGCACATGTTGTCCATCTGGACGGCAGTTACGGCGGAACCGGCGCCGCTCCGGATATTGCCAAAAAAAATATTGCCATGCCCATCGAGTATGCCATTCCCAAGGTACATAAATTCTTGGAGGATGAAGGCGTCAGAGAAAAAGTTTGCTTAATCGCCAGCGGCGGTATTCGCAACGCGATGGATGTAGCCAAAGCCATCGCACTGGGAGCCGACGGTGCAGTCATCGGGACTGCGGAACTGGTTGCTCTTGAATGCATTCGATGCGGGCACTGCGAAAGCGGTCGAGGATGTGCCCGCGGCATTGCCACTACCGACCACGAACTGGGGGTTATGATTACCCAGGATTGGGCCACTCAACGAATCGTCAATATGTATATGGCCTGGCGCAAGCAGTGGTGTGAAATTTTGAGGCAATATGGTTTAAAGAGCATCAAAGAACTGGTCGGCCGATCCGACCTGCTGGTACACCTCGATTATTTGGAGGAAGAAGAAAGATCAAAATATCAACCGGCTCCTGAGGCGGAGCTTATAATTTAAAAACGGATATTGAAAATTCAACATGGGAGATTATTTAACAAAAGGATAAATAATGTTTTACGGTTTTGACTCAACAATTAAAAACATACTGAAATCTCGAGGCCGTCTGCCTCATGGAAATACACCCCTTAAAAAGTCCGCCGAAGAGGGCGGATGCGGTGTCACCGGTTTTATTTCATCGGTTCCGGTACGTGGCCGCCATATTTATGAACCTTCGGTTCAGATGCATAATCGCGGCAACGGTAAGGGCGGCGGTATCGCCGCGGTGGGTCTGTCCGCTCAAGACTTGGGGGTAACCCAGGAAGTTCTGGACACCCATTATCTGCTTCAGGTTGCCCTGCTGGATCCAACATCCCGGCCGGACGTGGAAGAATCGGCCATTGCCCCATTTCTGGAAGTTCATAAAGCCGAACGGATTCCCACCCTTGACGATTACCGAGACATACAAGGATTAGAAGTCAAGCCGCCGGATGTGTGGCGTTATTTTGTCAGGGTCAAAAAACATGTGCTGGATCGTTTTGTTGAGGAGAATAAGCTTCAGGATTTGAAACCCGGCAGGGCTGAAGACGAATTTATCTATCAAAACACTTTTCGCTTAAATCAGAAGTTTTACGCCTCTTTGGGCGAAAAACAGGCATTTGTTCTTTCCCACGGCCGTAATATCATGATCCTGAAAATCGTCGGTTATGCGGAACAGGCCACCCAGTATTACTGTATGGAGGATTTCAAAGCCCATGGATGGATTGCACACCAGCGCTATCCCACGAAAGGAAGGGTCTGGCATCCCGGCGGCGCACATCCTTTTATCGGATTGGATGAAGCCCTGGTCCACAATGGTGACTTTGCCAACTATTATGCGGTCAGCGAATACCTGAAGCAGAATAATATCTTTCCGCAATTTTTAACAGATACCGAGGTTTCTGTTCTGCTGCTCGACCTGCTCAACCGAACGTTTGAATATCCATTAGAATATATCATTGAAGCCATGGCACCCACTTCAGAATATGACTTTGATTTGCTGCCACCGGAAAAACAGCATATTTATAGATACCTGCAAGCCGCTCATATCCATTCTTCGCCGGACGGTCCCTGGTTTTTTATCATTGCGCGCAACAACCCTTATGAACATTACTTTCAGCTTCTCGGTATTACCGACACCTCCATGTTGCGCCCGCAGGTATTTGCTTTGCAGGAAGGAGAAGTTCAGATCGCCCTGGTATGTTCGGAAAAGCAGGCCATTGATGCCACGCTGGAGAATCTTGCAGCAGAGGACAGCCGGTTTTGCCCCATAGCGGATAAATACTGGAATGCCCGCGGAGGCAGTGCAACCGACGGCGGCGCTTTCATTTTCACCGTCAAAGATTCCGGCAAGGGTGACGGCTCCAAAGAACTCGTGTGTACAAACAAATTCGGAGACGTGGTTAAGACACCTCAACAACAAAAACCGTATAAAATAACCCCCGAACTCGTAACACCCGCGAATGCCGCCGAAATCGATCAGGTGTTAACGCAAGGCCTGTCCAATGCGGATATCTCTGATTTCAAGGATTATTGTTGCCGGCACATGGCCGCCTGGGATTATCCCTCGATCAGACACTTTTGCGAAGAGATTAAAAAACAGGCCGCCGGAAATGACACCGTCAAGTCGAAAGCCATCGAGATTCTGACGCACCTTATGGACCGTCGGTTTCCAACCGGGGATAAGAAACGGAGTTCAATACTGCAACTCATTAGACAAAGCCTGAGGTCAATTTTTCAGGATTCGCCCAATCTTTCCGATCATACTGGAGGGACATATCGGTACATCGACTGGAAGATACGAGATCGTCTGCGTTCCCCTGAAAACGATGAAAAGGTTCTGGTCATTAATGCCCGTGAATTCCCGCCTGAAGGAGATGGTTGTGACGCGCGTCTGATCTGTGCCGCCTATAAACTGGGATGGAAAAGGTTCATCTGCTATGGGTACAGGGGACAGCGATTCTGTGGATGCGGACTGTCGGCCGACTCCGATGACGTTAGGATAGATGTTTATGACAGTTCCGGCGATTATCTTGCGTCCGGCATCGACGGATTGGAGATATATGTCCATGGAAATGCTCAGGATCAACTGGGCCAGATTATGAAACGCGGAAAACTGGTGATATACGGCGATGTGGGTCAGACGTTTATGTACGGCGCCAAAGGGGGGACCGTATTTGTACTGGGCAATGCCGCCGGCCGGCCTTTGATTAATGCAGTTGGACATCCCAGGGTTGTGATCAACGGCACCTGTCTCGATTATCTGGCGGAGTCATTTATGGCCGGCGACCCACTCAACGGCGGCGGGTTTGTTGTGCTCAACGGTATCGAGTTCGACGACGAGGCCAACATTATCGATCAGGCCACCCCTTATCCGGGCTCTAATCTCTTCTCATTGGCTTCCGGCGGCGCCATCTATTTAAGGGATCCACACCATAAGGTGGTTGTGGACCAGTTGAATGGCGGAGAATTTGTCGACTTAAGTCCCGCCGATTGGGAGCTGATTCTCCCTTATTTAGAGGAAAACCAAAAGCTTTTTGGTATTTCCATAGAAAACGACCTGTTGACTGTGAATGGTGAAAAAAAGAATTATACGGAAGTCTTTCGCAAGGTGCAGGCGGTTTCCCTCGATGTTCTGGCAAAAGAATCTGTTGGCGCCGAAGAATGGGGCGAAGACTGGCAGAAAGTTTGAAAACCACATAATGAATTAAAATTTGTAACTTTGTCTGCTGAACGGTTGCATGTTTGACACATCTGACTTAACATATTTGCATGAAAGCACTTTTAGCCCTCGAAGACGGACGAACCTTTACCTGTAAAAGTTTTACCGGGCCCGGTGAAATCGGGGGTGAAGTGGTGTTCAACACCAGTATGACCGGATACCAGGAGGTTCTTACCGATCCGTCTTACAGCGGCCAGATGGTAACCATGACCTATCCTTTGATTGGAAACTACGGCGTCAATCCCCAAGATGTCGAGTCTGATCGAATCCAGGTGGCGGCCTTTCTGATAAAAGAATATCAAAGTTTTCCAAGCAATTACAGATCTACTTTGTCCCTGGCCGATTATCTCAAAGAACAAGGGGTGCTCGGTATAGAACAGTTCGACACCCGCGCTCTGACAAGACATATTCGCAAGGCAGGCGCCATGCGGGCTTTCATTTCCACAGAGGATCTTGACCCCTCATCTTGTATTAACCGTGCACGGGAGATCCCCAGCATGAAGGGGCAGGATCTTACAAAAACAGTGACAACCCAAACCCCTTATTATTGGACTGACGGAAAACCGTTCCTTTGTGAGCCGGCGCCCGGCGGTTTAAATAAAAAAATTTGGAAATCCAAAGGTAAAAAATTTTCCGTGGTGGCCTTTGATTTCGGAATAAAATATAATATGTTAAGATGCCTGGAATCCCAAGGGGTCGAAGTTGTAGTGGTACCTGCCTGGACACAAGCTTCTACAGTTAAAGCCATGGAACCTGACGGAATCCTTCTCTCAAACGGACCCGGTGATCCGGAGCCGGTAACCTATGCCATAGAAACCATTCGGTCGCTGCTGGGGCATGTTCCCATGTTCGGTATCTGCCTGGGGCACCAACTCTTAGGGCTTGCCCTTGGAGGAAAAACCTTTAAATTGAAATTCGGCCACCGGGGCGCCAATCAGCCGGTAAAAAATCTATTGACCGGGAAAATAGAAATCACCTCTCAAAATCACGGATTTGCGGTGGACGCCCGTAGCCTACAAGGAAAAAATATCGAGATAACCCATATTAACTTGAATGACAATACACTGGAAGGGTTCAGACACAAAGAATTACCGATCCTTACCGCCCAGTATCATCCGGAAGCCTCACCCGGCCCTCATGATGCAAAATATCTCTTTGACGAATTTAAGCATATGATGCAAAAAAACAATGCCTAAACGCACCGACATAAACAAAATTCTTATCATCGGCGCCGGTCCGATTATTATCAGCCAGGCATGCGAGTTTGACTACTCAGGCACTCAGGCCTGCAAGGCGTTAAAAGAAGAGGGCTACGAAGTCGTTCTTGTCAACAGTAATCCTGCGACCATCATGACCGACCCTGAAACGGCCGATCGCACCTATATCGAACCGGTTGTTCCCCTGGTGGTTGCAAAAATCATCGAAAAAGAACGTCCCTGTGCTCTGCTTCCCACGCTGGGAGGTCAGACAGGGCTTAATACCGCCATAAAAGTTGCAGGCATGGGCGTGCTCGACAATTTCGGTGTAGAAATGATCGGCGCGTCAGTCCAATCCATCCAAAAGGCTGAAAGCAGGGAGCTGTTCCGCAATGCTATGGAGAAAATAGGGCTTCGCCTGCCCAAAAGCGGTTTTGCAACCAGCATGGAAGAAGCCAGAGCCGTCAGTCGTGAGATCGGATTTCCGCTAATTGTCCGTCCCAGTTTCACTCTGGGCGGTACCGGCGGTGGTGCCGCCTACAACCCCGAAGACCTGGAGCAAGTGGCAAAAGCAGGACTGGATGCAAGTCTTATCGGGCAGGTAATGCTTGAAGAATCGGTTCTGGGCTGGAAGGAATATGAACTGGAGGTCATGCGGGACAAAAATGACAATGTCGTGATCGTATGTTCCATCGAAAACATGGACCCCATGGGCATACACACCGGCGACAGCATTACGGTTGCACCGGCTCAGACCCTGTCAGATAAGGAATACCAGGCCATGCGGGATGCGTCAATCGCGATCATGCGAGAGATCGGGGTTGATACCGGCGGTTCAAACGTCCAGTTCGCCGTGAACCCCGAAAACGGAGAATTGATCGTCATTGAGATGAATCCCAGGGTATCCCGCAGCTCGGCCCTCGCTTCCAAAGCCACGGGCTTCCCCATCGCCAAGATTGCAGCCAAGCTGGCGGTGGGATATACACTCGATGAAATTCCTAACGACATTACCGGGGAAACCTTTGCGTCTTTTGAGCCGACCCTGGATTACTGTGTCGTAAAAATACCGCGCTGGACATTTGAAAAATTCCCCGAAACACCGGATTATCTTACGACCGCTATGAAATCCGTGGGGGAAACCATGGCCATCGGCCGAACATTTAAAGAGGCGCTGCAAAAGGGGTTGAGGTCCCTTGAAATCGGTCGCTCTGGGCTGGGTGCCGATGGCAAGGACACTCCGGATCAACCGGATGATCCAGCAAAAAAAATGTCATCATCCCAAATCGAACAGAAGCTGGCGACCCCAAATTCTCAGCGCATCTTTTACCTGCGTTATGCCTTGTTAAACGGAATGTCCATCCCATTTATTTATAAATTAACCGGTATTGATCCCTGGTTTTTACATCATATAAAACAGATCGTGGACCTTGAGCAACGCATTAGATCACTGGGAACCCATTTATCTGAATCGCTTTTAAGAAAAGCAAAATCCTGGGGGTTTTCAGATACACAGATCGCATATTTAACAGATTCCACGGAAGACAAGATCAGCCGGGAACGCAAGCGCCTTGGCATCCGTCCGGTTTACAAGCTTGTGGATACGTGCGCAGCCGAATTCAAAGCAGCCACGCCGTATTATTACTCCACCTACGAAACGGAAAATGAAGCCAGAGTTTCTGACAAAAAAAAGGTGATGATTTTAGGAGGCGGACCCAACCGGATCGGCCAGGGGATCGAGTTCGATTACTGCTGTGTCCATGCTTCATACGCTCTTCGTGAAGAAGGTGTTGAGAGCATCATGGTCAACAGCAATCCTGAAACCGTGAGCACGGATTACGATACTTCAGACAAACTCTACTTTGAACCGCTGACCAAAGAAGATGTGCTCCATATTGTAGAAACAGAAAAACCCATGGGAGTTATTGTCCAATTTGGCGGCCAGACCCCTTTGAATCTTTCCGTACCGCTTCATGAGGCCGGCGTTCCAATCCTCGGCACCCAACCGGCAAGTATAGACAGAGCTGAAGATCGCAAACTTTTTCAGACGATGCTGAACAAGTTGGGCCTGATTCAACCCGCAAACGGAACCGCCTCCTCCGCGGAAGAAGCCGTGGCCGTGGCCGAAAAAATCGGTTACCCGGTCATTGTCCGTCCTTCATATGTACTGGGTGGCAGGGCCATGAAAATTGTATACGACCCCCGGGATCTGGAAAACTTTACCCGGATTGCAATCGCTGAATCTTTAAACCATCCGGTCCTGATAGACAAATTTTTAGAAGATGCGATTGAAGTGGATGTGGACGCCATTTCAGACGGCAAGAAAACCGTGGTCGGTGGAATCATGGAGCATATTGAAGAGGCGGGAATTCATTCCGGAGATTCCGCCTGTGTCCTGCCACCTCACAGCATTCCCCGGTCCATGCTCGATGAGATCGTGGATTCGACAAAAGCCATGGCTTTGGAACTTGATGTTGTGGGGTTGATGAATGTACAGTATGCAATCAAAAACGACCGGCTTTTTGTTCTTGAGGTAAATCCCAGAGCCTCAAGAACAATTCCGTTTGTCAGTAAGGCAACCGGCGTTCCCCTGGCAAAACTTGCCACAAAGGTGATGCTCGGCCAAAGGTTGCAGGACCTCGGCCTTGGCAATGAAATAATCCTGTCCCATGTTTCGGTTAAAGAGTCTGTTATGCCTTTTGATCGTTTCCCCGATGTGGATGCCCTTCTTGGACCGGAAATGAAATCAACCGGAGAAGTCATGGGAATCGATTCGGATTTCGGATCTGCGTATGCCAAAGCGCAATTCGGTGCCGGACAGCATCTTCCGGTTAAAGGAACGGTTTTTATAAGTGTAAAAGACCGTGATAAGAGAGCAGCCCTCGCGTTCGCCTCTCAATTTCACAATATGGGGTTCACGATCATGGCAACCCGGGGGACCTCCTCGTTTTTAAAGAATCATGGCATATCCAATACAACGATCAATAAAGTCTCTATGGGCCGCCCCCATGTGGTTGATGCCATTAAGAACAAAGAAATTCAAATTGTTATCAACACCGGCTCAGGAGGCGAAACCCGGCGGGACGGATACACAATAAGACGTGCAGCCATAAAATTCAATATCCCTTATGCCACGACAATCGCAGGCGCCATGGCCATGTGCAAGGGAATTGCTGCATTAAAGAAAAAAATGCTTTCGGTTAAAACTATTCAGGAGTATATAAGTTAAATGGATTATTTTGAAAAGCCTCGTGAGGCCTGCGGGCTGTTCGGCCTTTATGGACACCATGAGGCCGCAAAACTGACCTATTTCGGCCTCTATGCACTTCAACACCGGGGACAGGAGAGTTCCGGAATCGCCGTGGCCCGGAACAACAATATCGTGGGCCACAACGGTATGGGGCTGGTGTCGGATGTCTTTGACATAACCCATCTTGAACATTTGGAAGGACAAAGCGCCATAGGACATGTGCGCTATTCTACTACGGGAAGCTCCATACTTTCCAATGCCCAGCCCTTTGTTATCCATCATCGCCAAAAAGCCTATGCACTCGCTCATAACGGGAATCTTGTAAATGCACACCATCTGAAAAAAGAACTCGAGGAAACCGGCTCAATCTTTCAGACCACCATGGACAGCGAAATTTTCCTCCATTACTTCGTCAAAAGCTTAAATTTAGGCTTCGAAGGCGCCCTGCTTGAAACGGTATCACGGCTTAAAGGCGCATTCTCCTTTATTATGCTGACCAGCAAAGGAGAAGTCATCGGGATAAAAGACCCATACGGTTTCCGGCCGTTATGCCTCGGGAAGCTTAATGGTCATTACATTCTGGCCTCGGAAACCTGTGCGCTGGATCTAGTTCAGGCTGAATTCATCCGCGAGCTGGACCCGGGGGAAATCGTTATTATCGGTGAAAAGGGAATCCGGAGCATCAAAATCCCGACGCCTGCAACCCGAGCGTTTTGCATTTTTGAATTTATCTACTTTGCAAGACCGGACAGCACCATCTATGGACAGAATGTTTATTTAACCCGAAAGGCCCATGGTCGGCGCCTTGCCCAGGAAGCGCCCGTGGATGCAGACATGGTAATGCCCTTTCCCGACTCGGGGACCTATGCAGCGTTGGGATATTCGGAAGCCTCGGGGATTCCTTTTGAAATGGCCATGATTCGCAATCATTATGTGGGCAGAACCTTCATTCAGCCCACCCAGAACATGCGAGACTTTGAAGTCAGAATAAAGCTGAATCCTGTAAGACAACTTCTCAAAGGAAAAGATATCATTATCATCGAGGACTCGATAATCAGAGGAACGACGGTTAAAACCAGAGTAAAAGCGCTTCGTGAATTGGGTGTAAACCGAATACATATGCGCGTGAGCGGACCACCCCACGTCTTTCCCTGTCATTATGGTATCGATTTTTCCACAAGGGGGGAGCTGATTGCAGCAAATATGTCGGTTGAAAAACTTAAAGATTTTCTTGACCTGGACTCGCTGTATTACCTCAGCCTTGACGGCCTTCTTAACTCAACCGGAATCAAACACCCGGAAAACAATTTTTGCAAGGCATGTTTTGACGGGTGCTATCCGGTGGAATTCGATGAATATCTGTCCAAGCACTGCCTTGAAAATCGCTAACCCGGTCAAGCTGGAACCTTAAAAAACCGTGGGAGTCAGAGGCATAAAGAAATGAAAAAAACCGTCGCTTTTTCTAAAGACGCCACCAATGTTTTTTTTCATATCCTGACGCATTGTAATCTCAAGTGCAAACACTGTTATATCAATAAAAAACAGCATGGAGAAAACACGCTTCCATTAGAAACGATTGAAGCATGGCTTAAGGTGTTTGCCTCAAAAACCAAAAACGCCAATGTCATCTTTCTAGGCGGAGAACCCACGCTCCACCCTGACCTGTCCCTTGCCATAAAAAAAGCAAAAGCACTCGGATACAACTCCATAACTGTAGATACAAACGGATATTTGTTTCATGATATTCTCTCCAAAGTCGACCCTGATGTGGTTGATTATTTCAGTTTCAGCCTGGATGGTGTGACTCGAGAAACAAACGATATAATCCGGGGAAGGGGATCCTACAATCACTGTATCGCCGGCATCAAAAAAGCGATTCTCAGAGGGTTTGCCACCAGCCTGATCTACACCGTCAGTCAAATGAATTTACACGAGCTTGATAGGATGGCACCACTTTTGAAGGAGTTGGGAGTTGACCGTTTTTTCATACAGGTCATCGGTATCCGTGGAAAATCCGCCGAAAACAGCCAGAAAAAATTGCAGGTTTCGCGAAAGGACTGGCTAAAAATCATCCCGGATGCGGCCCAAAAG
>Ga0316577_10000506_pt1 | contig 15531 bp, 8 predicted proteins | sample S5NA_FD_203073 | JGI IMG/M metagenome (GOLD analysis project Ga0316577, IMG submission 203073) | Rhizosphere microbial communities from salt marsh grasses in Alabama, United States - S5-7_050615r2r1 | ecosystem: Host-associated > Plants > Roots > Rhizosphere | place: USA: Alabama | collected... | reverse complement strand
CCGGACCGGAAGAGGTCCGCTGGGTGGCCCGGACCTTCCGGGAGAAGCGCCTGCCCTGCGACAGCCTGATCTACCTGGGCACCGGCTTCACGCCTTCGGGATGGAACACGAACAACGGGGAGTTCCGGTGGAATCCCGATACCTTTCCGGATCCGGAGGGGATGCTGGAGGAGCTCCATGCCATGAACTTCCGGGTCGTCGTGCACGTGGTGCTGGAAGGGCGGCGCCTGACAGGGAAGGTGGGGGACCCGTGTCCCGAACCCCCGGGTCCCGGGGAGACGGGGTCCGGCCGGGAGTGGCCGGATCACCAGGAGGTGGCCTGCTACTGGCCGATCCACAAGGCGGTCCTGGACCAGGGGGTGGACGGGTGGTGGCCGGACCAGGGCGATGGCCTGGACGCCGAATCGAGACTGGCTCGCATCCGGATGTACTGGGAGGGGATGCAGCTCTGGCGGCCGGACGAACGACCCTTCGCCCTGCACAGGAACGGTTACGCCGGCATGGCCCGGTACGCGCCCTTCCTCTGGTCCGGGGACGTATACAGCACCTGGGAGACCCTCCGGACCCACGTGCCGGTGGCGGTGAACACGGGTCTCAGCGGCATCCCCTTCTGGGGAACGGACATCGGGGGATTCGTCCCCACCCCGGAGTACACCGGGGAGCTCCACGTACGCTGGTTTCAGTTCGGGGCCTTTTGCCCCCTCTTCCGAGCCCACGGCCGCACCTGGCACCTGCGACTCCCCTGGGGTTGGAACACCGGGGAGCTGGGACACGACGAGATCGCCAGCTACCGGGGAGGCGCGGGGAATCCGGACCCGTCGGAGCTCCGGAACCCCCTCGTCGAGCCCATCCTGAAGAAGTACCTGGAGCTGAGGTACCAGCTGATGCCGTACCTCTATACGGCTGTGAGAGACGTCCACGATACGGGTCTTCCCATCATGAGGGCGCTCTGGCTCCATTACCCTCAGGACCCGGTGGCCTCGACCCGGGGGGATGAATACCTCTGGGGCCGGGATATCCTGGTGGCTCCCGTGGTGGAGGAGGGGGCCACCGAGCGCCGGCTCCACCTGCCCCCCGGAGGGTGGTACGATTTCTGGACGGAGGAGCGAGTCGAGGGCGGGCGGGAGATCGTTCGACCTGTGGAGCTGGAGACGATGCCCCTCTATGTGCGAGCCGGAGCGGTCATTCCCATGGGCCCCGTGAGGCAGTACACGGAGGAGCCGGTGGAGGAGGCTTTCACTCTCCTGGTCTTTCCCGGCACCGACGGTGAATCCAGCCTCTACGAGGACGACGGCCAATCCCTGGGCTACCAGCGGGGAGATTGGATGCGGATCCGCCTCAGCTGGAGCGACGCGGACCGGCGGCTCACCCTTCGGCTTGCGGATGGCTCCCGGCGTCTGGGGCCAATGCCGCGAAGGTTTGTGGTCCGGGTCGCCTCCGAGTCGTCCACCAGGGAGGTGAGCTTCGACGGCAGCCCGCTTGGGGTCCATGTCTAGGTCAATACGATTCGGGAAACGGGGTCCTCCACCGGCAGGCTCCAGCGACCCTTCGCGCCTTCCAGGAGAATGGAGAACGGTATGATTGGACGTCCTGCGGCTTTGGCCCTCCTCCTGGCCTCATGCTTTCCGGGCCTTCAAGGTATCCAGGGTCAGGAGACGGAGACCTCGGCCCGCATCAAGATCGATTCCGACCGAATCATCGGAGAGGTGGATCCGCTCCTCTTCGGAAACTTCGCGGAGCACCTCGGACGGATGATCTACGGGGGGATCTACGAGGAAGGCAGCCCCCTCTCCGACGAGCGGGGCTTTCGTCTCGACGTTCTGGAAGCGGTGAAGGGGCTGGACGTCTCCATCCTCCGCTGGCCCGGGGGGAACTTCGTCTCCAGCTACAACTGGCAGGACGGGATCGGCCCCCGGGACCAGCGCCCGGTGCGTGCCGAGCTGGCGTGGAACGACCTGGAGACGAACCGCTTCGGCACCGACGAGTTCCTCGCCTACGCGGAGGAGATCGGGGCCGAGCCATACATCGCCGTGAACCTGGGGCTGGGTACCATCGATGACGCCCGCTACTGGGTGGAGTACACCAACGAGTCCCGCCCCACGTATTGGGCAGAGCAGAGACGCAGGAACGGCCGGGACGAGCCGTGGGGCGTGAAATACTGGGGACTGGGGAACGAGATCGACGGGTGGTGGCAGCTGGGGCAGAAGGGTCCCGAGGAGTACGCGCTGGTGGCCCGTGAGGCGGCGAAGGCGATGCGACGGGTGGACCCGGGAATCAAGCTGGTCGCCAGCGGCTCCAGCAACTACGGGGCGGATTGGATCCAATGGAACCGGACGGTCCTGGAGATGCTCCGGGATCACATCGACTACATCGGCATCCACACCTACATCAACAACCGGGGAAACGACCTGGAGCAGTTCCTGGCCTGGTCGGAGAGGGTGGAACACTACATCGAGATCACGGCCGGCCTCATCGACGAGGTCCGTTCCGGGCGCCCCGACGCCCGACCCATCTACATCGCTTACGACGAGTGGAACGTCTGGTACCGCGCCTTCGAAGACCAGGATCTCGAGGAGGTCTACAACTTCGAGGATGCTCTGGCCATGGGCATGTTCTTCAACTCCTTCTTCCGTCACGCCGACGTGGTGAAGATGGCCAATCTGGCCCAGATGGTGAACGTCATCGCTCCCATCATGACCAACGAGGAGGGGTACTTCCTTCAACCCACCTATTTCCCGCTGGAGGGGTATGGGAAGCAGCGGGGTAACGTCTCTCTGGATGTGTGGGTGGACTCTCCTACCTACACCACGGGGAATCGGGCGACGGTGAAGTATCTGGACGTCTCCGCCACATACGACCCGGATGCCGGTGAGCTCTACCTGAACGTTCTGAACCGGAGCGAGGACCGGGAGATCACGGCCCGGATAGAGAACCAGGAGGGGAGCCTTGGGGGCACGGTCGCGGTGTGGCAGATGAACAACCCGGACCTGAAAGCCGCCCACTGGTTCGGGGACGACGAGCGGGTCCGACCGGTGACGCGCTCCGTGGCGGTGAACGTGGAGGAGGGTGCGTATTCCTTCACCTTTCCGGCCCACTCCCTCACGATTCTCAAGGCCGCCATTCGGTGACTTTCCTTCTCCTTCGGTCGTCCGGGAATCCGGCGACAAAGGGGAGTGCGGAGGCCCCTCCTTCCGGAGGAAAAAAAAGGCCGAATCTCAGCCTTGCGAATCGCTGGCACCCTCCCCATGATTCCCCTGACATGTGACATTCGATTGAAGGTCAACCGGGTCACTGTCCGTTGAGACCTCGGGAAGGGGTGGGTCCGCGGCGGAGCTTGGAGAAGCTGCGCCGGGGCGCCCGCCATCTCAGAGAGAATCGCAGTGTTCTCTCTCCTCCTCTGTCCCAGGAGCCCGAGTAAGACCGGCCATGGGCTCAGCGCTGCCATGGTCGCGGGGCGGCAGTATGATTCTGGACTGGACGGGGTCAGGCCAAGTGAGGAGGGTTGAATGTCTGTGGAGTTCCCGGGCAGGATGGTCCCCGGTGGGGCCGAACCTCTCTCTCTTTCCCCTCCCGAACGCACCTACCCTCTTGTCACCCCTCTGGATTTTCCGCGGCTCACTTCGAGTCCATTCCCTTCGCAAAGGAGGAGCAGCATGCGAACCTGGATTGTCCGTTCGGCGGTCGCAGCTGTGCTGATGTTATTCAGCGCAGTCGCGGTCTCCGCACAGGCGACGGGAAGTGTCACGGGCACAGTCGTCGATGTAGATACCCAACAACCCCTTGCCGGGGCGCAGGTGTTTGTGCCCGGCACCCAATTCGGCACTCTCTCCAACGCGGAGGGGAGGTTCCTTCTCATCAACGTTCCCGCCGGTGAGATCACGATTCGCGTGGAGCTCATCGGATACGGCTCCGGGCAGATGGCCGTCACCGTCACGGCGGCTCAGGCGGCGGTGGTGGACTTCCAGCTCCAGCCCCAGGCGGTGGCGCTGGAGGAGCTGGTGGTCACCGGATACGGGACCCAGAGGCGGGAGGACCTCACCGGGGCGGTGGTCGGCGTCAGCGCGTCGGAGTTCGTGCAAGTTCCGGCGTTGGACGCGGCCTCCCTGGTGAAGGGAAAGATCGCCGGGCTGGTGGTGAACACCACAACCGGTAACCCGGCCGCAACCCAGGAGATCAGCCTCCGGGGATTCGGCACCCTCAGCGCTTCCACGGCCCCCCTGGTCATCGTGGACGGGGTACCGGGGAACCTGGAGACCGTAGCGCCGCAGGACATCGAATCCATCGACGTCCTGAAGGACGCCTCCGCCGCCGCGGTGTACGGGTCCCGGGCCGCCAACGGGGTCATCTTCATCACCACCAAGAAGTATGAGGGGGGTGGGGCCACCATCCGGTACGACGGCTACGCCAGCGTCCAGACCCTCTACAAGATGCCGGACTTCCTCGATGCGTCCGACGTGGAGCGCCTGGCCCGAGAAGGCTTCACCACGCCGGCCGGAAACACCTTCGAGGACCTGGGCTACGCCACGGACTGGCAGGCCGAGATCATGCGGGATCTACCGGTGGCCCAGTCCCACAATATCACCCTCATGGGGGGCGAGGGGGGCACGAACTACACGGCCTCCTTCAGCTACGAGTCCACCCAGGGCATCTTCAAGAAGTCCGAGAACAACGAGGTGACGGGCCGGGTCAACATCGGCCACTCCATGTACGACGGGAAGCTCACCACCGACTTGAACCTGGTGAGCCGGTGGGAGACCCGCCCAACCGGGGTGAATCTCAACTACATGTGGCGGCAGGCCAGCATCCGGAATCCCACTGACCGCATCTATGACGACGACGGGAACTGGCAGACCCGGGGCACCTACTTCTACACCAACCCGGTCCAGATGCTCGGGACGTATGGAGGGGACTACGAGTCCCGGGACCTCCGTCTCCACGGCACCGTGACCTTCAGGCCCATCGAGTCGTTCGCCGTCTCCCTCCTGACGGGGACGGAGCGGGGTCAGAATCTCAGCGGCACCTACCGCACCCTGGACAACCCCGACGTCCCGGGAATCAACTCGGCGGGTCAGAGCACCCGATCCGACGAGAGCAAGATCCTGGAGCTCACCGGAACCTACGCCGACGTCTTCGGCGGTCACCAGATCACCCTTCTGGGCGGGTACGAATACTACGATCGACTGTCCGAGAGCTTCGACGCCGACAACGAGCGCTTCCCCACGGACCTCTTCGGTTACAGCCGACTGGAGGCCGGGGCCGGATTGCCGGAGGGCCTGGCAGACATGGGGAGCGGGAAGTCCCTCATCACCACCATCGGATTCTTCGGTCGCTTGAATTGGGACTGGAACAACCGCTTCCTGGCCATGGCCAGCATGCGGTACGAAGGCGACTCCCGGTTCGGAGCCAACTACCAGTGGGGGGTCTTCCCCGGGCTGCAGCTGGGGTGGCGCCTCTCGGAGGAGAGCTTCCTCCAGGGGTATGACTTCATCAACGACCTCAAACTCAGGGTGGGGTGGGGCGTCACCGGCATCGCGCCGTCGAGCCCCTACCAGTCCCTCACCACTTACCAGTACTCGGGGAACTACCCTGTGGGTGGCCAGTGGGTGCAGGGGCTGGTTCCCGGCCAGAACCCCAACCCGGAGCTGAAGTGGGAAAGGAAGACGGAGACCAACTTCGGCCTGGACTTCTCCGTGATGGACTACCGCCTGGCCGGTAGCCTGGACATCTATCGTCGGGACACCAGGGACATGCTGTACAATTACGACGTCCCGGTCCCGCCCTTCCTGTACGGAAGCATGCTGGCCAACGTGGGGCACATGAGGAACTCCGGTGTCGAGGCGTCCCTCACCTACGACGTGGTCCGCTCGGCGGACTTCCGCTGGCGGGCCAGCGGCAACTTCTCCACCAACAACAACGAGCTGGTGAGCCTCTCCAACGACGTGTACGAGGCGGCCGAGTGCTTCTATCCCGGCCATACCGGAGAGCCCATCCAGATCACCACTCACCGGGTCTGCATCGGGGGCCCCATCGGGAACTTCTACGGGTTCCACTCCGTGGACATCACCCCGGAAGGCGAGTGGATCATCACCGACTCCCTGGGGGCGAACCCCATGCCCTACGGCGAGGGGAACAACGACGACCGGATGGTCCTCGGAAACGGCGTTCCGGACTTCTATCTGGCGTTCAACAACTCGCTGCAGTGGAGGAATTTCGACCTGAACGTCAACATGCGTGGGGCCTTCGGGCACCAGATCCTCAACTACGGGCGCCTCTACTACGAGAACCTGAACAACACGCAGTACAACATGCTCAACTCCGCCTTCGACAAGGTGTACGGGAAGGCGCTCCTGGACTATCCGCTGGTCTACGTGGACTACTACCTGGAGGACGGGGATTACTGGAAGGTGGACAACGCCACCCTGGGCTACACCTTCGACGCCGGCTCCCTGCCGGGGTTCATGTCCACGGCGGTGCAGAGCGCCCGGATCTACCTGGCGGGACGCAACCTGTTGACCCTCACGGGCTACAAGGGGCTGGATCCGGAGGTCACCACCACCGGGCTCTCCCCCGGGCAGGACCAGCGGGACCAGTACCCGACCACCCGGACGTTCACCGTCGGCATGAACCTGGTATTCTGAGGAGGGCTGATCATGAAGACCTACAAGCTTTCAGCAGCCCTTCTGGCGTGCGGCATCTCCATCTTCGCCACCGGGGCGTGCACGGACCTGGACGAGGTGGTCTACGACCAGATCACCGAATCGAACTTCAACCCCACCGAGGATGACCTCGGCTCTCTCATGGCCCCGGCCTACACCCCCTGGGGAGGCCTGTTCATGGGGTGGTACGGCATGGTGGACGTGGGCGAGGAAGAGCCCGGAGACGTGCTGGTCTCGCCTGAACGGGTCAACGGCTGGTACGACGGCGGCGTCTACGTCCGCCAGCACCAGCACACGTGGGACAACAACTCCTGGACCTTCGGGCACATCTGGGACGTCGCCTTCAGCGTGGTCAACGCGGCCAACCGGGTCATCTACCAGATCGAATCCGGCGTGGCCCCCATCGAGAACGAAGCCACCAAGACCCGGACCCTGTCGGAGCTCAGGGCGGCGCGTGCCTACGCCTACTGGCTCCTCCTGGACAACTTCCGGAACGTCCCCATCGTCACGGACTTCACGGCGGAGGACCTGCCCTCCCAGAGCACCGGGCAGGAGGTGTTCAACTTCGTGGAGACCGAGCTCCAGGCAGCGATTCCGAACCTGCCCACGGAGGTCGGCGTGGCCATGTACGGCCGCATCAACCAGTACGTGGCCAAGGCCATCCTGGCCCGCCTGTACCTGAACGCCGAGGTGTACGTGGGGACACGCAGGTACAATGACGTGCTTCCCCTGACGCAGGACATCATCGGATCCGGGAAGTACAGCCTGGACTCCGAGTATCGGACGCCCTTCTCGGTGGCTGCAGGGCCCCTGGACGGCGGCGAGTCCAACGAGGTCATGTGGGCCGTTCCCTACGACGAGATCTACAACCGCGGAAGCAACTTCCACATGAAGACCCTCAAGCCGGAGCTGAGGTGGGTCTTCAACATGAACGCTCAGCCCTGGGGCGGATCAGCGGCCCAACCCCCCTTCATCTGGACGTACGACGAAGACGACACCCGTCTCGGGGACTCCTGGCTCATCGGGCCCCAGTTCACTCCCGACGGGCAGTTCGGTTACGACTTCGTGAACCACATCCCCAAGATCCGGGGGAAGAACGAGTTCAACATGGGCTACCCGGTCTGGAAGTACGAGATCTACGAGGGTGAGACCGGCAGTTCCAGCGTGGACTACCCCATCGTCCGCTACGCCGAAGTCCTCATGATGCGGGCGGAAGCCCTGCTTCGGACCGGCGACGGCGCCGGGGCCGCGGCCCTGGTCACCCAGGTACGGCAGCGGGCCTTCGCAGACACGGATCCCTCGAAGGCGACGGTGACGGGGGCCGAGCTCATGGGGGGTAGCTCCTACCTCTATGGGTGGTATGACGAAGACGGCGTGGTGAAGACGGCGGCCGGGGGGACGCCGGTGACGAATGAAACCGGCGGAGCCTACGGAGGCGCCGACATCCAGTACGGGCGGTTCCTGGACGAGCTGGCCTGGGAGTTCGCTGTGGAGGGACACCGGAGAGGCCAACTCATCCGCTTCGGTGTCTATACCACCAAGACCTGGTACAACCACGAGGTGACGAACGACGATCACCTGAAACTCTACCCGATCCCCCAGTGGGCCATCGACGCGAACCAGAACCTCCAGCAGAACCCGGGGTACTAGCGCGTAGAGGTCACGAGATGCGGCAACGGGCAACAACCATGTCTTGATAGCCGCGAGGGGTTTCGCTTGATCGATTCGGGCGGTCTCGGGGGAACTCGGGGCCGCCCGTCTTGTCGAAGTGCTCAGGCGACGGAAGCCATCCTGGTTCACGGACTTGGAATCAGGAATCCTTCAACTCAACAGAGAGCCCGGGAAGAGAGGCCATGGTCAACAATCCGCTCGTCCGATTCGGGGTTGTCCTCGCTCTCGTCGGCGTGTCGGCATGCGGTGGAAGGGGCGCGACGGACTCCGGCGCGTCTTCTCCCTCCCCCAGAGCCGGGCAGGCCCACTACGAGAGCGTCGTGGAGATGCTCCGGGGCCAGGTCCCGGGTCTCGAGATCATCGAGGTGGATGGGGGCAGGATCGAGGTTCGGGTCCGGGGTCTGAATCAGAGCCTGGGGGCAGGTGGAAGTCAGGAGCCCCTCGTGGTGGTGGACGGGATGCCCCAGTCCCGGCCCGCAGGGGAAGTGCTCATGGCCCTGAACCCCAAGGACGTGGCCAGCATCACCGTCCTCAAAGACGTGGCCTCCACCTCAATCTACGGAACCCGGGGTGCCAACGGCGTGATCATCGTGCTCATGAACCGTGGGCACTGAGGGCCGAAGGCGCGTCTGGGTCTGTTTCGCCGTCCCAAGGAGGAGCCTGATGCTGAAGATCGCCACTCTCGCCCTGGCCTGTGCCGGGCTCCTGCTTCCGGGTTGTCGGAGCGGTTCCAACCCCTTCCATCGTGTCCCCCCACCCAGCCCCCCGGGCGATGCCCAGGTGCCCTACGGCACCCAGGACCCGAAGGACGTTACAGGGGCGGTTTCTGCGGTGCCCATGGACGAGAACCAGCATTTCACGGACCTCCTGGAAATGCTGCGGAGTCACGTGGCCGGCCTTCAGGTGACGGAGCTCCCCAACGGGGAGATCCGACTCCGGATCCGGGGGGAACAGCAATCCCTCCGAACCGATGACGAGGCGAACCAGCCTCTCCTGGTCATCGACGACATGCCGATCCTCCCCAGCGCCGTCCGCTCCGCTCTGATGGGCGTGAACCCCCGGGACGTGGAGAGCATCCACGTCCTGAAGGACGTTGCGTCCACCGCCATCTATGGGAGCCGGGGCGCCAACGGGGTCATTTTGATTCAGCTGAAGCGCTGAGCCTCCTAACTCCCATCCACCGGAACCGCCGGCCATCCGAAGGGGTCCCAGACGATCTTCCGGATCAGGAGCTTGGAGTTGCCGTCGTCGGTGGCGTCATAGGCGTGGAAGACCAGGTAATCGGTCCCGTCGAGGGTGAAGGTGTCATTGTGACCCCCTGCGGCCCACCTCTCACTCTCCTGAAAGCCCTGAACCACCAGCGTGCCACCCCCGAAGGCCATGTCTTCGCCCTCCCGGTCCAGGTAGGGGCCGGTGATCCCCCGGGAGCGGCCCACCACGACCTTGTAGGTGCTCTCCACTCCTCGACAGCATCGGTCCCAGGAGGCGAAGAGGTAATAGTACCCGTCCTTCCAGAAGATAACCGGCGCCTCGATGGCCCCGTTCTCTGATGCCCGGTTCATCTCCAGGATGCGTTCGGGGTATAGCGCCTCGTAGTCCAGCTCGGGATTGGCCGAGTCTCCGGCGTCCCGGTCGTCCAGCTTCCAGTATCGGTGCCGCGCCGCGATGGTATGCCACTCCTGGGGTTCGGCGATGGTCGTCAAGCTCGGGTCCATCTTCACCAGCTTGATCCCTCCCCAGTGGGACCCGAAGGACAACCAGGGTGTCCCTTCCCGATCCCGGACCAGGTGGGGATCGATGGCGTTCCACATGTCCCGCCCCGGCACGGATTGGACGACGACGCCGTGGTCTCTCCAGCCGAAGCTCGGGTCGGTGGGATCCAGGCTCGGATTGGTGGCGACGCCGATGGCGGAGTTGTTCCGTCCGAAGGCTGACACCGAGTAATAGAGGTACCAGGTTCCGTCCATCTCGTAGATGTCCGGAGCCCAGATCTCGTTGCGAAAGCGGGGCAGCAGCTCGAAGACCCAGCTCGGCGCCTTCGGGAAGACGGGGTCCAGCTCCCACCACCCCTCCAGGTCCTCGGAAGCCCACACCCTGATCCCGTTTCCCGTGCCGAAGAGATAGAACCTCCCCCCGGCCTGAGCGAGGACGGGGTCATGAATCGGCACGTCCCTGAGCTGCGCTCTGGTCTCTTCCCGTGTGACGGTGAGGAGAGCCAGGATGGCCATTGCAGAAAGAACCAGGCGGATCATCGCTGCGCCCCTTCCTCCAGGGTTACCCTGGGCCATCCGTCCGAGTCCCATTCGATCTCCCGGATCCAGAGCTTGGGGCGACCCTCGTCGGACAGGTCGTAGCCGTGAAACACGAGGTAATCGGTGTTGTCGAAGGTATACGCCGCGTTGTGTCCCACTCCGGCCCAGGCACGGTTTCCCCCCCCCACCAGACTCCCACCGCCGAATCTCATGTCCTCCCCCTCCCGGTCGCGATAGGGGCCGGTGACCCGGTTGGAGCGGCCCACCACGATCCTGTAGGTGCTGGCGGGTCCCGCACAGCACCGATCCCAGGACGCAAAGAGGTAGTAATATCCGCTCTTCCTGAAGATGAACGGTGCCTCGATGGCACTGCTCAGCGTGTCCCCCGCCGTCTCCTCCGGGAGTTTCCAGTACCTCTGGCGACCGGCCAGGCTGTACCATTCCTCCGGCTTTGCCAGAGACAGGCGGTCGTCCGCCAGGCGCACCAGCTTGATCCCGGTCCAGAACGATCCGAAGGCCAGCCAGGGAGAGCCCTCCTCGTCCACCACCAGGTTGGGATCGATGGCGTTCCAGAGGTCCCGCCCCCGGACCGATCGGACCACGGGGCCGTGGTCCACCCAACGGAAGCTGGGATCGTGCGGATCCAGGGTGGTGTTCGTGGCCACGCCGATGGCCGAGTTGTTCGACCCGAAGCTGGAGGCCGAGTAGAAGAGGAAATAGGTCCCGTCGTGGTAGGAGATGTCCGGAGCCCAGAGGCTGTCCCTGAACCGTGGGATCATCCGGGTGGCCCAGGCGGGTGGCTCCGCGAAGACCGGTGCCCGAGGCTCCCAGCTCACCATGTCCCGGGAGGACAGCACACCCACCCCCCGAGCGGTGGTGAAGAGGTAGTAGGTGCCGTCCTCGCGAATCATCACGGGGTCGTGGACTCGGATGTCGATGGGTTGTGCCAGGGTTTGTTTCCCGAGGAGGAGCAGCGTCCCCGCCGCCACCATGCCCGGCAGAGCGCGGAGCGGGAATCGTGAGATCATTGTATCGACACTCCCTTTGGAGGCTTCGCACGAGGCGGTCCGAGGGGGAGGAATATCGGGGTGGTTACAGCGGGGGACAAACGCGGGATGCCGAGCGTGGGTGGGGGAGGCTCGGATCCGGCGGTGGGTCCTCTCTTGCCGGTGGGCCTTGCCTCCCTTCCATTCAGGGCAGCACTGCCGTGTCCGGCGTCGATGCGGTCGGTTCCGCCACAACCCACCGAGGTTTCCCATGACCAAGGCTGAGGCTTCAGAGTTGCACTCCACCTGCGTCCTTCCAGGGTGTCGGTCCCCGAGGCAGGGGACCTTCCTCCTGTTGCTCCTGGCGGTTCTGCTGATCCCGGCCGAAACGCAGGCTCAGCGGAGGGTTGAACCGGTGGATACCGGTCCCGTGTGGGAGAATCCCGCGGTGTTCGCCATCAACAAGCTGGAGCCCCGGGCCACCTTCTTCCCCTTCGAGTCCCGCGACCTCGCTCTGGGGAGGGACCGGGCCGCATCGCGGTTCTTTCTTTCGTTGAACGGCCTGTGGAGGTTCCAGTGGTCCCCGAGCCCCGGCCAGCGACCGGATGGATTCTGGCGGGAGGGCTTCGATGACTCCACCTCGGGCACCATCCCCGTGCCGGCGGATTGGCAGCTCCAGGGCCACGGGGTGCCCATCTATGTCAATGCCGGGTACCCTTTCCCCCGGGACCCTCCCCGTATCCCCCACGACGCGAACCCCGTGGGTGCATACCGACATCGTTTCGAGGTCCCCGCAGATTGGGCCGGCCGGCGGATCGTGCTGAACCTCGGCGCAGTGAAGAACGCCGCCTGGGTCTTCGTGAACGGGGACACGGTGGGATACACCCAGGACAGCAAGACCACGGCGGCGTTCGACATCACCCCCTTCGTAAGGCTCGGGGGCGAGAATCTCCTGGCGGTGGAGGTCTACCGGTGGAGCGACGGAAGCTACCTGGAGGATCAGGACTTCTGGCGCCTCGCCGGGATCGAGCGAGACGTATTCGTCTACGCGGAACCCCGGACCCGCATCGCCGACATCTTCGCCAGGGCCGGCCTGGACGAGGAGTACCGGGACGGCCGTCTGGAGGTGGCCGTCGCCGTGGAAACGGACGAAGCGGGCCCCCGGCCGGTGGGCGTTTCGGTGGAGCTGCTGGACCGCCAGGGCCGGTGCGTGGCCGGGGGAGAGGGGGCCGTGACCGTTGTGGCCGACTCGGGGAAGACGGTACACGCCCGGTTTCGCCGGGAGATTCCGGGAGTGGCCCAGTGGACCGCCGAGACTCCGAACCTGTACACGTTGCTGGTGACGCTGGAGGAGAATGGGAACGCTACGGAGGTGGCGGAGCTCCGGACCGGCTTCCGGACCGTGGAGGTCCTGGGAGGGCAGCTGCTGGTGAACGGGGTCCCCATCACCGTCCGGGGGGTGGACCGTCACGAGCACGATCCCGCCACCGGGCATGTGATTTCGGAAGCTTCCATGCACCGGGACATCGAGCTGATGAAACAGCTCAACATCAACGCGGTGCGAACCTCCCACTACCCGAACGATCCCCGCTGGTACGAGCTGGCGGACGAGCATGGACTGTGGATCGTGGACGAGGCGAACATCGAGTCCCACGGGATGGGATATGGCGCCCGGACCCTGGGCAACGACCTCCGGTTTCGGGACGCCCACCTGGACCGAACCCGCCGCATGGTGGAGCGGGACAAGAACCACCCCTCCATCATCATCTGGTCCCTGGGCAACGAGGCGGGAAACGGGGCGAACTTCTATGCCACCTACGGGTGGATCAAGAGCCGCGACGACACACGCCCGGTTCAGTATCACGTGGCCGGCCTGGACTGGAACACGGACCTCTTCGTCCCCATGTACCCGTCTCTCGAGTTCATCGCCGAGTACGCCGAGACCCACGACGACCGGCCCCTCATCATGTGTGAGTATGCCCATGCCATGGGGAACAGCATCGGGAACTTCGACGATTACTGGGAGATCATCGACCGGTACCCGGGGCTTCAGGGGGGCTTCATCTGGGACTGGGTGGACCAGGCCCTCTACAAGGTGCTCCCGTCGGGGGACACCATGATGGCCTACGGGGGAGACTTCGGCCCCCCCGGCACCCCCAGCGACGGGAACTTCGTCATCAACGGCGTGGTGGCCGCCGATCGGCAGCTCCATCCCCATGCCCTGCAGGTGAAGCACGTGTACGGCCCCGCCAAGATCCTCCCCCTGGAGGACGGCGGCCGGTCCCCCGGGCCCGTGTCCGGTTCGGCTACCGGGGGCGCCTCCGGGGCGGACCCGCTCTCCGTCCGGGTGGTCAACCGACAGGATTTCCGGGATCTCCGTCGCTTCCGGATCCGTTGGCGGATCCTGGAGGACGGGATCACCATCCAGGAGGGCAACCTGGATCCACCCGAAGTGGCACCCGGGGACACGGCGGTGCTGTCGGTTCCCGCCAGTCGGGTTTCCCCCGTGCCGGGTGCCGAGTACATCCTGGACCTGGCCTTCGTGACCCGTGTGGACGAGCCCCTGGTCCCTGCGGGTTACGAGGCCGTCTTCGGCCAGGTCCCGCTCCACTGGGGCCGGGTGGTGGCCGACGCCGCTGCGAACCGGCCGGCGCCCCAGGTCTCCCCGGGTCCCGCTCCGGCTGGGCCCCCTGACCCAGAGGACTTCCCCCCTCTCGAAGTGGCAGAGGAGGGCGATGTCCTCCGGGTCTCCGGCCCGGCCTTCTCCGCTACCTTCGACCGGACCAGTGGCCGGTTGACGTCCTACCGCCGGGCCGGCCGGGCCCTGTTGTCGGAAGGGCCCTGGCCGGATTTCTGGCGGGCTCCCACCGACAACGACTTCGGCGGAGATTGGCAGGAGAAGCTGGCGGTCTGGAAGGAGGCGGGGAGCGGATTCCGGGGGGAGGTGCGGATCGAACGTCCGGACCCCGGAGTGCTCCGGGTGCTGGTCCAGGGTACGCTCCCGGCGGGGGGTACCTCGTACGTTCTGAGCCAGGAGGTTCGGGGAGACGGCACAATCGCCTTCGAGGGACACCTCGTTCCCGGGGCCGACTCCCTGCCGATGCTTCCCCGATTCGGCATGGTGCTGGTCCTGCCCGAAGAGCTGGATCGCGTGGAATGGTACGGGAGGGGTCCCCAGGAGGCGTATTGGGACCGGAAGACGGGGGCGCGCATCGGCAGGTGGTCCACCACCGTGGATTCCCTCTATCACCCGTATGTTCGGCCACAGGAGAACGGCCAGCGGGCCGACGTCCGTTGGATGACCCTCACAGACCAGGCCGCCTATGGGCTTCTGGTAACGGGCCCCGCGCCCCTGGACGTCACGGCGTCCCGTTTCCTCACCGGGGATCTGGATCCGGGTCCGCGGAAGGCCCAGCGCCACGCCGTGGAGCTGGAGCCACGGGACCTGGTGCGTCTGAACGTGGATTTCCGGCAGATGGGTGTCGGAGGGGTGCACTCCTGGGGGCCCACGGCCATCCCCGCCTATCAGCTCCCGTATGAGGAGTACCGCTACCGGTGGATCATGCGGGGGATCGGGCCGGAGGACGACCCCGCGGAGCTGGCACGGAGAGGGGGGGAGTAGAGAGACCCGGTTCCGGGGCTACTCCCCCCCACCGCCCTCAGCGCAGCTCCAGGAGCACCACCGACATCGCCGGCAGCTCCACCGTCAGGTTCTCGCCAGAGAGATTCGCCCCGCCGAAGGCGACTGGACGGACCGTGTCGGGGGCTTCGAAGGTGTTGTGGGCGTTGATGGCCTCACCCGTCAGGACCTGCCCGGTCACGCCGGATACCCCCTGTCCGCGGATCTCCATGTTGACGGTGCGCCCCTGGTCTGGATCCATGTTCACCAGCGTGATATGGACCCGGCCCTCGGCGTCCCGAGAGGCCGATGCGCTCACCGCCTGGACCGACTCCCCCTCGAACTCG
>Ga0316577_10000505_pt1 | contig 15535 bp, 16 predicted proteins | sample S5NA_FD_203073 | JGI IMG/M metagenome (GOLD analysis project Ga0316577, IMG submission 203073) | Rhizosphere microbial communities from salt marsh grasses in Alabama, United States - S5-7_050615r2r1 | ecosystem: Host-associated > Plants > Roots > Rhizosphere | place: USA: Alabama | collected... | reverse complement strand
ATCCGCATCCAAGGGGGGTCTTCGTTCAGTCATCTATCTTGAATCCTCAGTCCCTTCTCTAGTCACTTCTCTAGTCACTTCTCTGCCGTTCCACCGCTTCTTTCAATCTCGCCAACGCCCGGTGAACCCTGACGGCAACGGCGTTTCCCGAGATGTTCAGGGCCTCGGCGATTTCCTGATTGTTGAGCCCCGCCCCGTACCTCAGTGAGAGAATCTCCTGATCAGCGGGTCGGAGCCCATGATTCGCGTTCAGAATCATCTCGATTCTCTCCTCCCGCAGGACACGCTCCTCCTGGGTCGGCACATCGGCCACCAGGTCAGGAACCCTGTCCAGGGACACGTGGAGAGAGGACCTTCTCCGCAATGAGCGGAGGTGATCCGTCACGGCATTCCGAGCGATCCGAAGGAGCCATGTCCGCGGGGAAGCCCGAGTCGGGTCGTACCGATCCAGGGCCCGGAGAGCTTTCATGAAGACCTCCGAGGTCACGTCCTCAGCCGCCTCCCGAGTGGCCAGCCTGAATCGGACGTACCGGTACACTGTGGGCCTGTGCTCTCGGAACCACTCGTCGAAGTCGGGCGGTAGTCGAGGCTGGTCCTCACTCAGGGGCATGAGCCCTGGTCTGGACTGAAGCTCCCCTTTCGTCATCATCACGCCATTATACGCGACCCGCAGGTCCTGCTTACATCATTCTTCGGGTCGAGCCCGGACGACCGATACCCTCTCGGAGCTTTCCGTGTCCAGGCGAAGCTCCAGGAGGGTGTCGCAGTGACTGCACGGAATCCTCAGGGCCACACCGGCCTTGAGATCCACCCCGTCAGTATGCCCGCAAACCGGGCAACGATAGCTGTGGGTCTCTGCCTCCGGCATGGCTCCTCCGCAAGGTTGGCTCAGAGAACGAGGGATGGGAGACGTCGGATTCCCTGGAGAAGCAGCAGGACGTACCGATCCGGCCCCGACGGGTGACCCCCCGTTCGGTGCGCCTTCCCGACTCCCGTTGCCCGGGATGGGATCCCCCGGGGGAACCAGCCCTCTAGAGGCGGTCCCCCACGTACTTGACCAGGTCCACCACCCGCTCGGAATACCCCCACTCATTATCGTACCAGGAGAGCACCTTCACCAGGTTCCCCCCCATGACGGCGGTGCTCGGGGCATCCACGATGGAGCTGGCCCGATGCCCGGTGAAGTCCACAGAAACCAGAGGCTCTTCCGAGACGTGCAGAATTCCCTTCAGTCCCCCGTCCGCAGCATTCCGGAAGGCGTCCCGTACCGCGTCGGGATCCGTCTCCTTCTCCACCTCGACCGTGAGATCTATCAGGGACACGTCTGCGGTGGGCACCCTAATGGCCATCCCGTCCATCTTCCCCTCCACCTCCGGGATGACCAGGGCCGTGGCCTTCGCGGCCCCGGTAGTGGTGGGGATCATCGACATCCCCGCCGCTCTGGCTCTTCGGAGATCCTTGTGGGGCATGTCCAGGATCACCTGGTCATTCGTGTAGGAGTGAATGGTGGTCATGAGCCCCCTGCGGATTCCGAAGCTGTCCAGGAGCACCTTGACCACCGGGGCAAGGCAGTTCGTGGTGCAGGAGGCGTTGGAGATGATGTGGTGGCTCTGGGGATCGTATTTCCCCTCGTTCACCCCCAGAACGATGGTCACGTCCTCCTTCTTGGCGGGTGCGCTGATGATGACCTTCTTTGCTCCCGCCGTCAGGTGCTTTCCGGCCCCATCTCGGTCGCGGAACTTCCCCGTCGACTCGACGACGATGTCGACGCCGAGGTCTGCCCATGGCAACCGCTCCGGGTCCCGTTCACTGAAGACCAGGATCTCGTCCCCATCCACGTTCAACCCGTTTTCGGTGGCCTCCACCGTTCCGGGATAGGCTCGGTGGACTGAGTCGTATTTCAGGAGATGGGCCAGTGTCCTGTTGTCAGTGAGATCGTTCACGGCCACAAAATCCAGGTCGGTCCGGCCCGCCTGTTTCGCTGCGCGAAGGACCAGGCGTCCGATGCGACCGAACCCGTTGATGGCAATGCGAAGGGACATGACAGGGAACTCCTCGGTTCAGGATTGTTGAGTTGGTCCTCGCCCGGCAGCTGCCGGGGCACCTACCCTCGACCCTCTTCGGCAAAGGGAAGAGACCGGGCGAAGGTGATGAGGCGGACCGACGCGACCTCCGCCGACTCCAGGGCCAGAGTCACCGCATTGGCCGTGGCCCCCGTGGTCAGGACGTCGTCTACCACAATAACGTCCCTTCCACGAATTAGGGAACGGGTCTCCCCCCGCAGATCGAATGCCCCGTCCACGTTCGAGCGGCGCTCTCGAGGCCCCAGTCTGACCTGAGTCCGACCCCGCTCCCGTCGAAGGGCCTCCAGGGACGGCACGGCGGTGATGGACGAAACGGCCGTGGCGAGGAGCGAGGCCTGGTTGTATCCCCGGGTTCTCCGTCTCCATGGGGTGGTTGGGACCGGCACGATGACGGGGTGGGACAGGTTCGGCGGAATCTCCCTGGCCATTCTCCGTGCCATATCCTCCGCCAGTTCCCCCCAACCCCTGTATTTGAGTGCATGAACCATGGCGCCGGCTACAGTGTCGAGGACCACCGCGGAACGGGCGGTCTTCAGCGTTTCCCGCCAGTCGGCACACTCCAGGCAGGCCTCCCCGGGGCCATGGCCCGAGCCGAAGGGAAGCTGGCACCGAGGACAACAGGGAGGAGGTGGGACCCGGAGACGACTCCGGCACCCCGAGCAGATCAAGCCAGGCTCATCCTCCGGGGGGATTCGTTCCCCGCAAGCGAGGCACCCCCGAGGCAAGAGGAGCTCGCGGAGATCCGTCGCCAGAGATCCGGCGCTCAACTGCCCTGGGAGGCCCGGAGGGCCGTCCGCATCACCTCGAGGGAGGGTCCCCTTCCCCACCACCGCTCGAACGCCACCGCCCCCTGGTGGAGAAGCATCTCGGAGCCGTCGGCCGCCCGAATACCGCGTTCTCGGGCATGGTCCACGAAGGGGGTCCCGCCCACCCCGTAGACGAGGTCGACCACCGCCCCGGCCCTTCCCAGGAGATCGAGCTCAAGAGGGAGTCTGTCACCCGGCTCCAGCCCCAGGCGGGTGGCGTTCACCACCAGGTCGTACGCCTTGCCGGCCACCTCCATTCGCTCGTCCAGCACGCGTACCCGCTCCCCGCCGATGCGACGGGCCACGGCCCGGGCACGCTCCCGTGTCCGGTTGAGCAGGTGGACCTCCTCCACCCCTGCGTCCATCAAAGCCACGAGGCAGGCCCGAGCAGATCCACCCGCCCCGAGCACCAGAACCCGGTGACCCTCGGGCGGGCCTCCGAGAAACGCCTCCAGTGCCCGAGAGAAGCCCTCCACGTCGGTATTATCGCCGTGGATCTTCCCCTCCTGGAGCCAGAAGGTGTTGCAGGCACCGGTCCGGCGCACGTTGGGAGACGGGACGTCCAGTACGGTAGCAGCCTTCTCCTTGTGGGGCAGCGTGATGTTCCCACCACCGCCAGCCCGAGCAAGGCCGCACAGGAAGGCCGCCATCTCCTGCGGTGACTCGGCCTTCAGCGCCACGTACACCCCGTCCAATCCCAGATCCTGGATGGCGGCGTTCTGGATGACGGGGGAAAACGAATGAGATACGGGGTCCCCCAGGAGAGCGAAGACCCGAGTGTCGGAGGTAACGGATCCGGTCATTCCTCTGCCTCCCCGGCCAGGCGCTCCAGGACTGCGCTCACCAGCGTCTCGAGCGTGAGGAACGTGGCTTCGTACAGCTCGTCGTCCCCGCCGTACGGATCCGGAACCGCAGGCCCCGTGGCATCGTCGGACCCCCCGGCGTAAGCTCCCAGGACGGCGCTCTTCCCATCCCCACCCATCTCGCGGACCCTGATCAGGTGAGAGGGCGCCATGGTGAGGATCAGATCGGCCCACGCGACTGCTTCCCGGGACAGAGGTGTCGACGAATGGCCCTGCAGGGAGAGGCCGTGGCGTTCCGCGGCCCGAAGAGCTCCGTCGCTGGCATCCAGGCCGGCGGTCGTGGAGGTACCGGCCGAGCGGACCTCCATCTCCCGCCTCCCTCTCTCCGTCCCGGCCCGCAGGGCGATGGCCTCGGCCAGGGGGCTTCGGCAGGTGTTTCCGCTACAGACGAAGAGCAGGCGGAGAGGACGATGGGCCGGGTGCCGGGTTCTGGTGACTGGCATAGCAGGTTGGCTCAGGTTGGGTCCTCCAGGCCGGGGAGCACACAACGCACTCTTCCTACGGGAATGGAGCCGGCGCGCACCACGACGGGTGTCGGCCCAGCACAGTCCACCACCGTGGAGGGTGCCGATGGGTCGAGGGGTCCGGCATCCAGAACCCAGAGCTCCTTCCCCGCCCCCAGAGAGCGGGCCGCGTCCCGAGCCTCCTCGGCCGACAGAGATGGGGCCCCGCCCGTCGGATTCGCGCTGGTGGAGATCAGAGGCTCCCCAAGGGACTCCACCAGCCCTCGCGCCACCGGGTGCGGACTCTGCCGGACCGCGACCGTGCCTCCGACACTCCGGACTCCAAGGGGGAATCGTCCGCCTTCGTCCCGGAGTACCAGGGTGAGGGCTCCCGGCCAGAAGACCCTGGCAAGCTCCAGTGCTGCAGGAGTCCAGGTGAGGTCCGATACCGCCTCCATGTCCGGGACAAGGAGCAGGAACGGCTTCTCCCCTCCCCGCCCCTTCAGCCGCTGAAGCGCCTTCAGGGGTCCTTCCCGGGCCGCGCCTCCGAAGCCATACACCGTCTCCGTCGGCATGGCGATGAGCCCCCCTTCTTCCAGGTGGCGGGCCACGGAGCGAAGGAGTCCCGGGTCCGGGGGGTCTCCAGACACGCTCAGGAGCCGGGGTCCCACCCGATGCCTCCGGCTTCGAGGAACAGCTCCGCCAGCTTCAGGTCTTCCGGTCGGGTCACCTTGAGGTTCCAGGGACTCCCCGGGACCATGACGACCTCCCCCCCGATCTCTTCCACCAGGGCAGAATCATCGGTGGCCGAGGACCCCGCCTCCTTGCCTCGTCGATAGGCGTCAAGGAGGAGAGTCAGAGGAAATACCTGCGGAGTCTGGGCGTGCCAGATCCGATCTCGGCGGGGAGTACCCACCACGCGGCCTTCCGGGTCGATCTCCTTCAGGGTATCCACGGCAGGCCACCCGGCGACGGCCCCCCGGGCGGGGCCGACGGCGGCCAGGCAGCGATCCAGGATGTCACCGGTGACCAGAGGGCGCGCCCCGTCGTGGACTGCTACAAACGTCACGCTCTCGGGGAGCGCCCCCAGAGCCGCTCTCACCGAGTCCCCCCGGGTCTTTCCACCCAGCACCAGTCGGATTCGCGGGTCCAGGCCAGCAAGCCAATCGGGAGGGTTCAGCAGGTCTTCCTCACCCAATGCGACCGCTACGGCTGTGACCTTCTGGTGCGCAAGGAAGGGCCGGAGCGCCCAGGAGAGGAGGGGTATCCCTCTCAACTCTAGAAAGGGTTTCCTGATCCCCCCCATCCGGGAACCCAGACCAGCAGCGGGAACGGCCACCCCCACTCTCCGGCCCCCTCCTGGCCCCTTCTCCGCAGAAAGCATGATTTTTGGTGATACCCCTTCAGAAAGGATCATCCGGCCCCTGCCCGGCGGGAGCCTCCGGGAACGGCCTGCCCGTCACCGAGTCGAAGCGAGTGTATTCCTTGTGGAAGTAGAGTTCCACGGTTCCGGTGGGTCCATTCCGCTGCTTTCCGATGATGAGCTCGGCCTTTCCCTCCACCGAGGTCCCATCCTTGTCGGTGGGGCCAAAGTAGTATTCGGGCCGGTACAGGAACATGACCAGATCGGCATCCTGCTCGATGGATCCCGACTCCCTCAGATCCGAAAGCTGGGGTCGCCGATCCGTCCTCTGTTCCGGCGCCCGACTCAGCTGACTGAGGGCGATCACGGGGATCTCGAGCTCCCTGGCCAGGGCCTTGAGGCCGCGGGAGATCTCGCTCACCTCCTGTGTCCTGCTCTCGCTGGAGCGGTGAGAGGACATGAGCTGCATATAGTCGATGACGAGGAGCCCGAACGTGCTCTCGGCCATGAGCCGTCGGGCCTTGGCCCTCATCTCCAGCACGGTGTTTCCGGGGGAATCATCGATCCAGATCGACGCCGTGTTCAGGTGCCCGGCGGCAGCCGCCAGCCGCTGATACTCGTCAGGCGAGAGCTGGCCACGCCGGAGCCGTTGGGAATCCACCCTGCCCTCGGCGCAAAGGAGGCGTTGAACCAGCTGTTCCTTCGACATCTCCAGAGAGAAGATGGCAACGGGAACCTCGTGTTCAATGGCTACGTTCTGGGCCACGTTCAGCACCCACGAGGTCTTCCCCATAGAGGGCCGGGCTGCCACGATGCAGAGGTCCCCTCTCTGGAACCCCGTGGTCATCCTGTCCAGGTCCGGGAACCCCGCGGGTACCCCCGTGATCCCCGTCTTGGACTGCTGCAGGTGCTCGATGTGTTCGAATGTGGGCCAGAGGATCTCCTTGATGCGCACGAACCCGCCGCGCTCGTGACTCTGGGCAACCTGAAACACCCGCTGCTCTGCTTCGTCCAGGACTTCGTCGACGGAACGCTCGCCCTGCTCGTATGCATCCCGGATGATGACGGAAGCCGCCTCGATGAGGTTCCGGAGGAGGGCCTTTTCCCTAACGATCTTGGCGTGGTATTCGATGTTCGCCGCAGTAGGGACGGCATCCAGGAGCTCGGCCAGATAGGGGAGGCCCCCGGCAGCCTCCAGTTCACCGGTCTTTTTCAGCTCCTCGCTCAGGGTGATGACGTCGATGACATCGCCACGTTCCGAGAGGCGGATCATGGCGCGGAACAGGCGGCGGTGGGCTTCCCGGAAGAACATGTGGTCCTGCACCAGCTCCGAGGCCTTGTCCACGGCCATCCGGTCCAGGAGCATTCCACCGAGTACCGATACCTCGGCCACCGGGGAAAAGGGGGGCTGCCTGTCGAACCCCACTTGGGGTGGGGAAACCATGGGTTGCGGTACGTTCACGTTCTGAGGGTCCTTCCACCGAGGAGGGGTGGCGGATCACGCCAACACCCGTCAAGGAGCCGCGGCCTCAGGCTCCGTCCATCACCTGCCGGAGTAACTGAAAGTCGTCCCACGTGGGCCGGGTGAAGCTGGCGTTCCGGAGAAGGGCGGCCGGGTGGTAGGTGACCACCAGGGGCACTCCCTCGTAGCTGTAGACCTTCCCCCGCAGCTTCCCGATCGCCGAGTCCTTTCCCGTGAGAAACTGGGCGGCAAAAGCCCCCACCGCCAGTAGTGCATCGGGGGAAATCAGGGCGATCTGTCGCTTCAGGAAGGGTGTGCACGCTTCAATCTCTCCGGGAAGGGGGTTGCGGTTCCCAGGAGGCCTGCACTTGAGGACGTTGCATATGTACGCGGTGCTTTCCCGAGAGAGGCCCACGGAAGCGAGGAGGAGGTCCAGGAGCTTCCCTGCCGGGCCCACGAAGGCCATCCCCGTCTCATCCTCCCGCGCCCCCGGAGCTTCTCCCACCACCATGAGACGAGCGGTGGGATTCCCGTCGGAGAATACCACATGAGTCCGAGTCCTGGAGAGATCGCACCGGGTGCATTGAAGGGCTTCGGCACGGAGGGCTTCGTAATCCGACGACGGCTGCGCGGTGCCGTTCACGACGGGGGGACCACGATGGGGTCCAGGAGGCGTCTTCAGCGCTTGGGCCGAATCACGTGCCCCTTCGACGAGGCGGAGGACCTCATTTCTGGAAAGAGAGTCGAGGAAGAGATCGGCACCGGAGACCTCCCGCTGTTGTCTCAGGTATCGGGCAACGTTTGCCGGCTTCAAGACCCAGCCCCTCACACCGAGTCCGGGAGCAGCTTCGTGAGGCGATCGAGGAGCCGCTCTGCCACCCCTTCCTTGGGAAGGACGGGCAGCTCCTCCACCCCTCCCTCCCGATCCAGAATCGTCACCTTGTTCGTATCCACTTCGAAGCCGGCTCCCTCCTCCAGGGCCCGGTTCGCGGCGATGAGGTGGAACCCCTTCTCCCTCAGCTTCCGGGCGGCGTTTTCCCTGAGGTCTTCCGTTTCCAGGGCGAAACCCAGGGCCAGGGCCCCCGGCATTCGTCCCGGCAGAGTGGCTCGGGAGATATCCATTGTGGGTTCGAGGCGAAGGTCCACGACACCGGCCATGGAGCGCTTAACCTTCCGCTCCCGCGGATTCTGGGGACGGTAGTCCGAGACGGCGGCTGCGAAGATGAGGACTTCGGCCTGGCCGTGGCGATCCAGCACCGCCTGGGCCATCTCCTCCGCTGACTCCACTCGGAGCGTCTCCACACCTGTCGGATCCGGGAGCGTTGACGGCCCGGACACCAGGGTGACCTTTCCCCCCCGCATCCAGGCAGCTGATGCCAGCGCATACCCCATCTTCCCCGAGGACCGATTCCCCAGAAAACGGACCGGGTCGAGAGCTTCCCGGGTCGGCCCGGCGGTGACCAGGACCTTTCTCCCCTCCCAGGCGGGATGAGCGCCCAGGGCCCGCCCGAGGTGATCGATGATCTCGGGGGGCTCCAGCATCCTCCCATGCCCCTCCCCTTCCCCCACGGCGAGGGGCCCTACGGCTGGCCCGGCAAGCGTATACCCCAGCGTTCCCGAGAGACGCTCCAGGTTCGCCTGGGTCTGTGGGTGTGTATACATCCGGTCGTTCATGGCCGGACATAGAATCACCGGCGCCCGGTTCACCAGGAGGAGGGTGGTGAGGAGGTCATCGGCCAGGCCCTGGGCGGCCCTGGCCAGGAAGTTGGCTGTGGCCGGGGACACCACAACCGCATCGGCATCCATCCCCAGACGAATGTGGAGCGCGGGTCCCGAACCGGAAAAGAGATCCCCGTGGACTTCCCGCCCCGTCACCGCCTGGAAGGAGAGAGGTTGGACGAACCGTTGGGCTCCGGAGGTCATGACTACATCGACCCGAGCCCCCAAGCGCGTGAGGTCCCGGGCCAACTGTACCGATTTGTACGCAGCAACGCCCCCCGTCACCCCCAGGACCACCCGGCGTCCCTCCCAGGGGCGTCGGGGATAGAGGACGCGGACAGCCACGGAATCCTACTCCTCCCGCCTTCGCCGCTTGACCAACCGAAACTCGATTTGGCCGGAGGTGAGGGCCTCCAGGGACCGGGTCGTGAGCTTCTTCTCCTGACCCAGGGGGAGCGTTTCCCTCGGAAGGGCGTTCAGCTCACGGGCATAGCGGGCGGCAACCAGGACCCCCAGGTACTTGCTGTAGGTATGCTTCGCCACGTCGTCGGGCGTGAAGACACGCATGGATGTTGAACCTCCTACTGAGTTTCGAAGAGTGTGTCCTGGGCCAGGAGGGCCGTCACTTCGTCCCGGAGCGCGGTGACGTCCTCCCGCGCGCCAGAGGACCCTTCAGGTGGAGCCCTGCGAGTTCGAGCGATGGTCCGTACCTCACCGATGGCCCGCTCCAGGTCGTCGTTGACGACGAAAAAGTCGAAAGCCTCGGCGGCCTCCAGCTCCTCTCGGGCCGTCTTGAGGCGGCGCCGGATCGCCGGCACCTTCTCCGTCCCTCGGGCCTTCAAGCGAGAAAGGAGGATGTCCACCGATGGAGGTAAGATAAACAGAAGGAGCGCGTGTGGTACTGCTTCCCGGATCTGCCGCGCGCCCTGGACGTCGATATCCAGGATGACATGGCGCCCCCCCCTACCGGCCGCAGCCAGGCTCGAGAGGGGAGTGCCGTAGAGATCTCCGTGGACTTCGGCCCACTCCGCGAATTCCCCCCCCTCCACCCTCCGCACGAACTCCTCCCGGCTGAGAAACCAATAGTCCACCCCGTGGACCTCCCCGCCCCTCCTGGATCTCGTCGTGGCGGAGACCGAGAAGGCGAAGTCCTCCTCCCTGCTCACCAGGCTCCTGGCGATGGTGGTCTTCCCTGCGCCGCTGGGTGCAGACAGGACGACCGGGGGAGCTTCCAGGAGGAGGAGCGTCATTCCACGTTCTCCAGCTGTTCCCTGAGCCGCTCGATCTCTTCTCTGATGGCTACGGACGAATGGGACACCTCCAGATCGTTGGCTTTCGATCCAATGGTGTTGGCTTCTCGGTGCAGCTCCTGCACCAGGAAACCCAGGCGTTTGCCCACTGCCTCACCGGAGCCGGACCCGAGAGTCTCGCGGAAGGCACCGAGATGTGCCCGGAAGCGCACCAGCTCCTCGTTGATGTCCCAGCGATCGGCCATGTAGGCCACCTCTTTCGCCAGGCGATCTTCGTCCACCTCCGCCTGTTCAGCCAGCTCGCTGATGGCATCCCTCAACCGGTCGCGTTCCGCCAGGAGTCGCTCCGGAGCCCGTCTCTCGATGGTGGAAAGCTCCTCCTCCATCCGCTTCAACCGCCCGAGTAGGTCTTCCTGGAGTCGGCTCCCTTCCCTTTCCCGCATCTCCAGAGCCGCTCGGGCTGCCTCCTCCGTGACCTCCTCCAGGACGGAACCATCGACCTCCATTTCCCCGTCAGAGGGGTCCGGGGCCTGGAAGAGGTCGTTGAATCGGAGGAGCGTCTGAAGCTCCACCTCCCCCGGGAGAGCCAACTCCTGTTTCAGGCCCTCCAGCAGATCCCGGTAGTGCCTGGCCCTCGCCAGGTTCAGGGTGGGGAGATCCTCACCTCCCCCCGCTCGCTCCCGCTCGTGGGTCAGGGTGTAGTTGACGTGGCCCCGGACGAAGTGCCGCCTGAGCCAGCTCTGGATCTCGGATTCGAATCGATCGAATCCGGGGGGAGTCCGCAGATGGGCGTTGAAGAATCGATGGTTGACCGTCTTGATGGTCACCCGGAGCCGTCCGTCTGCTGTGCATCTCTCCGCCTCGCCATACCCCGTCATACTTCGGATCATCTCAGGCCACCTCCGTCAGTTCCACAGGGTCCACCGCACTCCGTACAGAGAACGGCTCGGTGGCAGGATCCTGCCCGGGAAATCCTGGTTCCGCTGACGTACCGTGAAATTCTCCCACATGATGAAGGCACGGACCGTGACCACCCGGAACTGCACCCGGACGAACCAGCTCTGGTAGAATGGTACCAGGGTGGGGACCTGGATCGAGCCTCCGGAGGTCTCCACGGCCTCGGAGAAGGGAACGGTCATAGGGTCCCTCCCCTTTACCCCCAGGTCGAACCAGACCTCCAGGTTGCCGGTAGGATAGAACGTGTCATGGAAGGACAGGCTCCCCTGGTAGCTCCGCCTGGGGAGATATCTCCAGGGCATCTCCTCCTCGGGCAGCGGTTCTTCGGAAGCACCGCCCCCCTGCGCCGCCGAATCCGGCTGCGACGCGAAGACACCTTCGGCCTGGTCCCACCACTGATAGGACCCCACCAGCGCGAAGCCCTTCGGATAAAGGGGAATTCTCCCGGACACCTCGAATCCCTTCCGGGTCCCTCCCGGCCTCACCTCCCCCCCTCGATCCGGCGGGAGACCCGTCGGAAAGAGGGAGTCGGAGGCAACGGACACCCTCGCTCCTGCCACCCAGAGGCCCCGCCAGGTGTAGCCGACACCGAAGCGTGACCCCTCATGCTCCGAGAACCGGGGTCCCGGGAGGGCCTGGGGGAGGGTATCGGTGGCGGGGACGTCCTCCTCCCCCTGGAGGCTGTCCGGAAGCGGGGGCGGACGATCGGCCAGGTATGGGAGCCCCCAGGTACCGGAGCCCCGCTCCCCGAAGAGTGAGAAACCGAACAGCGGAGCGGTCCATGCTCGAAGCCTCTTGCGGCTGACCGTCTTCTCCCCCCAATCCTCCCACTCCATCTCTCCCGAGACGCCCCCGAAAGACCCTAAGTCGCCGGCGACCTCCAGGAAGGCGCTCTTCTCCGAGAGCCCGTCGCCGGAGTTCCGTTGGATGCGGCTGATGGCGCGCACCCGGGTATTCTCGAAACTGATGACGGCGCCCCACCTACGCCGGGATTCCAACCCGAAATCGAACTCGCTCAGGGAGTCCGTGGCCAGGGAGGACGCAGCGTAGAAGAGGTCCCCGACCAGACCCGGGAGAAGGCTCCACCGGCTCCTGACGGACCAGTCCTTCCGGGATACCGACGCGGGCGCGTAGAGGTCACCCCGGTCCGAGGACATGTGGGAGTAGTCGATCAACAACGATCCCCTCGACCCGATACCGTGGCCATACCGTATCCATCCTCCCGAGCCCGAGCCGGGCTCTCTTCCGAAGGGGCCTCTCGTGTCCACCCGGTCCAGGGCCAGGGAGAGACTTCCCCCGAAGGCGCGGGGGTGGGCGAAGGTTCCCCGGAAGATGTTCGTGTTCAGATCCCCCGTCCCTGCCTCCACCAGTGAGAAGGGGCGCCCTTCCTCCCCCAGGACCCGCTCGAGCTCGATCCGGAGCTCCCCGACACTTCTGACGATCCGGACCGAGCGAAGTCCAGCCAGGCCGATTCGGGTCAGATCGGGTGTGCTCCCTTCCAGAGGAACCATCTCGATGCCGTCTCGGAAGAGGCGAATCCGGTCTCCTCCTGCCCCGAAAGCTGACACGGTCGTCGGCATTCCGTAGTCCCCGCCCCGGAGGAGGATGGCCCCGGTCACCTCCCCCACCAGTTCGGCCAGCGTGTTGGCACGGCTGGCCAGAATCCCCTCCCGATCCCACTCCCAGACCCCCGTCTGCCACCCCGCCGGGGTCGGAGGGGCCAGGGGGGGAAGTTGGAGAGCAGGGAGTGTGTCCTGGGGTTGAAGGGAATCCGCCGGCGCCTCCTGGTCCTCCTGGGGGAAGAGGACCTCCATGGAGTCGGGGGGGGTCTCCAGGGTATCCGGGGGGGTCCGCAGGGTGTCCGGGATGACTTGGGCCGCCGAGGGACCGGGTAGGGCGAGCAGGAAGACCGGGAGCCAGGGGGCCGCCCTGGGCAGCAGGTTCCTGGCCGGACGGCGGTGTCGGATCACCCGAGGCGCCCTCGAACCCATTCCACCAGCAGCCGAGTCGGGACCCCGAATCCTCCTTTTCGTTGATAGGACAGCTTGCCCTCCCCGTACGCCGTGCCGGCGATGTCCAGATGGGCCCAGGGGACCTCCCCGACGAATTCCTTCAAGAAGGCAGCCGCGGTGATGGTCCCGGCCGGACGCCCTCCGACGTTCTTGAGATCCGCCACGGTGCTATCGAGCTGCTCACGGTACTCCTTCCAGAGAGGAAGCGGCCAGCAGCGCTCTCCGGAGCGGTCCCCGGCCTCCCGTAGCTCCTGGATCAGCCCTTCGTCGGTGCCCAGAATCCCCGATGCATGGTTCCCCAGGGCTACGACGCAGGCGCCCGTCAGGGTGGCACAATCCACCATGGCGGTGGGGCGGAACGTTTGAGCATACGACAGGGCATCGGACAGGATCAGACGCCCCTCCGCATCGGTATTCAGGATCTCCACGGTCTTTCCCTCCCGGGTGCGCACCACGTCACCGGGTTTTACCGCTCTTCCCGACAGGAGGTTCTCCGAGGAGGGGACGATCCCCACCACATTGATGGGGAGCCCCAGCTCCGCCACGGCATAGAGGGCCCCGAAGACTGCCGCGCCTCCGGACATATCGAACTTCATGTCCTCCATTCCCGACGCGGGCTTGATGGAGATTCCTCCGGCGTCGAAGGTCAGGCCCTTCCCCACCAGGAGAAGGGGGGGGTCACCCTCCCTTCCCCCACGGTGCTCCAGGACGATCAGCCTGGGCTCCTGTTCACTCCCTTGTGCCACCGCCAGGATCGCACCCATCCCCTCCGCCTCCATCTCATCGGGGCCCAGGACAGTAACCTCCAGACCGACTACCTCTCCCAATCTCTCTGCCTCCTCCGCCAGATGCGTGGGAGTGGCCACATTCCCGGGTCGAGACTGGAGGGTACGGGCCAGGTTTTCCCCTCTGGCCTGGGCCAGGCCGACCCGGGCCCCTTCCCGGGCGTCTTCCTCCCAGTCCTCATCAACCAGCAGGGACAACTCCGTCACTTCGGGCCCCAGCTCCCCGTCGTCCTCCCCACGTTTCAGCTCCGAGAACCTCCAGGCAGCCAGAACGCTCCCCTCCGTGGCCGCCTGGGCCGCCGGTGCCATCCCCAAGTCCCAGGCTGCGTCCATCCGGATCGCGATACTCGAGACTCTCAATCCCTCTGCGACTCGGACGCTTCGACCCGCAATCCTCCGGAGGGTCTCGGCATTGAAGTCATCTTCATCCCCGAGCCCGAGGATGAGGATCCGCTCCGGCGAAGATCCGACGGGAGGATAGAGGAGCAACGTGCTCTCAGCTTTTCCGGAGAAGTCCCCCGCCGAAACAGCTCTCCGCAAAGCTCCCTCTACCAGCTCATCCACTGCGGAAAAAACGCCCTGCATTTCCTCCGTTCCCTTGAACAGAGGAAGGACCAGAAGGGGTGTGGGGTGGGTGAGGATGTCCGACTTGACGATCTGGATGTTCATAAGGGAAGACCCTGGAGTTTGGGCAGCTACTTTGAACCAGGATACAAGATACAACGGAGTCGGGAAGCCCGAAGGGGGAAAACGGGCCTTTTTCGGCTTGTCTGGGAAGGGCGCCGGACCCTACCTGGTTTTTCCTTGCCTTTCCGGTATATTCGGTCTATCTTCGGTTTCGGGTTTTGTTCGGTATCCTGAACACGCTCCGTTGGTATGACACAGTTCCATCAAGCGCCCCCCCTTCTGTTCGAGAAGGAGAGGCGAAGAGGTTCATCTTCTCTCTATTCTTCCGCCTTCCCCGGGAGTCGGCAGGCACTTTGCCTCTGGCTTCCCACCTTCGAGCTTCGCCTGGAGCTGGTCCGGGCCCCGGAGTTGGACGCCACCTCCGTAGCTCTTCTTTCACCGGGTGAGGGCGTAAGACGAACTCTGTGGCAGGTGTCGGAGCGCGGCGCCGAAGCCGGAGTTCGTCCTGGGCAGCTGATTTCCCAAGCCATATCCCTCTGTCCTTCCCTGACTCTCCTGGAGCCGGACCCTGCCCACTACGATGCTGCGCAGGATGAGATGGTGGAGGCCCTCATGGAGCTCAGTCCCGTGGTAGAGCCCGCAGGCAGGGGAAGGGTTTTCCTGGGAATGGATGGGATGGAACGCCTCCACGGGTCTCCCCCTCGGCAGGTTCGGGTGGCCCTCCAGGCGCTTCTTCGTGTCTTTCCCCGCCCCCTGGTGGCGGTCACACGTGTGGGCCGTGCCCCCGGGAAGTTCGGCGCCTGGGTAGCAGCGGCACGGTCCCGCCCCGGGAAGCCGGTTCTGATCTCGGACGGGGAGCTCCCATCCTTTTTGGCCACCTGCCCTGTCTCCGTTCTCCCGGTGGATCCCCTCATGATTCAGCGACTGGAGCGCCTGAGCATCGCTACCCTGAAGGAGCTCGTGGCTCTACCAGAGCCGGCTCTGGTAGGCCAGTTCGGGACCGAGGGACGGCGGGCTCTGGAATGGTCCACGGGCAAGCGTCTGGACCCCGTCCGGCCCCTCCACCGCCCCCAACCCATTCGGACTTCGCTGAGCTTTCCCTCTCCGGTAGGTCGAACCGAGACCCTCCACGGGGCTCTGGATCGCCTCGTGGAAAAAGCCCTC
>Ga0316577_10000503_pt1 | contig 15542 bp, 14 predicted proteins | sample S5NA_FD_203073 | JGI IMG/M metagenome (GOLD analysis project Ga0316577, IMG submission 203073) | Rhizosphere microbial communities from salt marsh grasses in Alabama, United States - S5-7_050615r2r1 | ecosystem: Host-associated > Plants > Roots > Rhizosphere | place: USA: Alabama | collected... | reverse complement strand
GGCCGGGAACCTGGACGGAGTTATGGCCAACTGCGCCGCGGACATTGTTGTGATGGCGTCCGGAGCGCCGCTGGTCGAGGGGCTTGACGCGATGCGGGAGTTCTATGGGGCGCTTCTCCAAGCCGCTTCCGTCGAGTTCAAACACGAGTATTCTGGCGCAGACGTGGTCGGTGACGCCGTCGTCCTCTACGGCGTATCCCGGGGCACCATGACCCTCCCGGATGGGACGTCCATGCCGATGGAGAACAACTTCCTCATGATCCTCCGGCCCGACGCATCGGGGGCAATGAAGCTATGGCGTGTAGCGTTTGCCCCCCCCTCGACCTAGCTGGTCCTGGGGGAGTGGCGGAGAACTGGGCGGGGCGATAGCGGTTGACAGCGGGCCTGCCGCGGCTCGCGCCCAGCGGGTCCTTCACCTGCGGTCACGCCGTTGGCAGGGAGCACACGTCGTGCGCCCCGGCGGGAGACCGGCGGCCCGCGACCGTACGCAGAAATCGAACTCGAGAAGCTGAGGTTTGTTCATTGAGATGAGGCACAACTCTGGGTTCAGAGCGGCCCTTTCCCTCTAGCCAACCGGAGGAGCACTCGATGTCCTGCACTAAAGAAAGACTGTCTTGGATTCTTCTCCTCTCCGTCGTCGTAGCCACCGGCTGCAGCGAACCACCGCCCGTCGACACCACCGCGGCAGACATTCAAGCAATCCGGGCCCTCGTTGACGACTTTGATGAAGCGATCAACGCCGGCGATTACGAGGCGGTCGCACAACTCTACTCCGAGGACGCCATCCGGATGCCGGCAGAAGCCCCACCCCAGGTCGGGCAAGCTGCGATTCTCGAGTGGTTCCGAACTGAGAGGAGTCAGTACTACATCGAGATAGACAATGTTGTCCGGGACGCTCAAGTCTTTGGCGATTGGGGTTACTCGTGGGGAGACACCTCGGGGACAATGACTCCAAGATCCGGTGGCGAACCGAGGGTAATCGATTCGAAGTGGATGGCGGTCACTCGACGCCAATCGGATGGGTCGTGGAAGACGTACAGGGACATCTACAACAGCAATGTCCCACTCTCCAGCAATTAGAGATTGAAGATACGGACGCGTGGCTCCGAGGGGGCAGAATCGTGGAAGGAGGCTTTGGATGAGGTTTCCCGCTGGTTACTTCCTGATGGCAGTTCCGGGTCTCGTCGCTTGCACCGCTGCGGAGAGTCCGGATCTTCCGGAGAGCCTCGAATACCGTTTCGAGGAGTTTCGAATCCCTGTTCAAGACGGTGTCCACCTCTATGGCCGCATCGTGGGGTACGGGCCTGATACAGTGATCGTCCCGGCCTCCATGTATCTGGCACAGGATTTCCAGCCTCTTGTTGAAGACCGCACGCTCATCTTCTACGACCTGCGGAGCCGGGGTGGGTCCGACTACGTATGGGATCCGAGTCAACTTGGGATCGAATTCGACGTGGCTGATCTGGAAGCTGTACGCTCCGCTTTGGGAATAGAACACTTCTCTCTCATCGGGTGGTCCTATCTTGGAGCAATGGTTGCTTTGTATGCCTCGGAACACCCTGAGCACGTCGAGCGGGTGGTACAGATTGGTCCAATGGGACCGCGTCCTGTTCAAGAACTTGGGGAGGGTCAGCGCGGCTCCGCGCCCAAACCCGAGGACATCGAGTATCTCGCAGGGCTGCGTGAGCAGGGGAAGCAAGAGGTGGATCCAGTTGGGTATTGCCGGGCGTGGGTCCGGCTGGAGTTGCTTCCTTCCATCATGGGTCGACCGGAAATGGTCTCGAATACACGGATGGATCCCTGTATTTACCGCAACGAGTGGCCGGACAGGCTCTTTGAAACCCTCAGCCTCGAGACGCCGCAGGACTGGGATTACTCAGACAGAGCGGCCCGCGTACAAGCACCGGTTCTGACTGTTTGCGGGACTGCTGACCCCGCTGGACCGATTGAAGGAGGAAGGGAGTGGGTCTCTCTATTCCCGAACGGTCAACTGCTCGAGCTTGAGGGGATCGGGCATCTCCCTTGGGTCGAGACCCCTGAGCATTTCTTCTCCGAGGTCGACGCTTTCCTCCGGGGCACCGCACTCCAAGACGGGGGATCATAGGGAGATCATTGAGCCGTCGGCGCTTGGAGCACGCCAGCATAGCAGCGGTCATGCCGTGCCCTCACTGTCGCTCGCGCCCCTTCGCCGAGGGAGGATGTGGGTTGAGATCAACGAGTCCGACGACTCAGGCTAACGGACTGACGCACGTTTCGGCAGCCTGCGAGACGTCGACTGACTCATGCTGGAGCAGCACTGGAGACGCTGGGACACCGTAGGTATTTCGGCTAACGCATGTGGAAAGCCATGAGAACCGTTCCTCGAATCACCGCAGACCAGATCATGGAGTACTTGCCCCACCGGTACCCCTTTCTCCTGGTTGACCGCATCACGGAGTTCGAGGCCGGGAAATCCATCACGGGAATCAAGAACGTCACGGTCAATGAGGAGTTTTTCACGGGGCACTTCCCGGGCCATTGCGTCATGCCGGGGGTCCTCATCCTTGAGGCCATGGCACAGGTAGGCGGCCTCCTATTCCTGGAGAACGTTGATCCTGATGGACCACGTCAGATCGTCTATCTTGCCGGAATGGAGAACGTCCGCTGGCGGCGACCCGTCGTGCCGGGGGATCAACTCGTCATCCGAGCGGAGTTGCTCAAAGCGAGACGCCGCGTCTTCCGAGTGGCAGTCGAGGCAAGGGTTGACGGGGAGGTCGCCACTTCTGCTGAGATCACATGCCAAGTCGCACCGGAGAATGGGGAATAGTCGCAGGAATGGCGTCGACTCTCACACCCCGCAGGTCGCCAGCGGCATGAGTCGGTTGACAGCCGGCTGTGCCGCATACTTGCTGTCGCTGGTGGCCCTTCGCCGGGTGAAGCAAGTGGTTGAAGAGGAACGAGATGGCGGTTCAGGGTCACGGCCAAACGGCCGTGCCGGCAGCCCGCGAGACGTTGGCCGAAATCTCCAGCAGGAAGATGGTCTACGATGGGATATGCGCTGCTAATCGTTGGTCTGGGTCTGGTGCTTCTGATTTGCGTCCTGTTCTTCAGGACTCTTCGCCTCACCTCCATGCAGATGCGAGTGGATCAGGCAGGCGAGATCGCCTTCGACGGTCAAGCGGCGGCCGCACGGTTAGCGGCTGCCCTCCGATTCGAGACGATCTCGAGTGAGGATTTGACCCAGGTCCCTGCTGAGGCGTTGATCAGCCTGCACCGACACCTCGAGAAGTCCTACCCTCGAGTCCACAACAAGCTGAGCAAGGAGCTCGTGGGGAATTACAGCCTTCTCTACACCTGGGAGGGACCAGAAGAGGGATTGAACCCGATTCTGCTCCTGGCCCATATGGATGTGGTGCCCGTGGAGCCGAAGACGGCTGGCGACTGGACCTACGCACCCTTCGACGGGGAGATCGCCGAGGGCTTTGTCTGGGGCAGGGGCTCCATGGACGACAAAGTCGCTGTCACAGGCATTCTGGAAGCTGCGGAACTTCTGCTGAGCGAGGGTTTCCAGCCGCAGCGGACCATTTATCTCGCCTTCGGTCACGACGAAGAGATCGGTGGCCTGAGGGGAGCCGCGTTGATCGGAGATCTACTTCGTTCCAGGGGCGTGGAACCGGGATTGGTCCTGGACGAAGGTCTCCTTATCGCGCAGGGGGTCGTGCCGAAAGTACCCAAGCCCGTCGCCCTGGTGGGGATCGCTGAAAAGGGCTATGTGAGCGTGGAGCTTACTGTGAAGGGCGCAGGGGGGCATTCCTCCATGCCTCCTCAGGAGACACCGGTAGGCATCCTTAGCACGGCTATACACAAGCTCGAGAAGAACCACTTCCCGGCGCGATTGGATGGCCCCGTGAAGAAGATGTTCGATTTCATCGCTCCCGAAATGCCATTCGGTATGAAGATGGTGTTTGCCAACCTCTGGCTTTTCGGGGGGTTGGTGGAGAATCGGCTGGCTGCATCACCTGCCACGAATGCTGCCATCCGTACCACCACGGCAGCGACCATATTCGAAGGTGGTGCCAAGGAGAACGTGTTGCCAGCCCAGGCTCGGGCAGTCGTGAACTTCAGGATCCTGCCTGGCGGTAGCATTGCCAGCGTCATCGACCATGTTCGCGGGATCATCGATGATTCGCGGGTTCAGCTCAAATCAGTGGGCAGATTCACCAGTGAGCCCTCCCCTATCTCGGACCTCGACTCCCCGAGCTTCCAGGTTCTCCAGCGGACGATCCATCAGGTGTTTCCGGATGTGTTGGTCGCTCCCGGATTGGTTCTGGGCGCGACGGATTCGCGGCATTACTCGGGATTGAGCCGGAACGTCTATCGGTTTTCTCCTCTTCGGGCGCGCCCGGAGGACCTCGAGAGAGTCCATGGTACCAACGAACGGGTTTCCGTCGAAGACTACGGGCAGATCGTGAAGTTCTATGTCCAACTCATGCGGAATTCTGCTTCTCAGGTTGGCTGACCAACGTCAACCCCCAGAGGGAGGGAAGCACAATCTCGGCTGACAGCGGTCGTGCCGCGGCAGCCCACCCGCCGACGCGCGGTGACGCTGTGAGTCTTGGTGGGGAGAACCAGCGGCAGCCCCCTCCCCGGAGGAATGCATGCCGGACTTGAACGAGTGGATCCGAAGGAAGTTCCTTCGGAGAGCAGGACCACGCTCAACCCCGCCTGCGACGGAAGTTCGTGCGCGACCCACGGGGTCGGACGCATTCGCGGAGGACAACAACAGCTTTGCCCTCCCATTGTTCGAGCAACTTCGGCACTCCCCAGGAAACCTGTTCTTCTCTCCGTTCAGTATCCATACAGCCCTGGCCATGGCCCATTTCGGAGCAAAGGGCGAAACCGCGGCCCAGATGAGTGAGGTACTCCGTATTTCGTTGTCCGGCGACGAGCCGCACGGCGCTCTCTCAGACATCATCGGGCGCCTCAACAGAGCTGATCGCGGAGAGTACGGGATTCTTGAAGCGAACTCCCTCTGGGCACGGCCTGGTGACCCCCTCCTACGCGCATTCCTGGACCTCATCGCCCGGCACTATGGCGGAACCGTGCGACAAGTCGGTTTTCGCGATGACCCCGAGGGTGCCCGGAGGACCATCAACCAGTGGGTCGAAACGCAAGTCAGGGGGAAGATCCGAGAACTCATCCCCCCCGGCGGCTTGGACGCCGAGACGTCCCTGGCGTTGGTGAACACGATCTACTTCAAAGGGATGTGGGTGGTACCGTTCGAGAGGGCCGAGACAGAAGAAGAGCCCTTTTATCTGGGTGGTCGTGGCAAGGTGAGGGTGCCCTTGATGCGGCAGGAAGCAGGGGTCTCCTATCAGGAGGCCTGGGGTTTCCAGGCCGTGGACCTGACCTACAGCGGGGGCGATCTGTCGATGCTCGTGCTCCTCCCCCGCCGGAAGAATGGACTTCCGGATCTCGAGAGGAGACTCTCGGCAGGGATGCTTCGAGAATGCGTGGCGCGGATGCGTGCCCAGCCCGTCAGACTCTTCCTCCCGCGGTTCAAGTATGCCTGGGGAACGGTCGACGTGAGCGCCCAACTGGCGAATCTCGGCATGCCGCTCGCGTTCACCCCACGCGCAGCCGACTTCTCCGGTATCAACGGAAAGGAACCACAGTCCGAGGAGTCCTTGTTCCTTTCCGCGGTCTTCCACCGGGCTCATCTGGAGGTAACGGAGGAGGGGACCGAGGCAGCTGCGGCCACAGCGGGGACGATGCTCTCCTTGGCATCCCCAGGACCATCCCGTCCGCCTCGAGTTCCGGTGTTCCGGGCAGACCATCCCTTCCTTTTCGCCATACGTGACCGGAACAATGGCTCCATCCTCTTTCTGGGGCGTGTCTCCGATCCCACTCGGGAGGGGTCATGAGCCCCCAAAGCCCTCTGGCCTGGCACGTCTCGGAGGTTTGACCAATAAGTGAGATCCAGGCGTCTGCTCTTCTGTCTATCATCCTCCTCAACGATGCTGGGAGCGCTGGCGCTCAAACCTCCATTCCCATTGCCGGAGATCCGGGTGTTGCTGCAGCCCGGGAGAGGTTAGATGCCGAGTTGCAGACCCCTTCGAATCGAGGGCCCTCGACGCGGCCTTTGAAAGGATGAGGTGATGAGAAAGGGCTCCAGATTCCTTCTGATCCTGACGCTATCAGGCGGGGCCTCCCTTTCCTCCTGGTCCTGCTCGGATGCTCGGCTCCAATTCTCCACCGGCGTCGCAATCGAAGACGTCAATGTGATCGACGTGGAAGGGGGGGCGGTCCGAGAGCACATGACCGTCGTGGTTCAAGGGCGGCGGATCGTCGCCATCGAGCCAGCCTCCAGAGTCCTTCTGGGGGACTCCGCTGAAACGGTACATGGGGCTGGCCGATTCTTGATTCCTGGTCTTTGGGACATGCATGTCCACGCTCTGGACCCTGATTTCGAGTACCTGTTGCCTCTCTACGTGGCGAACGGCGTCACCGGCATTCGGGATATGTGGGGCGATCTCGAGGTCGCTTCCCGAGTACGGACAGCCGTCGAAGCGGGCGACAGGGTCAGTCCACGGTTTGTCACCCCCGGGAATATCGTGGACGGGGCTGACCCCTGGTGGCCGGGATCGGTCGAAGCGGACAACGCTGAGCGAGGCGTCTTCGTCGTCGACTCCCTCGCAGCCGCAAGCGCTTCCTTCATCAAGGTCTATTCACTTCTTACCCCCGAGACCTATCGGGCCATCCTTCAGCGGGCCCGGGAGGTCGGCCTTCCAGCTGCCGGCCACGTTCCGTTCCTGGTCTCCGCTGCGGGAGCCTCCGATCTCGGCCAGGCCAGCATGGAGCATCTCTTCGGAATTATGGAAGGATGTTCGCGGTTCGAGGATAGTCTCCGTAAAGAACGGTCCATCTGGCTTGCGGCCCGGGCGAGGGGGGATGAGGACGCACACAATCCGTTCTTCGACGTTGAAGTCTATCGCCGTATCCTGGATGGATTCGACCCAGCGCGTTGTGAGGGTCTGCTCCAGCGGCTCGCCGACAACGGGACCTGGCAAGTACCGACTCTCGCCATAAGCCGCGCCGATCCCCTCATGCACGACTCGACATTCCTTTCCGATCCACGACTGGGACTCCTCACGGGAGACGAGCTGGACTCCTGGAAACGGACCCTTGAATCAGTCCGAAGCGAGGGTGAGGAAGTCCGAAAGTGGCAATGGGCGTATTATGAGCTGGAGCTCGAGATCACAGGGATGATGGCAGATATGGGGGTCCCCATTCTTCCTGGTACGGATTGTCCTGGTCCCTTCCTCTTTCCCGGGTTCAGCCTCCATGACGAGCTGGAGATACTCGTAGAGGCTGGACTCTCGGAAGCCCAGACGCTGAGAGCAGCAACCTATGAACCCGCGGTCTATTTCGGGGCCACGGATTCTCTCGGCACAGTGGAGGTTGGGAAGCTGGCCGACCTGGTCTTGCTCGAAGGAAATCCACTCGACGCGATCTCGAACACGAGGAGGATCGCGGCGGTAGTGGCAGATGGGCGGCTCTTCACCAGAGAAGGATTGGATAGTCTGTTCGTTGAAGTGAGGGCTCGAGCAGGGGAGCCCGGAGGGGCCGGTTCATAGAGCGGTTGGCGTCTTGCAGCGGGCCTGCCGCGGCGCGTCTTCGGCCCGCGCCCTTCGGGCCATTCACCTGCGGTCACGTCGCTTGCTGGAGGCAAGCGTCGCACTCTTGGTGAAAGCCGGTAGCCCGTGAGGCTCTAAGAGGCGTGGGCTACAAGGAGGAGTAGAATGCCATTGAGCGCGAGGTTCAAGTCCGTCCCCTGGGGCGTCCTGTCTATTGAGTTTGTGGTTGTGGTGGTTGGGATTCTTGGTGCCCTTTGGGTGGACTCGTGGCGGGAGGAGCGTACGGATCGGGGCCTGGAAACCCGGTATCTGACTCGACTCCATCAAGACCTCAAGGCCAGTCGGGAGACTCTGATTGAAGTTATTGATAGGCATGAGAGCACCGCAGGGGATTTGCGCTCGGCGCTGGAGGAACTAAGGACCAGGTCTGGGCCAGCTGGCATCGAGGTGTTGAGAGAGACTCTTGGGTCTGCTACAGACCTGAGCGTGTACACGCCGGAACATTCCACGTATGAGGAGATGGTTGCGACGGGGAACCTGGGGCTGATCAGAGATGATTCGGTTCGCATTGCTCTGAGTCGGTACGATCGCTGGCTCCAGAGGAACTCGGAACTTGATGCGTTGGCCGTCAATCAAGAATTCCTGACGCTGGAGCCGGTGTTGTGGGATTATTTTGTGCCGACCGACCTTGTCCCACCCGAGTTCGAGGCATGGCCTGTCACCGACAGTCCCTTTCCACTCGATCCTGCATCACTCTACGGAAATCGGAGACTGTGGAATGTCCTCAACTCCAGGTTGGAGACAGAGATGGCCTGCGTCACATTTCGCGGAGAACTCCTTGCCGCGCTGAACTCAGCGATTGCGCTCGTCGAACGTGAGTTGGAGGTGAGGGGCCAGCTGGCTTACTGACCGTGGTTGCCTGAGGATCGGGGGTCTGTCTCCGGAGCGGCACTTTGAGAATGTTGTCTGAGGGCCATTGCGCGAACGACACCACATGAAAGTCAGACTACTCCTATCCCCGCTTACCCAGGGCGCCTACTTCGAGGACGCCATCGACGTGGCACAGGCGGAATACCTCGCGCTCTACCCCGAAAGGGAGATCGAGACAGAGCAGGCAGGCCCCCTTGTCTTTCTGAACGTGGACGCCCGGGAGGCCGACTTCCAGCGCCTCGCGCGCCTGAGCTTCGTCCAGGCCATCTTCCGCGAGTGCGACGCCGGGCTCGCCGTCGTGAATCAGTCTCCATCGTTCGAGCTCCCGGAGCAGTTCGTCACCGGCGCGAAGTACCGTGGGAAGACGAACGAGCTTGTCACCCAGCTGGCCATCAACGTGGGGCTGACCTTCTGCGACAACGATGGTCAGCGAACGCTGAGTCTCCTGGACCCCATGGCGGGGAGGGGCACCACGCTTCTGTGGGCCGCACGGTATGGCCTGGACGCCTTCGGAATCGACTACGACCCGAAGGCCCTGGCCCATGTGCAGCGGCACGTCAAGAAGCAGGCGAAACTGCACCGGATCAAGCACAAGGAGACAAAGGGGTCGGTGGGGACGTTCCGTCGGAAAGGCCACGGCCGGTTCCTGCAGTACCAGTTTGGCCAGCGCGTCGTCCGCCTGATCAGCGGTGACGCACGGCAGGCCGACGAGCTCCTGCAGCGGAAGCGGCACGACCTCATCGTCACCGACCTCCCCTACGGCGTCCAGCACAGGACTCCGGGGGGGACCCGGAACCCGTTGGAGACACTCGACGTATGCGCGCCGGTGTGGCGGGACTGCCTGCGGCCGGGGGGCGCCATGGTGCTCATCTTCAACGCGTATCAGCCCAAGCGGAGCCAGCTCGTGCGGCCCTTCATCGACTGCGGACTCCAGGTGGAGGAGTTCACGGCGCCCCACCGCTTGAGTGAGTCCATCGTCCGTGACCTGGCCGTGTTCACAAGGCCCCGGTAGCCGTGACCATGGCCGATCCACACCACGGAGCCCGATATCAATAAGCTCAGACGCAGCCGGACCAGGGTGTTGGAAAGCGCCTGCTTTTCTCTCGCGCCATCCAGCGCGCGGACCACTCGGTGCGGCCCCCCTCTCATAGCCCTTCTGGCTCTCCTGGCTTTACCCGTATGCCTCCCCGCCCAGGACCGGGCTGACACCAGCAGGGTCAGCATATCCGGCATTGTCGTCGATCGCTATACGCGCCGGGGCGTCCGGAACGCTCTCGTTCAACTCCCCGAGCTGAACCTCTCTGTCCTGTCGGACCAGGATGGCCGATTCACCCTGCAGAGCCTGAAACGAGGGGTGTATCAGATGGCTATCCGCGCACCCGGCTACATCCCATCCGAAGGGGAGTTTACAGTTTCGAGGCCGGGCTCCTTCGACCTTCTCCTCACTCCGGTCCAAGGCTCCGATGCATCGAACCCCGCGCGGGTCACGGGCTGGGTCACCGACGGGGTTTCGGGGGAGCCGCTGGAGTCTGTGACGGTCTCGGTCTCATTTCTTGGAATAAGACGCCTGACCGATGATCGCGGGTGGTTCGATCTTGGGGACGTCCCTCCTGGAGTCGTAGTCCTTCGACTCTCGTTACTCGGCTACGAGACGAGGGAGGACTCGGTGTTTGTGCAAGGGGGACAAGCCGTGGAGCTCAGGATCCCCCTCGCCTCCGAGCCGATCGAGTTGGAGGGGATCACGGTCACTGTCCACTCCAGATTCCTGGAGTCGGCCGGCTTCTTCCGGAGGCAGGGACGGGGCTACAACGGTCGTCAGTGGACAGCCGAGCAGATCGAACGGGAAGACCCCGTGTTCGTTGATGATCTGGTTACGCAGGTCCTTGGAGTCTGGCGGGGGCGTACCCTCGCTGGAGAGAAGGCCTTTTTCGGTCGCCGATGCAGGCTGAGCGTCTACATCGACGACGTCTTGATGGACGGTTTTGATCTGGATCATCTGGACCCTCGAAATATCCAGGCCCTGGAGGTCTTTCACGGACAGCCCTCGGAGATGCCCGTCGAGTATGGATGGAAGCATTGTGGCGTCATCCTGGTCTGGCTGAAGCACTGAGGGGCAGCCGATCCGGCGGTGCCCCGGTTCCTCTACGGGAGTTCCCGGGAGAAACGGTTGAGATGAGCTGGCACACTGCGTTCCGGCTTTTCCTCTCGCTGACAGGGACGGTCCTGCCGCGTGGTCGGGTGGACGGCTCCCTCCTCCGGCTGACAGAAACGCATGCCAAAGACTGATGATGTCGGGTCCTACAGGGTGGTTCCCTTCCGTCCGGAACGGAGCGCGACACTCGACTCCCTCCGGTGGGCGAAGAAGCGGCTCCAGATTCCGATCCTCCTCGAAGTCGACGTTACCGAGACACGGGAGGCCATTCGGGAGTTCCGTAGCCGGACCGGGAAAGGGCTGAGCTTTACCGCGTGGGTCGTGAGCTGCGTTGCCCGAGCCGCAGCGGAGCACCCTCGTGTGCACGCGGCGCGTCGGGGACGGAGGGACCTCATCATCTTCGACGATGTTGACGTGTCGGTCTTGGTGGAGCGAGGGATCGGAAGGGACTTCGACAAGGAGACACTTCCAATGCCCTTCGTGGTCCGGAGAGCCAACGAGAAAGGCCCGTCCGAAATCCACGACGAGGTTCGCCGGGCCCAGAAAGCCGAGATCCCCCCGGGTTCGCCTTCCCTCGAGGGTTCGCCTTCGCGGTGGGTGCGCTCCGTGTTCTTCCAGTTACCATGGTGGATAAGGGACCTGGTGTTCTGGCGCAGGCTTCTTCGCGACCCGATGAAGATCAAGCGGACCATGGGCACGGTAGTGGTGACCTCCGTGGGGATGGCGACGCCGGGAGTTCTGAGCTGGGGGGTACCGTTGTCGATCCATCCCCTCGCGGTGGGCGTGGGAGGAATCACGCAGCGGAGCTCGCCAGCGGGGAACGCCGAGGTGCTCGCCCTGACCGTCTCGTTTGACCACGCCGTGATCGACGGAGCCCCGGTGGGACGATTCGTCCACCGCCTGCACGAGCTCTTGACCCGAGCCGAATTGTTGACCGGGGCCCGTTCCGTCGAAGACACGGAGGGAGGATCAGCTTGACCCGGTTGCGCATGGGAGACCCGGCCCGGCCCCGGAGGCTTCCCGGGCTCGGACTGATCCTCGTCTCCCTCCTTGTCCTCACGGCGTGTGAGGACTCCGGTGGCGGCACTCCAGCCGGAGTGGCGAGGGACAGCGCCGGCGTCCGGATCGTGGATCTGCCGCCCTCGTCGACGGAAGGACGGGTGACCGAGCTCACCATCGATTCTTCCTGGACCCCTTCTGCCGGCCTCGAAATCGGTGACCTGAGTGACATTGATCTGGTCCCTGGGCGCGGCATCCTTCTTCTGGACAAGCTAGCGGTCAACGTGAGCGTCGTCTCGGACTCTGGGGACGTCCTGGCGGTGATCGGGCGGGAGGGTCAGGGCCCCGGAGAGTTCGATCCACAGGGGCTGAGACGAATTGTCGCCACGGACTCGTCGGTGTTCGTTCCCGATCTCTTCCTGCAACGGATCACAGAGTTCACTCCTGAAGGCCGGGTCCTGACGACGCAGACCTTCCCGATATCCCCTGTCTATGCGGTGGATTGGAAGGGCCATCCGGGTGGCGGACTCGCATTTCGGGCCTTCGAACAGTTCGGTGACCAGATCATTCGGATCAGGGGGGAGATGGTCGATACGATCTTCTCGAGTCCAATTTCCAACGACTACAGCAATCTACTGCTTCCCCCCGCTTCACTCTGGGATCTCACCGAGGAGGGGGATGTGATCTTCGGTCGTTCGGACCGAGGCGTTGTGGAGTTGCGTCGGGGGAGCACGGGGGAGCTGGTGTGGCGGGCGCAGTGGGCTGGTCTGGCGGAGGAGTTGGGTGACGATGACATCGCCCATCTCGAGGGTCTCGTCAGGGACAACATCCTCCGGGACACGCCGGAGATCTCCGCAGAGCTGCTGGCCCAGAGCCTCGCCCTGATCCACTACCCTGAACGAGCACCCGTGCTGGCTGGAATCCTGGCCGCTCCGGGAGGGGACGTCTGGGTCAGGAAGGCCAGGCTGGTACAGGCGATGGACCGGGATGCGCTCCTGGTTGGATCCGTCGACGGATATGGAGGCCGCGACTGGGATGTCCTCAGCTCCGAGGGATTCCTCAAAGCCAGGGTTCGGCTCCCAGAGGGATTCACGCCACGGAGGTTCTACGGTGAATGGATGTACGGAATCCTCGCCGACGAGTTGGGACTCGAGGCGGCAGCAAGGGTGAGGGTCGGCCCATGACCAGCTATCGGGCGCGTTGCACGCGGTTTCTCTTGAAGCATTCCCTGGGTCGGAAGTACCGGAAGGCTGGGAGCTCCATCGAGGAGCTCCGGAGGTTGGACGACTTCCTGATCCGAAGCCAGGCGCCGCCGAGGGGAACCCATGTTTCGACCGTTGCATTGAACGGATTCTGCGGAGAGTGGATTCTGGGCCCCGGCGCCGGGTCGGATGCGACGATTCTTCATCTCCACGGCGGGGCGTTCGTCAGCGGGTCGCCGGCGACCCATCGTGAGCTCGTGGCCCGGATCTCCGCTTCCGCGGGGGTAAGGGCTCTGTCGGTAGACTATCGCCTCGCACCGGAGCATCCATTTCCCGCTGCCCTGGAGGATGCGCTCGTGGCGTATCGGTGGCTCCTGGATCAGGGTTGCACACCGTCCCGCCTCGTCCTGGGCGGGGAATCGTCGGGAGGCGGCCTGGCCCTTCAGGCGCTCCTTCGCATGAAGCGGGATGGGATTCCCCTCCCGTGCGCGGCGTTCTTTCTGTCCCCTGTGACCGACTGGATTGGCCTGGACGGGGAGTCCTATGAGACTCGGGCCGCGATGGATCCCCTCGTGGCCCGGTCTCAATGTCGCTTCACTGCCTCCCAGTACGTGGGTGACCAGCCCCGGGACGCTCCACTCTTCCGGCCCGCGGAAATGGAGCTGGCAGGGCTCCCTCCGATGTGGATCCAGGTCGGGGACCACGAGGTCCTACTGAGCGACGCCAAGCGACTCGCCCAACAGGCGACGGCTGCGGGAGTCGACGTGGACTTCAAGGTGTGGCCCGGTCTCTGGCACGTGTTTCAAGGGGCTGCAAGGGTGGTTCCGGAGGCCCGGGATTCAATCCAGGAGCTGGGCCGGTTTGTACGGGAGCGGTTGGCGGACGGATCCAGATGAGGATGATCGACGGGCGGAGACGGACGCGACGTGCCCTCCGGAGTGGGCTCTCCCTGAGGGAATGGATCCAGGAGACGGGTTCCGCCTTCGGGCTTGTCAGAACTCGGAGGTGACATGATCCAGGCCCGAGAATACGGCACCGCCGGCCCCCTGGTGGTCCTGCTGCACGGTGGGCCTGGCGCTCCCGGGTATATGGGGCCGGTGGCCCGAGGGCTCGCGGGAGATTTCAGGGTCATCGAGCCTTTCCAGCGCCAAAGCGGAGCAAAGCGCCTGAGCGTTTCGGTCCACATCGAAGATCTGGATGAAGTGATCCAGGCCCATCGCCGGATCTCTCGCTCCCCGCCAGTCCTGGTTGGATCTTCATGGGGTGCGATGCTCGCCCTTGCATACGGGGCCCGATACCCCGGTTCCGTTGCCGGCTTTGGCCTCATCGGATGCGGGACGTTCGACGAGGAATCCCGGGCCCGGTTTCGGGCCACCCTGGACAGCCGGATGGACGAGGCGCTGCGCCTCCGGTTGGCGCGGCTGGACATCGAGATCCCCGATCCTGACGAGCGTCTCAGGAGGCGGGCCGAGCTGCTCTTCCCCTTGTATGCCTATGCTCCCGCCCATTCCGACCTGGAGGTGGAAGGCGTGGATGCGGTGGCATATGCACAGAGTTGGAACGACATGCTCAGGCTCCAGGGTGAGGGAGCCTATCCCGAGGGCTTCCGGAGCATCTCCGAACCGGTGATGATGTTTCACGGGAAGTGGGACCCACACCCGGGGGGCCTGATCAGAAAGAGCCTGCTCCCCTTCCTGCCCCATCTGGAGTACCACGAGTGGGATCGGTGCGGCCATTCTCCGTGGATGGAGCAAGAGGTTGCCGACGACTTCTTTCATGTCCTCCGTGGGTGGGTGGCCCGGGTGTCGGCGATGGCCCGGGAGGGAGAGGAAACCTGGATCCGGGAGAACTCGTCCGAGGGGTGAAGGGCCCGCTGCTGGAGGCCCTCTACTCTTGCTCCCCTGAATCCGGACGGGAGAACCCTTCCTACCGGCGAGTCCGCGTCTCAGCCGGATCGCTCCTGTAGCCATCGATCCAGTGTAATGGTATTCGGACCCAGTAGCCGGTCCGCTTCCGCAGAGTCACCCAGCTCGCCGGCCTGGTCGAAGTACGCCATCATCTCTGCGATAAACCCCAACATGGGATCGCCGGATTTCTTCGCGGCGGCCCGGGCGGCCTCTACAGGCAAGGTCGTGACCTGGATGTCGGGGTGCTCGACGCGGCAGAAGCGCTCCAGCGCCTCCCGCATGGGCAGCGCCTGGGGTCCGTGAACGTACAGACGGGTATTGGCTGCCTCCTCTCTCCGGAAGGCGGTGGAGATCATGCGCGCCAGGTCTGCCGCCGCGAACCAGTGCAGGGGCGTGGAATGGTTGCCGATGACGGTTGCGCGCCCCTCCCGAACAAACCTGGGGAGCTGTTCCATGGGCCACGTGGGGCAAAGGATGGTGGAGGGCACCGCACAGCCTCGCAGCGCCTCTTCTGCAGCCAGCTTTTGAGCAACCATGGGGAACCACCGGTGCTTCTCGGCGACCGTCGATCCCGAAAGGTAGGTGATCCGTTGGACTCCGCTCCCTGGAGCCACGGCCGCGACGTGCTCTGCGCTGACCTGGTCGGCCGGGCCACCCACACTGATATGAACGCCCTGGCACCCCTCCATGGCCTGCTCCACATCGTCGACACGGGTGGCGTCCCCGCCGACGATGC
>Ga0316577_10000502_pt1 | contig 15562 bp, 9 predicted proteins | sample S5NA_FD_203073 | JGI IMG/M metagenome (GOLD analysis project Ga0316577, IMG submission 203073) | Rhizosphere microbial communities from salt marsh grasses in Alabama, United States - S5-7_050615r2r1 | ecosystem: Host-associated > Plants > Roots > Rhizosphere | place: USA: Alabama | collected... | reverse complement strand
CGGGACCCTCTCGGAGGGCGGAAGACTCCTTCCCGGCGTGGACGAGCGCCTCGGGAGGCTGGTGGGAAAGCTTCGCATCGTCGTCCTCACCGCCGACACCTTCGGGACGGCCCGAGAGGCATTACGAAACCTCCCCGTGGAGGTTCAGGTGATCCGGGACGGGTGGCACAAGGCCGAAGTCGTCTCGACGATGGAGCCGGAGGGCGTGGTCGCCATCGGAAACGGGAGGAACGATATCCCCATGATGGAGGTGGCTGGGCTGGGGATTGCCGTCATCGGGCCGGAAGGGGCCGCGGCAGGGCTCCTCTCCGCTGCCGACGTGGTAACCCGGGACATCCGGGAAGCCCTGGACCTGGTGGCCGATCCACTGCGGTTGAAGGCAACCCTCCGGGATTGATCACCCGGGAGGGTACTTGAGCTTCCCGGGGAGATTCTACCGAGGGAGCTCTACGCCTCCGCCTTGGACTTCTGGGTACGCTTGTAGATGAAGATCGCGATACCCACCACCGCCACCACGACCGCCAACCCGATCCCGAACAGAATGACCTTCACGAGAAAGGTGAGGAGGGCGAGGATCCACGCCGCCAGGGTTGGGAGGAGGAACTTGAGGACTTCCAGCAGAACGAAGCCGATGATCCCGGAAACGGTCAATCCCGCCGCGAATTTCATGGATTCTCCCTGCTGGTTCGATTCCCTCTCCGGCGGACCCGGGTCCCCGGCACCTACAGCCTCTACGCAATAGAAAGATCGCCGGTTTCAGATCCCGTCGGTAGCCCGCCGCGCCCCGGGTCGCGAGATTCCACTCGACGGGGTGCCCTTCCTCAGAAGATAGGGAAGCGGGACTCGGGACGCAGCGGCGTCGAAACCCGTTCGCCCCGAGCTCCGTCCAAGAGATACATGGGGGCGGAGGCCGCCCCTCGGCAGGCGCAGTCCCGACACGAACCTCTTCGAGCCCAACGCCATGTCCGTCTTCTTCCAAGACATCCGCTTCGCCGTCCGTACCCTCCTGAAGCAGCCGGGATTCAGCCTCATCGTCATCCTGATGCTGGCGCTGGGGATCGCCGCCAACACCGCCATCTTCACCCTCTTCAACGGATTGTTCCTGAAGCCCCTTCCGTTCCCCGAGCCGGAACGCCTGGTGAACTTCGATGAGCGGGCCCCCATGTGGGAGCTGGAATACACCGGGGCGAACTACACGGACTTTCACTCTTGGCGGGAGGAGAACACCACATTTGACGGGATGGCACTCTGGGGCGGGGCGGCCTACAACCTTCTCCTGGATGGCCAGGCCGAACGAGTCCGGGGCGCCATAGTCACCCACGACGTGGCGGAGGTTCTCGGAATCCAACCCGTCCTGGGGCGGAACATCGCTGCCGAGGACGACGTGCCCGGCGCCCCCAGCGTGGTGCTCCTGGGCTTCGACCTCTGGCGGAACCGCTTCGGGGGCGACCCGGAACTCCTGGGAACCACCCTGCACCTGGACGGGGAGCCCTACGAGATCATCGGCGTGCTCCCTGAGGAGGCCCTCTTCGCGGGAGACGCCGACCTCTGGACCGCTTTCCGCTACGACGTGGACACGAACCCCTACAGCTGGTCGTTCACCGGGGTGGGCCGGCTCAAGGAGGGTGTCACCGTCCAGCAGGCCCAGCAGGACCTGGAGCGGATCCACAAGAACCAGATCGAGACTCGGGAGGTGAACGAGATCACCTTCCCCACGGTCGAGCCCGTCCTGGATCGGGTGCTGGGAGAGTTCAGGCTGGGGAGCACGGCCCTTCTTGGGGCCGTGGGGCTGGTCCTCCTCATCGCATGCGCCAACATCGCCGGGCTGTTGCTGGCCCGGGCCATGGCTCGGGCTCGGGAGATGGGGATCCGGGTGGCCATCGGCGCAGGACGGGGGCGCATCGTTCGCCAGATCCTCACCGAGAGTCTGGTGCTGGCCATCGTGGGAGGGCTGCTGGGAGGGTTCCTCGGATATTGGGCGTTCCGGCTCATCACCGTCACCATGCCTGATGACGTCCCACGGTGGATCAGCTTCCAGTTGGATCTCCGGGGGGTGCTCTTCACCTTCGGCATCATCGTAGGCGCAGCGGTCCTGGCAGGGCTGGTCCCGGCCCTCAAGGCCTCTCGGGCCGATCCCGGTGCCGCCCTTCAGGACGCATCCCACCGGGCCACCTCTTCCGGCGGTCGGCGCAGGATCTTGAGCGCCCTGGTGGTGGGAGAGGTGGCTTTGGCCCTGATCCTCCTCATCGTGGCGGGCCTCAGTAACCGGGACTTCCAGGCGGTGCGAGACGTGGATCCCGGATATGAACCGGACGGGGTGCTCACCTTCCGGGTGGACCTCTCGGGCCCCGCCTACGAAGAGGCCGCCCTCCGGCTTCAGTTCTTCGAGGGGTACCTGGAACGCCTCCGGGCCGTTCCGGGCGTCCAGGCGGCGGCGGTGGCGAACTTCACGCCGCTGGGTGGGCACTGGGGGCGTGGCGTGGAGGTGGAGAACGCTCCACCCCGGGATCCCGATGAGCCCACCCCCATCATCCTCTCCCGGGTGGTGTCCCCCGGCTATTTCCAGGCCATGGGGGTAACGCTACGGTCCGGGCGGGTGTTTACCGAGGCCGACGGGCGGGACGAGGGGTCCCAGGCCGTCATCGTAAACGAGACGTTCGTGCGCAGGTTCTTCCCGGACGGGGTCGATCCCCTCCAGCAGAGGATCCGCCTTTACGATTCCGACCCCTGGAAGCCGGTGGTGGGGGTCGGGCGAGACGTGAAGCACTACGGGCAGGACGAGGAGATGCGGCCGGGGGTCTATCTCCCCCTGGCCCACGAGCCCCTGGGTTCCGGCGCCTTCGTCATCCGCACGTCCCTGGAGCCCACGAGCCTGGTGCCCCAGGCCAGGCAGGCGCTCCAGGAGATGGATGCGTCCCTCCCCATCTACGAAGTCACCACCATGACGGAACGGGTGGCCGACGCCCTCTGGCCCAGGCGGGCCTCCTCGTGGCTCTTCGCCGTCTTCTCGAGCCTCGCCCTCATCCTGGCCGTGGGTGGCATCTACGGCGTCATCTCCTACGGGGTCAACCAGCGGGCGTTCGAGATGAGCATCCGCATGGCCCTGGGGGCCGAGAGCAAGGAAGTCCTCACCCTGATCCTGCGCCAGGGGATGATCCTCGTGGGGGTGGGCACCGTGCTGGGTTTGGCTGGGGCCTACGCCGCGGCCCTGGGCCTCTCGGCCATGTTCTTCGGAGTTGGAGCCCTGGATCTAGTAGTCTACGGCTCGGTGACAGCCCTCCTGCTTCTGGTGGCGGTGCTGGCCAATCTGGTGCCGGCCCTCCGGGCCTCCCGGACGAACCCCATGCACTCCCTCAGGGACGGGTGAGGGAGCGAAGAGGGGGGCACGAACGCCGTGCCCCCCCCATTCCACCAACCTGGCTGAGCCCAGCTCCGGCGGTGGCCCCCTCAGGCTCGGAATCCGACCATCACCCCCCGCCCCTCATCCTGCCCGACGGACCGCCCCCACCCTCTCCCTCTCCCCCCTCTTCCTCCGGCTCGGGTGGAGCCGTCCAGAAGTCGGAGTTGTCCGGTGTGAGGTTTGCCACCGCTTGGGAATACAGCGCCGCGTTGAAGAGGATCTTGAAGGTCCCGAAGGGCTGGCCCCGCCACTGGGGCCGCATTCCCAGGAGAATCACCCGCCCGTCCCCGTGCTTCACCTCCAACGCCGCGGCGTACCCCTGGAGGAAATCCTCTCCCAGAAGGAACCCGGACAGGAGCGGGGAACCCTCCGAGGGGTACTTGGCCAGCACCCTGCCCTCGAATCCCTCCTCCGTGGTGAAGACGGGGCTGCTCCCGATCATGATCTTGGCCCGTTCCGGCACGCCACTCATGACCGGGTGGGAGGGATCGACCCTCATATCGAGGATCGAGCCCGAGAGGGAGAACTCGTCCCGCCCCAGGTCCGAAGTCACGTCCCTCACGGGAAGGTGGAACGCCTCCATGGCGAAGAGGCTGGATCCGTTGATGGTCACCAGGGTTCCGCCCTCCCGGACGAACGTCTCCAGCTCGCGGACGCCGGCTCCCTCCAACCCCCCTACGTACCGCGGAGGCACCGTGCCCACCCCGTATCCCCCGAGGATGGATCGGCTACGGAGGTCCGCGAAGACGATGACGTCGTACCGATCCCGGAGGCTCCCGGCCAGAATCTCCGGGTTGTAGAGACTGGTGAACTCGAAGCCGTACATCTCCAGGAGCCATCGTGTCCAGCCTTCGTCGATGCTGGCGCTCCAGGGCCGGTAGAGGCCGACCCGGGGCCGGGCAACCTGGACACCGCCCGAGCCACCCCTGGCCTGGAGGTGGAAGTCCCTGACCAGGCTCGATCCGGCGTTCCCGGAGAGCCCGGTCACGGCCCAGGCTCCGCTGGATCCCGGTGCACCCTCGCCATCTCCGGCATCACCGGCGACAAACCGCACCTGGCCACCCAGATCCCAGGCCCGGTTCAGGGCCTTGTAGGTGTTGTTCTCAGCCGCGTCCAGGATCAGGGAACCACCCCCCTGGACCCGTCCGTCCAGTGGCACGATGGCCCGCGCCACCGGGTCACTGTCGAACCCTACGCCGGGGGGGGAATCCCACGGGGCCGCGTCCTCCTCCCCGCCCCAGGACAGAGGCTCTGCGGAGAGGGCCTCCAGGGCGCCTCTGAGCTCCGGCGCCAGGGGCGATTGAGCCTCCACCACCCGCACGTCGAAGAGGTACGGGAGGGTCCACCCGGAAACGTCATACGGCGTGTCCGGGGGTCCCTCGGGATACTGACGCAGGTCCGGGTAGTCCTGGATGGCGAAGAGTTGGCGAACGAAGTTGGCGTTGGCCTGGTCCATGAGGATCACCCAGGTCCCGGCGGGATGTGTGATCCCGTCCACGGTCACCTCTCGGGTGAGAGCGTGGACGTCGATCCCGTTGAACGCCAATCGTCTGAGCATCTCCGCCGCCGCCACCGGGTCTCGCTGGTCCCTGGGAATGAAGTACGCGTAGGGCGGCCCCTCACGGTACTGGGCGATGACGTCCCGGGCCGCCTGATAACGGTTGAAGAGGATGTCTTCCTTGTACTTGGCCGCCACGTCCAGGACGGACATGGACGCGGTGATCATGTAGTCCACGGCGTCCCGGAGCCGCCACCACCCCCCCTCCCAGGGACTGGAATAAAGGGACTCGGGCCTGAGCCCCTGGGCGTCGGACGGGAAGTCGCTCACCGTGTAGAAGTGGGGGGTGGCGTAGCGGTAGAGGCCCGTCTCCGTCAGGAGGGAGGCCACGTTGTGGAAGTTGTGGGCGTGGTCCAGGAATCCGGGGTACCAGTCATCGAACCCCGTGCCCATGTGGACGGCTCCCTTCTGGCCCCGTTCCTCCAGGGCCTCGGCCATGGCCATCCCGATGAGGTTGACGGTCCGCCACATGAGAGGATGGACGTTGGGGCTGATGGGCTCGGCGAAAGGAGGGATCCAGATCCGGGCCGGGAAGGGCGCCGTCTGGTGATGGTTGTAGAGGATCTGAGGCTCCCATTCCCGGGTGACGCGGGTGACGACACGGGACTCGATCTGGTTGATCATATAACCGTCCCGGTTGTTGTCATGCCCGATGTACTTCTGGTACAGCTGGGGCATGGAGGAGACCTCGTACGGCGTTCCCAGATTCGAGTGGTACCAGTCCGAGATCATGGTCTGGCCGTCGGGGTTCATGCTGAACCAGAGAATGAAGATGACGTTGTCCAGGATGGCGGCGATCTCGGGATCGTCGTCCCCGGTGACCAGGTCGTAGGCCAACTGGATGGTGTGCTGATGGCCCGCCACCTCGGAAGAGTGGAGTCCACCGTCCACATGCACGATGGCCTTCCCCTCCCTGGCCAGCTCCCTCGCCTCTTCCTCCCTCATGTCCCCCGGATAGGCCAGGCGGTGGGCGATCTCCCGATAATGGTCCACGTTCCTGAGGTTCTCCGCGGAGGAGATGAGGGCCAGGTACCAGGGGCGTCCGAAGCTCGTCTTCCCCACCTCCAGCAGCTGCACCCGGTCCGAGGCCGCGTCCAATGCCTGGAAGTACTCCAGGGACTGCTCATAGCTGGCCAGATGGAAGTCCGCACCGGGTTGGAATCCGAGGACGGATTCCGGGGTGGGAACCTCCTGGCCGCCGAGAAGGCCGGGAACGAGGAGAAGAGGAAGAAGGAAGAGGACCACCTGAATCGATGGGAACACGCGCATGGTGAGATCTCCGGAATCGAGGGATTCGTCGTGACCCGAGGCCGGAGAAAGTGCAGGTCCGCACAGGCCGGGGCCAGGGGCGCCCTCCTTCCTCCACCACTGCCGGATCCGGCCCGGAGACATAGATTCCCGAAGATGGGCTCTTCCCGATACCAACCCATGAGAGTGGAGCGATCTGAATCGGAGGTAGGCATGATTCGGCGCAACCGGAGGGCCGCGATCCTGGGTATGCTGGCCCCCCTGGCCATCGCCCCGTGCCTGGCAGCCGCGGTGGGCTGTGGAGACGGAGGGGAGATGGCGACAGAGTCCGGCCCGGTGCTCCAGCTACCGGATTCCCGCCAGCACCTGGTGGTGGTCACCGAAGGCCCGGACCGGATCCAGGGACTCCTCTATCGCATGGAACGGTTGCCGGAGTCCGGCTCCCCTGCCCCGGGCGGCATCGGTGAATCCTCCACGGACTCCTGGCGTCAGGTGGGACCGCCGAGGCCGGTTGTGGTGGGCCGAAGCGGCGTCGGGCCCAAGACGGAGGGAGACGGCCGAGCCCCCCAGGGCGTCTTCCCCCTCGGCCCCGTCTTCGGCTACGCCCCGGAGCCTCCGCCGGGTCTCCGCCTCCCCTACCGGGCCATGGCCCCCGGCGCTCTCTGCGTGGACGACCCGGGGTCGGCGTTCTACAACCTGGTGTTCGACGGGGATACCCTCCCGGGAGGGAGAGATTGGGTCAGCGCCGAGGCCATGCGCCGGGATTTGGCTAACGGGGACGACCTCTACCGGTTCGGGGTGATCGTACAGTACAACCCCCGCCGGGTCCCCGGAGACGGATCCTGCATCTTCCTCCATCTGTGGCGGAGCCCCGAGTCACCCACCGCGGGGTGCACCGCCATGGCGGAGGAGGACCTCCTGGAGATCCTGCGCTGGCTGGACCCCGAGGCCGCGCCCCTCCTGGTCCAGGGGGACCGGGCCTTCCTGGAGGACCTGAGGGAAAAGGAGGAGCTTCCCTACCCGGTGCCGCGGGTCGGGATTCCCCAGATCTCACCTTCCTGAAGGGGTACTCCCTCGCCTCATCTCTCGCCTGGACGTCCGGATTACCCACCCGAACACTGCATCGCCCACTTCATCGCGCACTTGGGCGCGCACATGGAGAGGGCCATGGCTTTCGGGTGATTCTGCTGCTGTTCCTTGGGCAGATCCCCGATGGCCTGCAGCTCCTTGAATGCGTCGCAACTGCAATCGCACTCCTTTTCGCCGGTTTCGAACCCGGAGAACATCTCATCGTCAAGCTCCTGCCGGGTGATGCTCTTGACCACCGTGGAGGAAGAGGCCGTCGCCAGCGGTTCCCCCATGCCCGCGGTTCCGATGCTTATGAAGGCCTGCTCGTGGGCCTCAAGCACGATGGCGGCCGGGGGCAGGCCGTCGTCCGAGTTGGACTGCTCTGGCATCAAACCGAGCTCCCGTCCGAATACACGGAAGAACTGGACGATACCGGCATCCTCGGTGTACGGCCCGTCCGTCGCGACCCACGCGTCGGTCTTGCTGCTCACCGCGACGCCGAGGGGCGTGCCGCTTTCCCCCTCCATGCCGGTGTCCAGCACCACCATCTCGCCAAACGTGTACTTGCGTGCCTCGTGGCCCTGGATGTTCCGGAACTCGTTACTGGCGGTGACGCCCATCGAGGTCACGTCCGCGTCCCCACCGAACGCTTCGTACTCGTCCGTGGAGCCGGCCCGGATGGCGCGATCGAAGAAGTCCGAATCCATCACCCGGCCGGAGGCGGGGTCGAGGACGGCCCACTCCGAGACGGAGCCGTCGGGGGCCAACCGGCCGAGGAGGCTGTTGGCGCCGATGTCGACACGGATCCTCGCCCCCTTGATGTAGACGGTGACGTCTTGCTTGACCGTCTCCGGAGGACCGATCTCATCCATCGCCGCGTTCCAGTCGCCGACGTTCTCCTGCGGTACAAGGACGGCGATGGCCATGAGTGCCGAGTTGAGCCCCTGCTGGACGTTTTGGGTCAGGCCCGGCGCCGTGGTCGACGTCTCCATCTCGATGACCAATCCGGGCCCCACCTGGAAGTCTTGCGTGGCCGCCCTCTGGGGATGAGCCCCGAGGGCCGACGCGGCCATCAGGACCGAGGCAAGAACGGTCGTTTTGAATCTGTTCGTATCTGCCATTCCCTTACACTCCGTGGTTTATGAAAGGTCAACCGTCTGGGAGGCTGCACCGGTGCCTCCTGATCTTCGGCGAAGAAAAGGATGTTGAAACTCCTCAACCGAAGCGTTCCCTATCTCCTAGAACGGAATCGCGTCAGGAAACCCGCCACGAGGGGCCGGCCGCCACCGCTTTCCTCAACGCCGGATCAAACGCTCGCACGATTGAATCCCCTCGATTCCGAGAACTGGGTTTCCCCCTGGACGGCACCCACAACGGAGAGAGGTAGCGCATGGCCACGGGGCTTGAACCCATCCCGTCCGAGCTGAAGCGACGGAAGGTTACGCGCGTCGCAGTGGCCTACTCCGTGGCCGGGATGGGAGTCGCGGAGGGCGCCACCGTGTCATGGAGGCCGTATGGCCATCCCGACCTCGAGTGGGAGAGGCTCGGAAACACACCGATGGAGTGGGCGGGGCCACGCTGACGCGGGCCGATGAGCCTGACCCTGATGCCCTTCCCATGGCAGGCTTCGAGTCGAACCTCGTCTACCCTGACCCTCGCATCTCTGACCGGCCTTGCCCAGTCGCTTCTTTCCGCGGAAACGTACTGTCGCGAAGGTGGTTGCGCCTGTGGGTTTTCGCGAAAGCTGCACCCTGCGTCACCGAATCTTCATACTCCCGTCACGTCGGCTTCGGGCACGATCCCGATCCTTCTCTTATCTTTTCTTCCTGGCGAGCGATGGCACTCGTGACACGTCGAAGCCGGTCCCTCCAGAGGAAAGCGGAGTTGTATGCGGGCCCCCGGCGATGCGCGAAAGCGGATCCTCCTCCTGTTCTTCCTGGGGATCGGGGTTCCCAGTGTCCTCCTGGGATACCTGGCCTTCCGAGGAATTCAGAACGACCAGGCGCTGGTCGAGCGAGAGCGACAGGACCGGCACCGTCGAATCGCGGAGGTCGTCGCCGGCTCCGTGGACGCGGCCATCGCTCGAGTCGAGCAGTCTCTTCGGCAACAAATCTCGGCTCCTCAGGGGGCTGAATCCCCCAGTGGTCATCCGGGGCTGGACAGCCTCAGGCTCGAGGAACCCCTGATCCGCGTCGTCTTTTTCCTCGAGAGGAGCGGCACAATCCGGTTCGTGGGGCAGCCCCTCCTCTTCTCGAAGAAGGCCGAGAGCTCCTCTCCCGTCTCCGCACCGGACCCAGCCCAAGCATCCGGAGCGCTCCAGGCAGCCCGGATTCTCGAGATCCGAGATCAGGAGGATTCCCAGGCCCTGGCCGCCTATCGCCGCGTCTACGCAGGAGCGTCTGATCACCGTATCAGGGCCGAGGCGCTCAACGCCATCGCCCGCATCCAGGCGAGATCGGGATCCTATCCCGAAGCGGCGGAGGCCTACCGGAAGCTCCAACGGGAGTTGGGGCCGGTGCGGACGGGGAACGGCACGCCCTTCGGAGTCGCCGCGCAGATGGAGCTCGGCGCGGTCCTGCTGGCCTCCGGGGATTCGGTGGCAGCCACACGGGCCCTGATGGGCCTCATGGATGACCTCCTCGGAGGCGAGTGGGCCTTGGTCGAGTCCCAGTTCGACTTCTTCGCCCTTCGGACCCGGGAGACCCTGAGTGAGCTCCTGGCCGGTGAGGAGGTGACGCCCTACATCGAGGCTTCTCGCGATTCCCTGGCGATCTTGGTGGAGGAGGAAGCTGCGAAGCGGGCGACTACGGAGGTGCTCCTGGCGTTTCAGGAGACCGCCGGTGATGAGATGCTTGCCCGATTGGCCTCCCGGCCGGACGCTGCGGAAACTGGTGAAGAAGCGGGCGGGAACCTCCGGATGGCGCTGGACATCGGAGGGTACTCGCACCCCGTATCGGTCGAGAGGCCCATGACAGGGGGCAGCACCGACGCTCCGGGCTGGTGGGGAATCTTGTTTGATCCCGAACGGTTGAGGAACGATCTCCTGGGACCGGTGATCCGTCAAAACACAGGTCCCGATCCCGTGGAGTGGCTGGTGAAGGACAGAACCGGAGATACCATCCTCGCATCCCAGGCATCGCCAAGGGGTTCACCCACAATCACCGCCACCCTGGCAAATGGACTCCTGCCCTACTCCCTCGAGCTGTATCAACCCACACCGCACCTCGTCGAGACTCTCCTTACTTCTCGCCGCGGGGTGTACTTCTACGCCTTCCTGCTCCTCACGGGAATCCTGGTATTCGGACTCACGCTGACCATCCGCAGCGTAACGGATCAGCTGGAGCTGGCCCGTCTGAAGTCCGATTTTGTATCGACGATCTCACACGAGTTCAAGAGTCCGCTGACCGCCATCCGGCACATGACGGAGATCCTCCTGGCGGATCGCGCTCCTTCCGAGGATCGTCGGAAGCGATACTACCAGGTGATGCTGGAGCAGAGCGAGAGGCTCTCCCTCCTCATCGACAACGTCCTGGATCTCTCCAGGATGGAAGAGGGAGGACATGAGCTCAAGGTGGAGAGAGTGGATTCGGGTAACCTACTAACGGGAATCGTGGAAGCAGTCGATCATCGGGCACGCCACGATGGGTTCTCGATCCGCACCGAAATCGAGACTCCTGGCCCGACCCTTCTTCTCGACGTGGAGGCTATCACCCAGGCCATGACCAACCTCATCGACAATGCAGTCAAATACTCCGGGGAATCGAGGGAGATCGTCGTTCGCGGTTTCTCGGATGACAACCACTTCAACCTTGCCGTAGAGGATTTCGGCATCGGGCTGAGAGCCGGGGAGGCGGAGAAGGTATTCGAGCGCTTCTACAGAGGGGGCGACGAGCTGACCCGCTCCGTCAGGGGGACCGGTCTCGGGCTGACGCTGGTGAAACGGATCGCGGAAGCCCACGGGGGGAGCGTGGTCGTCGAGAGCGAGCCGGGACGGGGAAGCAGGTTTACCATCAGGCTGCCCCTGGAGACCACGGCAGGAGGGAACGATGGATGAAGTGCTGATCATCGAAGACGAGGAGGCCATCCTCATGGCTCTGGAAGACGACCTTCGTGCCGAAGGGTACGAGGTGGCCACCGCGACGGACGGCCCCGGCGGCCTGCGCATGGCGGAGGAGCATGCCTATGACCTCATCGTCCTGGACATCATGCTCCCGGGAATGAACGGATTCGAGGTGTGCAAGCGGCTACGCCAGGCCCGTGTAACGACCCCCATCCTCATCCTCACCGCCAAGAGCCAGGAGATCGACAAGGTCCTCGGGCTCGAGCTGGGCGCCGACGACTACGTCACGAAGCCCTTCAGTCGCCGAGAGCTCCTGGCGAGGGTGAAGGCCATCCTCCGGCGAGGAGCCGAATTCCCGCCGGCCTTGGAATCGTGTCGGTTCGGGGACGTAGAGGTCGACTTCAACAAGTACGAGGCGCGAAAAGGTGGGCACGCAGTGCACCTTACCCGACGGGAATATGCGCTACTCCGCTTCCTGATCGAGCGCAAGGACGGGGCCGTCACTCGATTGGAGGTCCTCGAAGAGGTCTGGGCCGACCCCGCCTCCGTCTACCCCAGGACCGTGGATACCCACATCGGCCGCTTGCGGAAGAAGCTCGAGGACGATCCGAATAGCCCTCGGTACATCGTGGGCGTTCGAGGCGTCGGATACCGCTTCGCGGGCTGAAGACGGAGGATCGAGGTGCAGCGGAAAACCAGGTTCGGGAACTTCACGGAACCTTCAAGAAACCGACACCTGGCCTTGGGGCAAGGAAGGGAACACCCTCGTAATCTTGCGGATGATGGCAGTATCCGGCAGTCGATTTCAGGGGGATGATCATGAAGGTTCGAGCCATCATCACAGCGTTCGCAGTCTTGCTCGTCTCTGCTTCGACGAGCCTCGGCCAGGAGACTCCGGAGGATCGCCTCCAGGCCGGGATCTACGCCGAAGAGGTCCAGGGCAATCTCGAAGAGGCCGTCGCCATCTACCGGAGCATCCTGAGAGACTTTGCCGAGAGCCGGGCCGTGGGCGCCAAGGCGCAACTCCATATCGGCCTCTGCCTCGAGGTGCTGGGCCTGGACGAGGCGCGACAGGCCTATCAGCGGGTGGTGGAAGAATACGGTGAGCACACGGATGAGGTCGCGTTGGCCAGGGAGCGGTTAGCCAGCTTGATGGAGGAACAGGCTGAACTCCGTCCCCAGCCGAGGTTCAGACCGGTTAAGATCGCCAGCAAGCCGCAGAACGGTGTCCTGTCTCCCGACGGGAACCGCCTGGCCTTCATTTCCGACGGCGCCGTGTGGGTGGTTCCGATCCATGGTCGGGTTGCCCCTGACATCGCGGGCGAACCGGTTCGTCTCGCGGCGGTACCGGGGGTCTGGGACAACGGGAGTCTACTGGCGTGGTCGGCGAACGGGGAGTGGATCGCGGTGAATGGCGGATCCGAGGACGTCGACGCGGTCAGTGTCATTTCGGAGGACGGCGATGAGACTCACCTGGTCGAGCTGCCGAACCGCGGCGGTCACGCCTGGAATCATCGGTTGAGCCTTTCTCCGGATGGACAAGAGGTAGCGATCTCGGTCCTCGACCCTGCTGCGGGAGAGGTGGAGTACGAGATGGATGTCCGCCACATCTACACGGTCCCGGTAGGAGGAGCCGAGCCGCAGCAGGTCTCGCCTGCCAGGGCGTCCATGCCGTCGTTTTCGCCGGACGGAAGGCACATCGCGTACGTGGGGTCTCGCGAGCGAGATGATTGGCAGGAGAACGATAGGCCTATGTATGACGGCAATCTGTGGATCGTGGATGCGGCCGGAGACACGCCGATCAAGCTCGCCGATGTGGATGGGAGGCTGAGAGGACCGGTGTGGTCGCCCGACGGAAAGTACATCGCCGCCCACTACGAGCCGGGAGGAACCAACGACAGCAAAGAGATCTGGGTATACTCGCTGTCACCGGACGCGTCCAGCGCGGGGGAGCCCACGAAGATCAGGCTTCCGCGGTCGAGCTGGAACATGGTGGCGGGTTGGACGCCGGACAACGAGCTCGGGGTTTTCATGGCCACGGAAGAGAAAAGTGCCATCTACACCGTGCCGGCTTCGGGAGGAAAGGCGGTTCAGATAACCCCTGAGGGCGGATACTATCCGAGATGGTCACCGGACGGAGAGCACATCTACTTCAGGCAGTGGAACGGGGAGACGGAGAAGGTGACGACCGCGTATGTCCCTGCAACAGGCGGCAACCCTGTCGAGATTCCTGTGACGACCGAGCGCTGGCTTTTTTCCAGAGTGCCGGGTGGCGGGCAGAACGTGTCACCGGATGGCAAGTGGATCGTCATGAGCGCGGCTCAGGAACCTTACGATTCCAAAGAGGGCGTCGACGTTTGGGCCATCCCGCTGGACGGCGAGCGCCCGACTCGACTCACCAGCGATGAATCCTTCGAGGGCTATCCGTGCTGGTCCCCCGACGGAGAGTGGATCGCGTTCACTGATTATCACGAGAGCTCTGAGGAGGAAGGTGTCTGGACGGCCATACATGTGGTCGCTGCAGAAGGCGGAGAGATCAGACAAATCACCTCCGAGGCGGATAGCGTGGGCGATGGCCCCATCGCCTTTACGCCGGATGGTGAGGGAATCGCGTTCTTCTCCGGTGATGATGTCAAGACGATTCCACTCGACGGGGGCCCACCTGAGGTCCTCCTTAGCGGGATCACGTTCAGCCGGCACAGTCAGCTGGCCTACTCTCCCGACGGCTCGAGGATCGCCCACAGCGTCGGCGGCAAGATCTGGATAACCTCCCTCGGAGGAGGAAGGCCGGAGGAACTCCGGACGGGCCTTCCGGAAACCGCTATGCTCAGCGAATTCGGCTGGTCGCCGGACGGCGAGAAGATCGCCTTCATGGCGACGATGGGCGGCGAAGCCGAGTTCTGGCTCATCAGCGATTTCCTGCCCGCGGAACGGTAGGGGGTGCCGTCGGCCTTCATCCAATCGCCTCTTCGGCCCTCCCACCACCAACCTGGAAGCGTGGGCTCGGGGCTGATCCCCCATCGCCATCCGCCCTTTGGAGGAGAAACCCGGGAAGGACGCCCGCCGTAGGGGGCCTCAGCTTCAGGTACCTCCAACCTTCGGCGGATCCTCCCCGGGGCCGGAGGGGACCTACCTTCTCACGGGTGCCATGGGTGACTTTGTCAGGGAGATCCGCTTCGCCTTCCGGGGCCTCAGAAACCAGCCCGGCCTCTCCTTCATCGCCGTGACGGCGCTGGGCCTGGGGATCGGGTTCACCGCCGTCATGTTCAGCATCGTCTACGGTGCCCTCTACCGGGGCCTTCCCTTTCCCGATGGGGACCGGATCTACGTGGCCATGGGCACGAACCCCCAGGAGGGGATCGAGCGCACCTCCGTGTCCATCCACGACTACACGGACTGGAGGGAGCAGCAGCGCTCGATGGAGGAGTTGGCAGCGTTCTACAACGGCACCGTGAACGTCACCGCCGGGGAAGGGCCCGAGCGTTACGACGGAGCGTTCATGACCGCCAGCGCATTCCGTGCGCTGGGGGTCCAGCCCTTCCTGGGGAGGGCTTTCACCGACGAGGAGACGCGGCCGGGCGGGCCCCAGGTGCTGATCCTGGGCTACCACGTTTGGCGGGACCGGTTCGGTGGCGATCCGGGGGTGCTGGGACGGGCAGTAAAGGTGAACGGAGAGGATGCCACCGTCGTCGGCGTCATGCCCGAAGGGTTCCGTTTTCCCATGCTGGAGGACGTGTGGGTTCCCCTTCGAGTGGACCCGGTGGCCCTTCCCCGGGGAGAGGGATCCTACGTCACTCCCTTCGGAAAGCTCCGTGAGGGCGTGACTCCGGAGCAGGCCACAACGGAATTTACGGGTATCGCCCGGAGGTTGGCGGAGGCCTACCCCGAGACCAACAGAGGGTTGGACGCCGTGGTGCTGCCCTACACCGATCTGGCCATGGGGGGAGAGGGAGAGGGCATCCTGCTGTCGATGCTGGGAACGGTGCTCCTCGTTCTTGTCGTGGCCTGCGTCAACGTGGCCAACCTCCTCCTGGCCCGGGCGGCGGGGCGTACGAAGGAGCTGGCCATCCGCACGGCCATGGGCGCCAGCCGCTCCCGGGTCCTCCTCCACCTGTTTTCCGAGGCCTCGATCCTGGCCGTTGCGGGGGCAATCGTGGGGGCGGTGGTGGCGAAGCTGGGCCTGGACCTCTTCACCCGTCTGGTGGAGTTTACCGATCCGCCCTTCTGG